>ERZ779880.2254-NODE-2254-length-14058-cov-3.709419_pt1 | contig 14058 bp, 14 predicted proteins | sample MGYA00511555_ERZ779880 | MGnify/ENA primary metagenome ERZ779880 (study PRJEB29588, sample SAMEA2145815) | human gut metagenome | biome: human gut; feature: human-associated habitat; material: faeces | place: Denmark | collected 2008/2010 ...
TGACGCATAATATGCAGCAGGCTGCGCGTGTGGCAGATAAAACAGCATTCTTTTTCATGGGTGATTTGATTGAGTATGGTAAAACAGAGCAGATTTTTGATAATCCGCAGAGAGAGAAAACAAAAGCATATGTCAGCGGGCAGTTTGGCTGATATTTTTTGTAAAGCAACATGTGTAAAAAAATAAAGTGACTCTTGCGCATAATAGGGGGAATATTGTAAAATTAAATTACTAATTTTTTTATGGGAGGTAAATATTATGATGAAGATGAAAAAGAGGGGAGCTGTTGTTTTATTATTTGCGTTATGTCTGGCGCAGATTCCTGTTGCTCCGAAAGCAAAAACGAAAAAAGTTAAGTTGAATCTAACAAAGGTTTCTCTTTTGCAGGGGGCAACTGTACAGCTTAAGCTGTTAAACAAGAAGGCAGGGGCTGTAAAGTGGTATTCAAAAAATAAGAAAAAAGCAACGGTTACTAAAAAGGGAAAAGTGACCGCAAAGAAAACAGGCAGTGTAGTTGTTTACGCAAAATATAAGAAAAAACAATACAAATGTAAGGTGACGGTGAAAGCACCGGTAAAGGCTGCTAATCTGAAAGAAAATAATGCGGTATTTACGAAGACCGTCTATCAAAAAATAAGTAAAATTCAAAGACTTGTGGTGAAACAAGAGGTCATTTCGCCAAAGGGAATTTATGAAATTTATCAGTTGTTAGCGGCAATGGATATTCAGGAAATAACAAATAGCAGTGAGATGTTTGCCGGCGGAATCTCACTTGTTTTGCATTTTAATGATGGAACAAAATTAGAGTTTACCATTGGAAAGAATCTTGTAATTGATGGAAAACAATATAAGATTTCGGAAGATGTTTCGGAAAAAGTTGGGCAGTTGCTGAAGCAGTATAAAAGTTAAGTGTAAAGGAGAAACTAGATGGGGAAAAGTGTAGAAGTACAGGGCACTGAAGTATCAATATTGACACGTGATAATAAAGATTATATATCCTTGACAGATATGGTAAAGGCCAAGGATGGGAATTTGGGAACAAATACATAATCCATGCTTTAATTATGGCGAATTTGCCATAATTAGAAGTAATGCTGGTTTAAATAGTTATAAAATCAGCGTGAAAGAATGGACGGAGAAAACAAATGCTATTGGAATATTTGCAAAAGCAGGAAGATATGGTGGTACTTATGCGTATAAAGACATTGCATTTGAATTTGGTATGTGGATAAGTCCAGAATTTAAAATTTATTTAATAAAAGAATTTGAGAGGCTTAAAGAAAAAGAAAATGAGAAACTGGGGTGGAATGCAAAAAGAGAACTCGCAAAAGTAAATTATCATATTCATACGGATGCAATAAAAGAAAATCTTATTCCAAAGGAGTTAACAAGTAAGCAAGTATCAGTTATTTATGCTTCTGAGGCTGATGTGCTAAATGTTGCATTGTTTGGAATGACAGCAAAGCAGTGGAGGGATAATAACCCGAATTTAAAAGGTAATATTAGAGATTATGCATCTATTAATGAATTGATTTGTTTGTCTAATATGGAAAATATTAATGCGGTGCTGATAGAAGATAAGGTCCCACAAAACCAAAGATTAATGAAGCTAAATAAGATAGCAATACATCAAATGACAGTATTAGGAGAAAAACAAGATTACAAATATATTAATTAAATGAACTGGAGGATTTTATTATGGTAAAACACATTATTTTATGGACCTTGAAAGAAGAACTTTCAGGAGAGGAAAAGGAGACAATTAAGCAGGGAATTAAGGAAGGCTTAGAGGGACTTTCAGGACAGATACCGGGTCTTTTGGAGATTTCTGTTCGTACGGATTGTCTGCCAAGCTCTACGGTAGATGTTATGCTGGATTCAACTTTTGAAAGTGCAAAAGCGTTGAAAAATTACAGCACACATCCAAAACATGTAGCAGTAGCTGATGGTAAGGTAAGACCATATACGGCGACGAGAGCGTGCATGGATTTTGAAGTGTAGAAGATTTTTTCCATTCATGTTTGGAATTTATCCGTATTCTGTTGTTACAGATAAGCAGAAAAAAGCAATGGAAACGGCAAAGGTAAATTGCCTGACAAAAGACTGGATTGAAAAGGATGTAAAAGAGGTTTTAGTGTGAAAGAAAAAAGGATTCGATTGATCGCATTTGATATGGATGGAACTGTCTTAAATGATGAGAAAAAGATTTTAAAAGAAACAAAAGAAGCTCTTGAACAGGCGGCCCGCGCCGGTATTGAAATTGTGCCTGCGACCGGGCGGCCATTTTGTGGTATTTCGGATGAAATCTACCGGTTAGACGGAGTTCGTTATGTGCTTACGACAAATGGTGCCGGTATTTATGAAAGGGATTCAAAAACTTGCCTTTATGAGGATGCGATTCCACTTTCTTCCTATCTATCAATGCTTGCCGAAGTGGAGGCTTACGATGTGATGGCAGATACCTTTTTAAAGGGCGGTGCGCTTATGACAAAGAGAAAACGTGACCTTTTGCCAAGGATGCGTTTGACAAAAGAAATCCGTGATTATATTTTGTCGTCACGGCAGGTGGTAGAAAGCCAGGTGGACTACTTGCGTGAGCGAGGTGAAGATGTTGAGAAACTGACAATTAACTTTGCTTATGATGAGAACGGTCACCGCATTGATTACGATGCGGTCTGGGAGGTTCTTAAAAAATATCCGGGTGTGAATGCTGTATCCGGTGGTATGAAAAATATTGAGGTTACCAAAAAGGGCGTTTCGAAAGCAAGTGGTCTTTTGTATCTGGGGAAAAAACTTGGAATTGCTCCAGAAGAAATGATGGTGTTTGGCGACAGCGGCAATGATTTGGACATGATAAAAATGGCAGGAATTGGTGTCGCCATGGCAAATGCAGAGCCGGAGGTTTTGAAAGCCGCAGATTTTGTCACAAAGAGTAATAATGAAAATGGAGTAGGGGGATTTTTGGCTTCAGCAGATTATTAAAAAATTGTATTTTATGCGCCGCTCTCGCTTAACAAACGCGCAGGGGTATCGGCAGGTCAAAATCACCTGCCGGATACCCGCGTGTTTGTAGCGCCTGCAATACAATTTTTTTAATAATTTGTCTGAACTCCAAAAATATTTAGCGCGCTTGAATGTCAGTTTCTTTGGAATCAAATAAAATTAGAAAAGAATATTTTATTTGTGGTATATGAATCATTCAAAACTAAGTTTTTTAATAACTAACACCTCATGGAGCGTCGGTGAGGCTTTTCAGGATTCCAGTAATTTGTGTTCCGATTGTTTGGTTTTTGTGTGCTACTAATACGCGGGTATCTGGCAGGTGTTTTCTACCTGTCGATACCCCTGCGTATTTGTTAAGCGAAAGCGGCACACAAAGGGCAAACAATCGGAACACAAATTACGGAAACTGAAAAAACAGAGGACAAAACCTAATCAAGGAGGAAAAAAATATGTTGACATCATTAGCACTGATTTTTTTAGTAGGACTTTGTATGGCGGCGGTATGCCAGAAATTAAAACTTCCACGCATTATTGGAATGCTTGTAACAGGAATGGTGCTGGGACCATATGTGTTGGATTTTCTGGATTCATCTATTTTGTCAATTTCTGCAGAACTCCGCAAGATGGCACTGATTATCATTTTGCTTAAGGCAGGCTTATCGTTAAATTTAAATGACTTAAAAAAGGTGGGGAGACCGGCAATTTTACTGGCTTTTGTGCCGGCATCATTTGAGATTGTTGGATATGTGCTGTTTGCACCAGCCTTTTTGGGGATTTCACGGATTGATGCTGCGGTGATGGGGGCGGTACTTGCTGCGGTTTCGCCGGCGGTTGTTGTGCCCCGCATGGTGCAGTTGATGGAAGAAAAGTATGGAACAAAACAGTCCATTCCGCAGATGATTATGGCGGGGGCATCGTGTGATGATATTTTTGTCATTGTTTTGTTTACAACCTTTTTGGGAATGGCGCAGGGGGCAAAAGTAAGTTTGTTAAGGTTTGTAAATGTACCGATTTCGATTTTTCTTGGAATCCTTTTGGGAGCGGTAATTGGCTATGTTTTGTATCGTTTTTTTGAAACGGCATATAAACATCAAAATTACGTGAGAAATAGTACAAAAGTTATTCTCGTACTTGGTGTATCGTTTCTTCTGACAGCAGTGGAGGGATGGCTTGATGGAAAAGTTGCTGTGTCAGGACTTTTAGCAGTTGTCAGTATGGCGTGTGTGCTTAAGGCAAAATGTATTCCTGCGGTATCTAAGCGGCTGTCGGAGAAATTTGGAAAACTGTGGATTGCGGCAGAAGTTATTTTATTTGTGTTAGTTGGAGCAGCGGTCGATTTACGCTACACGGCGGCTGCCGGTGGATTTGCTGTGCTGGTAATTTTCCTTTCACTGATATTTCGTATGGCAGGTGTGTTTGTTTGCGTTTTGGGTACCGGGCTGTCATGGAAAGAAAGACTGTTTTGTGCCATTTCATATTTGCCAAAAGCGACGGTTCAGGCGGCGATTGGTTCGGTGCCGCTTGCTGTAGGATTAGGCTGTGGAAAGATGATTTTATCGGTGGCGGTTTTGGCAATTTTAATAACCGCACCGCTTGGCGCACTGGGGATGGATTTGACGTATAAAAAATTGTTAGCACGTGAGGAAAATGACTGAAAACGTCTTGAAAATGTCAACTTTGTGTGCTTAAATGAATAAGAGAATATGAGAAAAGAAGGGAACAACATGAAGAGTGTTTATTTTGTGCGCCATGGGCAGACCGTATGGAATGTAGAAAATAAAATCTGCGGCGCAACAGATATAGAACTTACTGCTCTTGGACATGAGCAGGCGATTGAGACAGGAAAGAAGATTTTAGAGAAAAAGATAGAGGCGGATGTGATTTTATATTCTCCGCTGGTGCGGGCGAAAGATACCGCATTACATATTTCAGAAATAACCGGGATTCCGGCAAAAGAGGAAATCCGCTTAAAGGAGCAGAATTTCGGAAAGTACGAATCGACCGCAAGAGATGGTGCCAAGTTTCGTGAGGCAAAAAAGCAGTTTGTCGAACGATATGAAGGCGGTGAGTCGATGCTTCAGCTGGCACAGCGCGTGTATAACCTGTTAGATGAGGTAAAAGCGTCCGGCAAGACTTGTATTTTAGTGGCGCACAACGGAATTGCGAGAGTGGTGCAGTCCTATTTCTATGAAATGACAAATGAAGAATATGCGGCGTTTGGTGTGGATAACTGTGCGATTTTGCAGTACGAATTTTCGGGTGAGGAAAATGGGGGCGCTAAGGCATGAGTGCAGGAAAAAAAGCCGGCATGGATATGACGCAGGGGACTATCTGGAATAAAATTTTATTGTTTGCACTTCCGTTAGCAGCAAGCAGTATGTTGCAGCAGTTATTTAACTCGGTGGATACAGCCGTTGTCGGTCGGTTTGCGAGCAGTGAAGCGCTGGCGGCAGTGGGAAGCAATGGCTCATTGATTTCTTTGATGATAAATTTATTTATTGGAATTTCTTTGGGAGCCAATGTTGTCATTGCAAAATATATCGGTCAGAAGTCGGAAGAAAATGTGCAGGCGGCTGTTCATACAGCGATTGTTGTGGCACTTATCAGCGGTGTTTTTGTTATGATATTCGGACAACTAATTGCAAAGCCCGTACTTACGCTGATGGGAACACCGGACGATGTGATTGATTTGGCGGTACAGTATTTGCGGATTTATTTACTGGGAATGCCATTTATCATGCTTTACGATTTTGGTTCATCGATTCTGCGAAGTATTGGTGATAGTAAGAGACCGCTGTACAGTTTGATTGCGGCAGGAATTATTAATACCGGATTGAATTTGTTGCTTGTGATTGTGTTTCAGATGAGCGTTGCCGGGGTTGCGATTGCAACCGTGATATCCAATCTGACGAGTGCCAGCATAGTAATGTACATTTTGATGCATGAAACATCGGTTATCCGCATTGATAGAAAACAGTTAAAAATTGTACCAAAAGAATTGAAAAAAATATTAGTTATCGGGATTCCGGCAGGGCTTCAGGGAATGATGTTTTCCATTGCCAATGTGTGTATCCAGAGTGCAATTAACAGTTTTGGGTCGGATGCCATTGCAGGTTCTGCGGCGGCATTGAATTACGAATTTTTTGCTTACTTTGTTGTCAATGCATTTGCACAGGCAACTGTGACCTTTACAAGCCAGAACTTTGGTGCCGGTGAGCCGAAACGGTGTCGGAAAATTTTCCATACGGCGATGGTATTATCCCTTGTGTGTTGTGGTCTGCTGTCATTGGTATTTGTCGTGTGGCGAAACTTTTTCTTGCAGATTTATACAACAGACCCGGCAGTTCTTTTGTATGCTAAACAGCGAATTGTCATTGCGACAACGTTAGAGTGCTTGACATCCGTGTATGAAATCAGCGCGGGAGCAATGAGAGGGCTTGGACGTTCTTTGACGCCTGCGTTAATTACATTTTTAGGTTCCTGCGTGCTGCGGCTGATTTGGATTGCGACAGCGTGTAAGATGGTTCATGAATTTTGGGTTTTGCTTATTATTTACCCAATTTCGTGGGTTGTTACAGGTTTGATTATGATGATTGCATACGAAATTGTGAAAAAACGCGTGCTTGAAAGGAAATGGGCGTAAAATGATGTGGCTGTTATTTGCTTTTTTATCTGCTCTCTTTGCAGGGCTTACAGCAATTCTTGCAAAGTGCGGAATAGAAAATATGGATTCGAATGTGGCAACTGCCATCCGAACGATTGTGGTATTAATTTTTTCGTGGGTATTGGTTTTTGTCATGGGAGTGCAGAATGGAATTTTTCATTTATCCGGAAAAACCATTACGTTTCTTGTGTTATCCGGCGCAGCAACCGGAGCATCGTGGCTCTGCTATTTTCATGCGCTGCAGATTGGAGATGTGAACCGGGTTACACCGATTGATAAATCCAGTACCATTTTGACGATGATTCTTGCATTCTTATTTTTGGGGGAGACCGTTGAAGCGGTTCAAATTTGTGCAATGATTTTGATGGGAGCCGGAACGTATCTGATGATTCAAAAGAAGGAAGCAGAAATGGGAAAGAAAACAAAAAAGACATGGCTTTTATATGCCCTGTTGTCGGCAGTGTTTGCCAGTCTGACTTCCATTTTGGCAAAGGTTGGCATGCAGGATGTCGATTCAAATTTGGGAACGGCTATCCGCACCGCCGTTGTTCTTGTAATGGCGTGGATTGTTGTATTTGCAACCGGAAAACAGAAAACGGTTCATGGAATCGGCAAAAAAAATGGGGTGTTTCTTGTGCTGTCGGGTGTGGCAACCGGGGCGTCGTGGCTCTGCTATTTCCGTGCGCTGCAAACAGGGCCTGCAAGTGTCGTTGTGCCGATTGATAAATTAAGTATTCTGGTTACGATTTGCTTCTCATATTTCGTGTTTGGCGAAAAGCTTACCAAAAAATCAGGAGTGGGGCTGGTGCTTTTGGTGGCAGGAACATTATTGCTTTTGAAGAAGTAGGTTGAATCTGTCAAGAATAAATTTATTTAAAAATAAAAAGATTGACGATTTTATAATAAAAAGGTAAAATGAATTTAATATTTGGCAAAGCATAAAAGGAGGAGAAGGCGATTAAGGTTTGGGGAGATTCAAAGGACAGGAAAACCGCATTGATGGATGATTCCATGCAGCGGGTTACTTATGGGGAACTAAGGCAAAAAATAATCGACGTGGGAAGACATTTAAGCGTTAGACAACTGGTCGTGATAGAGATGGGAAATAACATGGATTCTGTTATCTTTTATCTTGGGTGTTTGTTTCGAGGAACTGTAGCTATTCTTGTACATGAGAATCTTTCAGAGTTTGAATTATCCGAGTATATTGAAAAATTTGAGCCGGAGTATTTGTTTTTGTCAAAGGGAACAAATGAATTGATTTTGGAGAGGACAGGCTATCAAGTAGTAGACATTGGCAGCAAACGTGTTCTGTTTGAAAAAAGAGTGAAGGTGCAAAAAGAGGTAAATCCGAATTTGGCAATTCTCTTACCGACTTCAGGCACTTCACATGTTTCAAAATTGGTTCGTATCAGTAGAAGAAACCTTTTGGATAATACAAAAAATATCTGTCGTGCATTGGAGATTGAGAGTACAGATGTTGCGATAACATCGCTGCCGCTTTCCTATACTTATGGTCTTTCCGTGCTGAATACACATTTGCTGCGACATGGGACGGTTCTGCTTACAGGGAAAAGTGTGGTTCAGAAAAGTTTTTTTGAATTTGCAAATGTAAATGGTGCCACCAGTTTTGCCGGTGTGCCCTATACCTATGAATTATTAGAGAAAAGTGGACATTTACAAAAGGATAACTCGATTAAAAAATACACGCAGGCAGGTGGAAGACTTTCGCTGAATTTGTGTGATAAATTTGCGAAGTATTGTAAAGAAAATGATAAGACATTTACGATAATGTATGGTCAGACCGAAGCGACAGCAAGGATGACTGTGCTGCCCTGGCAGGAAATTGAAAGAAAAAGGGGAAGTGCAGGAAAGGTGATTTGTGGTGGTAAATTATGGATTGACGACGGCTTACATAATGAAGTAGAAGGCGAGATTTTTTATGCCGGTAAAAATGTGAGTATGGGATATTGTTATGGAGTTGATGACTTAGCACGTGGTGACGATAATCAAGGAGTTTTAAAAACGGGGGATTATGGTTATCTGGACAAAGAAGGATTTCTTTATTTGTCGGGGCGTCGAAATGATTTTGTAAAACTGTTTGGTAAGAGAATAAATTTAAACAGCATTGAAAGAATGATTGACGAAAAGTTTGGCTTTGAAGTAATTGTTCGGGCGCAGGATGATGGAATTACGATTTTGTATGAGGAACAATGGGAGAAAGTGGTTTCTCTCAAACAGGAACAAATTCGTGGAGAGATTCATTTGCCACATAGACACATTAAATTTAAAAAAGTGGAGAGTTTTTTGAGAAACCGAAATGGAAAACTCTGTAAGGGGGAAAGATATGGAGACAACGCGAGATAAGGTGATTCGAATGATTCTTGAGGAAATGGATTCCAAAATAGAAGCGAGCGAAATTCAGGATGATACAAATCTATTTGAAGATTTGGAAATTGATTCGATAGCTGCTTTGGATATTGTCAGCAAGGTGGAAGAAGAATGGGGGATTAGTCTTACGGACTATCCGGAGTTGTTAGATGAAATGGAAACGGTAAGTTCGTTTGTAACGTTTTTGGAAAATCTGTGTGGGGGTGAATAGAAGATGGATTATAAGAAAATGGCGGAATATGCCTATGAAAATATACCTTTTTATCAGAAATTGAGAGAGCAACCGGTAACTGACTGGGAACAATATCCGGTCATTGATAAGAAAATGATTGTTGACAAGCAAAATATGTTATTTGCTCCAGAGTATATTGGTGATTTGTATGCCAATCGTCTGCAAAAAGTGTTGACTTCCGGTTCTTCCGGTGATTGTTTGGAAATATATTGGAAACGAGGGGATAGTATAAAATCGCTGACATCCCTTTGGATGAAAAGAAAAAAATACTATGGAATCGTTCCCAGTGACCGTAGATGTTATTTCTTTACAACCAAGATTGTGGGCGGTAAGGAAATTGAAGTGGAAAAAACGGAGCATGGACTGGGATTTTGCAAGGCGGATTTGTCTTCAAAAAAACTGTTAGAAATTTATAAAAAAATGAAAGCGTTTGAACCCAAGTGGATTATCATACAACCGTCACTATTAATCTTATTTATGCAGTTAGTAAAGAAATATCAGTGTAAACCAATTACCTCGATAAGTTACATTGAAGTAACGGGAGAACGGATTACAAATGACTGGAAAGAGGAGGTGGAAGCATTTTTTAACTGTAAAGTTGCCAGCCAATATGGGTGTTATGAAGTAAACTCGATTGCTTATGAATGTCCTTTTCATAAGCTGCATGTGATGACAGAAAATGTTTATGTAGAAATTGTGGAGGATAATCAAATCTGTATTACATCAAAGCATAACCGGGTGATGCCATTTGTGCGATACAAAGTTGGAGATAGAGGACGTCTTTGCACAGATAGGAATTGTTCTTGCGGAAGTCAGGAACCGATTTTGGAATTGGAGATGGCAAGAGATAATGACCTAATACAAAAGGCAGATGGAAGTGTGGCACATTATGATTGCCTTTTTGGAGTAATTGAGCGAATCAATTTAATGCTCGAAATGGCGATATTACAATTTCAAATTATTCAGACAGATTATGAAAAATTTGATGTTTATATGGTGGTAGATGACGAGGAAGATATTCCTGAGGTTCAGATGTTATTTAAGAAACTGTGTGATAAAGATCAGATAAGGGGAGAGTTTACTTTTTCCTTTGTTGATTATTTGTATCCAAGCGAAAAAACCGGGAAATTAGCTTGGTTTTGTTCAACAATGAAAGGAGTCTAATTTATGAGAGTAAGAGAAATTATGAGAAGGAGTTGTGCAGTGACGGCAATGGCTGCGCTCGTTATGCATCATGTAGGGCCAATGCTTAATATTCGAGCAGCTGAACCTGCAAATGAAAGTGGTGTAACCGGACAGAGAACACAGCAAAAAGGAAAGAAAGATTACATCGTTAAGTTTAAAACGAAAGCGGCGATGAAACAGTCCACAAAAACTTATGAGGAAAGCACGGAAATTAATCAAAATGGAGAGGATAAACTGGAAGAAAACAAATTGGTTTCTTTGGAACTTTCCGGTAAAGAAGCAGAACAACTGGAAACGAATCAGAATGTTGAATTTGTAGAGGAAGATAAAGATGTTTCTGCTTGTGGTGAGAAATACTTTGCGGGAAAAGATAAGAAAAAGCATAAGAAGGTGGAGAAAAGACATAAGAAAAATGAATCCAAGGTAGAATGGAATGTTCAGATGATTCATGCTGAAAACAAGGCAAAGAAATCAAATAACAAAGTAAAGATAGCTATTTTGGATTCCGGAGTTGATTGGGGGAATGATATCGATCTTGCCTATCAGACAAGTCTTGTTCCGGGAGAAGAAGAAATGACACAGATGTTTATGGATGGTTCCGGTCATGGTTCCAGTGTGGCTAGTCTTATTGCAGCAAAAGATAATGGTGAGGGAATTACAGGAATTAATCCAAATGCCGAAATTTATTCGTATCGTGTATTAGGAGATGGAAATAAAGCACCGATAAGCCGAGTGGTTGAAGCAATTTATATGGCAATTAACCATAAAGTAAATATTATCAATATGAGTTTTGGAATCAGTGAGTATTCGGAAACTTTGGAAAAGGCAGTACAGGATGCTGCAGATGCAGGAATTTTGGTTGTTGCCGCTGCAGGAAACACAGGAAGTGATGGTGTGCAGTATCCGGCTGCTTATGACGAGGTAATGGCAGTAGGTGCGGTGGATAAAGATGGTTCTGTAGAGCAATATAGCGCAAAGGGCGAGGAACTTGATCTTGTGGCGCCGGGTGAACTTGTTCGGACAACCGGTTTTATTGGTTCAGAAGAGGTGGTTTCAGGAACAAGTCTTGCTGCACCTCAGGTTGCGGCAGCAGCGTCATTGATTATGGAGAAAAATTTGAATGCTTCGCCGGAATTTGTTCGTGGTCTTTTAAATGAAACTGCTAACTTGTATGGTGAATCCGATGCATATGGAAGTGGACTTTTGGATGCTGAATACGCTTTAGCACAGTATGATAATTATAGTAAAAACCATACAAAAATTAATACACAGAATGGGGTCGAAGTAAAAGCAAACAAGCGTAAAGTTGAAACTTTTGAGGATACTGGCTGTGTAGAGGGAAGTTGGACTCAGGATGACCATGAAGTCGTTATTGATCCTCAATATTATAATGTTCGTTATGGTGCTAGGTTTCCAGATACCAAAAGGTATATTGCAAAAAAAGGAGATGAGAATACATATATATTTAAACGAATGTCAATAAATCCGTGGTGGCATGGTTATTATACGACTAATTATATAGAAGCGGTTCTCTATATATCTAGAGTTGGGGATGCTATATATAAATACGGAATTGGGAAATATGGGAAGGCAAGTGCATTAGGTTATTCCGATTATAAAAAGGTTAAGGAGGATATAAGTAAAATAGATTGGGATAAAGAAGTAGGGCGTGTAAATGAACGGTATAAAAAATCACAGAAAAACACAAAAGGTTTTCAGCGAGCGATGATTTGGGGGATGGCAATACATTCAGCTATGGATATTTTTTCGCATAGTACATATGTAAATGGCTCACCTATTCTACATACCAAGGATATGCAAGATGCTGACAGGGTTAAATATTTGGAAGAGCGTTATAAGGATGCTAGTGTTGTTGCCAAGCAAATAATGAAAGCTTACATATCTAAAAGGGAATTGACCGTCAATGACCTTATTTTGCCGTATAAAGCAATAACGTATAAGATAAAGAATTTATATGAGTATGTTTTAGAAACTTCAGAAGAAAGTGTTGCAAAAAAAGTTCAAAGTTATTCCTATAGTGGATCTTCAAAGTAAGGCAAAGGAGGAATACGCATGAAAGTAAAATATAAAACGATATTAATGATTGCATTTGTTAGTATTTTAGTATGTGGAATTGAAATCTCAGCAAAAGAAAAAAGAGTTGGTGCATTTCAATTTAGTTATGTTACGTTAGATGGGGACAATGTACAAATAACAAAAATTATACCTACACAGGAAACGATTCCTAATAAGTTAATTATACCGGATAAAATCGATGGGAAAAGCGTTGTAAAATTGGGGGATTTATATGATGACGATGATGGCGGTCGGGGTATTAATTTATTTGGTATTTATCTTTCAGAAGAATCAAAAAAAATGAAGTTATTGCCGACAGAAAGATATAAACAGATGGGTAAAATTAAATGTATTGTTTTGCCGTCAGCTTTAATTGAGATTACTCCCAATTGTTTTGAACATATGCAAGACGGAAAGGAAATAAATATCCCTAGTGCTTTTGAAAAAAATGTTATTTCGTTATGTCAAATTGAATGGAAAAAGGTGGTTGCTCATTCGACAAATAAGAAATTCAAGATAAAAAATCATCTTTTGCTATCGAAAAGCGGTAAAAAAGTTTATGGATGTATAGAGAAAAGCAAAAAGATTAAAGTACCTAATGGAGTTGAAACTATAATAAATGATGCGTTTAGTGGGAGGAGAATTAAGGAAATAGTTTTACCTAAAACAACGAAAAAAATTGGAAGTGAAGCTTTTTCCGGAAGTAGAATCACAAAGTTTTGTATAAATCCGAAGAATAAATATTACGCTTCGAATAATGGATGTCTATATAACAGAAAGAGCCGAGAATTGGTTGCGGTGCGCGTAAAGGGAGGTGTTGCTCGGATTTCATCCAGAGTTAAAGTGATACCTAAAGGCGTGTCATTTTATCCGGGATATGTGAAAAAAATAGTGTTTCCGAATGAAATCAAAAAACTTTCAGCTTATTGGAGACATTCCATTCCATATTTAAATAAAATTAAATTGGTATTTACAGGTGAGTCTTTGCCAAAGCTGGCGAGTGCCAATGCAGATTTCCCAATGGATTCTGTAGTTTATGTTCCAAAAGGAAGGATAAAAACATATAAAAAGGCTTATCAGAGAAAATACGATGATATGGATTTGAAATGGGAGGAATTGAAGTAAGAGATAAATAAAACAAGGGAGATGAAACGTAATGAAAAAGTTAGAAAGTAAATGGACATATGCAGTATTATTACTATCCATGATTTTGTGTGTTTTATAGTAAGCTATGTGGTGTTAAATATTCGAAACAGGCTAAGATTCTGTCAAATACGTATTTTACTGACAGAGCAATGGCATTAGGGATATTGGTGCTAGAATACTATACATTTGATTATTCAAATTCACATGGTACAAAATAACAGAATAAATTTTTCAAAAATGCAACTAAATACTCTTTTCAATCGTATTATTAGTAAATAAAGCAATTATAAGGAGGTTCATATGAAATGTCAGACGGCACATTGTGGGAGGTACATACCGCACTTTGATTTCGGTGCAAAAC
>ERZ779880.2260-NODE-2260-length-14031-cov-8.971380_pt1 | contig 14031 bp, 4 predicted proteins | sample MGYA00511555_ERZ779880 | MGnify/ENA primary metagenome ERZ779880 (study PRJEB29588, sample SAMEA2145815) | human gut metagenome | biome: human gut; feature: human-associated habitat; material: faeces | place: Denmark | collected 2008/2010 ...
ATCATACGGGGAGATTTTATTTATTGCAAATTTCATGTTCTATAGGAATGCTTATACCTCGATTTTTTCTATTACCCTAATCTATTTTATAACATAAAACTTCGCTACTGTCTTGTTTTTTTCATAAACTCCCCCCATATAACACAAATGGGAATTTTTTATAAACAAATTGACAACTGTATAAATATTTCGTATACTAAATAAAAAGGTAACTATTCAGGATCAATGAACGAAAGTCCATGCATCGTCGTGCTTGCACGTAAGAGGCATGAGGCTGCGTTCATTATGTGCCTAATAGGGCTCCCCCATCCATATGAGCATTTTTAGCCTTGTCAAAGGCGGGATAGAACACGAAGTGTTCGAAATGCGAATATGCAGATGGGGGACGTCCTGAATAGTTACCAACATGCAGCTATTCAGGATCAATGAACGAAGGTTCATGCATCGTCGTGCTTGCACGTAAGAGGCATGAGGCTGCGTTCATTAATTTTAAGACAGAAAGGAGCCGGTCAATGTACAGATTTGCCATATGCGATGATGACTCTCAATTTGCATCCTTATTAAAGGAAGCTTTAATTACAAACTTAAACCGTCGCAATATTTCTTTTGAAATTTTATCCTTTGACTCTCCTTCCAGTTTAATCTCGCATTTTGAGCAGGGAGAATCGTTTGATCTCCTGTTTCTGGATATTGTCTTTCAAGACACAACGGGAATTCAGACGGCACGCCGCCTGCGTTCCTTTCGCATTGATACAGACATCATTTTTTTAAGTTCCAGCAGTGATTATGCATTGGAAAGTTTTGACGTTTCTCCTCTGCATTATCTTATCAAATCACCAAAACTGGAAAAACTGGAAGAAGCGCTTGACCGCTTTTTTGACAAACATGCAGAGCAAAATTTTTATGTCAAATCGAGAGAAGGCATCTTGGCACTTCCTGTTTCCGATATTTTATTCTTTGAAATCTATGGACACGATCTTTCCGTTCATTTAACTTCCGGCGAAAATCACACCTTTTCCGGAACGCTGAAAAAGATTGAAGAGGATCTCCCAAGTTCCACATTCATCCGGGCACACAAAAGTTATCTGGTCAATATGGCACATATCGTAAAAATAGCCCGTTATCAGATCACCTTGTCCACCGGCCAATCCGTTCCGATCAGCAAAAAAAATTACTTGAGCATTATGTCCGCATTTGTAGACTACTCGACCCGCTCCCTTGAAATATAAAGAGAGCCACCTCTTACCCTTCCGGCAGCTCTCTTTTCCGTTCACATTTACTTTATCTTTGTTTTCTTAATCCTGCTCCATTTTCCATAATAATACGTCGCATTATTATAATTATAATAAACGGCCCGCACTTTAATATAGTAGGTTTTCTTTTTCCTTAAGTTCCAGAAATAGTCTGTCGTAGAATAACGGTCATCCAGTTTCTTTCCCTTTGTAAAAGCACGGTTTCTCGCCAATTTCACTTGATAATGATCCGCTTTTTTGACTTTCTTCCAGGAAATTTTCCACTCGTTAGTATCGCTTTTCTTCACTTTTACTCCGGTTACCCGCTTCGGTATCACTTTCTTATATGTGGAACCGGTTTTATAACTGCTTCCCGAAGATGCATTTCCGGCATTTGAACGATTTGAAGTCTTGTTTGCCTGCGTACCGGAAGTTGTCTGTGGCCGTTTTGTCTGCTGTGGTTTTGCTGTCGCCTGAGAAGCACTCGTGTTTTGTGGCGTTTTCGTCGCTTGTGGGGCCTTTGTTTGCTGTGGTCCCGCACTTTCCTGAGGCGCCTTTGTCTCCTGTGGTTTGACCGTCGGCGTCGGAGCCGGTTCTTTGTCAAATTCGCCAATGAATCCTACCTTATTTCTCCAGCCGTGAAGATCGTTCCACGTTCCATCCCGATACATTTGTACATAATTTTCTGTGCCGCATATCGTGTCATTGTTCGGCTCGTTAGCTGCCCAGTTCCGGTAAGTCAGAGGACTTCCATCCTGCCAGACAAATGTTCCTTCTTCTTTTTCATCTGTCGCACCGATGAAAAATGTCCATTCGTCGATTTCGGCTACTTTTTTGGCAATGGCATCATTTTTCTCCTGCGAATCAATTTTTACAAGCGATCCGCCATTTTCTTCACAGAATCTCTGCGCCACTTTATAAGGAAGAGATGCCTTGTAAAATTTGACTATTTTTCCATCGCATTCGAATTCCGCGTCCGCTTTCATATCCAATGGAGTCTCTACGATAAATCCGCCATCATTAAAATAGGAAGGCATATCATTCCATTTACCACTTGGCTGCGTCACAGCAAGATAAAATTCATTATCTCCGGCACAATCCGGCTGGTTCATCCCCCAATTGGTGTAACTTACTTCACTTCCACTGTTCCATTTCCAAGCCTTACCTTTTTCTTCCATGCTTGCGCCAATGTAATAATATTTCCGAATCTGGTCCGCGACAAAATCCTTGATTACCTTGTCTTTTTCTTCATCCTGAATCTCTGCCAAACTGCTTCGCATACCCGCAGCCAATGCATTAATATCATTCCAGGAATAATCTTCATTATAAAGGGTCAGCAGTGCATTTCCATTTTTCAAAATCTTCTGCGGTGCCAATCCTCCGACAAGCCTTGTGCCTATTGGTATCGCCACATTGTTTCCGCATTTGTCAAACACATACACATGGGTAATATATCTGCCATATTCGTTGTTATGTTCGGATATATTTACACGGAAGCGATACACATCATCTCCTACCTTAGTTCCGGTTATGGATGAATTATGTACCCAGTCTGCCGCCAGATCATCCTGATCATTTACCTCGGTCCACGTTGGAAACTGCACCCGGTCAACTGCTTTGTCATCGGATGCTTTACATTCCAAAATATACCCCTTGGAATCCTGCTCAACAATCCTTACATCGCTCAATGTCGGCGCCGTCCGGTCAATATATACGATCGGACATCTTACGGAAGAACGATTTCCTGCCGCATCCCAGGCATAAATATCTGTGAGATAATTTCCTTGGATCGCCCCTGATTTAAGTGCGGAAAGCGGAATTCTCGCCGTCGCCGTATTCCCGGAAACACTTCCTGCAATCCAGTTTGCATCCTCACCTTGATGGATGTCAATGTTCCAAGACGGAAATTCTATTTTACTCACTCCCACATTGTCGCTAACGTCACACACAACGGTGTAACCATCCGCATTTACATCGGTGATGCGGACATTACTGAGCGTTGGGGCCTGGGTATCTGCCACATCAAATGCAGCCTCATACGGAGCAGAATAAATTTCATAACTGGTAACAGTCGCAAGATTAAGTGTACGTCCCCAACTAATCTTACACCTTCCATCCCGGTTTGCTTCTCCCAGTGTAACAGTTGTTCCGCTTCTGCCAATAACCATGACCCAATGTCCATAACCAGGGTCAGTGTCTGCCGCTTTATAATGAATAACATCTCCCCGCTTCAATGTATTGATATTTCCTCTCCCCCAGGAAGAATGCATTGAACCATACAGATCATACGCAAGTTTACGTGCAAATCCATTACACTGCATACCTCCCCCAAAAGAATTACAATCATAACCGCCTACTCCAACACTTCCCTTGTGTGTATTACACGGTGTCCATGTGTAGCCGTCCGGATTGTTACAGCTTCCTACATCATTATAATTGGAATAACGATGACCGCTTTGAACTACATGATTCCAATATGCCCCATTGGGGAATTTTCTCTCCAGATCCATGATCGTCGCCGCATCCGCTTTAACGGACATTCCCAGCGAAACCAACATCATAAATCCGGTTAGTAAGAACAAATGATACCATTTTTTCATATTCATATGAACCGCCTCCTAACTTAATATCTTGATACAATTTGCATTTACCTCTTTTATGATCATTCCATATTTTTTTCTATTATAGCAGGCAAAAGTTCAAATTTTTTTCCAATTTTTTCACTAAAAAACCGCCAAACAGATTTTCATCCATTTGGCGGCCCTCTTCATGATACCTGGTTTCTATTTCTTTATCTTAACCTTTTTTATACTACTCCATTTACCATACACCTTTTTTCCATTCACGTATTTGTATGCACGAACACGCACATAATACGTCTTTTTCTTTTTCAGCTTCTTAATTGTCAAACTAGCCGCTTTACATTTTTTCAGCTTTGCTGCTCTCATCTTTTTGTTCAAGGAATATTGAACCTGATATCCAGATGAACCAATTACTTTCTTCCAGATAACCTTAACTTTTCCTTTGCCTTTTTGTGTAATTTTCCACATTGTTATCTTTGAAACAGTTGTTGCATTACCTGCATTTCCATAAGAGCCACCGGAAATATTGCTGCTTCCGAAACTGCTGTTATTTGCACCGGTATTGGCATTATTGCCGCCTGCAGACATTCCTGTCGATGTATTCGGTGCCTGTGGCTGTTGTGGTTTTACGGTTGACTGCGGTTTCTGTGTTGGAACTGCCGTCGGCTGCGGTTTCGTTGTTGGAACCACTGTTGGCTGCGGCTTCGTCGTTGGCGTTACCGTTGGCTGCGGATCCTCATCGCCTCCGATTGGCTCAACCGTTTTATTAACAACCAATTGAATGCTGTAGATCTTATACGTCACATCTGTATATGCGGCTCCCGTAACCGGATCTGCATTGGCGCCAATTGTGAGATATCCTCCATTTCCGGTAAGACGTGACAGTTTATCGGTATCCACGTTGAATGAAAATGTCTGTGTTTCATCTCCCAGAGTGCTTCCATGACTGCCATTTTCTTTCCGATCCGGGTACGAACCTTCAAAAAATGGATAGACCGTCCATACATCGTCATTCCACCACTCGTTACTGCTTTTATCAAATGTATTATTAAATACTGCAAGACTAAGTTCACCCGGCACATTTGCCTTAATAATAATATTGCTGATCTGTGCAAGATTGATATCCTCTGGAATATCAAAGAAAACTCTCTGATATCTCTTGGTAAATGGCAGTATTACGCCTTCTCCATCTGCGTTCACATTAATGTCCGATTCCATCTTTTCTGAAATCTTAGTCAGATCAAGCTTAACCATCTGTATTGGATCTTCATCATAAATATTTTTACCGGAAGATGTCTCCTCTCCGACTTGAATATTTACTTTTTTACTGATCCCTGTTTCTTTTACTGTAAGAGAAAGTACGGCCTGTCCATATACAAGCCCTTTCAGGCTGATTTTATATATGCCATCGTCGCCTTCTTCTATTTTTGTTATCTCAGCAACCTGCGAATTATCAATGGATGCCGCCAAAGAGCCTTTGGATGCTCCACTAACTTCAACAGACAATTTATAACTGTCATCAAGTGCAAGATTTACGTAGTCATTACTTTCAATTGTGACATCCTCACTTGCCACATCACTCTTTGTAACTGCTGCCAAAGCTTCCCCTGTACTGCTGGTAATATTTTCCATTCCTCCAACTGTAACTTTTTCTCCCTTAGCAATCGGAGTATCGTATATTAACGTAAATTCTTTAACAAACACATTTCCCGCTGCGTCTTTTTCCGACTTATCATAAGAAAGTGTATATGCAATCGAATTTCCCTGAGAATCCGTTAATGTAAGGTTCTTAACCGTCTCCGGATCCATGTATTGGGTAAATATTACTTTAGTAAATGTTTCATAAGAATGAATCTCCTTAATCTCAGGAGCTGCCAATGGCTTCATTTCTATATTCACATCGGTCTGTGGCGGTGGTACTTCCATCCAGTCACTGTATGCTGTCTCGTATCCTTCTTTTTCCGCTTTTACCTGCCAGTATCCTTCCGGTACATCCCAAGCATATGAACCTGCCTCATCTGTTACAAGCGGATTTTCCTGATCGTATTCAGAAGCATCCCACACAGTGCCCTTTTTATCCGTTTTCTTTTCCTTATAATATAACGTTGTCGTTACATCGGATAGGCGGTTGGTCGTCACTCCTTCGTATACATAACCACTTGGATCAATGATCCAGCGAATTATCATATCTTTTAAACTCAGTTTTCCGTCAAGGAAATCATCAAAATCTCCCGATTCGATCATCGGTATGATACATTTTTTTATAGCAAGTGCCAACAATCCACAAGCGATTGCTACACCGGAACCCGGCAATGCCATTGCTCCAAACACACCGATTACTCCTGCAATGTATGTAAACACCATTTTTTCCGCAGCAATATCGGCCATCTTTTGTATTTCCTTTAATTTGGCTTCACGCTGTGCCGGAGACAGACTTTGGTCACTCATTACTTCCTGCTTCATCCAAAGCAAGTTAATGACATTTCCCTCAAAGCTAAACATACTGTTGGCACTGTCTACAAGAAAACCTCCTGTAGAGCTGTCCATGCCAAACAGATCGAAAAGGGTCTTCTGAGTTGTTGACTGTCCTTTTTTAATAATGTAGCGGGCAACGGTATTATCTACCGCTTTTGGATCTACAAGATACATCTGAATCGTATCCGCATTGAGTTCTGTCTTTACCAGGGCAATGTCCTGCGCCAGATCTCCTTCGCCCATTGTATATCTGCTAAATCCGTCTTTCTCAAAGAAGTCATAAAGTTTTCCGATATCTTTTGCTGTTCCCTCTTTGTCAAACACTTTAAGGAAATCAATGATATCACCGACACCTTCTGACAGATCTGAACAAGCATTTAATTCTGTATCCTCTTCCCCACTTTGTGCCGCCTGTTTTTTCTCTAACTCTTCCGCGTATTCAGTCAATGTCATCTTATCATAAGAATATTCTACAACATCTCCTGATTTTAACGTAATCTCTGCTTGATAATCGCTCTCCGTATCCGTTATCTGTTCTGCCGTCGCTTCTCTCCAATTTTCCGGGATTGAAGCTTTTTCTTCGTCAGTCAGGGTCACATTTTCCTCTTCATCTACCTGCGTACCCCCGTCCGGTTTTGCTACATACTCAATGGAGAGAGTTCCCGGTACATACGATGCATCATTTCCAAAAAATCCATTTGTCACATATGCATTTTTATCTGCATCCCACTTTGCTTCCAGTTTGCGGGAATATCCTCCCCGGCTGCTGATAACAAATACTCTGCTGATCTTATCCGCATTTTCATATTGAATACTGAACTGGTATGGTTTTCCAGCCTGAAATGTAATATATTTCAAGGTTCCATCATTTTTTAACAAATCGAAGGTTTTATGTCCGTCTTTATAGTCATGTGCCTCGATATAAAGTGAAACATCGGAAAGTTTTGGTCCATTTTCAATCGTCGTTATCTGTTTTGATAACTCTGTTTCCTTTCCGGATTTTTCAACCGATACGATCTTGACCGTATAATTTTTAAAATTCTCTGGGTAATCCAGGGTAATATCTGTAGAATATTTTCCCGTCTTGGATACCAGTACCTCTTTGACCAGTTCTCCATCTACGTAGATTTCAACATTTTTGCCACTGATACCGTATCCTTTAACCTCTACACTTACTGAATCTTCGCCTTTTTCATAAGAAACATCATCGTTGCACCCCAATGTAAGGCAGGTACAATTTTCGCTTACCGCACCAATAATATTGGATTGTGAAACTCCATCTTTCTCGTAATTTAATACAGCATAGGAATTTATTCTTCCATCCACATTTGGAGTCGTGTATATACGGCATTTTCCTGTGCTTTTTTTAACCGGAATGGTGATCTTATTGTCTGATGTAATCTTAAAATCACTATCACTCAACGCTATTCCATCCAGTTTAATGCTATTCACAACAGAAGTTTCCGGAAGTTTCACAACAAGCTGCATGTCTTTAACGTTTTTAATCTCTTTTTGCTTCAATGCATAATCAAGATTCATCACAACATAACTACTTGCACTGCTGCCATTAATCTCATACATTGATTTTTCATGCTCAATTACTTTATCTACCGTATCTGTATATTCCAGATTTGAAAATTCCAGATTTTGCTCTGCGTCCGTGAAACTCTTCATGGAATCTGTATATTTTGCTACCTTAATCGTTGCATTGGTGCAATTTTGAAATGCATTTTTTCCAATCGATGTAATTTTCTTATTTGCTAAAACCTCTGTAAGACTGGTACAGCCTGAAAAAGCTCCGTCCCCTATTGTTTTAATCGATATCGGAAGTTCTATGCTTCGAAGATTGGTACAATTTTCAAATGCATAACTATCGATATCTGTCATCTCATCTAACAATTTTACTTCTCTAAGCTGGGAAGCATTTGAAAATAAATTTGCCGGAATTAACTTTGTTCCCTTTTCAAACGTTACTTTATTTACCTTACTTCCTGCAAATGGCCCATCATTGTTCCAACATACATCTGCTGTTTTCACTCCTTTTGGAATGTTTACGCTTGTTACTCCCGTCACTCCATATATTATCGAATACCCTATTTTCTCCAAACTCGATGGCAGATTCAATTCCTGCAGATTGGTATGGGCAAACGCATCATGACCTATTGTCTTTACAATTCTTGGTATTTCTATTTTCTCCAAAGAACTGCATGAGTCAAAAGCATATTGGCCTATCTCCTGTACCGTATAAGGTATCGTTACTGTTTTTAGTTCTTTACAATTTTTCATCATATTGTCAGGAATTTTTGTCATTCCGCTTTCAAAGGTCACTGTATTTACCTTACTTCCTGCAAATGGTCCATCATTGTTCCAACATACATCTGCAGTTTTCAATCCCTTGGGAATGTTTACATTTGTCACCCCGGTTACTCCATATATTACTGAATATCCTATTCTCTCCAAACTCGATGGCAGATTCAATTCCTGCAGATTGGTGTTGGCAAACGCATCATGACCAATTGATTTAATGCCCTCCGGTATATTCACTCCCGTTATTGTTTTCTTATCCTGAAAAACACCATCTCCAATCCCTACTACCTGCTTTCCATCCAATGTACTTGGAATTGCCACATACAAGGCACTTCCGTCATATTTGGTGATAGTAGCCTCATCATCACCATTTAATGTGTACGTATAATCACCACTCGTATACGTAGTTTCCGCTGCCTTTGCCGGAACAAAATCAAGTCCGGTAACAACCATCGCTGCTACTAGCAACAGACTCAGACAACGACGAATCTTTTTGTTCATAATTTTTCCTCCTTATTTTTGAACTAGTTTTTTTAGTGACATTATACACCCCTTATGTTCAATTTTTTTTCCGTTTTTTTCACTTTCAAGTCCTTTTGGCGGGTATAACAAACAAATCACAAAACAACCGCCAAACGGATTCACCTGAATCCATTTGGCGGTCATCTTCATGATAGTTTCAATGAGGTCATCGAGCTTCTATTTCTTTATCTTAACTTTCTTTACGCCACTCCATTTACCATACACTTTTCTGCCATTGACCATCTTATACGCACGAACCCGCACATAATACGTCTTTTTCTTTTTCAGCTTCTTAATTGTCAAACTAGCTGCTTTACAATTTTTCAGCTTTGCTGCTCTCATCTTTTTGTTCAAGGAATATTGAACCTGATATCCAGATGAACCACTTACTTTTTTCCAGATAACCTTAACTTTTCCTTTGCCTTTATGTGTGATTTTGCACGTTTTTATCATTGGAACAGTTATTGTATTATCTGCATTTCCATAAGAACCATTGGAAGTATTGATACTTCCGGTACTGTTGTTGTTTACACCAGTAGTTGTATTGGTATTATTGCTGTCTGCTGGTTTATCTGTAGATGTATTCGGTGCCTGTGTCTGTCTTGGTGTTTCCGGTTCTTTGGTCTGTGCTGGTACATTCGGTGTCGCAGTCGGCTTTGGTGCTTCCGTCGAATTCGGTGTCGCCGTCGGTTTTGGTACTTCTGTCGAATTCGGTGTTGAAGTCGGCTTTGGTGTTGCTGAAGAATCTGGAGTTTCCACAGATGGCGTTTCCGGTTCTGCCGTTTTTTCTTTGCTTACAATCGCCATACAAGTAACTTGTGTATCATCTTCAGCAGTCGCCACGATAATGGAATAACCTTCTTTTTTCGCTGTAACCAATCCTGTATCATCAACAGTTACAACATCCTCATTCATACTTTCCCATTTACAGGAAACGTCGGCATCATCATAATAGGTATATAACCTATCCTGTTCCTTTTCATTTAAGAAAAGATACGGAGAGGATATTTGAAGTTTATTTTCATCAAATTCGCTCACACCTTTGACATCGCATTCAGCAATACAACTACCACTCTTTGAATATGCTCGAAGTTTTGTCGTACCCTTTTTAAGGATTTTTAATTCTCCTTTTTCATTTACTGTGGCAATACTTCTATCATCTGTATACCAATCTACGTCTTTCTCTGTCGCATTTTCCGGATATACGGTTGCTTCCATCTGAATTGTTTCATCCGCTATGCCCGCAACTGCCGTCTTATTCAAAACGATTGTCTGTACATCAATGTCAGTAGTAGATACTTCAATTTCGCAATAATCCGCATACTTATTATCTTTTGTACTTACAAAGATTTGTGTCGTTCCAACATTGTTAGCATGTACTGTTCCATCTTCATCAACGGTTGCAATATTTTCATCCAGACTATAGAAATTAACACCAATATCTGGATTTTCATGACTTAAGAAATAAGTTATCTTTGCTTCTGAGCCACGATCCAATTTGTATTTCTCTTTCTTTACTACCAATGCACCGTCATCATCTTCTCCAGATGCTACCAGGAAAGATACTGCTTGAACTTCGCTTGTATTTTTATTTGGTTCTGCGGCAATAAACTGCAAATATGTATTTTGACTAATAAGCAATTCCCCGTCGTATACTTTACTTGCCTGTGTTGGTATCGAACCGTCCGTTGTATAATATATCTTAGCATCTTCGGATGCGTACAAATGTATTTTTTTACTTTCTGTAAAAACACCTGATTTTGTATCACAGGTAGGATTTTCTGTTGTTTCTGTATACTTATATATTGGATATACATCCACATCAGAATTCACATTAATAAAATCATAATTGTTCCATCCATCAAATACCATGCCATCTATTTTTACAACTTCCGGCTCAACTGCATCTTTAGAATATTTCACATTTTGTGAACTTAACAAACTTCCATTATTGTCATAGAAATTTACTTTGTATGTCTTTATTTTATAATTTGCAATAAGAATTGTATTCTCTGTAATTGTATTGATTTCTTTCCCATCCGGAGTTGTCCAATTAACAAAATCATATCCCTCTAAATCTTTTATCTCTGGATACGTTACCGGACTGCCATAATCAAATACATCTGTATACACTTCTTTTGTTTCCCAATCCACAAACGCAACACTATATTTATTCTTTACATATTGTGCAGTAATTTCCATATTATCGTTTACATTCGTAACACCGAAATCCCAACCAACAAAAGAATAATTTTTTACATCCGGTGCTTTTGGTGCAGTTGCACTATTGCCCTTTTTCACCGTCTGTGTATCAATGATATTTCCATCCATATCTTTAAAGACAACCTTATATTGCGGTTTAGGTGCTTCAATTGTTTCAAGATAAAATGGTTTATCACCACCTTCTATGGCCATCATAACTTTATAATCGCCTGTTTTCTCACTTATTTCCTGTCGACATACAAATTTATGTGAAAATGTTCCATCGTCATTAATTGTGACTTTTCCTACATATTCATTATTAAAATCAGATGGCTCATCCCCTTTATATACTTGTATTAAAGCTTCTTTTCCTGCCAATGCCTTATCAACAGTACCTTTAACAGTATACTCTTTTCCGGAATTATCTTCCAAATCAGACATTTTAGCACGATATCTGTATGTTTTACGTGTTTCCACATCTTTAGATGAAGTTGCCTTTATAGCCTCTACCATCCAATCTGACCACGCATCCCATTTTGTCCACTTATAAGTATATCCTTTTTCTCCATCTCTAAAGCGATACTCCTTATGTGTGGTTGCAGGAATATTGGTCGAACTCTTTAAAAACCATAATTCCGAATTAAAGTTTACTCCATAACCATAATTGTTATTGTTCAAACGATATGTTGTGTGTCCATTATACGAGCCATAGACATACATCTTTGGTCCACTATCATTTGTACATTGAGAATATTCATAATAAATCATTCCACCTTCATTATAATATGAAAATGCAAGTTTATATGGATCCTTCCAATAATAATATGTATTTCTTGTATAACCATTATTATCTGAAACATCCCTAGCCTCAACTTCACGTTTGGTTGTAGATGTCTCATTGACTGCGTAAGGCGTTCTTGACCATCCGCTCCATGATTTAAAATTCCATGCAGCATCAAGTATTTTTTCAGCTAAATCCCATCCTTCATTTACCGATGTTCGGGTTGTCGTCGTCAGCAAATTACGATATCGATATTCTGTTCTATCTTCAACCTCCACATCTTTCCCTGGCTCTTCCACACTCCAACCACTCCATTCTCGCTCTATTTCATACGATACTGTCTGCGAATACGGAATTCCAGAGGAAAATCGATCTACAATATACAAACTCACATTGGTAGCAATTCCATCATATGGAATATACATTTCCAAATTTTTACTATACTCTGCTTTTGCTAATGAAAAGGCATCGGACTCTGTCGAATTAATCAATTTGCCTGTGGATGTCCTTAAAGAAAAAATCGCACGCCCTTTCGTTCGATTATTGGGATTGTTCTTAATATTGTAATTAACAACATATCCATCCTCTTTATATTCGCAGTTATTTATTTCAACAACAACCGGAAGATCGTCATTCTTCCATACATAACAAGCCTTAACTTTTACATTGCCTTGTACATTTTTGTAATCTTCATTGTCCCAGCCTGCAAACACATATCCGGATTCCGGTTCCGGTGGTTTTGGAGCAGTTGCATCATCCTCAAATAAAACAGATTGGGTATCGATAATGTTATCATCTTTGTCATAAAAGGTTACTTTATACGTATTTCTCTTAAATTGGGCAACAATAGTCCGATCCGAGGTGACATTACTATATTCGCCTTTCCATCCTACAAATGTATGACCTTTTCGTGAAACACCCATTGGCGCGGTCGCTGCGTAACCATATTTTACTGTTTGTTCACAAAGAAGATTCTCATTTCCTTCCTTATCATATTCAACAAATCGTACTTTACATGGATTATGTGCCACAATTGTTTTGTTTAAAGTCGCAATATCACTATTTTCATTTCCTCTTGCAAAACCGGTTATTTCATACTCTCCTTCACTTGGAAGTGTAAATGCTAATGATGTTGCGTTTGCTGAATTTGTTGTTAAGGTCTGACTATACGTTCCTCCCTTAGTTTGCTTAAGGGTAAGAGAATAACCTCCCGTAGCACAGCTATCGGCTCCCCACGATACAGTAACTGCATCGCCTACCGCATAATGTGTCTTTGCTGCACTAAAAACTGGTTTGTTTGGTTTTTCTGTTCCTGTAGTGCGGTCATTGATCCAGTCTGTATAGTACCGTCTTCCTCCAACGTCCGCATACATCTGCCATCCATAAACGTGCCCTGGTCGTAACCTAAGTCCTAATTCCGAATTAAAATCAAACCAAAAATTCTCCTTTGTCGAGTACTGACCACCGGAATACATCATTTCCTCTTTTCTTCCAATGATATTATTTCCGTCTCTTACTTGAATTCCAATTGTCGTTATACGTTGCCGCCCCGGATTATATACACACGATTTAGCATTCATATTGGTATCATATTTATCTGCCCAAACTGCTTTAACCGATGGATTTGCTACAGGTTGAGGAGTAATATTATTACCATATATATAACTTTCAGCCAAAGGATTTCCTACTCCCAGATAAAACTTTCCGTAACATATACCAAAATGCAAATGATTACCAGTCGAATTTCCAGTCGTTCCTACTCGCCCAATTGTTTGTCCCGCACCAATTGTAGATCCTACAGATATATTACTAGGAATACTTCCTGGCTGCATATGCGCATATTGATATGTTCTACCATCCGTTCCGAGAATTATTAATCCTCCCTAAATAATCAAGTCTTTTTTCCCTTAATATAAGGGATTTTTTTAAT
>ERZ779880.2264-NODE-2264-length-14006-cov-2.126228_pt1 | contig 14006 bp, 15 predicted proteins | sample MGYA00511555_ERZ779880 | MGnify/ENA primary metagenome ERZ779880 (study PRJEB29588, sample SAMEA2145815) | human gut metagenome | biome: human gut; feature: human-associated habitat; material: faeces | place: Denmark | collected 2008/2010 ...
AGCCCTACCGGGATCTGCTGTCCGCGGAGCTCTGCCAGCAAATTGCGAATACCGGGCAGCACAGCATTAACCGTCAGCTCGCGCAGTGAGTGGACGTAAAGCAGATTTTTGCGATACGCCAGTTGCGTCCGCTCCTGCGGGTTAAAGTCGCCCTCTTTGCCCCCGTGTTGCAGAATGCGCCGCAGAGACTCATCGCGGCTGATCCCTTTTAGGGATTCGTTAAACTGCGCATCAATGCTGATGCCAATTTCAGCGGCAATCTGCTGCCACGCCTGGAAATGCAGATGCGCGGTATCGGTGATTACACCATCCAGATCGAAAATTACCCCTTGCAGTTTCATTCATCCTCCTGATGCGTGGTAGCGGTCCCATTGAAGGGCAAAATAAAATCACCCAAACAGAAAACAGATTCTTCAGCCACGGATATAAGCTGCCCGTTCAAACGCAGTGAAACGGGCGCAGAAGTTCGAATCGCAATACGCTGCGCGTCGAGCGTGACCTGTAATTCGCAGCCCTGCCAGAACAGAGGGAAAGACAACTGTTGCCACTGCTCCGGTAACGCCGGATTGAGATGTAATTCACCGTCACGCACGCTCACCCCGGCAAAACCCTGAATCGCCCCAGCCAGATAGCGCCAGTTGCGGCAGCGTGGATACCATCATCACAACTATGCGGATCAGCACCAAGATCGATTTCAGTCCCCTCGCGCCAGAACTGATAACTTTGGGTCAGCAGGCCACAGCGTGCGGCAACAATGCCGTGGATTGCTTTACTTAATGACGAGTCGTGAATAGTGCGCGGTTCATAAAATTGCAGATTGGCAAGACACGATACCGCTGAGAACTGCTCCGGCAGCATGTAATTGAGCATCACCACATCAGCTTGTTTGAGGATCTGCATCTCGTTCACTTCTGCGCGTGAATAATCCAGCAGAATGGTTTGCTTCCCCGCCGCCGCTTTGTATTTAGCCAGATTAATCGCCGGCTTAGCCATAAACGAATCATCCTGCGGCAAAACGCCATCGGGCTGCGTTTCTGGCATCCATAGCTCTTTGAGGAACATTTCGGCGCGATGGATAAACGCATCGTCGCTACAGCCGAACTGGCGGGCAATATTCAGCGCCTGTTGAACGTTGTAGCGGGCCATATAGCTGGTGAAGGCGTTATTATTGACATGTTCGGTATATTCGTCTGGCCCAATAACATCATGAATTTCCAGACGGTCGTTAACCCTCACCGCGCGGCTAATCCAGAACTTTGCAGTTTCCAGAAGTAGCGCCATGCCTTCATGAGCAATGAAACTTTCATCCCCCGTGGTCTGCCAGTATTGAATAACCGCCCAGGCGATATCGGCCACCAGATGATGTTCCGCCTGCGCCGAGGCCACTTTTTGCCGCAGCCCGGTACGAATGTTAATGGCGGCAAATTCTGGCGTCTCTTCTTCGCCGCTGCGCGCGCTTTCCCACGGAAATAGCGCGCCCTGCCAGCCGCTGCGCCGTGCTTTCTCCTGCGCGCCTGGCAAGTTGTGCCAGCGATAACGCAGTAAACTTCGGGCAACCGTCGGATCGCTAAACAGATGGAACGGCAGCAAAAATACTTCTGTATCCCAGAAAACGTGGCCTTTGTAGCCTTCGCCGGTTAAGCCTTTTGCCGCAATACTGCTGCGCTCGTCGTGAGCCGGCGTCATGATGCGCAGATGATAAAGCGCATAATCTAACGCTTGCTGATCGTGCGCATCGCCGCCATTTACCGTGATACGACGTTTCTGCCACCATTGACGCCAGTTTTCTGTTGATGCTGCAAGAAGTTGGTCGTAACTCTGCTGCGCGCATATTTCAAGCTGGCGAAGCGACGCGCTGCCCCACTCGTCTAAAACGGCTTGCCTGTCATCCCAGTCGATCCACACCAGTTTTTGCAACGTCACTGTCTCGCCTGCATGAAGCTGCGCACTGGTATGTTGCAGCAAACGGCGCTCTTTGGCGGTATAGCATTGCTGCACATTACCGCTCACCTTACAGCAACAGCTGATGGCCACATCACTGCGTCCATCCTGGGTGGTGTAGATCCCCTGCATCAGATGCTGACCAAACACCCGCACCTGGGTTTCGTCGAGATGTTGGCGACCGTGGTTGGTTTGCGTGGCGTCGATACCTGTTGAAATCAGCACTGACGCGTCGGCGTCCAGTGGCGTAATAGTGATTTCCAGCGCAATGAGCGGCAGTTGGTCTGCCGAAACAAAGCGACGGCTGGCGATGGTGTAACCTGCGCCGTTGCTGGTACGCCAGACAACGTTGCGGCGTAATTCGCCACTGGCAAAGTCAAGCTCACGCTGCCAGGCTTCGTGGGATAACGAGAAAACCTCACCATTTATGGCAATCTCCATCCCCAAGATATCAGGCAGGTTCACCAGTTCGTTGATTTCACCTTTTCCCGCCCGATGATACAGCCCCGCCAGATACATCCCTCGCGTCTGGCGCGTGTAATCTTCTTCATGGCTGGCGCGAAGCCCAAGATAGCCGTTCCCCTGCGCCATCAGCGATGCATACTTGTTCAGGGTATGCTGGCTGAAATGGGGTTCTGATAACGTTACTGGCCTGGTCATAATTCCACACGCGTCCCTGTTTCTGCGGATTGATATAACGCCGCCACCAGTTGCTGGATGATGTACCCCTGCTCGGCGTCGGCTATCATCACGGGCTTGCCCTGTACGTGATTGATAAAGGCTTCCATGCTGCCCAAATGGCGGTTGTCGTCTGCCATTTCCCGTTGCATCAGCGTCATTAATTCACCGTTGTTATCGGTGTAGATATGTGCTGGAAACAGCGTCGCACCGGCTTTATCACCACAAAAGCTGACGTTCATAATCGACTGTTCGCGGATGTTGAGCGCAAATGACGTTTCCAGCCACAGAATGCCGCCGTTATGAAATTCAATGGTGCCAAACAGCGAATCTTCGACGCTGTAAGTTGCCGGATCCCACTCGCCAAATTGACCACAGCTCTTTTGCGTGCCGATCTTTTGAAAGCTATGCGCATTCACGCTTTTCACCGCAGGATAGCCCAGCACATACATCGCAGCATCCAGCATATGAATGCCGATGTCGATCAGCGGGCCACCACCCTGCAGTTCTTTATTGGTAAAGACACCCCAGCCGGGAACGCCGCAGCGACGCAGGGCGCGGGCGGTGGTAACGTAAATCTCTCCCAAAACGCCGTTGGTCACCTGTTCACGCAGCTGTTGCGTATCGAGCGCAAAACGATGGTGAAAGTCGTAGGCCAGCACCTTGCCCTGTTTGCGCGCGGTATCGCACATTTCCCGCGCCTGTTCTGGCGTCATGGCGGGCGGTTTTTCGCACATCACATGGCAGCCCGCTTCCAGCGCCATCAGGGTATGTTCGTAATGAAAACGGTTAGGTGAGCAGACGCTAACCACATCAGGTTTCACCGCCAGCAGCATGGCCTGCGGATCGTCCCACACGGATGCATTCCCGTATTTTTCTGCCAGCGCCTGCGCCTGGGAAAGGCGGCTGTCACAGACAGCCACCAGTTCCAGATCGTTGCGGGTGCAGTAGTACGAAGCATGAACCTTATCCGCCACCTGGCCTGCGCCTATTATCGCGACCCGCAGTGGAGAGCTTGTCATTGCACTTTTCACAAAGACCTCTTAGCAGGTACGCAACCAGGTCAACGAATCACGGTACGCCTGGGCAGGATCTTCTGCCCGGATACGCCCTTCATACACCACATAACCCTGATAGTTATCGGCGCGCAGCTGTTCAAACAGCGCGTGGAAATCGAGGGTGCCGCTGCCCGGCTGGTAACGATGGTTATCGGCAATATGCACATGACCGAGCAAGTCGCGGTTGTCATGCAGCGCCTGCGCCAGGTTATCTTCTTCGATGTTCATGTGATAGAAATCGCCGATAATCTGCACATGTTTAAGATTGTTTTCGACGCTGTAACGACGAGCATCGGCGAGGGTGTTGATCATATGATCCTGATAGCGGTTTAACGGTTCGAGATACACCACGGTTCCGGTACGCGCGGCGACCTGTTCCAGTACGCGCAGGGAATCACTCACCATTTTGCGGTCGCCGTCCAGGCTACGCGGCGAGGTCATCGGCGGTAAGCGGAAGGTAAACATGCCCCACGCTGCCGGAACGACGATACCTTTACCCCCCACTTCTGCCAGCGCTTCGAGAATGCGTTCGATCTGCTTTAAGCCATTAAGACGACGCTCTTCGATAAAGTCACCAATCCAGCCGTCATAGCCGCCGCAGGCGGTGGTCACCGGTAAACCGGTTTCTTTGATCGCCGATTTGACTTCTTCGATGTTGTTGACCAGCAGTTTGCCGTCAATCTCAAAACCATCGAAGCCCATCTCTTTGATATAACGAAATTTCTCCAGAATATTTTCCGGGAAGAACGCCTGATTCTGTGTGCCTATTTTCATTTTTTCATTCCTTTGAATTAAAACGTGACGCCCATTTTGATGCTCTGTTCCGGATGCTGATCGACATACTGCATGTAGCTTTCCGGGCTGTTGGCAAAGGTCACTACCGGGTCGATTAAATCTTCGCAATTGAGATAACCGTTCATCAGCAGTTTCCAGCAGGTTTCTTCAATACGCTTACGGCTCCAGCGCGGATAATCCGGGTTCGGTTCACTGCACGCGCGAGAGAAGACAATTTTGGCGTTATTGAAATGCGCTTCGCGTCCGAGGTTAAAACCTTCAGCAAACGGTTTAGCAAACGCGACATAGGAGATGGTGCCACCGTAAGCCAGGCCGCGCAGCGCCGACTGCAGCGCGTCGGCGTAACCGCTGGTTTCGATAATCACATCGGCACCCTGCTTGCCGGTCAGCGTTTTGATCTCTTTGCCTACGTCAGTGCCAATGGGATTAAGGCAGAAATCCGCACCGTGACGACGAGCAATATCACAACGATGGGCAATAGGATCGACGCCAATTACCACCGACGCGCCAGCGCGTTTAGCCAGTTGGATGGCAATTTGACCGATCGCGCCAAGCCCTACCACCACTACAAAATCCCCTACGCGTACGTTGGCATCGCGAACGCCACTCATGGCAAACTGCGCCGGGTCGTAGCAGACAGCGTTTTTCCAGGAGCTGCCTTCCGGCATTTTGCGCAGCTTGTAGTTATTCACTGCGTTAATGATGATCGTCTCGGAGAGCGGGCCGTAGCCGCATACGCTGTCGCCCACCGCGTAGTCGGTAACGTCGCTGCCGCACTCGATAATGTCGCCAACCACCATGTTGCCAAGCTGGAATTTGCCAAACTCAATGCCGCGCGGCGCATCTGCCGGACGCGGGGTGAACATCTGCCATTCGCCGTTAAAGTCTTCATCGATAAACGGGCTGGCGGCGCGGAAGTCGACCACTTCCGTTCCGTGTTTCGGTGCACCGAAACGCACTCGGATCTTCACTTCATTGGCTAAAATCGCCCGATCTTCATACTCAACCAGCGCAGCAACGCGCGGTGCTGTGGCTACTAACTTTTTCATGTAAAACTCCTTGTAAAGAAACTGGCCGCTTTAGCCCTTCACGCCACCGGCGGTCAAACCACTCTTAATAAAACGTTCCGAAAGCGCATACATAATCACCACCGGCAATGCGGTCACCAGCGAGGCCGCCATCATCCGTCCCCAGATGTAATCTGGCGTACTGAACAGCGCGTTCAGGCCGACTGGTAAGGTGAAATTGCTGGCGCTGGAGAGGAAAATCGACGCAAACAGATAGTCGTTCCATGCCACCATAAAGCAGTAGACGAATACGGATATCAGCCCGGACATCGCCAGGGGCACGGTGATACGGAAGATAATTTGCAGACGGTTGAGGCCATCCATCATCGCCGCTTCTTCGATCTCATCAGGGATGGTGTCGAAGTAACTTTTCAGCATAAACACGGCGGTGGGCAGAGTTTGCGTCACCATGGTAATGATCAGCGCCATCTCGGTGTCGTAAATGCCAAGTGCGGTGATAATTTTGAACAGCGGCACCACCAGCAAAATGCCGGAGAACATATACACCGTGTAAAAGCTGGCGTTGATGGTCATCCGGCCTTTAAAGCGCAGGCGAGAAAGCGCGTAAGCTCCGAGAATGCCGAGAAATACCGCCACCACGGATGAAACCACCGACACCACCATGCTGTTACGGAAGTAGTCGACAAACGGGAAAATCACCGGGTTAAAAATGTCGACATAATGCTCCAGCGTCCACTGTTGCGGCAGCAGCGTAGGATGCAGCGAGATCGCCTCTTTTGCGCTCTTGAACGAGGTCATCAGCATCACAAAAAACGGAAACAGCGTGATGATGAGAAACAGCGCCAGCCCGCGGTAAAAACCGATACGACTGAGTGTGCGTTTATTTGTTGCCATTGAGGTTCACCCGTTTCCTGGTCAGCAGAATGACAGCGAAAATAATGATGAAGAGCACCACCGAGATCGCCGCCGCTTTCCCTAAGTCATTAAAGGCAAAGGCGGTTTTGTAGAGATAGACACCAAGAATATCGACCTTGGTTGTCAGCAGATAAACATCCGCGAACATGTAGAACATCCAGATGGTGCGAAGGGTCACCACCGTCGCCAGGACCGGCATAATCGCGGGCAGCGTGACGATACGAAACCGTTGCCAGGCATTAGCGCCATCCATCTCTGCCGCTTCGTACAGCGATTTGTCGATGGTCTGCAAAATCGCCAGAAACGAGATAAAGGCATACGGGAAGTAGCGCCAGATGGCGAAGATCACCACCAGCACAAAACTACTGCCCGGATTATCGAACCACAGCGGTGCCTGCTCATAAAGATGCAGAAGATCGACGCCGAGGTAGTTCACAATGCCGTAGCCGTTGTTGAACATGTATTTCCAGGCGAACACCAGCGAAATAGACGGCGTTACGTAGGAGAGGATCACCAGCGAACGCGCGGTTTTGCGCAGGCGGAACTCGCGGTTGAAAAACATCGCCACTGCCAGCCCGAGCACGGTGCTGCCCGCCACCACCAACGCGGTATACCAGACCGTCATCCACAGCGAGTGCCAGAAGCCGGGATCGGAGAGAATACGCACATAGTTGCTTACCCCAACAAACGTTGACTCGATGTTGGGATTGAGCGGCAGACGTAAAAAACTAATTTCGATATTCGACACCATTGGCCACGCAACCAGACCGCCCAGCAGTAATAAGCTGGGTGCGAGAAGCAACAGCGCAAAGGGCATATCGGAACGACCTGAAAAAAGCCTGTTCATTGCGGATTCCTGTCCTGGGTTTAGTGCTGTTCGATCAGTTCATCCAGCTTTTTCTGGCTCGTTTGCAGCGTGCCAGGGAGATCGGCTTTACCTACGGTGACGTTATGCACCATGGAGCTCACCACCCCAGACCCCGTCACATCGCCCATGCGGGTAAATTTTTTATCCCCTACTGCGCCAAAGACCTGAATATTCGGCAGTTCACCGATTAACTGATTTGGCAGTTCACCCAGCGCCTTAATAACGTCGTTGTCTTTCCAGGTGGAAGTAGTGACAACCGCTTTGTTCACCGGCAGCGCCGCGCCTGGCGACATCATCACCCAGTCGGCAATGTTGTCTGCCTGCTCCATAAAGGTGACAAATTTTTCAGCCGCTTCCGTTTCTTCAGTCTTTTGTCCGGCGGTAATGGTCAGCGAGGTCAACATGCCGTAGACGGCAGAGTTTTTCTCGGTTGGCACCACGAAACCGACGTTTTTCGGATCGCCTTCTTTAATCACAGCCGGAAGGATATAGGTGGAGTAAATCGCCATCGGCGCGGTGCCGTTCATAAAGGCGTCTTTCACTTCCATGATGTCGTTAGAACCCGGCATGGTGTTGGCAGCAAGGTCGCGGTAATAGGTCAGCGCCTGCATCATCTCTGGTGAATCAAGGGTGATTTTGCCTTCGGCGTTAAAGACGTTGGCCTAGTTGGATAACGCAAACTGGGAGAAGGATTGTTCCGTCAGCACGCTTTCTGCCGTAGGCAGCGCAATACCGTATTTTTTATTCGCCGGGTCATTCAGTTTCTGTGCAACGTCCAGCAGCTGTTGCCAGTTTTTCGGCTCCTCCAGCCCCGCTTTTGCCAGCACATCTTTGCGATACCAGATGCCGCCAATCCAGGCGCTGACAGGAACACCGGTCCATGCGCTACCATCTTCGGTACGCACAATACGCAGTACGCCATCGTAAAACGCGCCTTCACCAACGTTGCTGATGACCGTGGCAACCGCCTTGCGATCGATAAGCTGCTCTTTGTCCATAACTTTGGCGTAGTCATGACTGGTTTCAATCACTTCCGGCAGCGAGCCGCTACGTGAAAGAGTGATGACTTTGGTGTTATAAGCGTCCTCTTCGACGGGCACTTGTTTAACGGTGATACCTGGGTTTTCTTTTTCAAAACGGGCAATCAATTTGCTGATAACTGCCTGACGCTCCTGCTCCACCGAAGAATGCATAAATTCGATGGATACATGGGGTTTATTTTCTTCTTTACAGCCTGAAATCAGGGCGCAGGAAACCAGTGCTGATAACAGCACGATTTTTGATTTAATCATGAGATGTTCCTTTTTATTTAATCCACATAACCTGCCAGGGGCGCAGCGTTATTTTATTACCCAATATATCAACTTCACTAATCAGATCCCGACCGTGCAGGCCAGTAATATTTACATGCTGAATATTTTTACTGACATTAAACAATCCGGTCAGACAATTACCCTCTGCGTTACTTCTTTGAATACGCATTACGGATGAATTAACCGTATCGATGGTAAAATTATTATCCGGATGAAACTCGTTATGGCTGCGACGAAGTGTAATTAAACGCGACAACTCATGATATACCGCATGCCTTAATGTAGCTTCATCGTTCAGTTCTCGGGTTATCTCTTCACTGTGATATTTTTTACGGTTAATCGCACGGTTATATCCGAGTTTTTCGACACCTGCGTAATCATTACGCGAGCCCAGAATACTTTGAATATATATCGCTGGCACACCGGGGAAACTTAACAAAATCGCATGGGCAAGGATAAACCTGGCGCAACGTTCTTCATCGCTACTCTCGCGGCGGCTTAACGCATCCATATAGGTGACATTTATTTCATAGGGACTGCGCGTACCGTCGGGATTATTTTTCCAGTTTACTAATGCACCTTCCTGCTGTAATGCCTCGACCAGCGCTAATATTTCGCTTTCTGGTAACAAGCCCCGCAGTGGGTTCAGCCCGATGCCATCGTGAGAGGCGAGGAAGTTAAACCAGGTCGTTTTACCGGAGGGCAAGCTCAGACTTTGCGCCCACTGGCACAGCGCCTCGACGTTCTGTTTTTGCACCGCATGTAACACCAGCGGCGGCAGCGAGAACTGGTACACCATATGCGCTTCGTCATCGCCTTCGCCAAAGTAAGCAATGTTATCTTTATGCGGAACATTCGTCTCAGTAATAATCACCGTACCTGGCGCGATGTCATCAATAATCGACCGTAACAGTTTGATAATCAGATGTGTTTTTTCCAGATGGATGCAGCTTGTTCCCGGCTCTTTCCACATAAAGCCAACGGCATCCAGACGGACATATTCTGCGCCCTTTTCCAGGTAACAAAGCAAAACATCCACCATCGCCAGCAACACGTCAGGGCTACGGTAATTCAGGTCAATTTGATCGTCGCTAAAGGTGGTCCATAAATGGCGCGTGGAATTATCATCCATTTGAAACGGCGTTAATAGCGGTAATGCACGCGGACGGGTGACAGCGCTGAGATCGGTTTGCGGATCAACCGCAATAAAAAAATCTTCAAAACCTGGCTGCTGTTGTAAATAGTTTTTAAACCATTCACTTTTTGCCGACATATGGTTGCAGACAAAATCAAACATTAAATGACTGCATTCACCGAGCTGCTGAATATCCTGCCACTACCCGCTTCACTGGCGACCTGATGATAATCAATTACCGAAAATCCATCATCAGATGACCATGGATAAAAAGGTAATAAATGAACATGTGAAAAAATGCTTTGCAGCCATTGATGGTAAAACTGATTAAATGTGGGTAGTGGTTTTAAATCATTACTGTGAAATTGATCGGCATAGGTAATTAACACGACATCACTTTCATCCCAGTGTTTTTTACGTCGCTGTGTAATTAATCGTTTCGCACTCTCAAGACGCGTTACAAGTTTCTGTAAATGAGTTGCGGTAAATGTTCCACCGTAGATTTCGTCCAGGTAATCCGTAATTTTCTGTTTCATGTTGCCTTTCCTGGTAGCGGTCCCATGAAATGAGAGACTACTCCGCAGAAAATAAACTGTCAATTGAGCACAAGGGTTTTAGTCACGCAGGAAATCATTTTTTACCAGGGAAAAAGCGTATTTGTGAGCTGACGCAAATAATCTATAGGGATGTAAATAAGGTGTGACAGAAAAAAACGGCGCATAAGCGCCGCTCATGGTGAATTCTTTTAACCTTTGACCTTCGGCATTGCGATGTCTTTCAGGCCACCGGCGTTCTCAACGTGGGTATATCCCATCTCGCTAAGGATCTCTTTTGCCTGCCCTGATTGGCGTCCGGCATTGCAATACACTTTCACGGTGTCGTTTTTATCCGGAACGACGGTGGCAATGCGCTCTTTCACTTCCTTCAGGGGAATATTGATGGCCCCCTGAACGTGCTCTTGCTGATACTGCTCTGGAACACGAACATCGATCCAGTGTTCAGCGGCGAAAACGGGCAGTGAAAACACCAGTGCCAGAGCAAGTAAGCCTTTTTTAAACATGTAAGCGTCCTTCTATGGATGAATATTGCTATCCATTATACGCCTGAGATTTAACAATTTTTGCGAAACTCCCCTCACCTTTTATAACGCTGCGCCAGTTTATTGGCAGGCCGACTTAACAGCGGTTCCAGCGCCACAGCCAGCAACATTTTCAGCGGTCGGCGAGCAACTGATTTTATCGCCCAGCCCGCCACACCCGCCGGGCCATAGCGCAGTGCGGTAAGAAGTACCAGCTTGCCTGCTAATTTGAAACCAGGCTTCACCTTTTGCCCGGCCTGTTGCCAGCGAGTATTCATAACTTTCCTCACAGTTGACGGAAACGGCTACGTAACGTGAATGTATCGGAAGTGACATAACGTTCCATCTCGCGTAAACGCGTTTCACTTGCCGCCAGTTCACGGTCGACTTCATCCAGCAATTCACTGCTGGAAGGTAGCTGCTCACCAAAGGCCATGTTGTCCGGCATTGGATCAAGCGCAAATGACAAAATGATGTAAGCAACCAGGGTAAACAGCGCCAGACCGAAGAAAATCGACAACACCACCAGGATACGCACCAGTTTTACCGGTACATCAAAATAGTTGGCAATCCCGGCGCAGACGCCACGGACCATGCCCTGCTGTGGAATACGCCATAATTTTTTATTGAGATTAATGCCCGCCATTAGCGATCCCTCCAGTTCGGATGTTCTGCATCAAGAATAGATTCCAGCGCCTGAATACGTTCGCGCATCCGTTTTGCTTCATCAGCCAGTTGCGCTAATCGCTGCTGCTCACTTTGCGACAATTCACTGCGACCAGAACGATTGCTGTAATGCAGCCATAACCAGATCGGTAAAACAAACAGCACAAAAATGGTTAATGGAATAGCCAGAAATAGCGCGCTCATAAGTACTCCTTAGACGATGAGCGGCGGCGCGTTCGGACGCCGCCTGGATGTTATTATTGATTGTCTTGCTTCATTTTGGCTTTTAATTGTGCCAGTTGCTCGCTGATTGCATCATCGGCTTTCAGTTCGGCAAACTGATCGTCCAGCGATTTTTGTTTACCGAAGCTGTGGCTTTCTGCTTCCGCTTCCATCTGGTCAATACGACGTTCGAAAGATTCGAAACGAGCCATTGCTTCATCCAGTTTGCCACTGTCCAGCTGACGACGCACATCGCGCGACGAGTTTGCCGCCTGATGGCGTAACATCAATGCCTGCTGGCGAGCGCGTGTTTCGCTCAATTTGTTTTCCAGCTCGCCAATCTCTTTCTTCATGCGTGCCAGCGTATCGTCCACCAGCGTCACTTCATGTTCCAGGGACTTAATCAGATCGGTCAGTTTCTGTTTTTCAATTAACGCCGCACGCGCCAAATCCTCTCTCTCTTTCAGCAGCGCCAGTTCGGCTTTTTCCTGCCATTCAACTTCACGCGCCGACGCTTGTTCAATACGGCGAGTCAGCTGTTTCTTTTCTGCCAGCGCACGCGCCGAAGTAGAACGTACTTCAACCAATGTATCTTCCATCTCCTGGATCATCAGACGCACCAGTTTCTGTGGATCTTCCGCTTTCTCTAACAGAGCGTTGATGTTGGCATTCACGATGTCGGCAAAGCGAGAAAAAATACCCATAATGTTGTCCTCTTGATTTCTGCATTCAGGATTGTCCTGCTGAACTGTTAATACAATTTGCGTGCCAATTTTTTATCTTTTTGATTTATAAAGATCTGATTGAAGAATCAACAGCAACATGCCAGGATGAATTAGCTAATTACACTAACAAGTGGCGAATTTCATCATGGCAGAATACAAAGATAATTTACTTGGTGAGGCGAACAGCTTTCTCGAAGTGCTGGAACAGGTTTCGCATCTCGCACCGCTGGACAAACCGGTGCTCATCATCGGCGAACGCGGCACCGGTAAAGAGCTGATTGCCAGCCGCCTGCATTATCTCTCCTCCCGTTGGCAAGGGCCGTTTATTTCCCTTAACTGCGCGGCGTTAAATGAAAATCTGCTGGATTCCGAACTGTTTGGTCACGAAGCGGGGGCGTTTACCGGTGCGCAAAAACGTCATCCAGGGAGATTTGAACGTGCCGATGGCGGTACGCTATTTCTTGATGAACTCGCTACGGCACCGATGATGGTGCAGGAGAAATTATTGCGCGTGATTGAGTACGGTGAACTGGAGCGCGTTGGCGGCAGCCAGCCATTGCAGGTGAATGTGCGGTTGGTATGCGCGACGAATGCCGATCTCCCGGCGATGGTCAATGAAGGTACTTTTCGCGCTGACCTGCTCGACCGGCTGGCTTTCGATGTAGTGCAACTGCCGCCACTACGCGAACGTGAAAGCGACATTATGTTAATGGCGGAACACTTTGCCATCCAGATGTGTCGGGAAATCAAGCTGCCTCTGTTCCCGGGGTTTACGGAGCGCGCCAGAGAAACATTGCTGAATTATCGTTGGCCGGGAAATATTCGTGAATTGAAAAACGTGGTGGAACGTTCAGTGTATCGCCACGGCACCAGCGATTATCCGCTTGATGACATCATTATTGATCCCTTTAAACGGCGTCCGCCTGAAGACGCTATCGCCGTTTCAGAAACCACCTCGCTTCCAACACTGCCGCTGGATTTACGTGAGTTTCAGATGCAGCAGGAAAAAGAGTTGCTGCAACTCAGTTTGCAACAAGGGAAATATAACCAGAAGCGCGCAGCTGAATTGCTGGGCTTAACCTATCATCAGTTCCGCGCGTTGTTGAAAAAGCACCAGATTTAGCGAAGTTGGGCAATACAACTTGCCGGATGCGGCGTGAACGCCTTATCCGGCATACATAATCAATACGTCGTTTGCAGGTCTGATAAGCGCAGCATATCAGGCATTATTGCGTTGCCCCTGCTTCTGCGTATTAATCTCTCAGCGCATCCTGCAAAATTTTCATTGCCGCATCGAATTGCGCATCCGGGATGGTCAGCGGATACAGGAAACGAATCACGTTGCCGTATGCGCCACAGGTCAGTAGAAGCAGTCCCTGCGCCAGCGCGCGTTGCTGAATTTTTTGCGCAATGGCGGCTGACGGCTCGCCCGTTTGCGGATCGTTAAACTCTGCCGCAATCATAGACCCCAGACCGCGTACCGCCGCGATGGACGGAACGCTTTCTTTGGCATCAATCAGCGTGTTTGTCAGACGCTGGCCCAGTTGATTCGCGCGTTCGCAGAGTGATTCTTTGTCGATAATG
>ERZ779880.2268-NODE-2268-length-13993-cov-2.527838_pt1 | contig 13993 bp, 5 predicted proteins | sample MGYA00511555_ERZ779880 | MGnify/ENA primary metagenome ERZ779880 (study PRJEB29588, sample SAMEA2145815) | human gut metagenome | biome: human gut; feature: human-associated habitat; material: faeces | place: Denmark | collected 2008/2010 ...
AAAATCCAAAATTCAATGGATAATCGCATTGTACAAATCACGAATTGTTCACAGGGCGAAGTAATCACTTTTAAACATCCAATTCTCACATCTTCATTAGTCTCTCATAAGATTATGGACGATTTCAACTATGCTTTCCCCAAAATCATAAATACTTATGAAAACAGAACAAATATCTTTACATTTTCGCTACCGTGTAAATGTACAATATCATATAATCCTATTGCAAAGGTAGGTATATAAATGGCAACAATTAAAATAGATTTTGATTCTACGGGCAATCCAGAATTTCCTACCCTTGTACTGGCAAAACGGAGTGGTGAAAGAATTGGGCTACTCGATAACTTATCAAGTCAACATATTACGGACAATCTAAACTCCTACTCTGAGCTAAGCTTCTCAATAACCAAATACTCAAACGGTGATGTTACCCCGTATTGGAACGAAATCAAGAATAATCGCTTGGTTTGGTGCAAAGAATGGGACAAATGGATGGCTTTGTCATATAGCTTAAATGAGGATGATTCCACCACGAAAGAGATAACTTGTAAGTCTCTAGCAGAATCAGAATTATCTAACGTCCGAGTCTACGATATGGAAGTTAATACGGAGAGCGATATTGAGCGAGATGACTACTCTCCCACTATCATGTTCGATGACAATCCTAAGATCTCTTTAATGAATAGGCTATTAGCAAAAGTTCCAGCTTTTCAGGTTGAACATGTGGATTCAACGCTCCGCAAAATTCAAAGAAGCTTTTCCTTCAATGGAATCTCTATTTATGACGCTTTTCAACAGGTTGCCGAAGAAATTCAGTGCCTGTTTATTTTTGACGTAAAAACAGGAACTGATGGTCGATTAATAAGAACTGTTTCGGCATATGACTTGCAAAGAAACTGTTTAGATTGTGGGCATCGTGGAGATTTTGACGGCGATGCTTGCCCAGTGTGTGGGAGTTCCCACATTTTTGAACCTTACGGTGATGATACTGGAATCTTTGTATCTAAGGAAGACCTTGCGGAGTCCATAACATTTGATACTGATACTGACTCTATTAAGAACTGTTTTAAGCTTACGGCTGGCGACGATCTAATGACAGCGACCATATTAAACTGTAACCCCAATGGATCTGACAGCATTTGGTATTTATCGCCTGAAATGAAAGAAGATATGTCAGCTGAATTGCAGACTAAATTATCCGAGTATGATGATCTATACGACTATTACCAGAATGACTACTCTATCACTCTGATTATAATGCTCTGGTTGATAAGTATCGGACGTTTCGAGAAGAACTGTCTAAATTAAAGACTCCAATCATAGGATATTCCAATCTTTTAAATGCATTATATGATGCTATTGATTTTGAGGGATATCTGCAATCTACACTGATGCCGGATGCTAAACTATCCGATACATCTGCGGCGAAAGAATTAGCTAAGTTGACTGCAAGCAATTTATCGCCAGTAGCAGTTCAGGACATAAAGATTGTGTCTGAAGCAACTGCCAAAAGTGCAGTATTAGCAATGACTAAAGCTACCGTGGACAATCGTTATCAAGTAAAAATCGCCACTTCATCTTTTAATAATAAAGTCTGGACTGGAACTTTCACAGTGACAAATTATAGCGATGATGAAGATACCGCAACCAGTGCAACGTCTATATCAATTACGATCAATGATGATTATGAGGCTTATGTTCGTCAAATGGTTGAAAAAGCCTTAGCTAAAGGCAATACAAAAGACTTGAGTATTACGGGACTCTTCGAGAACGAACTGAAAGATTTCAAGGTTGAACTAAGAAAATATTGCTTGGATTCCTTAAAGGCATTTAATGATGCTTGCCAAGGCTGCCTGAGTGTAATGATCGAACAAGGCACAGCATCTGAAGATAACAAAACCAGTGACACCTATAAGAAGGTATACGAACCGTATTATGAGAAATCTCTGGCTCTGGCGGAAGAAATCAAACTGAGAGAATCAGAAGTCCAGACAATCTCTGGAAAACATGATGATCTAGGCGGCATTCTATCCGATGGTATCGAAACTTTGCTTCATAAGCAAAAGAATAAAGTAAACACTGCTCTTAATTTCGAATCATTTTTGGGCGAGACATTGTGGCAGGAATTTACAACTTATCGGATGGATGACGAGTATTCCAACAGTAATTATGTATCCGATGGGTTGACAAACGCTGAGATTTTTGACCGTGCGAGAGAATTTATCTCTGTGGCGGTGAAAGAACTTAAAAAGGCGGCTACTGCTACTCATACGATTTCTACGGACTTAAAGAACTTACTCATCATTCCAGAATTTAATAAAATAAAAGAGCAATTCCAAACGGGAAATTGGATTAGAATTCGCATTGATGAACGAATATATAAGCTTAAACTAATCTCCTACTCTATTGATTATGATGATCTTTCTACCATTCAAGTTACATTTTCTGATGTTAGTGATGTATTTTCTATGACAGATGCTCTGGCAAATACGCTATCGAATGCCCAGTCAATGTCTAAATCTTATGATTCAGTCAAACGGCAGGCAGAAGCTGGTCAGAAAGGTGCCGCTATGGCTAGTGGTTGGGTTCAAACAGGGCTTGATGCAACTTCTGTTAAATATCGAAATGCCGATAATGAAACCATTGTCATGGATTCACATGGTCTCCTTGCCCGCAGTCAAAATCCAATCACTGAGGAGTATTCTGATCAGCAAGCGAAACTTGTGAGTTGGGGATTAGCGTTTACAAAAGATGCGTGGCGTACAGTAGAGACTGGTATTGGTGAATTTAGTTACTGGAATCCTATAGCAAAACAGATTGAGACTGATTATGGGTTGATTGCTAAAACTTTGGTTGGAAATCTTATTTTGTCGGAAAAAGTTGGCATCTATAATAAAAATAATTCTATTACTTTGAATGAAGATGGACTTACTATCACCACGAATGGGGACGATGGGGTTATTCATCAGGCTTTAACGGTTCAGAAACAATCTGTCGGAGAAGATGGAAACACTGTCTATGATCGCCAATTATATATTAATTCAAATGGAGATCTAGTACTCAATGGTTCCTTAAAAATTTTTTCAAGTGGATCTGAAACGAGTATTGATGATCGATTTGTCGATATTAATAATTCCTTAAATACATCCATAGAGCAAATCAACGGACGATTCAATACCATTAATGAATATATCGATAATTCCATAAATAATATTGATGTCACTGACGGGTCAAGGATCGGGGCTGCGATTGCAGATAAATGCAAAGCAATTCAAGATTATGCGGACGATCAGTTAAATAATTATAAAACGACTGTAGGACAATATTTGACTTTTAATGGTAATGAGGGACTGACTATTGGAGCTGAAAAAAGCGATTTTTCAACTGTTATAACAAATGACAGACTGGCATTTAAACAAAAAAATGAAACCGTTGCGTATATCAGCAATAATCAATTAAATATTGAGAATGCAACTATTCGAAGCTCTTTTGTTATTGGACACTTTTATTGGATACCACGATCAGATGGAAGTATTGCTGTTTCTTGGAAAGATTAGGGGGTGATATTATGGCAAGTTATTCTATATCTGCAACAAGCGGGACTGTGACTACAAAGCTTGTTGTATCTGAAAAATATCAAAGTATTGATAATAATCAAACCGAGTTATCTTGGGCATTATATATGTGGAATACTGGATCATGGTATTCTTATGACAGCAAAAATGCTTTTAATGTTACCATAGATGGAACTGTTGTCTGGAATACATCTTCTTATGGTCGTGTTTCTTTGCCAAATGGAATGAGTGAATCTGCCGCTATACTTATGGGAAGCGGATCAGTTACTATAACCCACAATGCTGATGGAACAAAAACTGTTCCTATATATTTTCGTGCTGCTCAGGAATGGCAAAATCCACCGCTTTATTTATGGACTTCTTCTGATAATTTTAAATTGACCACAATTGCCCGTGCTTCTCAACCGAGTTGTATATCGTTCCCCAATACTACACAAAATATAGGAAAAATGGGGGATACTATAATTATCCATATGAATAGAGCTTCTTCATCATTTACGCATGTAGTTAAATATCAGTGGTCTTCTGCCTCTGGAACAATAGCTTCTAATGTAGGGGACAACTGTAAATGGACGATACCTAAAGATTTTGCAAATTACATTCCATCTGCTACAAATGGTATAGGAAATATAATTGTGGATACTTACTCTGGAAACACATATATTGGAACTAAAACAGTGGGGTTTACCGTATATATATCTGATGACATGAAACCGTCCATATCGGCATTTGAACTTCGCCCCGTCAATTCAAATTCAATTCTTCAAAATTGGAATATTCTTGTGAAAGGTCAGTCAAGATTCTCTCTTTATTGGAATGCCGCAGGAGCTTATTCTTCCTCCTTGTCTTATTTTGTTATATCTTTTAATGGAGTTGTTAGTAATGTTGGAAATGGATACACCACCGGAGTTCTTGGGTTTTCAGGAAACACCACCTTGTATTATAAAGTGGTCGATTCTAGGGGGATGGAATCTGAAACGTATTCATACACTTTTACGATATATGATTACTCTGCTCCTAAAATATCGACATTTTCAGTATATAGAATAGAAGGTCAGCAGCAATCGGTTGCCTCATATGCTGTATACTCAGCCTCTAGTATCAATGGAAATAATTCAATTAAATCAGCGATATTATATTACAAAAAAACAGGTTCATCTAATTGGATAACTTATTCCGGTGATATCTCAAGTGGGGAAACTATAGCTATCCAAGGTTTTAATGAAGCGTCCAGTTATGAATTTGAATTATGGATCACAGATACAATTGGGAATACTTCCCAGCGCACTGTTTACGTGGGAACTGCTGCAGTTCTACTTGATTTCCGAGCTGGTGGAAAAGGACTATCAGTCGGAAAAATATCAGAAAAAAATGCTTTTGAGGTTGGAATGTCGGCAGAATTCAATCAAAAAGTAAATTTTAAAAAAGGATTTAACATTGCAAATAGTGCTGGAAAGGATGGTACTAGTTGCTGGGTTTGCGTAGCTCAAATTTCAATTGGCTCAGCCTATTCAAACTTTCCGATTGAGTTTACAATTGCAAGGCGTGGTATGCCTGAATATTCTAGATTGACATTGATATTCAAGAATGAAAATACACTAGACCCAGATGTTTCTTCCTTTGTTTATAGCGGTGGATATACCGAAGCAGTTATTAGACGTATAGATGCTGGTACTTGGAAACTATACATTAATAAGTCTGAAGCCTACGATAATATCCTTCTTGCTGATGTAAAGAACAATTGGAATTGGAATGCAGACAACACCATTATCACATATCCCGAAGCAACTATTTCTGACTCAAAACCTGTTGGTGGAATTGATGCCATACCTATTATTAAATATGACGGAGCAAATTTAAGTCTTTTAAACGAAAATGTATGGATATCCCCTGAATACTCATCTATTTATAACGGAGGCATTTTACTTGGCAACACTGGAGATATTCGCTCTAAAACCGCTGTATATGCGGGCGAAAATAATACGTATTCTAGTGTTATCGGATCTAGCGCCAATTATGGCTGGTTAGCCTTATATGATCGAAACAATAAAAAATGGCTTAATGAAATTGGATTATATAGTGATAAAACCATGTTTACACAGATGATACATGCCACCGAGGGAATTACTACATATAAAGGATTCGAACTTATTGCAGACAAACCATATCTTGATTTCCATTTTGGTAATTCCTCTGGTGATTACACTGCAAGAATCATAGAGAATACTCAAGGAACATTAACTGCATACAATTCGATTTCTTCTGCTTCTGATGTAAGATTAAAAAAAGAAGTGACCGAATTGCCTGAATCATATATCAAGCTTGTCGAAAATCTCACTCCTCATATTTATCGCTTTATAAATGGGTCAGATTATATGAACGCTGGGCTTATTGCTCAAGAGGTTATCGCTCTTGAAAAGAAAATGGGGATAACTGAATCGGTTCTTGTTCGAGGAACAGGTAAAGATATAAAAAGAGACGACGGTAAAATAATTACAGACTATTACAGTATAGACTATAACGCTTTGCTAATTTTGTTACTTAAGTATACCGTCACAAAGATCCAAAAAATGGAGGAATCTATATGATTATTATAAACGGACATGTCGAGGGGCAGAAACTGACACTTGAGAGAAGAATCCTCGCTACCGGAATGACCGTAGGCAAGATTCAGTTAGAATTCTCAGACGAATGGACTGGATTCACAAAAACCGCAATTTTTTTCAAGGATAAGACAAATGTTTATTATCAACTAGTAGGGGATGATAACCAGGTTTTGATACCTAGAGAAGCGATTTTAGAAAGCGGTATTACATACATAGGAGTATTTGGAACAACTGATAGCGACATAATCACCAGTGAGATAGTTGGTTATAATTTTAGACCTGGAGCAATTACAGATGATTTAATAACTCCAGACCCTACCCCTAGTATATATGAACAATTGATATCGGCATATAACGGCTTAAAGAAAAGAATTGAAGTGCTAGAAGATGCCGTGAAAAAAATAGGAACTAGCAATGAATGAAAGGAAAAATTATTATGAATAACAATACGAACAATAATGTACAGATGCCAGAATCTTTAGTTATCATGCAAGCACAAAATTCTTTAAAGCAGCTATTACAAGTATTTCCATTATCCATTCCAGTATGGAGATTAATAATCAAGGATTTAATGCATGACCTTAACGACTCTTATATGGCTCAACTAACAAATGATCAGGACGAATATCAAAGACGAATATCTGAATCAAACAATTCTAATGAAGCAACTCCCCAAAAGAATAACAAAACAACTAAAGAATAATTGGAGGTAGGCTAAAATGGCAATTTCATTTTCGGATAGTTTGAAGAAATCGACTTCAGCCTTAGAAACTGTTGTTCCTCATGAAGAAGTCTCTACTCAAGCGGTTGTAATATCAGAAGAATATACCTTATGCACTGATGGTCGATATGAGATTTATACTCAGTATTTTGATTCTAATTGTTCTACTGTGGATAATCTAAAAAATATTACAGTAGACGCAGCTCAGGTCAATATTACGCAGGAGACAAACAGCCAGTACATACCATTCATGATTCCTCGTTATTGGGACGGTATTGATTTATTGCCTATGCTTATTCAATTCCACTACAGCAACAAAGATGGAACTGGTGGTATATCAAATGCAGTAAATGTTCGGTACAATAATGATACCATAGTATGTGCTTGGCTGATAGATGCAAATGTAACAGCTGTAGCAGGGGATGTGGCGTTTGAAATTACGGCAACTGGAGTCAATGAAAAGGGACGAAATTATATTTGGAAGACACGCCCAAACGGAAAATTAACTGTTTTAGAAGCTCTTACTAATGATGGAATTGTCAAACCTACAGATGATTGGTATACGGGCTTTGTAAACACTATGACAGGCTATGTGGCGGAGGCTAAAAAATACGCGGATGAGGCTTCCGCTTCTGCTGCTACTATAGACGCGGACAAGATTACTTCTGATGTTACTGTCGCAGTCAGTCAGAAAATAACTGCGACACTGAAGGATTATTACACACAATCGGAGGTTAACAATCTGATTGGAAATATTGATGGACTAAAGGATCTTTCCGTCACTTATGACACACTCACAGGAACACTTACTTTTAAAAACAAGGATACTACTATTGCAAATCCCACTATCAATAGTCTATCAAATTTAAAGGCGTCCTATACTGTAACTAATGGAGTTGGTAAACTTACTTTTTTGAACGGTACGGAAGAAATTACGACTGTTGAAATTGGGAGTGTTAATCCGTCTGCCGAGTGGACTAATGCTCTCAGATCTGAGATTACGTCAGAAATCGGAACAGCAACTAAAAAAGTAGATGATACAGTTCAAGAAGTGAAAGGAACTGTTGATTCTTTAAAGAAAACTGTTAATGCAGTAACAGATGACTTAACAACTATAAAGCAAGATGTAGATACGTTAAAAACAGATGTTAAAGATGCACAATCCGAAGCTACGAAGGCAACAGCCGCAACTTCCTCTTTAAAATCAGACGTTGACGGGAATTCGGAAGCAATCACGCAATTGAATAGTAGTGTATCTGCTCTTGAAGAAAAGGTAAATGAACTTCCAAGCACTCAGGGTAATACCTATGATCTTGCATTTGAAGATTTAGAAGCTGGAACTAGAATTTCTCTATTAGAGAATGACCAAGTTAAAAGTTCTCATGTTGTTTCTGGCGGGGGAGGTGGCGGTGTTGCCACATCAACAATCACAATTACCAGAATCACAAACGAGAAAGCGATATTTCTTAAGGGGAATAATGTAACAATTGAATATCAGTTCTCGTCAATTGATAATGCTGGAGATACAACGGGAAATGGAACGGCAACTTGGAGAGTTGGAAATACCACTGTTGCTACATCTGCGGCTGTTCAAGGCAAGAATAGCTTCGACATTACTCAGTTCTTAAAAGCTGGTGAAAACACCATTCGTCTCTCTATCACAGATACAATGGGCACCATCGGTACTAAAACTTGGACGATTACAGTCGTTGAGCTGAGGGTTGAATCTACTTTTGATGATACACTCTTCTACTCTGGTGAGGTTACTTTTAGATACACACCATACGGAAACATCTCAAAACAAATTGTATTTAAGCTGGATGGAAAGAACATTGGTGGAATTACAACTAGTGTATCCGGCAGACAGATGACTCAGACAATTCCAACCCAAGCTCATGGTAGTCATTTATTAGAAGTTTACATGACTGCAACTATTAACGGCGAGACATTTAAGAGTAATTCGATTTATCAAGACATCATTTGGATTGATTCAGAGAAATCAACTCCAATTATTGGATGTTCTATTACGGAATTATCCGTAACTCAATACAATACAGTTTTGATTCCATACATTGTTTATGCCCCTGAGCATAATCCTGCAACGGTTACTCTTGCTGTGGATGGTGTTAAGACGGCTACATTAACGGTTGGAAGAACAGAACAAACATGGAGTTATAAAGCTTCCACCGTTGGCACTCATACTTTGACCATCACTTGTGGCGATACTGTTAAAACAATTACGGCTACAGTCGAGGAATTAGGAATTGATGTGTCCCCAGTAACAACCAATTTAGCGATTGATTTCAACCCGGCTGGAAAGACAAATGCGGATGAAAGTAGATTATGGACAGATGGAACCTATCACCTAACAGTCTCCGATAATTTTGACTGGTCTAATGGCGGATACCAGATTGATGATGATGGTGATACTTACTTTTGTGTCAAGGCGGGTACAACCGCTGTAATTGATTATCAGCTTTTTAAGGACGATGCGAAGAAAACTGGTAAAGAATTTAAGATCATGTATCGCTGCACAAATGTCAGAAACTACGACGCTCAGGTACTCTCCTGTCTCAGCGGTGGAATTGGCGTAAATGTTTGTGCTCAAACCGCAGAGCTAAAATCAGAACAAAATATCTTGGCTACCCCATATGTCGAGGATAACTATATGGAGCTGGAATTCAACATTTTACCAGACAATCCTTACAGAGAAATGGTTACATGGATCGACGGCATCCCTCAGCATTTTGAACTTTATGAGTCATCTGATAGCTTTACCCAGACTTCTCCTGTTGGGGTTACAATTGGTTCCGATGATTGTGATGTACATATTTATCGTATCAAGGCTTACACGATGAATTTGACCGATGATGAAATGTTAGATAACTTTATTGCCGATGCTAAAAATGCGGACGAGATGATTGATCGTTACATCAGAAATAATATATTAGACTCTAGTGGCAACCTTGATCCTGATGTTTTGGCTGAGAAATGTCCGAAGCTCAGAATTATCAAGATTGATGCGCCGAGATTCACGACCGGCAAAAAAGATAAGGTAGTATCAACCTCTTTTCAACAGATTTATAAGGGCGGTCGTGCAGTTGATAACTGGATTTCTCACAATGGAATTCACAATGGACAAGGCACAAGCTCTGAATATTATGGTGAATCTGGACGAAATCTTGAATTGAACTGCAAAAACGGCTTTACTTTCAGTGATGGCCAGACAGCTGACAAATACGCCATGACTGAAGATTCAATTCCTATCAATTACTTCAACATTAAACTTAACATCGCGTCTTCCGAAAATATCAACAACTCCTATTTAGCAAACGATTTTAACCGATTCAATCCACATACTAGAGCGGCAAAAAAGAAAGATCCTAGAGTTCGCGATACTATGGAATTCCATCCGTGTGTTGTATTTATCCGTGAGACAGATATCGAAAATGCGGTGGAATTTAAAGATGGTGAATGGCACTTCTATGGCTGCGGAAATATTGGAAATAGCAAGAAGAACTCTGAAGCTTTCGGAATGGACCCAGAGAATCATAAGGAATTTATCGTGGAAGTATCTAATAATGTTGACCCACAGTGCCGATTCTTGTCTGATGATTTATCAGCTGAAGGTTGGGACGGAGATACCAGTTTCGAATTCAGATATTCTAATCCTGCCTGTACCGAAGAAGAGATCCAAGCGGGTAAAGACGCATGGCAAACTCTTCTGACTTGGGTTGTAAATGCTGATTCCAAGGAATTTGTTGCACATTTTGAGGATCACTTTATCAAAGATTCTCTTCTATTCTTCTATTTGTTTACTGAAAGACATACCATGGTTGATAATCGTGCAAAGAACACCTTTTGGCACACCGAAGACCTTATCCACTGGGATGTCGATATGGATTATGATAATGATACCGCTATGGGTAATGATAACGAGGGCGGGCTAACTTTGGCTTACGGTTATGAAGATACTGACACAATCGGAACAAAATCAGTGTTTAATGCTTCTGACAGCAAGGTTTGGTGTATGATCCGAGATAATTTCCAAACAGAATTAGCTAGCATGTATCAATCTCTTGAAAGTAAATTGGCATGGTCTGCTAATAGAATTTTGACTGAAATGGAGCAGGAACAGGCAATGAAGCCAGAACGTCTTTGGATTGCAGATATGCGTCGAAAGTATTTTCGGACTTATGAGGATAATGGTACAACATCCTATATTCCAATGATGAATGGTGATAAGAAGATGCAACGCCGTCAGTTTCAGAAATATCAAGATAAATACATTGCTTCTAAATATGTAAGTTCTACTGCTACCGCTGACGTTATTACCATTCGTGCATATACTCCTACTAACTGGTCTGGAGTTGCACCAGATGGAACTTTTCATATTGTACCGTATGCCGATACCTATGTTGCAACACGCTTTGGTTCCAATTTGTCTAAAGTAAGAGCAAAGCGCGGACAGACATACGATGTTAAATCCACGATTGCGGCGATGAATGATACGGAAGTTTATGTATATAATGCTTCTATGATTCAGTCTATTGGTGATATTGCCCCATTCTATCCAGGATATACAGATTTCAATCAAGGAACCAAGCTTACAGATTTGACCGTAGGATCTGGGGTTTCTGGATACCAGAATACTAACCTTAGTGATTTTAGCATTGGAAACAATGTCTTACTACAACATCTAAATCTGCAAAATCTCCCGAACTTGAAGAAGGCCGTATCTCTTGAAAAGTGCGTGAGTTTGATTGATTTCTTAGCCGATGGATCTGGAATAACAGGTGTTGTTCTTCCTACGGGCGGAAAACTTACTACAGCACATCTTCCGGCTGTAATGTCTCTATCAGGAAAGAACATCTATTTCCTAACAGATCTTCAAGTCGCTGGATTTGATAATCTCGTAACTCTCTCTCTGGACAATTGCCCAACTATTGATACTCTTGATTATACTGGTAAGGCGACAAAGCTTAGCCGTGTAAGGTTAATTGGGATTGATTGGGCATTGAATGATACTATAATTCTCGACAAGTTATATACAATGGCTGGTATAGATGAGAATGGTTACAACACCGAGAAATCCGTGCTGTCTGGAACGATACATGTTCCAGTAATGCGTGAACGTAAACTTGAGGATTATAAAACAGCATGGCCCGATCTTGATATCACCTATGATACCTTGATTAACCAGTTTACCGTAACTTTTAAGAACGATAATGGTGACACTTTGGATGTTCAATACGTTGATAAAGGGGATAAACCAGTTGATCCTATAAAGAGAAAAGAAAACCCTATTAATACACCAACTAAGGCTAGTACAATTGAGAACGATTTCACTTTTGATAAGTGGGATACAAATTTTACAGCGGTATTCTCCAATATCGTTATTACGGCAACTTACAAATCCTCTCTTCGAAACTATACAATCAAATATGTTGCGAAAGGTACCGTGAAACAAGAAACCAAAGCCCCATACGGCACTAATGTTTTATATACAGGTGATATTCCTCTCTACACTGCTGAGGAATCAGCCTACAAGTATTACTTATTTACAGGCTGGGATAAGAGTGGCTATGTCACTGGGGACAAAACGATAAATGCTGTTTATGATTCCTGCGAATACTCACAGGGATATTTTGATAATAAAGAACTTTCAAAAATGAAACCCGTTGAAATTTATGCACTAACCAAAGTGGGATTAGAGTCTACAGTCTTACAAGATAAGGATCAATTATCAATTGAGCTTGGGCATGACTATAGCTATTCTGACATTGATGAGCAGGTATTGATAACTGAAAAGACTGTATTTAATGGATCAAATTATGTTGATACGGAAGTTAAATTGTTTGAAAAAGATCGTGATTTCGTTCTGGCAATTGATTTCTCATTTGATACGACTAATAGCAATAATGCCGTTTTAGCCCAATGCTTCCAGACAAATGGCATGGATGGATTTAAACTATGGTATCAAGATAGCCCAAAAATAACATGGGGTACAGCTTCAAGTAATGCCGCTACGTTAGGCAAACGTGAGATTATAGTCTTGCGGCATATTAAGGGAGAAAATGGGCTTCATGTCTACAATTCCAATCTATCAGGAACAGAAGTTGCTTATGTAAATCTGAACAAAGCAAGAATAACATCTACAGATGCCCCAATCGTCTTTGGATGTAGCAGAGCTGACGATGGAAATTATGAGAATTATGCTGTTGGAACTGTTTATTGGTCGAAAGTTTGGTTTGCTGATCTTGGTGAAGAAGCTTGTAAACAATTAGCAACTTGGACGCATGAGCGAATTTCATTTGAGATGATGGGACTCAAACGCTACTATCTCTCCGATAATACATCAAAGAGATGTGCTCTTTCATTCTTGGCGGCTAATCTCCTGTCCCGCCATATGGCTCTTAGCACGATGTCTACAAATGAAGGTGGCTGGGCAACATGTAATTTAAATAACACATTAAACACTAGAGTCTTTCAAGCCTTTCCTACCGTTTGGCAACAGATTATTAAAAAGGTCAAAGTATCCTCTTCGGTTGGAAATATGTCGTCCGAGATTACATCTAGCGATTGCTATTTAACAATCCCATCAGTCTATGAACTTGATCCGTCTATGACTCAAGAGCCATATTGTTACGAAGGTTCTCCAATATCATGGATGACCACCAATAAATCAAGACGTTGTGCTTACGATGGCGGCAATAATGCAGCTTATTGGACAAGATCACCAAATATAGCATATTCTACTTACGCTTTCATGGTAGATGAAAACGGTTCATTATATGGATACTTTTATCCGTACAATGAGGGTGGCATTCGCTTGATGTTCTCTATTTAAATGGAGGCTGGGGAACCAGCCTCTTTTTATGAGGTAGAAAATGTATTATAAATTATTAAAAAAACAAACTGTGGTTGATATCCTCGACCAACTTATTTACTTAAAATACGATGATCATCTCGGTATGATGCTTAACTCAGACATAAATTCCGCAAATGCAGTATTATCTTCTGATAAAAACCACTATTGGCATTTGCTAGGATTCCCCAAACCTGATATAGAAATGGACACTGTAGAGGCT
>ERZ779880.2274-NODE-2274-length-13951-cov-3.129534_pt1 | contig 13951 bp, 8 predicted proteins | sample MGYA00511555_ERZ779880 | MGnify/ENA primary metagenome ERZ779880 (study PRJEB29588, sample SAMEA2145815) | human gut metagenome | biome: human gut; feature: human-associated habitat; material: faeces | place: Denmark | collected 2008/2010 ...
GTGATTTTATCTTCGAAATAATCCAAAAAATAATATTTTAAGCAGTTTATACATTGGCGAATGCCATGATCTTCATTTATCTGCTTTTCCAGATGTCTCTCTCATACTCTTCAATCGTCCGGTCAGAGGAAAAGTATCCGGCTTTTGCAATGTTAATAAGCATCATCTTTGCGAATTTCTCACGGTCGTTGTAGCAGGCATAGGCCTCTTCCTTCTTTTCACAGTACTCTTTAAAGTCAAGGAGGGTCATGAACCAGTCCTTGTTTAAAAGCTCCTTCTGCAAGCGTGTGAGATTCTCTTCCTGTCCGATGGCAAGGAGTTCCTTCGATGTAATAAAATCAACTGCTTCCTTAATATCCGGATCCTTCTCATAAAAATCCTTCGATACATAATCGGACTTTTCATAATGTGCAATGACTTCCTCACTGGATGCTCCGAAAATAAAGATATTGTCATCTCCTACAAGTTCATGGATCTCCACATTTGCACCGTCTTCGGTTCCAAGCGTTACCGCACCGTTTAACATGAACTTCATGTTTCCGGTTCCGCTCGCCTCCTTGGATGCAAGTGAAATCTGCTCAGAAAGATCGGTTGCCGGGATCAGCTTCTCTGCCTTGGTTACATTATAGTTTTCCACCATAACAACCTTTAAATAAGGGCTCACCTCAGGATCTGCATTCACAAGCTCCTGCAGACACAGAATCAGATGAATGATATCCTTGGCAATCACATAAGCCGGCGCCGCCTTGGCACCAAAGATTACCGTAATCGGTGTTTCCGGTTTCTTTCCTGCCTTGATTTCCAGATATTTATGAATGACAAACAGGGCATTCATCTGCTGCCGCTTGTATTCATGCAGACGTTTGATCTGGGTATCAAAGATGCTGTCCGGATTTAAGGTAAGGTTCTGTGTTTCCTTTAAATAAGCACACAGCTCCTTCTTATTTTCCATCTTTACATCCAAAAGCTTTTTAAGGAATTCCGGATCGTCCTGATACGCTAAGAGCTTTGTTAATTCCATGGCATCCTTACGGTATCCTCTTCCGATTGTTTCATCTAAGAGTGCCGTGAGCCTTGGATTACAATGTAACAGCCAGCGGCGGAACGTGATACCGTTTGTCTTATTGTTAAATTTCTCCGGATAAAGCTCATAAAACGGATGAAGTTCGGTCTTTTTCAGAATATCCGTGTGAAGGGATGCCACACCGTTTACGGAAAAGCCGTAATGAATATCCAGGTGTGCCATATGCACAGTGTCATTGCGGTCGATAATGACTACCTTTTCATCATCGAATTTACGGCGTACCTTATCATCAAGAACCTCAATGATCGGAACGAGCTGCGGCACAACCTTATTCAGATAGGCAATCGGCCACTTTTCCAATGCTTCTGCCAGAATCGTATGATTCGTATAGGCACAGGTCTTTGAAACAATAGCAATGGCTTCGTCCATTGCTATGCCCCGCTCCATCAAAAGACGGATCAGCTCCGGAATAATCATGGTCGGATGTGTATCATTAATCTGGATCACCGCATAGTCTGACAGATCATGCAGATTTGAGCCACGCTTTACGCTTTCGTCCAGAATAAGCTGTGCGCCGCTGCTTACCATAAAGTACTGCTGATAAATACGAAGCTGTCTTCCTTCCTCATCCGAATCATCCGGATAAAGGAACAGCGTCAGATTCTTCTCAATGTCCGTTTTATCAAAGGAAATGCCATCCTGAACCAGATTCTCATCCACGGAATCCAGATCAAATAAATGAAGCTTATTGGTGTGATTTTCATAACCTGTCACATCAATGTCATACATTCTGGCATTCACCTTCAGATTGCCAAAGCTTACCGGATAAACCACCTCGGTACGGTTCAGCCAGCTTTGCGGCTCCATCCAGGGATTCGGAGTTTCCTTCTGCAGGTTCTTTTCAAATTTCTGCTTAAAAAGTCCCAGATGATAATTTAATCCAATTCCATCTCCGTTTAGGCCTAAGGTTGCCATGGAGTCAAGGAAGCAGGCAGCCAGTCTTCCAAGCCCGCCGTTTCCAAGAGACGGTTCAGGCTCAATCTCTTCAATTGCTGCAAGACTCTTTCCGTTACTTGAAAGAATATCCTTTACTTCATCATAAATTCCAAGATTAATCAGATTGTTGGAAAGAAGCTTGCCGATCAGAAACTCTGCTGAAACATAGTAGATCTTCTTTCCCTTTTGCTCGCTCTGTGCACGCTCTCTTTCCTTTGCCATCTCTTTCACAAGCTCAAGGAGCATGAAATAAATCTCCTTCTCGCCTGCTTCCTGAATGGACTTTCCAAGTTTTTGTTCCAATAATTCTTTATTCAACATCTGTTTTCTCCTTTTCGGGGGAATGCTATCCTTTTACGGCTCCGGATGCCACACCTTTAATAATATATTTCTGTCCGGACAGATATACAATGATAATCGGGATTATGGTTAACATAATACTTGCCATCATTGGTCCCATCTCAACCTTTCCGTAGCTTCCCCGGAAATACTGGATGAGCATCGGGATCGTTTTATATTTCTTAATATCAAGCACCAGGGTCGGAAGAAGATAATCATTCCATACCCACATGGCTTCCAGGATTCCTACGGAAATCATCGTTGGTGCCAGCATATGCATATCAATCTTAAAGAACGTCTGGATCGGATTACAGCCATCGATCAGGGCGGCCTCTTCTACCTCAAGCGGAATGGACTTTACGAAGCCACAGAACATGAATACGGCAAGTCCTGCCCCGAATCCAAGATAGATTACCCAGATATTCCAGGGAGTATTTAAATGAAGCCTATCTGCGGTCTGTGACAGGGTAAACATCACCATCTGAAAAGGAACCACCATCGAAAAGACAAACAGGAAATAAAGTACCTTAGAAAGGATGCCCTTTACACGGGTAATGTACCATGCACACATGGAACAGAAAAGCAGAATCGCTGCCACGGAAGTAATCGTAATAAATAAGCTGTAGCCCAGGCTGTTCAAAAAGCCTTTGGATTCAATAGCATTAATATAGTTTTCCAAACCTGCAAAGGTTTCTGCGGTAGGAAGCCTGAAAACGCTTCCGGTGCTGATGGCAGATTCCTTTTTCAGGGAATTGATCAAAATCATAAAAACAGGATAAATCCATAACAGGGAGAGGATGGTCAAAATGACAACTAATATGGTATTTCCGACTTTTTTCTTTGTATTCATTACTGCTGCACCTCCCTTGATCTGGTTGCTCTAAGCTGGAACAGGGAAATAAAGATTACCAGTGCACAGAAGATCACTGCCTTCGCCTGTCCGTAACCCTTCCACTGCATACCGGAGCGTGCATAGAAGGTATTGTAAATGTTAAGGGCCATCATATCGGTCATATGGTTCGGATCCCCTCCGGTCAACGCAAGGTTCTGGTCAAACAGCTTGAAGGAATTCGTTAAGGTTAAGAAAATACAAATGGTAACGGAAGACATTACCATGGGAATTTTAATTTTAAACAAGGTCTGCAGGCGGTTTGCTCCGTCAATCTCGGCTGCTTCAATTAAAGAATCCGGAACGTTCTGCAGGCCTGCAATGTAAATAATCATCATGTAACCAATCTGCTGCCATCCCATCAGGATAATGAGTCCCCAGTAGCCTGCGGTTGCATTTAATGCAAGCAGGGGCTGTTCTAAAATCGTCATCACACAGTTAATCAGGATCTGCCAGATATAACCAAGCACGATACCACCGATGAGGTTTGGCATAAAAAACACGGTACGGAAAACATTTGTTCCGCGTAATTTCTGTGTCAGTAAAACGGCAAGTGCAAATGCCAGAATATTAATACTTAAAATGGATACCACTGCAAACAATACGGTAAATCCAAATGCCCTCTGAAAAGAGGTGTCCGTAATTGCAGCACGGTAATTTGCAAGTCCTACCCACGTCGCATTTCCTACTGTTGTAAATTTACAGAAGGATAAGTATAAGCCCTCCACAAACGGAACAATAAATCCGATGATAAATGCAGCCAGCGTGGGCAGAATAAAAATAACTGCATGTTTCTTTATTGCCTTCTCCATAACATAACCTCCATATTACATAAGAATGGGCAGACAGTATTTTCTGCCTGCCCATTCCGGTTTCTTTATTTACTGCTGATTGGCAAGCTCATATTCGGTTGCCCATCCATCTACGAATGCACTTACTACTGCATCCCAGTTTGCATCGGTCTCATCTGCCGCATAAGCGGTTAATGCAGATCCTACACCATTCTTCCATTCTTCAGAAGGCATGGTTGTGAAGTTCCATGATACAGGTGTCTTTCCTTCTGCGGTATATGCGCTGTCCTGCTTAACAAATAAGTTCGGAGATTCCTTTGCGTTCTTGAAAGGAATAACAAATCCCATTTCATCAGACATGGAAGCGGTTCCCTTATCGGAAGTTACACACCAGTACATGAAATCAAGTGTTGCCTGGATATCATCTGCAGAAGCATCCTTGTTTACACACCAGTAGTTTTCAGTACCGGTACAAAGTCCCTGGTTTGCTTCATCACCAACACCGATATAGATCGGAATCATGGCAAGATCATCATCGGTAAACTTACCGTCACCAACCAGGTTTCCATATTCCCAGGAACCATTCTGGAAGAATACGGCTTCCTTGTTTAAGAATTCATTTCTGGAATCGTCACCAGTCTTTGCTGCAAGATCCTTGCCGCTGCAGGTGCTGTTATTTACATACAGATCCCAGATGTTACGGTATGCATCAAGATAGGTTCCCTTGATAGCCGGAGTAGATCCGATACCGTCTTCCTTATACTCGAAGTAAATCGGAAGGTTTGCAAGATGGGTCTTGAATCTCCAGTCAGAGGATCCATCCATACCTGCGGAAGTAAATGCTGCAAATCCAAGCTCAGAAGAACGGCTTGTAATATCTTCTGCAACCTTCTTTAAATCAGCAAAGGACTTGATGTCATCTATGCTGTAGCCTGCTTCTGCAAGTAAGGTCTTATTGCAGATCAGTCCGTAAGATTCAATAACATATGCAATACCAGCTACTGCATCTCCATCCTTTAATGCGAAATCTTCGCTTGTCAGTTCGCCATAGATTGCAGATCCGGAAAGGTCATAGCAGTAATCCTTCCAGTTTGCAAGACCAACCGGTCCGTTTACCTGGAACAGGGTAGGAGCTCCGCTCTTTCCCATTTCACTCATCAGAGTGGTTTCATAATTTCCGGAAGCTGCTGTCACAACAGTAACCGGTACGCCGGTCTCTTCGGTATAAGCCTTTGCCAGATCCTGCCACTGCTCATCCTGCTCCGGCTTGAAGTTCAGGTAATATACAGATCCCGCTCCGGTGCTTGTTGCTGCTTCGCCTTCAGAAGCCTCTGTGCTTTCTGCTGCATCTGCAGCCTCTGCTGTTTCTGTTGTTTCTGTTGTTTCTGCTGCTGTGCTTTCGCTGCTGTCACTTGCAGTATCTGTAGAGGTGCTTCCGCAACCTGCCAGAACTCCTGCTGTCATCATAGCTGCCATACCAAGGGCAAGCCATCGTTTTACATTTTTCATAGTATTCCTCCCATTTCTTTTATGATCCGCACCTTCATGGAAGAGTGCGTTTCTTTGTTTTGTTATACTTATCTTATCAGAAATGTAAAAGATCCATTATCAATTATTCTACCTCGAATGCAAAAAAATAAACCTGATATGATTTTTCATACAGGTTTATTTTTTGTTATCTGAATCATTCCTTATCTTCTTACTGCTCAGCTTCAAATTCCAGCACACTTTCCTGCACCATCTGCACAAACTTCTCCGGTGTAATCTTCTGTTCCGCCAGAAGCGGCAGTGCAACTCCCAGCGTCTCTTCCTGTAGGATGGAATTCCATTTTACCTGATAGTTTGGAACAATCTGATCTGCCCTGGAAAACGCTTTCAGATAATCCTTTAATACCTGTGGCTTATCTGTCAGATCCTGGTTAAAAAGAGTTTCTTTTTCATTCTTATTATATTCTGTCCGGAACTTCAAAAATTCCACTGCCGCCGCTTTAACTTCATCCGGGTAGCTGGAAACAACCGCCCAGCCAAAGGTTTCCGGGGATGCCACCAGTGTATGCTCCGGAAAAGAAGAAAACCGTATCTCATCCCCTCTGTTTTCCGGGATCTGGTCAATCAGCCAGTAACCATTCGGAATCATAGCCGCCTTATCTGAAAAGAAATTGGAATACGCCACATCAAAGTCCGTATGGAGAGCATCGTCTGTTGTATAAGAAAACAGCTTCTGCAGCACCTCTCCCAGATACAGACCGCTTTCATTATCATAGCTTTCCGGAAGCATCTGTCTCATGAACTCTGCCCCTTCTTTACTTTCCGCAAGGGCTGCCGTGGCAATCAGCATCGGTGCCCATCCGGTTCCCTCCGTATGCAGGGCAAGCGGCGTAATTCCATGCTCCTTTAAGGTATCGCAGCATTCCCAGAATTCCTCCCAGGTTTCCGGAAGGCGGTCAATCCCCGCCTGTGCAAACAAATCTTCATTCCAGAATATTCCGGCACAGGTAAATGCCGATGTGCTGATCGGTCCTAAATATACCTCTCCATCTGCATAGGTACTTCCCTGCAGCACAAACGGTTCAATATTCGTCTTCCAGGAAAGGTCCTCTTCCAGATAAGGACTCAGATCCTCAAGTCTTCCTTCTTCCACCATCATCATATAAAAGGAAGGAATCGTACATACATCATAAATAACTGCAGGCAGACTGTCCGTTACATTCATTCTTCTGAGATTCTGCCGGTATTCCTCCTCCGTTTCAAGTACCCATTCCACATCCAGGTAATACTTTCCTGCATAGGCTTTATTAAACGCATCGGCAAGCTCCTGATTGTTCTTCTTTCCCGTGGTCGGTTCCACCGTAAAAATAATCGGAATGGAAATCACGCTGCTCTCTTCCTTAACCGTATTTTCACTCTCCGTTCCTGCACATCCCGGAACTGCCATGCCACACAGCATCATAAGAAGAAAGAACGTCATGCCTTTCCTGCATTTTCTATAAATTCTCTTCATGCTGTTCCCCTTCCCCCGGGATTTCGATCGTACAGGTTGTTCCATCCTGCTCTGCCCGGTAAGTAAACAGGACCTCTTCTCCATATTTCAGCCTAAGTCTCGTCAGTACATTGCTCACTCCATAGCCGTTTTTCGCATTCTTGGGAAAAAGCTTTCTGGCTTCCGAAAGGGGCCTGCCGTTTAATGCATTGATCTTTTCTGCCATTTCCTCCGCAATAGGTATCCCGCTGTTATAAACGGTAAGAATCAGCCTGCCATCCTGCTTATACACATGAATCCGGATCTGACCGCCCTCATAGATTTCACAGAAGCCATATTTAATCGAATTTTCCACAAGTGGCTGTAAAATCAGCTTTAACACCCAGGTTTCCTCCGGATCCACTTCACAGTCTATCGTATAGGTAAACAGATTTTCATTACGGATCTGCCGGATCTGCAGATAACTCTTCACATTTTCAAGCTCATCTTCCACCGTAACAATTTCACTTCCCTTACTTAACGAAAGCCTCAGATATTTAGACAGAGCCTGAATCATATTCATCGTGGTCTCTTCTTTATTAATTCTCGCCAGCATATAAATCGTGTCCAGCGTATTATATAAGAAATGCGGATTAATCTGGCCGATCAGCATATTTAATTCACTGGTGCGCAGCTCCTTCTGCTGTGTCCTGATCTCATCCAGCAGCTCTTTGATATTGGAAAGCATCTCATTATAGGCATTCCCGATCTGGTCAAGCTCTGTTTTCGTATTCAGATGGACCAGCTTACTGAAATCCTCTCCGTTAAATTCTGTCATGGCCCGGTTCAGTTCCTTAATGGGCTTCGTAAATTTATTGGAAAAATAAATACTTAATACTACGGCAATCGCAATAACTAACAGGTAGATGACAAGCAGCACCCAGAATACCTTGGTAATTTCCTTACCAAGTACCCTCTCAGGAACAAGTGTAAATACCGAAAATCCACACTCCTCCTGTTTATAAACAGATAATATGCCTCCGCTTATTTTTTCATTTTCCACCAGAGATCCATACCCTTGTGTCTGCGCATAATCAGCCAGAACAGCTTCCTGCTCCGGGGATAACGTAAAACCTTCGGGATACCAGTACGCACAGATTCTTCCCTGTGGATCCATAATTCCGATTGCTGCCTCCTGTGTGAGCGTATCTTCTTCAAGCAGCAGACTCTGCAAAAACCCCGGATTCATCTTAAAAAACAAATATCCAGGCTCATGTGCATAATTCAGGCTGTGTACCTTGCGTCCGACAAACAGTGCTTCTTCACCTGTCCCAAACAGATAGTCCTTCATAACAAACCACCTGGTATCGGCATAGGAACTGCCAAGCTGCTGCACCAGAAGGCTGTCAGCAAAATACTGATAGGGAATCTTAGAATAGGACCGGGTATAAAGATTTTTCTTATTATCCACATAACAGTATTCTGAAACATGATCGAGGTCAATATAGGCAAAATATTTACTTAAAGAATTCCGGTCTACCTCTTCCATAGGCTTTGCCTTAAGACTCTGCTGCACCTGATTATTTAAAATGCATTCTTCTGTCACCTTTTCGGTCTTCTGATACAGGTTATCAAGTGAAATCCCGGTCTTTTCCGTCATAAAGGTATATTTATCCGTAACGATTCCCATCATAATATTACGCATATAAAACCAGACTCCCATGCTTGACAAAAACAGCGCAAGCAGAAGAAGTCCGATTGTATATTTCAGATATTTTCTTTGAATTCCGGAGGTTGCTTTTCTGATTTTCATATGATAAATTCTTATATCCCTTCTAAACGGCTACCATTCCTTCTTATATTCGGTGGGAAGCTTCCCGGTATATTCCTTAAACAGATGGGAAAAGTAAGATGGATTGCTGATACCGATCTGTTCACAAATGCTTCCGATACTTTCATTCCCGTTCTGCAAAAGCTTCTTGGCCTTTTCCATCCGGCACTGTAACAGATATTTTTTAAAGGACATCTGCTGGCTTTCTTTAAATACCCTTCCAAAATAAACGGGATTCAGGTACACATGCATGGCGACCGCTACAATTGAAAGATCCTCCTCCTGCAGATGCTCATCAATATAGGCCAGGGCTTCTGTCATATATTCCCGGTTTCCTCCAACCTCATGACTGGCGGCATAATTCTTTCGTTCTTCAATTGCCCGGCACAGAATCTTATAGCTCACATCCACTTCCTTCGATGCACTTAAGTTCTGCATATTGGAATAATAATTCTGGAACTGCTTTTTTAATTTCTCCGACATTCCATAAGTCTCTTCCAGGAAAACCTCAGCATCAAGCATGACCGTATGAAGTCTCTGGCGCTGTGTCTCCTCCTGTGCCGGAAGCGTGTAAAGGAAGTGTACAAAAGCCTCCTTCAGTGCATTTTCATCATTCCTGCGAAGCGCACTTCCAATCTGCTGCTCTTCCGGTGCCGACGTATCCTTAGCATATTGCGAGGCACTTTCCATATAAACGGTAAATGAACCGGAACCGGCTTCACTTGCCATAGTAAACAGCTCGCTGGCTTCTTCGTAGCTTTTCCGGATTCCGGGAAGTCCCTTATAGGGCTTGGATATGGAAGCAATGATAGGACTCTTCAATTCTCCCTTTGCTTCCTCCAAAAGATGCTTCACTGTAAGTACTGTGGCATTTTCTTTCGTGCGGACCAGAAAGAGCAGCGTCTCTCCCTGCCCCTGCAGGCATAAATAAGCAAACCTCTCCCGCAGCTTTTGTTCCAGAAAGGACTTCAGGGCAAACCGCGCTGCTTCATATTCCAATGTATTCGTGATTTTGTATGCAAGATCAATATCCGTATTCACAGCAATAAAACGCTCTTCCTTTTGTAATGGCTGATCCACGGTCTCAAAAACCTCGGTCAGCTTATCAAAGGAAATCTGATTAAACAGATACTTCTGCACAATGACCTGCAGGAAGCTTGTCGCATCCTTCATTACCAGCTTCTCCCAGCTTTCCATGCGCTCTTCTTTTTTCTGCTTTTCCATACAGGACCGGTACGCATTCTGCATGGTTTCCTGCAGCTTGTCATCCTCAATCGGCTTTAACAGATAAGCAAACGCACCGAGATCGCATGCTTCCTTTGCATACTCAAAATCCCGATACGCACTTAATACAACAAACAGGCACTCCTGCCCTGTCTGCTGTATCGTATCCATCATCTGTAATCCAGTCATCTGTTTCATCCGGATATCGGTCAGCACCACATCCGGTTTCTTCTCACGGATCACTTCAATTGCCTGCTCTCCGCTTAATGCTGTACCAACCACCTGGAATCCCATCTGATCCCAGTCATAAGTCTTTAACAGACCCTTTAACAAAATCGGTTCATCATCTACAATTACAAGATCCAATAATTTCATCATTGCTTCCCCATATATAAGTCTGTTCTTCCATACCATTCAGTTTACCTGTCTGATGCAAAAAATTATACCAATTGTCATACACAGGATGCAAAAATTCATACTATTTGGTCTGATTTAAGATTTCCATGAACTCTTCGCCTGTAATCGTTTCCTTTTCATACAGGTATTTCGCAAGCTCATGAAGCTTATCCTGATGGGCGCTTAGAAGCTCCATGGCTGTGCTGTAGCCCTGCTTTACAAGAGAAATCACCATATCGTCAATCTCTGCTGCCTTCTGCGGCGAACAGCTTAAGGTAGCATCTTCGTTAAGATACGCATTGTTCCGGGTTTCAAAGGCAACCATTCCGAATTTTTCACTCATGCCATACCGGGTAATCATTGCCCTTGCAAGCTTCGTTGCCTGCTCAATATCATTGGAGGCTCCTGTGGTAATGGAATGGAAAATCAGTTCTTCGGCACATCTGCCGCCTGTAAGGGTTGCAATCTTATTGGTAAGCTCTTCCTTCGTCATCAGGTTACGCTCCTCGGAATCTACCTGCATGGTATAACCGAGTGCTCCTGAGGTACGGGGAATAATCGTAATCTTGGTAACAGGTGCGGATTGTGTCTGCAATGCGGCCACAAGTGCATGTCCGATCTCATGATAGGATACAATGAGACGTTCCTTCGTGGACAAGACCTTATTTTTCTTCTGATAACCGGCAATGACCGTTTCAATACTCTCTTCAAGATCTGCCTGGGTAACGAACTTACGGTTCTCACGGACTGCACGGAGCGCGGCTTCATTGACCATATTGGCAAGCTCTGCCCCCGACGCTCCGGAAGCGGCTCTTGCAATGGCATTAAAATCTACCTGATCCGAAAGCTTAACCTTACGGGCATGTACCTTCAGAATTTCTTCCCTTCCTTTTAAATCCGGAAGCTCTACAGGGATTCTGCGGTCAAAACGTCCGGGACGGAGCAACGCCGGATCCAGACTGTCCGGCCGGTTCGTTGCCGCCAGAATCACAACACCCTTTGAAGCATCAAAACCATCCATTTCCGTTAATAACTGGTTCAGGGTCTGCTCCCGTTCATCATTACCTCCATAGCCACCGCTGTCACGCTTTTTACCAATGGTATCAATTTCATCAATAAACACAATACATGGTGCCTTTTCATTCGCCTGCCGGAACAGGTCACGTACCTTGGAAGCACCCATACCGACAAACATCTCCACAAATTCCGAACCGGAAATCGAGAAGAAAGGCACACTGGCTTCTCCGGCAACGGCCTTTGCCAGTAAGGTTTTACCGGTTCCAGGAGGTCCTACAAGAAGTGCCCCCTTCGGACATACCGCACCGATTTCCTGATACTTTGCCGGATTGTGCAGGAAATCTACAATTTCGGTTAAGAGCTCCTTGGCTTCATCTTCACCCGCCACATCATTGAAGGTTATTCCGGTTGTAGATTCCACATAGACCTTGGCATTGCTTTTCCCGAAGGACATAAATGGATTTCCTTCTCCGCCGCCACCCATCTTTTTCATCATATAATTGCTGAGCAGTTGACCAAGTCCCCAGAAAATCAGGATCGGAACAATCCATACCAACAGGAAATTCAGGATCGGATTCATTTCCTTTTCCGCAACACGTCCAAATTCACAGCCTGCATCCTCCAGACGGTTTACAAGCTCCGGATCATCAAACGTTGTGGTTGCGTAGTACTTCGGCTCTTCCTTATCAGTATCCACAAAATAAATGGAATCACCGTTTAACTCTACCCTGGACACTTCCTTACTTTCTACCATGTTAAGGAACGTTCCGTAGTCCACTTCCGTAATCTGGTTTCTCCTGATCAGCAGTGGAAACAGGAAGGTATTGAGCAGAATCAGCACCACCATCATAACAAAGTAATAAAACAATAACGGCTTCTTTGGTTTTTCAACTTTTTTCATACACTATCCTCGCTTTTGCTTTTTATATTGTCTGGGCGTACACCCTGTAATAACTTTAAATTTCCTGTTAAAATTGGATAAATTCTTAAATCCGCACTGGTAGGCGGCATCCGCAACTGTTGCACCCCCAAGAATCTTCTCACAGGCCTTCTGAATCCTCAGGCGGTTCAGATACTCAATCGCTCCCATTCCCGAGATCTCCCGGAACCTCTGCATGAAATAGCTTTCACTTAAATGAACCTGTCTGGCCAACAGCTCTATGGTAATGGCATCCTCATAATGCTCTGCCATATAGTCAAGCACGGTCCGGATCTCTTCCCAGGAATCTGTTTCCTGCCGGCAAATTACCGATCCGGACTGTTCCGTATACCATAATAGCTTTAACAGCTCTCCCTTCATCAGAAGGTCAGTCTGTGCCCGGTTCTCCTTCGCGCAGAAAATAATATGCTCTGCACATTCCTTTAACTGCAGGTAACAGGAATTGTCTGTATGGATAGGAAGCAGCCTTGCTGTTCCCCTGCTGAGTGGAAAAATGATTTCGGTATAACACCGGTCCTCACTGCTTCCAAGCATTTCGGTACTGAAGACCACCGTATCATAACAAAGGCATCCGTCCGCCTCAATGGCATGAAGTACCTCCGGCTGGATCAGCAGAATATCCCCCGGATGAACCTCTGCTTCCCGGTCGCCGATTCTCATAATTCCTTCTCCGTCCGTCACATAATTCAGCTCCCACTCCCTATGCCAGTGAAGCGGCACGAACGGAAAGTAATCCGGGATCCGGCTTTCATAATAGCTGTATGGCACAAGATAGGAGCTGTGCCTGCGCTTTTCGTGTGCATTTGACTCAAACAGTTCCTGATTTTCTGCCACTTTTCCTGCTCCTTCCCGAAAAACATAGAATTGTACTATTTTTTCATAGAATTATAGTAGAATAATCCTATTTAAGATAGTATTGTATCGTTATAGACAGGGAAAATCAATTCCCTTACCACAGATTTAATAAAAATTTTAGATCCTGAACAATGGAGGTTATCTATGAGCACAGAAAGAAAACAACCGGAATGGCTTGACAATGCCGTATTCTATGAAATTTATCCCCAGTCCTTCCGTGATACCAATGCTGACGGTATCGGTGATTTTAACGGAATTATCGAAAAGCTGGACTATATTAAGGAACTGGGATGTACCGCCCTTTGGCTGAATCCCTGCTTTCTCTCCCCCTTCGGCGATGCCGGATATGACGTGGAGGATTATTACACCGTAGCTCCCCGTTACGGAACCAATGAGGATCTCGTTCATTTATTTGAAGAAGCACACAAAAGACAGATGCATGTCCTTCTTGACCTCGTTCCGGGGCACACGGCGGTTACCTGCAAATGGTTTAAAGAATCCATGAAGGCCGATAAGAATCAATACACCGACCGCTATGTCTGGACAGACAGTGCCTGGGAATCCCCGGAAAATATGGCAACCATCCGCGGCATCTCGGATCGCGACGGTTCCTGTGTGGTAAACTTCTTCTCCCATCAGCCTGCTTTAAACTATGGTTTCTATCAGCCGGATCCTTCGAAAAAGTGGCAG
>ERZ779880.2286-NODE-2286-length-13898-cov-9.030774_pt1 | contig 13898 bp, 13 predicted proteins | sample MGYA00511555_ERZ779880 | MGnify/ENA primary metagenome ERZ779880 (study PRJEB29588, sample SAMEA2145815) | human gut metagenome | biome: human gut; feature: human-associated habitat; material: faeces | place: Denmark | collected 2008/2010 ...
TTCCTACGATTCCTAACTGTCTGTTAGCGTTCATTGATGTAATGTTGTGTTGTACTATCATAAGTCATTCCTCCTTGAATATAAATCGGCTTCCCTGCCGATATTTTTTAAATTTAATTTTTTATAATATCTAAAGTAGTAAGGCTTTGATGCGGGCCCTGCACCAAAGTTGCTTCCCTACTTTAGTTACTATCTCTCTGACATAATATATATCGGTGGCATTTTTCAAAACTTAACCTTTTTTTCAAATTTTTTTACTTTTTTATTTTGTTTCGTTAAAAAAATAAGAATTCCCCGGTTTATGGGCATTTGCCATGTTCTGATAATAACTTGCTGCCGTGCGGTTATTGGTATGAAACTTTTTTACCGCCTGTTTTTGATTGGCAAGGTAAATCTTAAAATGTCCACTATTTTGATGTTCCAATGCCTGAATCTGGATTCCCAGTTCCGACACTTCGTTGATCAGTTTCTGCATCTTCTGGATTTGGCTTTTATATACCATGCGGTTTTCATTAATTTCTTTCTCTACATGGTGAAACAGCGTATCAAATCCCTCATCCAGCTGATTCAGTTTTTCAATCTCTTCTCCTTTCAGATTAATCATTTTCTGAAAGGCGTCCATATCCATCTCCTCATCTTTGAGAAGAACTTCCTGCTCTTTGGTCTGATGAAGGAGCTGTTCCAATATCACTTTTTTTTGCTGCAAAGTGTCAACCATCATATTGACATATACTTCTTCTCTTGCCATCCTGTCACATCCTTACTATTTGCCTGCTTTGTTAAGGCGCATCACTTCTTTCCAGGTATCCCGCATTTCACGGATGTATTTGAGTGCTTCCTGTAATTTTTCTTCATCTTTATGAATATTTGCATCTATCAGGCAGCGGTAAATATAATCATAAACTCTTTCAAAATCTTCCCAAACCGGATATTTGTGATCCAGTGTGGCACGAAACTCGGTAATGATTGCCTGCGCTTTTTTCAGATTCGTATTAATCTTTTCATAATCTTTATTTTCAAACCCACTCAAAGCAATGTTGCAGAATTTAATAGCTCCATCATAAAGCATCAGTGTCAATTCTGCCTTGGAAGCTGTCATAATTGCATTTTTCTGGTATGCATTGATTGCTCTCTGGTCCATAGTCTCCTCCCGTTCTGATGATTCAGCACAAGAGTATAAAGAAAACTCTTCATACTCTTGCACTAATTTTTATTCTTCTGTTACTTTTAATTTCCAAACAAACTGGATAAAGAACTCTGCTGGGACTGGAGTTTCGCAAGTGCGGTCTCCATTGCGGTAAACTTGGAATAATAAGAATCTTCCATGTCTGCCAGTTTTGTTTCCCATTCTTTGATCTGTTTTTCATAGTCTTTGATATCATCTTTCATCTTGATATCACTATAAAATGTCTGTGAACTGCTGACTTTGCTTCCTGCCATCTTCTCACTCATTGTATCACGAAGTTTACCGAAGATGTCGGAAAGTACATTTACTACAGCATCCGGATCTTCTTCCAGGGCTTTCTTCAATTTATCATCTTTATCGGCATATACAGAATCTTCGCTGTCACCATAAATATGATACAGACCACCTTCTGTATAATCTGTGGAAGTACAGATTCCAAAACTTGCCAGAGAATAGGTTTTTCCATTGTAGGTCACCTGACTCATCATGGTATTTCGCATCGCACTGCGAACCGATCCCAAGGTACTATCTCCACGAAGCAGAGAAGCTTTAATCTTGTCTTCCCACAATTTTATGTCATCATCTGACATTTCTTTTTTCTGCTCGCTTGTCAAAGGTTCATACCCTTTTGCAGAATCCGCATTATATAATTCATTCATTTCTTTCATCAGAGAATTGTACTCGGTAAAGAAATTCTTGATTGAATTATACACTGCATCGGTGTCGCTGGCTACAGAGAATGTAATCGGCTCTCCCGCTTTTGTAAGACCTGTCAGTTCAATGCTCAGTCCATTTACGGAAACGGTTGAAGAAGAGGATGTCATCTTCGCTCCATTCAAAAGAATCTCGCTGTCAGATGCTTTGATCAAAGCCATGTCCTCCGGAAGTGTTCCGTCTGCATTTCCATTTACTGTCACATTACCGGCATCATCAACCTTAATATCTGCCAGTCCGATACCTGCCAGTGCAGAACCGTTCAAAGCATACGTACGATCCGTAACCGAAGCATAATCACTCACAACTCCGGAAATATCATTTTTAATGCTGTCAGAACTAAACGTTGACGTTCCTTCGATGGCTGAAATATTAAGTGGGTCAGCATCGTTGCCCGATCCATAATATTTTGTCAACGCTCTGCTGTCCAAAGCCCGAATCTCATCTTCGGTCTTTCCGGCATAAGCAGCCTCTTTTACTGCCAGCTTTGTCTCTTCGTCGGAGCTGATCTGTTTATTTACAAAACTTGTCGTGTCACTGTCTGCCTGTTTGGCAACCGCCTGATCATACAACTGATTGGCACGCCAATCAATATATTCTTCCTCTGTCATGTTTTCGACGCCAAGTTTTTCTTTATCTTCCTGCGTATATATGTTAAACTCTTCCGCATATTTCGTCTTTAATTCGTCTTTTACTTCACCGTCGTCAGTAAAGTAAGTAGATTTCAGACTCTCTTTTGCTTTTTCCTCATATTCCGCATAATTTTCACTGTATAATTTTGCCTTTACATACGTAGATGCTGCTACCTCTGTCTTCGCAGTCCGGGTGCTCAACGCTGCTCCGGTAATCGCATCCAATGCTTCCTGATATTCCGTCGTATCGACACCGGATGTCTCCAGTTTTTTCATTGCGTCATCTACGATCTTTTTATTTGCTGCCGTCATACTGTTATAATCAACAGCATCACGCAGATTCTTTCTCGCAGCTATTTCCGTATCGCTTACTCCGGAAGTGGTAATCGAGAACGCATTCGAAAGACCACTGTCTTTACTGCTGATAAACAAACGTTTCTGTGTAGTATCAAAGTTTGCATTCAGACCTGCCTTTTTTAACTCACTTGTGAAGTCATTAATTGTTGTGTCTTCCGTAATCGTGAATTTGGTCGTTTTGTCACCAACTTTAACTTCTACTTCTTTGTTTAAAAGCGTAGAATCCAAATCTACCATCTTTGTGCTTCCACTGCTGGCATTGATCTTACTTCCGGTAAGATACTGCGCCGTCGCGATATTATTTACTTCCATCGTATAACTTCCGTTTACTGCTTTCGCAGATGCAGTAATCTTCGCTTTTGTGTCATCCGATGACGTCGCTTTTTTTGTCATATACGATGTCTGTAACTGCAGTTTGGAAACCTGCTCGGAATAAAGTTTATATAATTTGGTATTTAATTCCTGCCATTTGGTCTGTGTCCACTCTAACTTTGTCTTCTCCTGTGTCAACTTGGTCTTTTTCAAACTCTGTGCTGACATCAGGGCACCTACGATCGCTTCGGTGTCAAGTCCTGAGGACAGACCACTCATTCGAATTCCCATACCGTCTCCTCCTTATCTCTTTTCGTCTACAAGGATTCCTGCCATTTCCCACATCTTCTGTAACATATCCAATGATTTTTCCGGTGGAATCTCACGGATTACTTCGTCTGTGTCGGCATTCAATACTTTAATAGACACACGGTTTGTCTCTTTATGATAAGAATATTCGCATCTTGTATGCTCCATCTTAAGATTTGCCTTAGATACCGCATCGTTAATGGATGCTTCACTTGCCGCATGCTCCTTCTGCTGCTGGTTATTGCCTCCCTGCTGACCAGCATTTCCCTTTGCATTTGCTGTCTGAACCTGTGGTACATCCAGTGCCGGATTCGGTGCCTCGATATTCACAGTTTCCCCTGTCGTTGTCTTTGGTGTCGTACGCACAGCCTCTGTGGTACCATAATTTGAATTCACATTTGATATTGCTTCAATTTCCATTTTCAAACACCTCCATGTGTATCTTAATGCAAAATTCATCGTTTCTTAAAGAACATATCGGCAAAATCGTTAGAAAAGTTAACCTTATTTGAACAACTCATTCAAAGCATTCGGATCTGCCGAATTCATGGCCTCTTCATTGGCTTGCTGAATCTGAAGATATAATTCTTTTCGATAAATCGGAACAGATTTTGGCGCATTGATACCGATTTTAACCTGGTCGCCCTTGATTTCCAAAATCGTCACTTCTACATCGTCATTGATCACGATGGATTCGTTTACTTTTCTTGCCAGTGCTAACATCGTTTACGCCTCCTTTTTTTCTTTCAGAATATCATAAATCTTGTATTTGATCTCATATTCGTCATTTTCTACAACAACCTGTGCTCCCTTTCTCGTGTCGGCATTGATAATCACCGGTGCTTTCAGGTTTGCGGTCATCTGCGTCGCATCCTGCGGAACGGTAAGTGGCAGAAGGATTACAATATTTTCCTCTGTAATCTCACCAAGTCCCTTCAAAAGTTCATCCTCTACGACCGGGTTATAATCTTCTTTTACTACCAGCGGATTGATAACCGGAAATGCCAGTCCCGGTTCCTCTACGCTCTGAAACCAGGAAACATTAGCTTTTCCTTCCTTTTCGCTGTCAAAAAGAATGGTATATTTCTTATATTCTTCGAAGCCAAACATCCCACGTTCCATTGTGATGATCTTGTCTTCCGAAAGATTGATTTCCCCAAAATATTTTGTTTTTACTAACATATCATTTCCTCCATTCTGCTATCAGATAAAATTCAAAAGAGAGGTTCCAAGAATTTTTCCTGTCGCCTGCAAAGATGCCTGATACAACAGATCTGCCTGTGTATAATTGACATATGCTTCTTCCAAGTCCGCATCTTCATTTTCTGATTTCGACTCTTTCGTATCGGTCTGTAATACCTCCAGCTTGCTTGATGTCATTTTCAAACGGTTATAGCGGGAACCATGTTCTGCCAGTGCCACATTTAACGTATCTTTGGCATTTTGGAACACCGTGATCGAATGGGTATAAGCATTGGTCAGCACCGTGTTCTGCAGCGAAATTTCTGTCTCGGTACGATTATATAATTCCTGCAATGTAGCAAGTGTCTCCGTATCGTTTGGATCACAGTCGTCAATTCTCTTTTGAATGGATGCCAGTGTCTGATCCATAACATCCAGATTATTGATCACGTTGTAAATGTCATCTACCGCACGTCCGATGGAAGTGTCAAATGCATTGCAGCCAAGGGTATTAACCGTGATTGTCTGGCTGAAATTGATCTGATAATTGATTTTCTGCTCTTTGATATTGAAATAATTTTTCGTTTCGCCGGTCGCATTGTCTACAGCTGTAGATTCAAAATAATGTTCCGGACGAATATCATTTTTCTCAAAATTGGTTTTGGAATACTGTACTTTCAGATCCGAACCGGCGCGGATGGAATCGTACACTCCATCGCCAAATACAAGTTCTCCGGTCTCCGGCACAAAATAAATTTCGTCATCTGCCGGATGATACTGCTCATTAAATGTTTTATTATCAGCAATGCTTTTTGTCACTGCTGTGATTGTCTGTGATTTTCCGGAGGCATCTGTATATGTCACAGTCACATCGCGGTCGTCGCAGTTATCGTAAGAAAGCTGGATTCGGTGTGTCTCAAGATATTCGGAAGCCTCGTTGGCATAATCCGAAGCACTCTTACTGTCATCGTATTCCGGCTGTCCATATACATAATTATACCGCTGAATATTGTTGATTTTTAATTCTTCGGTCATCGTATAGGTCACATTGGTGCTGTCCTCTTCAAAAAGAAGCGGTACATCGGTGCGGTAACCGGTAAAAAGATAGCGGCCGGCATAGTCCATGTTGGCATTCTGCTGGTAAATAAATTCGCAGTACTGTTTCAGCTGTGCCGCGATCGTAGAACGATCCTTGTCGTTATTTGTACCATTCGCTGCCTGTGTAACGTAATCAATCATCGTATCCAGGATGCTGTCCGCTTTTTTCAATGGTTCCTCCGTCGCATCCATCCAGTTTTCCGCTTCTTCGCAGTTGGAAAGGTACTGCTCTATTTCTACAAGTGTCGTACGATATTTCAGGGCACGCACGGCAATCGTTGGATTATCCGAAGGTTTCTGTATTTTTTTCTGAGACGCATACTGCTGGAAATAGTCGTTTGACGCCTCTTTGTTTTTCTGAATATGAAGCATTGCATTGCTTCGGATCATGTTATTGGTAATACGCATGCGTTGTCACATCCTTCCTAGACTGCTGTCTGATTGATCAGTTTATCAAGCACTTCATTCATTACAGAAAGCACTTTATACTGGTTAAAGAGCATCTGCTGGTAAGTCAGCAGTCCCTCTGTCTCTTCGTCTTCATCGACACCAGAAACGGATTGTCTCTGGATATCTACCGCATCGCGGATATTTTGCTGGCTTTTCTCAAGAGATGCCGCTTTTTGTCCATCGACTCCGACATCTGCTGTCAGCGACTGAAGGAAAGAATCCGGTGCTCCATGAAGGAACATCTTGGAATCGTCTTTCAGGTCAGATAATTTTTTCAGATTCAGGTTTTCTGATTTTCCCGGAAGCGATTCGGAGTTGCAGGCTACCAGTCTTGGGTCATCAGAAACAGCATCACTGACGCAGAAGTTCATTGCTGTCATATAGTAATAACTTCCGGTGTAACTTCCATTGGCATCCGGTGTGGCAAGGGAAGAAAAACTGCGGTCCTTTCCATCCACTTTGCCGGTAAAGATATAATTATCTCCGGTTGCTGCTACCGTCGCATTGAAGAAATCGATGCCGGCATTTCCGTAATCATCGTAACCGCTTTTATGCACATCATTAAACTCCTGTGAATATGTACGGACAAATTCGTTGAGCTGCGCCATATAATATGGGATTCCCTTGTAATCCACGCTGTCTCCTACAGTCACTTCATAGCCGCTTGTCACAGCATTATTTAAGATCGTCGCCTGTTTGGCACTGATATTATTTTTCAAGGTAAACTGATACGTAAAGGAACCATCGTCTTCCACCTGCACATCGAAATGATCGTACGCATATGTGAAATTGTTGATCGTCAATTCGCCATCCTGTGCCGGGATGTTAAGAAGGTTCACATCGTTAATATTGGCATTTTTCATCGTAAGAACAAGGTTTCCGTCCGCATCGTTGGTAAGCGTGTCGCCTTTTCCCTTTAACGTAGTAGCATTATTACCGTCACGCACCTGGAAAAGCGCCTGTAATTTGCCGCCCAATGTCGCACTGTATGGATAAAACGGTGTGCCATCGGTCCAGGATACCTGATACAGACCACTGATGTCATTGATACTCTTTGTCGTATCCATTTCTGTCACTTGCAGTTTATTGACTTCCTGCGTATCTACAAGGATCGCGCCGTCAACGTATACATAATACTGATTCATTCCGACACCGTCTGCCGGCTCTTTTTCTTTTACTTCGACATTGCAGTATTGTGACAATTCATCGATCAGAACATTTCGCTGGTCTCTCAGATCATGTGCCGTATTGCGATACGCTTCCAATGTATTGATCTGCTTTGTGAGTGACGCGATTTTTTCGGCAATTGCATTGATTTGCTCTACCGTCGTCTTGATTTCCTCATTTGCCTCTTCCTGCAATGCTTTCAGATTTGTCGCTGTCTCCTGGACAAAACTGGAAAATGTTTCCGCATAAGACACAATTTCTTTTCGGCGTGTCTCACTTCCCGCATCGGTGGAAGTTCCGGTCAAGCGTTTGCAGAATTCATCAAACGAAGTCGTGATACCCGCCTGTTTTTCGTCCTTTGCATAAAGAACTTTCTGCACATCATTGAGATAATAACTGTGCGTGTTATATTTATAATAGGTTGCATTCGCTTTACAATATTTTACATCATAATAATCATTATGCTCTCTTACAATGCCTTGTACATAAACTCCAGATCCCTCTACTTTGATGGAACTAACATGTCTTGTCTGCGCCGCCGTCTTAACAACCTGACGGGAATAGCCTTTGGTTCCTACGTTTGCCAGGTTGTGAGCTGCCGTCTGCATCGACGCATTGTATGCCATCATTCCGGATTTTGCGATATCAAGTCCCTGAAAAGTCGCTCCCATATTGGTCCTCCTTTCTTGTCACCGTCTACAGACGCGTGATCAAGTGTTCTATCATTTCATCCACTACCGTGATATAACGCGAAGAGGCATTATAACACTGCTGGTATTTTATCAAATCTGCTAATTCTTCATCTGTCGAGACACCCATCTCATTTTGTCTGGCAGATTCCACCGAATGTACTGTCGTTTCCTGGTTGTCAATAATCCCTTTCCATACATTTCCCAGGGTAGAAAACTGCCCTACCATGGCTCCGTAATAATCACAGAAATTGTATGTTGTCATGGAATTCGGATCCATCGTACCAAATTTCCCCTGCCATTTTGCCAGCAGATCCTGACAAAGGTCGAGGGTATAACCGTCCACATGTCCGGAAGAAGCATTGGCACTAAGCGGAAGTTTCGACGGATCACGTAAAAGTTCCGGATTTACCTCCAGCTGATCGGTTGTATATAAAGAATAATGGTCATTCGGATCTTCCTCATTGTACTGGTATACAGTAACTGGTTTCGGTTTTCCGTCATCATCAAGAACTGTCACGGTTTTTTCCGTATAGCGGCTGGTCTCTCTTCGCACGAAAAGTTCCGCTCCTATCGTTTTATCGGCATCGTCGCCGATCGGCGCCTTGTCTGTATCCAGCACAGTGATGGTCGTTCCATCTGCCAGTGTAAGTTTTTTATTCGGACACAGGGTATCATTTACCATGGTCGCAATTCCGTGAATCAACTGGTCAAATTCTGCCTCAATCGTCATGACGATCGATGGCTGTACATTTTCGTTATATTCTTCTACTTTTCGATTATATTCTTCGGTCGCATTGAAATAGGCTTTGCTGTCCAAGTTACCATCTGCATCCAAATAATCGGATTCATCGGGTTTCTGTGGAATATCCAGATAGGTTGTCTTGGATTTTCCTCTTGCCACCAAAAGTCCACGAAGGGAACCGGTATCGGTATCATTTTCGCTGGAATAAGACAATTCTCCACGGAGGAAGAAATCGCCGCCCATCTCCCAGACCGGTTTCAACAATTTGGAAGTCTCACTTTCGTTTGCCGTTGTGAGGCGGTGCTGAACATTGGACTCCAGCAAGAACTGACCCTCTGCGTAAATGCTTACGGTTCCATCAACTTCCTCATAACTTTCCACGTTGACATAGGTACTTAATTGATCTAACAGAAGATTTCTGGAATCTCTGTAATCGTTCGCCGACTCGCCGGTTGCCTCGTATTTCTGAATCAATTCATTGTACTGGCGGATCTGGTCTACGATGTCATTGATCTGGTCAACCTGATTTTTTACTTCCTGATTCATATTGGTCTGATATTCAACCAGCTGATCCCGAAGTGCATTGGCACGCTCGGTAAACTTGGAAGCGGTCGATACCAGTTCGGAACGGAGCACAATGTTATTCGGCTCCTGCGCCAGATTGGAAACGGCACTCCACAAATCGGTAACGGAAGTGATAAATTCTTCGCCTTCCATCTCTCCAAACAAATCTTCAATTTCCTGTACAGCTTTATACTGTGCCTCATAAAAGCTCTGCCGTCCCGCCTGCACACGATACTGTGCATCCAAAAAGGTATTTCTCACCTGACGGATCTCCGCGATATCGGTACCTTTTCCGATCTGAAGCCGGTTTGCATAAGCTCCGTATCTGGTCGAATAAAAGGCATCGGTAACGATAACCTGTTGTCTCGAATACCCTTCTGTCGTCGCATTCGCAAGGTTATGTGCGGTCGTATAAAGGGATGACTGCGCGGAATGCAGTCCCGAAACTCCTGTATTAAAACTTGCAAATAAATTTCCCATAACGTTTTCCTCAACTTATTCTATAACACAATAGAAGTACACGATGTCCACGAGCCGGATCCGCCCGCTTCTTCTATTGCTTCGCATCAAACATGCCGGCGCCGTAATCGCCTATATCGACCTGTGCGGCATTGCTTGAATAATTGCTGCTTCCTGAAGACATCCGTGTACTTCTTATCACATTCATATTAAATTCAACCATCTCCAGCGCTTCTGTCAGAAGCTGCTTGTTTTGGAGATTGAGTTCCTGCAGACGTCCCATCGTCCGCTTGAGACGGTCATGCAGCTTTTCTAATGCTTCTTTTTCCTTCGGCTGATTGCCTAACTTTTTTACCAATTTTTCCAGATTCATCTCATCCGGCTTCATTCCCAAAACGGTCGCAATGTCTGCTATCACCTGCTGCCTCTTGTTTTCCAGATTTCCTACCTGGTCAACAAGAACCTGTTCCTGCCCCTGCAATCCTGCGAGGGAGTCAAGATCGTTGGCAATGACTGCCCGGATCTTTTCTTCCTGAATTGGAATTAAGTCTGTGTACAACCGGTCTTCCTTGTCCAGTGTATCAATCAGCTCTTCCATTAAACTTGCCAAAAAACTTCCTCCTGTCACTTACCCCCGTGTAATAAAAAAATTTATTATCCGAGTATGCGATCTGCCATCTTCGCTGCAACATCCTCAATGGAAACATTGTAAGTTCCGGCTTTCATGCGTTCCATAATATCTTTTACTTTGTCCGCACGAACATCCGGTGTTTCCGCTGTTGCCTTTCTGGCAATCTGGTAATCTTTACCAAATTCTGAGATTTCTAAAGAATCCGTCGCTGTGGCTTTGGTTTTTTTCGCTGTCCCTTTTGGCTTGTTTGCCTTGTAAAGCTGACTTACCTGCATATAAGCATCGACTCTCATAATATTCACCACCTAAAACCTAAATTTCTTCTGTGTCACAATATGTATCGGAAGAAATATTAGATATATTAATAGGCAATCGAACGAATTTTTTTATATTTTTTTGTATCGTACACACAAATCCCCGAAGAATCTATACAAAGGTAAAAATAATCCCCAATATACAGACCTCTTGAGGTCACACCGTAAGACCCTTCCAGGGAAAGTTTTGCCACTTTCTGAAACCCTTTTTGAGTATCATACGAAAAAATCTCATAATATGGATCTGTCCTGTTATCGTACATCTCAATTCCAAAGCCAATACGGTTTCTCTTCACGTCAACAAGAATTCCTTTGTGGTCATTTCCAATATTCTGATGGGAATTTATTTCCAGTTTTTTACTGTGAATTTCTTTTACTTTCTCCGGATCAGAAATATCAAACATGGAAAGTTTCACACAGGAATTTCCTTCATTATCCTGTATACTTCCAACCCCTAAAAGCATATTTTCTCCAAATGGATGCAGATAATCGGAAAATCCCGGTATTTTTAATTTATCCTTCACCACAGGGTTTGTGGGATCGCTGACATCTACGAAAAACAGAGGATCGGTTTCCCGGTACGTCACAAAATACACACTCTCTCCCATAAAGCGCGCCGAATAGATCCGCTCGCCGGGAGCCAGCCGGCTCACACTGCCGATAGTTTTCAGAGACCGGTCTAAAATGTACAGTCCGTTTGTACTCTGTCCATTGTTATCATAAGAAGTAGCGGCAAACCGAAAATTTCCTTCGTATTCATCCATTGAAAACTGGTTTAATATCGTACCATTGATAACTCTCTCGCAGACATATTTTATTGTTCCTTTATCACACGAATACCGGCTGAGTTTTGTTTTCCTCCAGGACTCGTGGTCTGCATATGCTGCCGCAACGTAAATGCTTTCTTCGCTCATATAATACGTTCCCTCTGCCCCCAGTACCGCCATGCTGTCGATGGTTTTTCCTGTCTGGGAAAGGTCCATGCTATGAAACACAAGATATTCCGAGGATTTCCCCGGATTCGGGCAGTACAGGCGGTCTTCCGGAATAAGTTTTCCGTCTACTTCCGGAATATATTCCTTTTGTTCCGTCTCTTTTCCTGCCTCCCGCACCTGCTTCACCGAAATGGTATATAACACATCCCCGGTCAGGCGTGAATCACTATAAGTTCCCGCCTGACTGCTCTCACTGCGGCAGACCGGATTTTCAGGATCACTGACATCATACAGATAAATGACTGTCTGACTGTCTGTATCCTCTGACGACGTATTTGCGTTGTTTGTCAGCACAACAAGCCATCGGTCTTTCAAATACAGATCCTGCACCTGTACATCTTCCAAAATAATTTTACCAATTTGTTCACTGGCTTTTCCGTCTGCCTTCACAATAGAAATGCTGCCGGATACCGCATCCTGATAATATGAATAAATGTAATTTCCATCGGTTTTTACGATATCGGCTTCCTCAATGCCTTCTACCTGATTATTTGTTTTAGTATAGTCACTTACACTATCACCAATTGTCTTTGCCTGACTTTCCGCTACCGAGTCCGATGCATATGCTATATCATTTTCCATGATTCGTTCTTTCTCTCTTTCCGTAAGATACTCATCAATGGATTTTCGGATTTCTTCATAGGTCTTATGTTCTTCGGCCGTTTTCGCCTGTTGGTCTGCACCGTTTTCCGATTGGTCAGCCACCTTTTTTATCGGCAGGAATATCGTCTTCGGATTCTGCTGATTCTGCCACAGCATAATTCCTGCCCCCACTACAATTACCGCTGCTGCCGCCGCACCTGCACGCCACAGATACCTGCGCGGTTTCTTTCTTTTGTTTCTTAATTTCGTTTCTATTTGATCCGGGGTAACCCTCTCCGGAACCGGGATTTCATCCGCCATTTTCTTTAAATTCTTTTCTATTTCCGTCATAATTTTCCCTCATTTCTGCATTCCCATTCCTGCTTTAATTTTCCGAGTGCGCGGCTTTTGATCGACCGGATCGTGCCTTCTTTCTTATGAAAATACTGCGCCAGCTCTCTGCCACTGTATCCTCCAAAGATGCTTAATCCAACGATCATGCGCTCTCTTTCCTCCAGCTGCATCAACAACTCTTTGATCAAAAAATTATTTTCCGGCGTTGCATTGTTTGACTCCCGCATTCCCGTTTTCGCTACTTCCGGCAAATAAACAACCCGTTTTTCTCTCCGGTACTGCAGCCGGCATTCGTTCGCCGTGATCTGAAATATCCAGCTGCGAAATGACTCCGGCTTTTTTAACGTATGTATTTTCTCAAAGGCTTTGAGCACCGCATCACTCACGACGTCTTCTGCCTTCCACGACTGCTTTACCATGCAAAACGCAAACCGGTACAAATCCGGATAGATTTCCTCATAAAGTCTGGCAAACGCATGAGCATCGCCTTTTTTCGCCTGATTGACCAGTTTCTTTTTTTCCTCTTCCATCGTCTTCCTCCTCTCTTTATAGATTTGATGCATAACTTGGGAAAATGTTGCAGAAAAGTTTTGGGGTTTTTGTTTTTGGCGGGGCAGCGGGGATGGGGGGCTCCGCACACGTTATTTTCTTGCTTTTTTCTTTTGGGCGTGTGGGTTGCCGCCTGCTTGCACCCGCGCTGGGCGGCTCCGCACACGCCATTTCTTGTTTTTTCTCTTTTGGCGTGTGGGGCACAGCGGCTTTGGCGGCTCCGCACACGTTATTTTTTGCTTTTTTCTTTTGGGCGTGTGGGGTGCACCCGTGCTGGGCGGCTCCGCACACGCCATTTTTTGCTATTTTCTTTTGGGCGTGTGGGGCACGGCGGCTTGGGTCAGCTCCGCACACGTTATTTTTTTGCTTTTTCCTTTTTGGCGTGTGTAACACAGCTGACTAGATGAGCTTGGGGCAGCTCCGCACACGTTATTTCTTGCTTTTTTCTTTTTGACGTGTGCTATGGGGCGGAGGGGCGATAGCTTGGGCGGCTCCGCACACGTCATTTCTTGCTTTTTTCTTTTTGACGTGTACTATGGGGCGGAGGGGAACAGCCCCTGTCATGCCAAAAGCCACTTTTCCCTCTCCGGCATGACTTTCCTCTGCTCC
>ERZ779880.2301-NODE-2301-length-13823-cov-4.545177_pt1 | contig 13823 bp, 13 predicted proteins | sample MGYA00511555_ERZ779880 | MGnify/ENA primary metagenome ERZ779880 (study PRJEB29588, sample SAMEA2145815) | human gut metagenome | biome: human gut; feature: human-associated habitat; material: faeces | place: Denmark | collected 2008/2010 ...
TTATTTGACATCTTGTTTACCCTTCCGTCACGCTGTCATCATAATCCTGTGTTACACCAAGTTCACCATCTACAACGCTATTGTTCTTTATCACTTATTTATCTTTATCTTGACTTTTTTCACCGTGCTCCACTTACCATACACCTTTTTCTTGCCATTCATTTTATAGGCACGAACACGAATGTAATACGTTTTCTTCTTTTTTAGTTTCTTAATGGTGTACTTGGTTTTCTTTGTCTGTACACTCTTTTTCTTTTTGAACTTTTTATTCATAGCGTACTGAAGCTGGTAACCTTTAGCACCCGTGACTTTCCCTAACAATAGCTTTAAGCATCTTTTTTTACTTGATACTTTTTTTATTTCCGCTTGTGTCATCTCTATTGTTCGATAGGTTTCTTCCTTTGTCGTATTTAATTTACTTTCTGTAACATTATTAGCACTTGTATATGTTTTGTTAGATACTTCAATATATTTTGTTGCCATCTTTTGGCGACTTTCCTTACCATAAAAAGGCACCGAGTATATTTTTATATAATATCTTCCTGCGTTTGTTAGTCTTAATGTTTTGCTGTTTACAGAGGGATTTCTCGCAACACCTGGGTCACCTCCATAAATTTTCTGTTTGGTCGTCTCATTTTCTATAACAAGCCAATATTGAGCAAAATCACTGTTAGCTGACGTTGCTTTCCATGATATTTTTACGTTTTCTCCTACATTATATATTTCTTTATCCGTTTGTATCGTCGGTGTCGTCATTTCTCCATATGCACCTACTGATATATATTTTGTTGCTAATTTTTGTCGACTTTCTTTATTATTAAAGGGCACAGAATATATCTTTATATAATATCTTCCCGCACTTGGCAACACTAAACTTTTACTATTTATAGCAGGGTTTCTTGCAACACCTGGGTCACCTCCAAATATTTGTTGCTTTGTTGTCTCATTGACTATAATAAGCCAATATTGATAAAAATCACTATTTGGCGATGTTGCCGCCCACGATATATTAGCAGTTTCCCCAACATTGTATACTTCCTTATCCGTATGTATCGTCGGCGTTGTCATTTCACCATATGCACCAATATTTCCAGAAGAAAAATTAGGTCTTACAACACCCCAATATGGTGTATAATTCGTGATATATGCCGGACTATTATACGCAAATGTCTCTCGTGTAACTTTCTTTTTCCCATTATAATTCTGATGATATGTAACATAGTCTGATTCATATATTGCTACATGGCCATACCCACCGGTATACACCAATATATCGCCTTTTTGCGGCTGTGCTCCCTTTATCCTTGTCCATCCGCTCGGAAGTTGATTCGTTGCATAATCGCATCCATTTCCCCTAACTTGTGCAACTCCTAAAAAATTATAATATGCCCGAATTAAATCCACACATTGGGCACCGTAAGCACCATCCGCATCAATCGAATTACCCACTTGTGATTTCACCCAATTGATTGCTTCATCTGAAGTTTTGCTCGTTGCTTTTGCCTCGTTTGCAGTATAAAGACACAATACACAGAGCACGAATAAAACTCCCCCTTTCCACACCTTTTTCATAACAATCCCCTCCAATTTTTGTTAATTCATGCCTACATCATAGCACATATTGTTCTATGATTCAATAGTCCATTTTGTTCTAGTATTATCATATACACTACGTTCAATCTATAATATTATTAAATTTTGCTCGGATTTCATCCGTTTAAAATCACCCTTAATCCTAGGAGGTTTTTTTCATGAAAATGCAGCGTATTCGTGATCTGCGAGAAGACCACGATTTAAAACAAACAGACATTGCAGACTACTTACACATCAGCCAGCGTACGTATTCACATTATGAGACAGACAGCCGGAGCATGCCAATTGAAGTGCTAAAGCGACTTGCTGTCTATTACAATACAAGCATGGATTACCTAGCGGAACTTACCGATGAGAAAAAGCCCTACACAAGAAGTAAAGAAACACTTCCAAAATAAAAACACATCGCTTCCCTTTGCAATGTGTTTTTATTTTATACAGCTTACATATTTTTTTTACAGCGAACTCACATCCACCAGATACGCTCTCTTTTTGTTTGTAATCAGAATTTTCTTCTGCGTTTTCACTAGATGAATTTCCATATCATTTCTTAATTTCCTCGGAATATTCATCTTCTTCCACGTATGATTTGTGAGTTGAATGAGATAAACCGCCTGTTTTTTCTCCTCCAGATTTCCAAATAATACATAATCACCACTTACATCAATTACATCGCCACTATCCTTAACATCCGGAATGGTAAATGACTGATTTCCGGTAATTTCATAAAATTCCAGTGATTTCTTTTTGTGGTGGTAACGGTAAGACCATTTCATATTAACAAGGCCGACACCTGAATATTTCTTCTCAATTCTCATGGTCTGTAAATTTACTACGCATGTAGAATCCTCTTCTGTACTGTTTTTAAAAATTGACTCACCGTAGGTTAAAATTCGGTTTTCATCCAAAAACTCAATTTCTGTTGTTCTGGCATATCCATTCACGAGTTTCTGACTTATTTTTTTCTCCGTCTGCGAAGCAATATCAAAGACTGACCAGTAGCCGTCTCCCCTGTGATTGCACAAAATTTTACTACCTTCCGGTGACATAACAAAATTGCATATCATGTTACCGCCGGATATTTTTTTCACCGTTTTCTCTGCCAGATTGATTTCCACCAAATAACCTTTTGTCGCATTTTTTTCTTCTCTTACACCGTAAATTATGCCGTTTTTATAATAAGAGAAAATCTCGGTAATTCCTCCCGTGTAATTAAAGGCATAAATTTCGTTGCCGCTTACCACATATTGAAAACCGCATTTTTCCCCGTCAAGTACACTTTCAAAAGTAATCGGTGTCATTTTCTTTAATCCGTCGGAAATCACAGTGTACACATGGTCTACTTTTTCCTCATCTCCCTCAAAATGATATTCACTGATAAAACTTTCTTTCTCTCCGACCACCATCATGTTTTCCTGCAATTGTATCGCACCATCCTTTCCCGCCTTGACATCTGCCACTTCTTTGGCTGGTTCTGGATTTAGCTCTACCTCCGTGACATTTTCCTTGCCAAACATATTTTCCAAAAGTGATTGAAATACATTGGATTTCGTTGCTGCCACAGTTACAAAAGTTCCGCACAAAAGGAAAACCACTACCGCCGCAGCCGCTGTCCGAAGCTTTTTCATTGAATTTCTCCTATGGGAAATACCCTGTATCTTTTCCGGATTCAGTGCCTCTTCCACCCAGTCTTCCGGGGCTTTAATCTTATCTATTTTTTTTATATCCATTATTTTGCCTCCTGTTTAATCCCTGTTAATTTTTCATGATAGCAGCGAGTTTTTCTCTGCCTCTGCGAAGTCTTGATTTCACCGTATTCACACTTGTATGCAGCATTTTTGCAATTTCACCCGTGCCATATTCTTCATAATAATAAAGCACAATTACTTCACGGTACCGAAAAGGTAATTTTCGCAGAGCCTCAACAAGCTGCTCCGTTTCTTCATCTTCTATTTGCAAAGAGCCAGACTTTTGGTTCTCCTGTGGCACATATCCAATATCCACATTTCGATTCCAGAACTGCCTGTGGTAATCTCTGCATTCGTTTCGCGCAACTATATATAGCCACGCTTTTATGTGTTCTTTCTCTCGAAAGGTTTGTTCTGTCTGATAGAGTTTCAGAAACGTATTTTGAAAGCAGTCCTTTGCTGCCTCCTCATTCTGCGTCCAGACAACACATAGTCTCGTTATGTCATCTGCATACTGCCGCACGACGTCCTCATACTCCATCCCGGCATATTTATTTATCATTGCCTGATACTCCTTTACTACAATATCTTTTTTGCATGCATGGTAGAAAATAATTACTTTCTATATAATACACGATTTGGATGGGAAAATGGGTGCAGGATTTTTAATTTTTGTCGTTTAGGATTTTGAGACCCCCATATATCGGACAGACGACACTTATTTTTTGTATTTTATTTTGATATACTTGCTTCATATCGTAAGAATCAAAGTGTTTTATTGCACCTTACGAAATATTCTTATAAGGAGGAAATGCCTATGGCAAAAACAAATATCCTGACCGTCTTTCTTCTCTAATTTCATCCATCATTGGACAAGAGGTTACGGTACTCCATTCGTTGAGTGGCGAAACAACAGCAAATAGTATCTACAGTAAACGAGGCATTTTAGATTTAGTCGTCCGGTTTAAAAATCAAAGTTTCGGACATGTTGAAATTCAACGAAAAGGGTTATTTATGCCACCGGAACGCTCTGTATTTTATTCTGCTGACCTTATTAAACGTCAATATTCTATCCCAGAAAACGAATTGAAAAGTAACTATGATTATACATCCATTATGCCTGTATACTCTATTATTTTTATAGAAGAAAGTCATCCGGCTTTCGCAGGTTCATCCGAATACATCCATCATTTTCGACAAAGAAGCGACAGTGGGGTTGAATTGGAACTTTTACAGTATTATGACTATGTTTGTCTTGATATTTTTCGAAAAAAACACCCCGAAGCAGCCGGCGAACTGGAACGTTGGCTCACCTTCTTTAGCATCCGCACCCCCTCTGAAATGACACAGTTCCTTCTGGAAAATCCCGCTTTGCAACCTGTGTATGAAAGTGCTATAATGATGATGTCGGAACGAAAGGAGCTGATGTATATGTTCATTGAAGAATTAGCAAACGAAGACGTAGCTGCTGTCATTAACGATACCAACCGCGGTCGAATCCGTAAATTAGAAGCAAGAATAGAAGACCTTGAAGCACTGCTGGCGGAAAAGGATGAAACGATAGTTGAAAACAAGGAACAATTAATTCAAAAAGACAAAGAACTTGCCCAGAAAACTAAGCAAATCAAAGAACTTGAACTTAACTTAGAAAGAGAAAACCTCACCCCATAATATCAAACAAAAATGAAGTTCATTCGTGAGAAACTATAATGCGAAGCATTATCTTGTCTCGATACGAATGAACTTCATTTTTTTCTTATTCCCACACTATTCTTCTCACTCTTGCATGCCGGCACGGGTCATGCAGAGGGTCATTTTCCGAATATCCGCATCTTCCCTCAAAACATTCCAGACTTCTGGCATGATACACAAAAATATCATTTCCATCCTTATCTTTTGTAAATGAATTGTGCCCGGGTCCAAATTCCTCATGTAAATGTTCGGATGTAAGCACCGGTGTATTCTGCTTTGTCCATGAATCCCGCTTTAGCAAATCACTTCCCTCTTTGGCAGAAATTACTCCTACACAATACTCCGGACCAGTACCGGACGCTGAAAAGAAAACCATTATTCTGCCATCATGTTTGACAGCTGCAGGTCCCTCATTTACGGCATAGCGGACTTTTTCCCAGTCATACTCCGGCTCAGTTAAAAGCATCGGAAGCGAAATTAATTTCCACGGCTCCTCGCGATTGACCTCACCCAAATACAGGCAGGAAATTTTTTCCAGACTATGCTGCGCCCAGATCACATAAGAACGTTCACCATCTTCAAAGTATGTCATATCCAAGGAAAATCCGGTGAAAGAAAAATCATCGTCCTCCCGCTTTTGGAATTTCCCCTTTTCGCTCCAAGTTCCGGTATATGGATCATCGCTGTCGCAGACAAGAACGTGACAGTCAAATGCCCAGTTATTCTCCTTGTCCTCACTTCCGGCATAAAACACATACCAGCGTCCTGCGATATAATGCAGTTCCGGCGCCCAGATAAAACGGTGTGTTAATGTTGTATCTGCCACTTTCCAGATGGTAATTTCTTCTGCCGATGCAAGTTCTGAAATATCTTTTGCCCGCCGCAAAATCACACGGTCATACCCATCCTTGTCGTCTGCACTCTTCATTGGATAAGAAGCGGTGAAATAATAAAATCCATCGGGTCCCAATATAATATACGGGTCGGCGCGCTCCTCAATAAACGGATTTTGATAACACTCTTTAAACTGCATTTCTCGGTCCCCCTTATTTACTTCCTGATTTAATAAGCGTACAATAATCCCTCTTTTATCACCATGTCATTTTGTGACCTTGTTTTGGAAAAATGCAACTACTTTCCTTTGACACACAAAGGAGTAACATGGTAAAATCAAGCAAAAGGGGGACTATTCATGGCTGCGAAAACATTTGATGAAGTATATCTGGTAAATTATTCATCCTACGATGATGTCAATCTGTATGAGGTCGGATGTCAAAAATGTGACCCATCTTATGGATATGGTCCAATTATCCGCAAATTATATATTCTGCATTATGTCGCAAGCGGTGAGGGTATTCTGCATATTCAGGACAAAGAGTTTGCCGTAAAAGAACATGATATCTTTGTTATACCGGCACACACCCCATCCTATTACGAAGCCAGTGAAAAAAATCCATGGAACTATATCTGGATTCAGTTTGATGGCTTCAAAATCAAGGAAATGCTGAATCGCTGCGGTTTATCAGAGACAAATCCCGTTCTCTCCCTGCATGAACATGCCACAAAAACAGAACGTTGTCTGCGGGATATTCTTACAAATCACAAGGATGAATACGCCTGCATTGGCAATGTATATCAATTATTTCAGCACATGGTTCAGGCAGCAAATCTTGATAAAAAGGCGAAAAAAAAGAAAACAGATGCGCTGACTTATATTCAAAACACCATCTGTTTTATCAGGCAAAAATATTCAGACCCAATCCGCATTCAGGACATTGCGGATTATTGCGGATTAAACCGCTCCTATCTGACACGGTTATTTAAGCACGCCACCGGTTATACACCACAGGAATATCTCGCGCAGTACCGCATCAACCAAGCAAAACAATTGTTGGAAGAAAGCTCTATGTCCATCCAGCATATTGCCTACTGTGTCGGATACAATGACGCTTTTACTTTTTCCAAACTTTTTAAGAGACAGACCGGATTTTCCCCATCGGATTACCGTGATTTTTCCCATCAAAAAACTCCGATTACGGAACACACACTGCATACCGTAATCGGAGACAAAATCGAGTAATTCTTATCGACGGAACAATCCTTTTTTCTCATAAGGCTCACTTGTATGGGAAACTAATTCATAACCAATTTCTTTAATTTCCTTTTCCAGCATAGGAATATCTAACGATTCCTCGCTGATTACAACAGTTTCTCCTTTTTTTGCAGAGGAAGAAACTTTCTTCACCTTACAATGGTTGCGAATCAAATCATTCATATGCGATTCGCACATGCCACACATCATACCGTCAATTTTTAACACGGTTTTTACCATTGGAATCATCTCCTTTAACACATTTTCATGTCTATTATAGCAAGAGATTCACCCTTTGTAAAAGATTATTTGTTTGTTGATAAAAATGGTTGCAAAACGCCTGCCATCTGGTTAATCGGCATCGACTGCAGATAAATCTTACCAGGACCGGTCACTACGGTGTTAAAGAATCCTTCTCCACCAAGCACTTTATTTTTCAATCCCTTAACGGTTGTAATATCCATCGTACAAGTTGCATCCATCGCAGCTAAGTAGCCGGTATCAATAATCATCTGCTGTCCTGCTGCCAGCTCATATTCCTTTACATAACCATCAATTTCTACAAAAGCCGTACCGTTGCCGGAAAGTCTCTGCATAATAAAACCTTCGCCACCAAACAGACCGCCACCTAATTTTTTCTGGAACGCAACCGATAATGTCACTCCATCCGTAGAAGCAAGAAATGCGCTCTTCTGTGCAATTATCTCATTCCCATTTCCAATTTCAAATGCCAAAATCGAACCCGGAAAACTGGAAGCGTATGCAATCTGTCCAGGTCCGCCTTCTGCTGTATAACGGTTCTGAAACATATTTTCGCCGCTAAACATACGTCCAATCATTTTTCCCATTCCGCCGCCGGATGTCTCCATTTTCATATTTGGTGTCATCCACGACATAGCTCCTTTTTCGGTAATCATAGACTCGCCTGGCTCCAAATCGCAAATAACAACCGGCAATGGTGCTCCTTCAATTGAATATTTCATATGTATAAAATCTCCTTTCGCAAATTAAAATTTGCTTCATTTTAACATAATCACTACACACTTTCTATCATCACTGTAGAAACGGTTGGAAAAATGTCACAACTGTTTACAGCCTATTTGGACGCCGCATCAATAAATGAATAAAATGCAGCTTTCGGGTCATCCAATCCACTGCCAAACAAAAGACATGACATAGGTTTTCTCCATGATATGGTATCATAAAGTCCCCATACCGTAACGCCGGTAATACCGCGGGCATTTACGGATTTATCACGATTTTCCTGCTTGGAAATAAGCAGTTTCATAATATCGGAATAATGATTTGCCAAATCCTCCTCTGTCTGCTCACCTTCGATTCCGATATCCAGCTCAGTAACCTGTACCTGAAGTCCGGTTGCTAAGAACTTATCTACTGCTGTTCCATATTTCTCAAGAGAAGGATAATTCACAGTAATATGACTCTGCATACCGATTCCACCGCAAATTTTTGCTTCTTCTCCTTCGTTGATATAATTGATGAGTTCTACAATTTCATCGGCAACATCATACTCATTATAATCATTGTAGAATAACGTAATATCCGCTTGCAATCCATACTGTTTTAACTCATCATAAGCAATTTCATAAGCTTTTTTCACATAAGTCGGTTTCAGACCCATGTCACCATATACATCCACCCAGGTTGTATCCGATGGCTTGTTCGTACGGTGTGTATACTCATTCGTAATGTCCCAGCAATAAACAAGGGTCCCTGCCTTACCGGTCAAACTCTTTTCCTTATCCATGACATGTTTCATTACCGTACGAATATAAAATTCAAGTCTTGCGTCCATCACATCTTTCGTTACCGTACCATTGCTCGTATCATAACCTTTATGGAAGAAACGCGGTGCTGTCTGCTGATGCCACTGCATCACATGTCCACGCATCTGAAGTCCATACTGATTGGCAATCTCAAGAATTTTGTCCACATTATCAAAGTTCAGTTTTGCAACCGTCGATTCCGTGTAGTCATCAGGAATTACATAACCAAGTTTTTTCGCTTCGCTCACAGAAATCGTACCACTCCAGGCAGACAAAATCTGCTCCGGTTTCAACTCATTCTCCAAAGTAAAACTATTAAAATGATGTTTCACGAATTTCATCGTCTCATCACTTTGCATCTGATAACCATTGTTCCATGATGTATTATAGCTCAACACATTACCCATGCGCTCAAAGATGCCATTGTAGGCAGCTTTAATACTGGTGAGACTTTCCGGATTATAAGGCTCTTTGCCTGCAGAAATCTGTTTAATCGTGACATCATCCACAAGGAAATCAAAGGTATCAGACGGTCCTTCCACATAAAAGGTCAGTTTAGTAAAGGAAGCCGGCACCGTGTAAGTGCCTTTTAACTCTACCCACGAACCACTTGGTACTGTTGTATTGTCTTTAATCGTCGGATAACTATCATCCTGACCAGACACAGCTAAGTTTCCGGACAATTTCATCGTCTTGTCAGAACCTGAAGTCTGTTTTACCCATACCGAAATCGAATACTCTGCCCCCTTCACAATCGAATCCGTTACATTCAATTCAGCTCCGTTCCATGTGCTCGTACGTCCGGTTACAGAAAGACAATTTCCACTTCTTCCGCCGGAAGTCACTGCTACTTTTGCTGCTCCACGTCCGGTAAATCCATCCGTTCCGTCTTCAAAACCGGTAGACAAATACGTTTTTTCTACAAATTCACCTGCCGGTGTTGCCGTTGGTGTTGCCGTTGGTGTTGCGGTCGGTTTTACAGTTGGTGTTGCCGTTGGTGTTGCCGTAGGCTTCACAGTTGGTGTCGCCGTCGGTGTTTTTTCCGGCTCCTGCGTTGCATCCTGTCCATTCTTCGGGGTTTCTGTTGGAACAGAAGACGCTGTAACTACCGCAGTAGAACTCGGATTTTCCGTTATTTTTGCAGCATCATTTGTTGCCTCTGGTGTACGGACAAGTGCAGCCTTTTTGACTTTAACTTTACACCTGTAACTCTTCCACTTGCCATTTTTCACCTTGCAGGTAAGGGTCGTTGTTCCCTTTTTCTTTGCGGTCAGTTTTACAGCATACTTACCGCTCTTTTTGTAACTTGCAATGCTTTTTTTCTTAATACTCCATTTGATACGCTTTCCTTTTGCGTTTTTGATACGAATTGTCTTCTTCTGTCCCACTGTCATCGTAACACTCTTTTTGGACAGTGCAATTTTTCTTCTTGCTGCTTGACCGGAAACACCTTGCAACGGTGTCATAAGGGAAACAGCTAAGGACATACTTAACAATCCTGCAAAAACTTTTGCCTGCTTCTTCTGCATATAAATCCTCCTTGATAGCATATAAATTTTCCTTATAAGGAAAACGCTATATTTTACACTCAAATTATACGACGATTACTACCAAGTGTAAAGGAAACTTTATCTAAAAATGTACTAAAAAACCTGAAATACCACAAATGATGCAAGCCATGCCATAACCAGCTGAAATCCAGCTGCTAAAAACATAAATTTAGTACTTCCGCTTTCCTTACGAATCGTTGCCAGCGTAGCAAAACAAGGGATATACAGCAGGCAAAAAATCATAAGACAATAGGCATTTACCATACCAAATCCGGCCGCACCAAGTGCCTGATGCAGCGCTCCCATACCGGCTGCCGAATTTACATTTGCTATTCCAAACAAAACAGCACAACTTGATACAACAACTTCCTTTGCCGATATTCCGGCAATCAAGGCCACGGCTATCTGCCAGTAACCAAGACCAATCGGTTTTAACACAGGCACGATAAAATGTCCGATTGCTGCTCCAAAACTTTCCGACATCTCATTTGTGTAACCATGTATTCCAAAATTTAAAAGAAGCCACATAGCAATAGAAGCAAGGAAAATTACGGTTCCGGCCTTCGTCAAATAATCTTTTACTTTCTCCCAAACATAAATCCAAATCGTACGGGCACTTGGGGCTTTATACTCCGGCAATTCAATAATAAGCATTCCATTTGCTTCTTTTTTATCTACAATATGGAGAATAAAAGCAACAAAAACAGCAACAACTACCCCAATGACATACATTGAGTAAGCTGCTATCATTGCATGTTTCCCAAAAAACATCTGCGAAAACAAAATGTAAATTGGAAGTCTTGCGCTGCATGACATAAAAGGTGTGACTAACATTGTTTTCATACGGTCTTTGTTATCTTCTAATGCCCTTGACGCCATGACTGCCGGCACCGAACAACCAAATCCGAGAATCATCGGAATAAAGGCACGGCCGGATAACCCAATCCGCCCCATAATGCCGTCCATAACATAAGCCACTCTTGCCATGTATCCGCTATCTTCCAAAAAAGCAAGTGCCAAAAACAAAATAAAAATATTAGGCAAAAATGTCAATATACCGCCTACACCAGCTATAATTCCATCTACCAAAAGCGATGTAACCGCCGGATTAACCTGCCATGCTGCCAATGCATTTGAAATAAATCCACTTAACCATTCTACTGCCAATTCAAAGTACCCGGATATAAAATCTCCCACCGTAAAGGTCAGCAGAAATACAAGTGCCATAATCCCTAAAAAAATCGGAATTCCGAAAATCGGATGAGTCAAAATACGGTCCGCTTTATCCGTTGACTGCGCCTTCTCCTCTTTGTTTACCAGCACTTCCTGAACAATTTCTTCAATAAATTCATATTTCTGGTTAATAATCTCTGATTCATAACTGCGGTCAAGCACTTGTGGCAAGTCAACCGGGTATGTTTCAGAAATTTCTTTATCTCCTTCTAAGAGCTTAATTGCACACCATCGTACATGAGGCATTTCGGGGTACCGTTTCTGCAAAGCATCCGAAATACTATCAATCTTATCTTCAATTTCATCACTATATACCATGGCATGATCGACATGATGGTCATGTTTGTGATGTGATGGCATTGTATGATGATGAACGAGTTTATCCGGCATAACCGCATCCTTGTGATGCGACACAGCATGCATCAGAATTTCAAGCCCGGTACGTTTTCTGGCAGACACAGGAATAACCGGAATTCCAAGCATCTCCGGCAGACGATGCAAATCAATTTCCATTCCACGCTTTTCCACAATATCCATCATATTTAACGCTAACACAACCGGCTTCCCAAGTTCTAAAAGCTGCAGCGTCAAATACAAATTTCGTTCCAGCGAAGATGCATCTGCCACATCCACAATAACGTCAACCTCATCACTTAGAATATACTGTCTGCTCACTTGTTCCTCCATCGTATAAGAAGTAAGACTGTATGTTCCCGGTAAATCTACAAGCCGATATGTATTATTATGGTATTTTAGCGCACCCTCTACTTTCTCAACCGTTACACCAGGCCAGTTTGCCACCTTTAAATTGGCACCGGTAAAAGCGTTAAACAACGTTGTTTTTCCACAATTTGGATTGCCAATAAAACCAACCACCAAATTTTCACTCATTGTTTTTTATCCTCCGCGACTTCAATTTTCCCGGTTATCCCCCTGCCTAATGCAAAACGCGTTCCCCGCACACGCACAATCATCGTTCCACTTCTCTTCCGGTTTAAAACTTCCACCGGTGTTCCCTTCGTCATGCCAAGTGCTTCCAATCTTTTCTCCGTTTGAAGCGGAAGGAAAAGTCCCTCAATAATGTAGCTTTTTTTCTTTTTTCCTTCTTGTAATATCATAGAACTTATTCTCCTCTGCCCGTAATTATCCAAGGAGCCGGCTGCTGTTTAAAGGAATGATTTGCAGACAATCTGGAAACCGCAACCTGAATTGTCTCCACATCCTGAATTCCCAATTTTGAAAGCATCTCACCAGCTCCTGCTGCCACCTGAAAATCCAACGTATAAATGACAACATGAACATTTGGATTCTTCTTAACGAAATACTCAAGTTCCTGATTCATACTTGCGCTGGCTACCATAAATACCGTCGAAGGAACCGGACAGTCACGCATTGTTTCTTCATCCACGTGGTCAATAATTTTTACGTTCTGCAACCCAAAATGGTCTACATTTTCCTCCATTGTATCACGGTCTGTAGCACTATATTCAACAGCAATAACCGTTCCTTCCGGTGCCAAAAGAGCAGTCTCAATGGCAATGCTCTCTCCACCAATAACACAGACATCATCCTGCGTATCCACCATCATTTTATTTAAAATAACAGCACGAATCTCACTTCCTACATACTGAATAGAGCCCTTTTTGAAAAATTCATTGCCAATACCGATTTTTGCCGTGTTTCTCGCATTTGGATTGACAATCAGCATTCCGGCAGAAGCATTGATTCCACGGTTAATCATATCTTTTACCTGACTGTTCAAAATCGGTCCATCCGGTTCTGAACCATCATTGTACCAAACCTCACATTCACCGAGACCTGCATTCCACAAGCGGTAAAAAATATCGTCAATTCCTGCATTGGTAAATACCATCGTCGTTTTATGGGATTCAACCGTAGGAATTACATTCTTGTTTTTCTTTGTAATATCAATAATTTTTACATGTTCCAAATCAATTGTTGTATTCTTTGCATAATATTGAAGCCAAGATAAAATAACCTCATTTGTAAATATCTGTTTTTCCATTATAAAAGCCCCCTTTTTGATATTTTTTATCAATTGTTTTTATAAGCAGATTATACCACTAAAACTGGGGACGAGGCAAGGTGAAAGGGAGTTAATTTTGTGTCAAGTGTTCGTTGGCACTTTTTTGTTTTCCGTAATTCCGTAGAAAAGCTTTGCGTCTCG
>ERZ779880.2307-NODE-2307-length-13786-cov-3.375646_pt1 | contig 13786 bp, 14 predicted proteins | sample MGYA00511555_ERZ779880 | MGnify/ENA primary metagenome ERZ779880 (study PRJEB29588, sample SAMEA2145815) | human gut metagenome | biome: human gut; feature: human-associated habitat; material: faeces | place: Denmark | collected 2008/2010 ...
TAAATATGTATATGGACTTTATTCAGGCAAAAATTTTAAAGAAAATGGTTTAGAAACACTTGCAGGAACAATAATTTATGTTTTTGATTGGAATGGAGAAGCCATAAAAAAGTATGAACTGAATGTGCCAGTTACACTGATTAGTGTGGATAATAAAGATGAGATGTTGTATGCTTTCTCTAATATGCCTGATCCTGAATTAATAAGATTTAAAATAAAATAGATAAACATATGTATAGAATGATTGTTATCCCTCTGATTTCTTTTGTTATATGTTTTTCTTTGTTTTCATGTTATGAGCATGATGAAAAAAAAATAAAGAGGTTAGTTGAAGAATGGACTTATAAGGAAATAGATTTTCCTAGTGTTCCTATTTTTACGAAATTTGCTAGAGATACAATTATGGGGTATTATGAAAGAGATTGTGACTACAAAATATTAACATATGTCGATTCGATCGGTTGTATGCGGTGTCACTTAAGTTTTAGTGCATGGAAACCTTTTATTGAATTGCTAAAAGATACTTGTCCTTCATGTAATGTTCTTTTTTTTATTCATCCTATGAGCAGGAAAAATATTGAGTATTTACTAACGAAAGAAGGCTTTGATTATCCTGTATGTATTGATGAGCATGATAGTATCAATAAGTTGAATCATTTTCCTATAGAAACGATCTTTCAAACATTTTTGTTGGATAAGAATAATAGGGTAGTTGCTATTGGCAATCCTATTCATAATCCTAAGATAAAAGAACTTTATTTGAATATTATTACAGGGAAAAAATCTCTGTTGAAGGAGATTGATAGTAGAACTCCAACAACAGTTGTTTTATCTACATATCAGTTCAATATAGGAACTTTTAATTGGGGAAAAAAGCAATTTGTAGAGTTTTCATTTACTAATTCAGGTGATAATCCGTTTGTTGTAGAAGAAATTTATACTCCATGTGGGTGTACTACAGTGGAATATTCTAAAGAACCTGTTCAACCAGGTGGAAATTTGAAAGTGAAGGTGGAATATCAAGCTGAACATTCTGGGCATTTCGATAAAACGATAACCGTGTATTGTAATGCAGAAGGCTCTCCGTTCCATTTGAAAATTAGTGGAAATGCAAAATGAATAATTAAGAAAAGGTTTGATGAAGTATTTGGGATATATTCAATTTATAGTCTTGGTGCTGTTTATTTGGCTAGGATGGCAAATAATAGATAGGATTACATTCAGAGAAGAAATGATAACTCCTCTCGGAGCTGCTTTGCAATCTGCTAAAAACAACAGGAAAGAATTGGAAAAAGTACTCCGTCATTATCAAAAGAATCCTGCTGATAGCCTAAAATACAAAGCTGCTTGTTTTCTAATTGAAAATATGCCTTTTTACTCTTATTCAACAAGCAAGCAGTTAGAAAACTATAAGTCTTATTATGCATGGCTGAAAAAGAGTAGAGGACAGACAGCGAAACAGGTTGCGGATTCAGTCAAGAAAGTATATGGTCCGTTAGGAGAACCTGAAAAGAAACATGATATAAGAGAAGTGGACTCCGCATATTTATGTAACAATATTGAATGGGCATTTAAAGTTTGGCGAGAACAACCATGGGGCAAAAATGTTTCTTTTGAAACTTTTTGTGAGTACATATTGCCATATCGCATTGAGGATGAAACACTCGAATATTGGCGTGAAATGTATTATGAAAAATATAATTCATTGCTGGATTCATTAAGGATGTCTGATGTTTTGGATAAAGAAGACCCTATTGTTGCTGCAAAATATTTGAGAGACAGATTATTGGATAAAGAACATTATTTTACTTCTACATCACCTGCGCTTATGGGACATATTGGTCCTAGATATGTACAATATATATCTGGAAGTTGCAGAGAGGCAACGGATTTTGGTATCTATTTGTTCCGATCCTTAGGGATACCCTGTGGTGTTGACTTTGTACCTATGCGTAGTGGCGTGAATGCCGGACATTTTTGGCTAGTTGCATGGGATAAGAATCAAGAAGCTTTTGCTGCTGATTTTCCAAAAGCCTTTGAACGACAATGTGAAAATATGTGGTATAAAGAGGAGAATACGGCCAAGGTATATAGGAATACTTTTTGCGTCAATAGAAAAATGTATGAAGAAATGAGAAAGTATGAAGAAGAACTATACCCATTTTGGCGTTTACCAAAGTTTGTAGATGTAACTCGTGAATATGCTTATTATTATAAAAAAGAATTAAAAATACCTCCATCAAAAATATATAGAGAAAAATGTAACGGGAAGATTGCTTATTTGTGTGCAAGTAAACGGGATAAATGGGTTCCGGTTGCTTGGACGGAATATGACGTCAACAACATGACATTCAGGAATATAAAAAAAGGAATGATTATGCGGATAGCAACTTATGAGGAAGGAGTGCTCCATCTTGTAACGGATCCTTTTTATGTAGATCCGCATACCAATGAACTTCATTTTTATTCAAAACATGAAGAAATTCAAGATGTAGTATTGTATTCTAAGTACAATATTTTTAAAGGAGAAATTCATCTTAGAAGAAGAATGTTGGGAGGGGTGTTCGAAGGGAGTAATCAGCCTGATTTTTCAGAGAAGGATACTTTGTTTATGGTGCAAAAGGTGCCCGGTCGTTTGAAAACGGTTGTACGGAGTTGGTCAGATAAGAAGTATCGTTATTTTAGATATTTTGGAGCCAAGAATACGTATTGTAATGTGGCTGAAGTTGAATTTTATGAATGTAATGACACTTCTGCTTTGAAGGGAAGCATTATAGGAACTCCTTTGGAGGATACCGATAAAGGATTGAATTATTACAATGTTTTTGATGGCAAAACTAAGACTTCTTTCAACTATTCCAGACCGTCCGGTGGTTGGAGCGGGTTAGATATGGGAAGGAAAGTACGGGTAGATAGAATAGTTTATACACCACGTAATAGAGATAACTATATTCGCCCTGGGGATACATTCGAGTTATTATATTGTGATAAGGAGTGGAAATCAATGGGAAAGAAACAAGCTCTTTCTGATTCATTGGTTTATTCGGGTGTTCCTAAAAATACACTTTTATTATTGCGAAATCATACTCGCGGGGTGGAAGAAAGAATTTTTGTTTATGAAAACGGGAGGCAGATATGCAAATAAATAACAAAATCGGGTGGGGGATAAGAATAATATTTTTATGGATGATCTTTTCTTTACATGCATGTTGCAATGATAAAGAGGAGAATGAAGTTATTCCTATATGTATTGCGTCCAATCATTCATTAATGGCATTGGTACCGGATTTTTCTATCCAAACTGTTGGAAATACATTGCATACAAAATATCCGAAGTTATCAAGAAATAAGGAGTTTCCGATGATCGGAATTTTAAAAGTAGATGGTAAATCTTATCGTTTTATGGGAGGTGATTCGTTGCGTCCTTTTCCACTAGTACCTCTTTCTACAATTAATTGTGGGTGGCCTGCTAGATACTCTTATTTGCATCCAAAGGATGATTGGATGCGGAAAGAATATGATGATAAGGAGTGGTATAACGGGTTAGGAGCTTGGGGAGCAGAGAATCGTCCTTATCCTATTCACTCAACATGGACCGTAGCCGATATTTATATTCGCAGACATTTTAACATAAATGATAAAAAGAAATTGGAAGGATATAAATTATATGTTTGTTCTAAATGTGATGACCATGCAGAAATCTATTGTAATGGAGAACCTATTTATCAGGTAGATTATTTTAGCAATAGAATTGAATGTAAACAACTCTCCGATGAAGTAGTTGCAAAGTTACATAATGGCGATAATGTGATAGCCGCACATGGGTGGAATACGAAAGAAAATGCTCTGTTGGATTTTGGATTGTACATGGAAAATAAAACCTATAACGATGTGGATATGGCAATATTGAAACAAATGAATGTACAAGCGACGCAAACTCATTACATTTATCAATGTGGAGATGTTGAGTTATACCTTGATTTTGTTTCTCCTTCTTTGTTACTAGAACAATGTTTAATGGGATGTCCGGTAGGTTTTATTTCTTATCAAATTCATTCTGGCAAATCAGAAATTCATGATGTAGAAATTTTATTTGATATAGATACAGAATGGATGTTTGGGAAAAATAGAGTAGAAAGCCTGTCTGAACAGGATTGGTGTATTGTCAAGTCTGATAGCTTGTATATGGGGATAGCTGCTGAAGAAACGGCTTATTCATATAATGAAGGGCATGTGCTGCTTTCGCAGAAACTGGGGAAAAACAAGAAAGATCAGGGTGTATTACTTTTTGGCTTTAATGAAGGGAAGGGTTTGCAATATGAGGGGGAAATTCTACATCCTTATTGGAATAAGGATGGAAAAAGAGAATTGAAGGATGCTTTGTTGTTTATCGGTGACAATTATAAGAAATTAATGAGGGAATGTGACAGGTTGGATGGGCAGTTGAACAGGCGAGCTTTTCAAACGAGAATCCCATCGTTTGCACGCCAGATGATTTTAGATTATCGAAAATTTATATCGGAGCATCGTTTTGTAATGTCTCAAAGTGGTGATTTGTTTTGTTTTGGAGATACTTTGGCCAATGTGAGAGAATCTTATAGTAACTTTCCGATTTTATTGTCTCTTAATCGTATGGATTGGATGAAAGGCCTTTTGGAACCGGTTTTTGAATATTGCGAGAATGATTATTGGAGGAAAAGTTATCCTCCTTATGATATAGGAATCTACCCAATTGCTAATCGTCAGGTGAAAGTTGATGATTATGCAGTGGAGATGGCTGCTGACATGTTAATAATGATAACTGCTATTGTAGAAGCAGAACAGGATTTCGGTTATGCTGATGCGCATTGGAATCTGTTGTGTTTATGGGCGGATTATTTGCGGGAGAAGATGAAGAAAGAAGTTTATCCCTGTGGAGGGTTGTTGAATGAGGATGATGAACGTGTGAAATGCGTGTTGGGGCTTATGGCTTATCGTAAACTAATTCAGCTGAAAGAAAGCGTATGAAGATTTCACTATTCATCGGATGCCCGGATGGGGAAATTTTAAGAGAAATGATATACTGGTTTTTAATTTTCCTTATCAGAAAAATCGTTGGGATAGAATTATGAAGAAAATCAAATGAAAAATGAAACATAAATTGATAAAAACCGATATAGCCTTCACCCTTCACAACTCCTTATTCATGAGGGATAGCGGGTGAAGGGCCACCTTTCACCCATCCTTTACGGATAAGTGTTGTTTTGTAAAATCTAAAGTTGTGCTTTAGGAGTTGCAAAGCATAGCTTTAACCTGCTTAAAGCGGTGCTTTACAAAAGTCTAAAAGTTTGTTTCAATCATCTAGCGTCTTTTTCACAAACATCCCGATGTTTGTTTCAAACCTTAGGAAGAAAAAACAAGATGCTATGAGCATAATTGAATTAGCTATAATGAAAATCGGATTAGCTATAAGAAGAAACTGGTGAAGAGGTGGTGAAGGAATCCCCTTCACCACCTATCCCCGATGAATAGGGAGAAGTGAAGGGTGCAGCTATAATCACTATAGATAGGATTTAAGCATGAAAAAAGTTGAAATTGATACGAATGACAAAAAAGAATATGGTAGATGTGATAACTCTTACAGGAGTTGAAGCCATCTTGAGCGTAGTATTTTTATTTCGATGATGGCTCTGTTTGGAACATATTATTGGAAAAATAATCAATATGGTGCTTGTAAGGAATGGTATCGTAATAAGATGTTATATAATATAGGTGCATATCAATATAAGAGAAAAATTAAAAGATTAAATAAGATAGATCGGAATAATAATTGTATGTAATAGAAAAGAATAACATTCTGTTTTTAGGAAAAATACTACTTGGAAAAGAGAAGGAACAAATAAAAACTATAATTTCCGATGAAATAGGCATTTTTTGAATGAAAGCCTTATCTCTATGATAGTGTATATAGCGGATAGATTCGGTTAGATAGAAATGGATAGATTAATCTATTGGTGGTTGTAATCCAATTGCCTACTTTCGTTTCCATTAATTAATCGATAAAACTATAGTATATATGAAGAAACTATTATTCTTTTCTATTTTGATGATGGCGGTTCTTTCTGTAAATTACTCATTAAAAGAACCTCGAGTAAATACATTATTATTAGATAATATTGAAGCTTTGGCGGCTGATGAGCAAGATGTGCCTACTAATTGTTGGGGCAGTGGTTCCGTAGATTGTCCGGTTACAAAAGTTAAAGTAGAATATGTTGCTACCGGATATAGTCTTGAAAAATAATGTAAGTCTCCTGTTTCTTTCTTTTTTCTTGTTTATCTCTTGTGACCATAAGCATAAAGAATATGCAAAGGGTGTATTATTCTATTCGGGATTTCCGCACGAGAGAGAATTAATAGGAGAAGTGATTGAGCTTGATACAGCCTTGCTTCGTTATCCGTTTAGGATACGAATCGAAGGAGATAGAGTCATTGTGATGGATTTACATGGTCTTGATCATTATGGACATTTATTCCAATATCCCAGTTTTCAGTATTTATCTTCTTTTGGCAAGCGTGGTGATTCACCTACGGAAATGTTATCATTGGAGAACTTTCGTTTACAGAATCATGTAGTCTGGACATTGGATGCCAATAAAAGTGAATTAACTAGGTTAGACTTTTCTTCATCCGGTGATTCACTGCTTCGTGACGAAGCGGTAACATTGGATGAAGATATACTTCGACCACTTGATTTTGCTATATATAATGATTCAATGTTTATTATTCCTGATTATTCCGGTGAAAATCGTTTATGTCGAGTTAACCGTAATGGGAGGCTTATAGATAAGATAGGGATTATTCCGACTATTGATGAAAAAGCATTGGAAAATGCTCGTCCGGCATTGGCTCAAGCATGGAGGAGCTTCCTTGACTACAATCCTAACAATGGAATATTGGCGGCAGTAACCCAATTGGGAGAAGTCGTTGAAGTTTATAATTTGAAAGATAGTACTCATATTATTCGTATCGGTGAGCATGGTGAACCTGAATTCAAAGTATCAGATGGATATGGTATGCCAACAGGTATTATGGGTTTTAGTGATGTACAAGTAACAGATAGTGCCATTTATACTGTATTTCATGGAACGTCTTTTAAGGAGATCGCAAGACAAAGCGGAAGGCTTCCTGATGGAGGAAAATATATTTATGTATTTAGTTTGAAAGGAGAACCGTTATGTAAATATGTGCTCGACCATTATATATATGGTATTTGGGTGGATGAAGCTACGAAAACGATAATAGCGACAGATGTTAATGATGATCAGCCGATTGTAATGTTTAGTATTAAATAGGTAAAGTAGCAATTTTGCTGCAATATTATTATAAATGAGAAATTATGTTAGTTATAACTATTTTGTATTATGGTTAAGGGTGTAGTTCTAATATTGGGAGTAGTTTGTTTTACATTTTGTGGATGTAAAAATGATCAACTATCAACGGAAATTGAAAAGATAGTAAAAGAATGGACAGGAAAGAAAATTATATTTCCTCAAGATGTTTTTTGTAAATCGATAATATAAATATCATCTCTAGTTGTGAAGATATATTCCTTCATTTTTGGATTCCATCTTCTCTTTTGGTGTCCAAAATGTACACCTGCTTCGAGTAACTGCTTCATTGAAATAACGCTCATGTTTCTTACCTCCATTTGGTTAGACTTCCGTATATTTTCATACTTTCGTACGCTGCAAACCTCCGAGCATGAGGCACCATTCAGCCAAAATATACGTGATTAATAGTTTCTGCTGCGAAGCTTCTCACAATCGCAACGCTGATATTTTAGCATATTGTATATAAGATTGCAAGATGGAATTTTCTACCGGCACAACAGCTTTGCAATTTCTTCCCTGGTGGATCCCATTGGGATCTTATGGACTCCGGCACGGAGCTTCGTGTGAAATCCGTTATCACATAGATAGGCATCATATTCTGCCGCATCATCAATAAGACCGGACTGTTCCAGCTTCTGACTGATGACATAAGAGCCTTCGCCGGGATTTATCGTGATATCCACGATTTCCTTTTCCGGTGCTGTCCCGTTGTCCTCTTCTGCTTCATCTGCCACCGGCTTCACACCTGCCTCAGGTGTTGCACCCGCTTCCGCTGCTGTACTTGCTGCAGGTTCTGATGCCGCACTTACATTCGGTTTCTCACTTGCTTCCGGTGCTGCACCTGTGCTCACTGCCGGTTCACTGCTCACTCCCGGTGCTGCACCTGTGCTCACCGCCGGTTCACTGCTCACTTCCGGTTCTGCATTTACGATCGGCTCTGCATCACTCTCAGCATTCTCCTCAGGCACCGGAGCAACAGTAACTTCTGCTTCCTGCGCCTCTTCCTCCTTCTGCGCAGCGGCCTCTGCTACAGTAATGGATTCCTCCACCATTCCAAGCTCCCTTGCCCGTTCCTTAATTTCTTCATTGCTTAAGGTTTCTTTCCGGCTGCCAAGTCCGATTCCGAGAATCAGGGAAGTAACAACAATGCCAACTCCCAGTCCTCTTAAATAGTATTTCAAGTTCATGATGTTCTGTTACATCCCTTCAAACAAATCAATTACAAGCTTTACTTCTCCAATACCCAGTCCCAATTCCCTGGCAATTGCCATATTGGATTTTCCGGCCTTATGGAGTTCAAGAATCTTTTCATTGCTGTTTCTGGCATTGCTCTTTCCTGCCTTGTCCAAAGAAACTGCAACATCAGGTACTTCAGCCTCTGTCCTTGACTTTGCGGTGCGCTTCCTCGCTGCCGGCTTTTCTACTGTCTCTTCTGCTGCACCCTTCCCTGCGTTCTCTACCGTACCTTTTCCTGTGATCTCCTGTCCCTTTGAAGTGCTCTCCCTGTCTGCTTCCAATACCGCCTGTGTTCTTGCTTTCGCAGCTCCTGCACTCTTTCCTGAAGTCTTTTTGGGTTCTTCCACCGTAACCTTCTCCGGTGAAAAAGCCCCGGATGTACCAAACAATTCAAACTCCGGCTGCTGCGGTACTTCCTGCATGGCTGTCTGCATTTCTGCAGATACCGGCTTCAAAGCTGCTTCTTTGACCGTCAGTTCTTTGGCATTAATTTCTGCATCCTTCACCGTCTGACGAACTTCCTTTGCAGTCTTCTCCACTTCCGTTACGGTATTTTTCAGATTCTCATGCTTGTCATTCAGCATATCATATAAGAACACCACCTCCTGATGGTTCTTATTGATTTCACTAAGCACTGTATCCGAATACTCATTGACCGCCATCATCTTTTCATTGGTCAGACGATCCATGCTGCGTTCCGTCTTCTCCATGGCATAGGTTATGGTTTCATCCACAATATCCGTAATCTTCCCCTGTGCTTCCTCTACTTCTTTTGCTACAAGATCATGGATTTTGTTTTCATCAATAGCCATCTTATCCTCTCCGGAACGGGTTTTCCCTTCCGGAATCAGAAAGCTTCCGATAAAAATCACAATTCCCATGATAAGCAATACAATTTCCAATACTGACATTTCTTTTCCTCAAAGCCGCTATACCCGAATGTCAAAGCCGCCCTGTCCTTTCACAAAAACTTTGCCGTTATCCTCCGCATGATGATGCTTCCGGTTCTGTCCTCCATCTCCTGCATAGGTTCCGTTTCCCTGCTCTTTGGCATCAAATTTCTTCTGCCGGTTTTCGGCCTGATCACTTTTGTTGACCTGATGCATCCTGTGCTCAACCTTCTGCTGCGTCTGACTTTGAAAGTTCGACTGGTCAATCATTCCCTTATGATCTTCATTCTGTTTGATATTGGTAAAGTCCTGGGCACGTGTTACCTGTCCCTGGAGTTCCACACGACTGATTGTCATAGCTTTCACCTCGATTATCCAAATTCGATTTCTATAAAGCAGTCATCTTCACATCACCCTGCTGCTTCACAAACTTACAGAACTTCATGGAGTTCTTTACAACCATGGAGACATCACCGATACAGATCTTCGTTCCGGCAAACACCTCTCCGCTTACCTCCACCTTGGCATTCGAGCTTGCATCCAGAATCGCCTGCAGACTTTCCATTTCCTGTAAATACTGTTCTATTTCCTGATTTCTGCGGTTCTCCTCCTGCAGCATTTCCTGGAAATATTTCATCTGATCCGGCTTTAATTTCACTCCCTGCCGTAGCTTCTGCATATTTGCAGTCAGCACCGGATGACTGATTTCGATTGCTTTTTTATGTTCAACAACTAATTTCTGTAATTCCTGTATTCTCAATTTCACAGACGGATCCGCACCAACCTCTACAATGGTATCTGCGCCCATCGGTGATCCTAACGTTTTCACCCGGATTACATTGGCTGCACTCACTCTTCCGCCGGTAATAAAACCCTTTCGCCCTGTAACATTAATTTCTGTACCCGCCATGACCCGGCTGTGCAGAATCGATTCGGTAGAAACATAGCCCTTCGCATTGACCGTTGCATTCTCCAGGTACTTTGCCACCACGTTTCCTTTCGTGGCAAGTACACCTCTTCCCATACCGTTCATGCCACGGGCAATAATGATATCTCCGCCCGCCTCAATGCATGCACCTTCCACAACTCCCCGAATCTCCACATGTCCCTGGGCTTTGATAGAAAAGTTGGTTAAGACATTGCCATTTACCAGAACACTGCCTTCGTATTCAATATCTCCGGTCGAAGTATCCACATTTTCCACTTCCAGAACATCCGAAACAAATACTTTATCCTGTACCAGTGCCACATGCCCATTCACATCAGAAGTAATCTGCAGCCGGTCCGGAGACAGGGTAATATTACGTCCAAATTCCAGATGCTTACGCTTTACTTCCCTGGGCTTCACGATTTCTCCGTAAATTGTGGTGCCATTCTCTCCGGGATCCTCCGGATAAAGCCTGGCAAGCACCTCGCCCTTTTTACAGTGACAGATCGTATTCAGATGAAAGAAATCCACGCTTCCATCCTCGCTTAAGGCCGGCCTCGAATGAAGATCCGTATTAAAAAAATATTTAATGCGGGCATCGCATCCGTTTCTCGCAGGAACACCCATTGCAGCAATGAAATCCGTACAATATCTGGGTTTTGCAAAAAACGCCTCGATTTCCTTTTCCTTAATGCCGAACACAATTCCCTTCACCTTTAAATCCATGAGGAATTCCTGTGCTGTCATGCGCTCTCCCTTCATGGAGGGTGGATAGAACCGCACACTTGCAATCATCTTGTCCGGCCGGATCGTGAGGACATAACTCTCCCTGATTTCCGGAATGATATCCTTATTTACCAAAAACAGGAATTCATTGTTTGCGACAGAAGCCGCAGTCTGAATTCCCTTGGTTAAAAGTCCGGCATCATACACAATACCATGACCGGACAAATACTCTGCAATTTCTCTTGCAGTCACCTCATTACCGCCATCTACAGGCTTAACAAGCCTGACAACCGTACCGCCCCCGGTACACCCAATCTGAAAATACCCATTTCTCACGCTTTGAACACCCCCATATAGTTCCCCATCCTGACTTTCATTTTCTGCAGTGCACGTGTATGCAGCTGTGAAACTCTGGATTCTGAAACCTCCAGAACATTACTGATCTCCTTGAGCGTCAGATCTTCATAATAATATAGAAGGATGACCTTCTTTTCCTTCTCGGTAAGAAGCTCCAGTGCCTGTCCCAGCACTTTCCTAAGTTCCTCCTTCTCAATAACCTCCTCCGGCTCTTCGAAACGATGCTGGTTATGCTGCTCTGCCGGAATTTCGCTTCCCGATTCCATAAACTCATTCAAAGAAACCACCCCGGTAATCTTCATCTGAGACTGCCAATCGGCAAAATCATCCGTACTGATCTCCAGCTTCTGTGCAATTTCTTCATCGGTCGCGGCCCTTCCCGTTGTCGTTTCGATTTCCTTCATTGCCGCATCAATCTTCTTCTGCTTCTGCCGGATGGTTCTCGGAATCCAGTCCATCTTCCGGATCTGATCCAGAATGGATCCCCGGATTCTCAGGCTTGCGTAGGTTTCAAACTTCACTTCCTTCATACTGTCAAACTTATCAATTGCATCGATCAATCCGAAGATTCCGTAGCTTACCAGATCATCATATTCCACATTGTAGCCAAGATACATACTTAAACGGCCTGCAACCAGCTTTACAAGAGGTGCATACTCAAGAATCAGCTGTTCCCTGACTTCCGACGATTTTGTTGCTGCATATTCGTTCCAGAGCTTATTCTTATATGCCTCGTCCATAGCCTCCTCCAATGCATTTTATTTTATTCTGTATCCTGTTTCGAATCAGAATCTGTTTCTTCCTTTCCTATGGAAGCACTGTCATTCTCCACAGGTTCCTTCTCAATCACTTCTCCCTCCTGTGCCTTTCTCTTCTCTTCTTCCTCTTCGTACTTCTGTATGAACTGATTGACCTTCTTCTGGATAAAAGCCCCCGCAGCATAAAACAGAAGCATTACCAATACGAGAATCAGCAGGAGCTGTTTTTTCTCATAATGGTAATAAAACATCATAATACTCGCGATCAAACCGGAAAGCAACATCAGAAAGGGAGCAAGGAGTTTTATCTTTCTCATATATTCTTCTCCGGTTTTCCAACTGCCCGAATTGTGAATACACCTGTTGCCGGATAAAAGATTACCGTTCGTCCATAGGTATCCCCGGTATCTTCGGCAATAAGCGGTATTTTCAATTCTTCAAGCTTCTTTTTACTTGCAATTACATTACGCTCTCCCACACGGATCATATCGCTCTTGGTATTTCCGTAAGCAAACATCTGTGCACCGCCCGCAATCTTTGCAACCATGTGGCTGCGTACTGCTCCACGTTTTACCATCTCCGCTACCATATCGGTAATTCCGGTATCGGCAAACTTAAATCTGTTTGAGTTGTTTCGGATCTCGGTACTGTCCGGAAGCATGATGTGGGCAAGTCCTCCTATGCCTGTCGCTGGATCACGGATTGCAATTCCAACGCAGGAGCCAAGCCCCAGCGTGGTTACCCCATCCTGACCGGAACAGACCTTCCAGTCAGCCATACCAACCTTAATTATTTCACTCATCTTACATAACTCCCAATGCAGAAAGAATTCTCTCATATGATTCCACATCCGGAATCAGTATAAAATAACCATCCAGTTCAATATCATCTGAAAACTGCGTCTGAATCAGCAGAATATTATCCCCCATTACTCCGAATTCTGCTGCAGGAACGCTTAATATAGCCCCCGCCATATCAATTCCAAGCTGTGGAACCGATGGAAAAATCTTCATATTGGTTAAGGAAGATAAGGCATTCAGATAAGCACCCGTAATAATATTTCCAACTTCCTTCATTGCGGAACATTCCATTTCACCGAAATGGCATTCCTCAATGGGCTTCTCAGGGACACCAAGCATACCACTCATTAATTTGTTGACCAGATGCAGTGCGGAATCCTCGGAAAGAACAAACATCATGCTTCCTTCCACATCACCTTCCACCTGAAGATAAATGCTCACAAGAATTGTTTCCTCCCCGCCAAGCAATGCTCCAAGTTCATTGAAATTCAGCAGACGCACCTGTGGAACCTTCATGTCTACCTTGCAGTTAATCAATTGTGCCAGTGCGGTTGTTGCATTTCCCGCACCAATATTTCCTAATTCCTTTAACACATCAAAATACTGCTGTGTTATTTGTTCCATACTAAGGTCCTTCATGGTCCCTCCTATTATGTATCATTTCGTGTAACTATTCAGTACAGGTCGAAGCATTTACTGCTGAGACCGTAAGAAAATGATT
>ERZ779880.2309-NODE-2309-length-13779-cov-4.156150_pt1 | contig 13779 bp, 18 predicted proteins | sample MGYA00511555_ERZ779880 | MGnify/ENA primary metagenome ERZ779880 (study PRJEB29588, sample SAMEA2145815) | human gut metagenome | biome: human gut; feature: human-associated habitat; material: faeces | place: Denmark | collected 2008/2010 ...
TTATATTTTCAAACTTTTTTAAAAAAATACTTGAATTTTATATAGTTAGCTTTTTGTAGTATTCAGATATAAATCCGTCTCCTACTAGAACCAAGTCTGGCGCCCAGTCTATTGGTTTAGCCATTACTTCTAGCAGTTGTTTGAATTTTGTTTCTTTTTCTTCCGTCGGTACTTCGCAGATCACTTCATCATGAACGTGCATGATTGTTTTAGCTCCGATCTTGTCGCATCCCTTTAGCGTTTCGCATAGGCAGTCCCTTGCTATAGCCTGAACCACGTTCTCAGTTAGTTTTCCTCCCCAGGTTTTTGTCCACTCCCACTTTCGTGTTGTCTGGTTCAATCCTAAAAAAGATACCTGGCCATCCTTGATTCGTGGAGTGACATAGCCTAAAATGCGCCCGTTTGGAAGTTGAATATAGACGTTTCCATTACTTTTGAAAACCTTCATATTTCGGTCCGTGGTTGTGACTTTTCCATCTGTGATTGCATCCTCGAAGGCTCTGCCTAGTAAGTACCAGAAGTCCTTGATACGTGGCGAGGCTTGTCTCCATTTCGTCACAATCTCTTGCTGCTGTTCTGGGCTTAGACCCATCTTACTGGCTCCGAAGGCTTCCAGTGCGGCCGTTCCGCCTCCGTATCCGAGGGCAAGTTCGGCAATTTTTCCTTTCTGCCTTAAATGTCCGTTTACGCCATGTTTCTCAACAGGCACCCCGAACATCTGACTTGCTGATGCACAGTAGATGTCTCCGCCGTTTTTGAATACCTCCTGGCGCCACGTTGTACGTGTAAGCCATGCAATCACTCGAGCCTCTATGGCTGAGTAGTCGGCTACTATGAAGCTGCTGCCTTCGGGTGGTGTGATCACTGTTCTTAGAATCGTAGCGAACACATCATTCATGCTTGGAAAGATGAGCTCTAAGAGTTCGAAGGCTCCTCCCTTCACGAGCGCTCTTGCTTCATCTACTTCATCAAAGCTAGGCCTTGGGAAGTTCTGCGGTTGGATCAAGCGTCCGGCCCATCTTCCGGTTCTGCCTCCGAAGAATTGGAAAGTCCCCCTGATGCGGTCGTCCTCGCAGCATGCTCTCTGGAAGGCGTCGTATTTCTTGACGCTTGTCTTCCCGAGCTCTTGTCGTATTTCTAGGGCTCTTCTTGTTTCTGGCTTCAGTGTGCCTTTTAGAAGGTCTTTCACGGCTTCCTTGTTCAAACTTTCGACGTCATGCCCTTCCTGGTCATGGATCCACTTCTTTAGCTGTGCTACGCTTTGCGGATTTTCTAGGCCTGTGATATATCGGGCTTCATCCAGGAGTGCCATTCCATGATCTAGACTGTAGGCCTGAACGTTTTTTATGATCTGCGTATCTACGTGAATTCCCCGGTCATTTATCCTCTGATCCCTGTGCCAGTTTTCCCATTCCTGATCAGATACAGGTATCAAGCTATTTAGCTTGTTATAAATGGCTTGTTCGGATTCAACATCACGTCTGTTATACTCGATGAAAGTATTCCATTTTTCCGGATCATGCTCCGGTAGGTTCTTCCATCTTCCGCAGTTGGCTTTTGTTGGTTTGCAAGGCTTACAGAAATACTGGATCAGTCTTTTACCTGTAGCCAGTTTCACCTTATCTTCTTCAATCCCTAATGCCGGTCCTAGCTGTCCTAAGCTTGAAGGATAGCCGTTCTCTGCGGCCATGACCAAGGTGTCTTGCCATTGTTCTGGTGGTAAAAAGCCATCCTCCGTTAGCTTCTTTTTCACAGCATCTCCTAGAATATCTCGCTTCGCGTACTCCTTGACATATCTGGTTAGGCATACTCGTTCGAAGTTTGCGTTGTGTGCCACCTTCGTGATGTTTTCATCTGCTAGCGCTGATACTAAAGAAAAAGGTAGATCTTCTTCCATTAAATCTAAAACTTCTACTGGATCATCGCCCCAGGCGTATCCGAATAGAAGTATTTTGAAGTCTAAACTCTCTGCGTATTTATAAACCCCGCAGGCTGCAAGGTCGACGCTGGAGTAAGTCTCCAGGTCGATATGCAGTATGGGCTTTTTACAATAATTCACTTAGGTCGTCGCTTCCGGTTTCCTCGTCAAACTCAGAAGCGTCTGCCCAGTCTGTAGTTACACTTGAGTGTCCTCCTAATGGTTCTCCGTCTTTTACTTTTAGAACGCTGTTAAGTCCTGCCGCGATTCCTGTACCGACTTTGTTGAATGGGTAGAAGTTGAAGCTTACAGCCCCATAGCATCCACTATATACATCTTCCATAATAGCTTCCTTGCTGCTGTATGCGTATGTCACTCCGTTCTTGCGGTAGCCTACAGATACAGGCCTGTTGCTCTTTACCGCTAGCATATATTTGTTTTTACACTCTGGACTTCCTGCGTATTTTTCTTCCGCATCGCAGTCAATTAATAAGCCCTCTTTAGCTCCAGGCACTCTCTTTAGCTGTGTAGCTTTTGCTTTGAAGGAAGCACCGAACTTTTCAATTCCTTCTTGTAGGGCTTCTTGATAGCCCTTAACGATTCGATTCAGAGTTTCTTTATCCTCTTTATCAATTAATACATTCACGCTGTATTTTGCTTCCATACCATCCGCGAATGCATGTGGCTCTGCTAAATGGCAATAGCAGAATCTTACTAATTTTGTTTTTACTTGTGACATCTTTTAGTTCCTCCTATTTGTATTCTTTGTCGCATTACATTTTTAAGCTGTCGCTTTAGATCGTTTCTGTGTGGTCCCGGTTTACTGTTTCGAATCTCGGCTCGGATGCGGACCATCTTTTCATCCAAATCTTTAATCGATTCCGTCCTTGAAGTCATTTGTTACACTTCCGATCTCTGGGCGCTTGTCGCTTACTGGCACCAGTGTTGGTTTTCCTTGTGGCTTCTCGATATATTCACCAACAAGTTCTGCAAACTCTTTCTTGCCGACAATCTTCTCTAGAGCCGTGATAGTCTGAAGCTTTGGCTTTGTCATGATCTGGTCGAAGTCGAATCCTGCGTTTTGAAGTGCTTCAGATGCCTTAGACTCGTCTGTAATCTTTCTTCGGCTTGTTCCTTCTACAACTTTATATCCTTCGTATTTTGTTCCTCTTAACGCCTGATCCAGTGCGAATTCTTGCACCTCTTTGGCCCAGTCGATAAGTCCAGGTAGTTCTGGCAAAAGCTCTGCGATTTGCTGATCTGTTAGAAGCATTCCGCACATGCGCTGATATCTTTCATTGATTGCTTTTATCTTTGCGGCGTGTGCTGCGCATTGTGCTTTTGCCTTGCAGAACTTGCACCAGTCTCCGGCTTGTTGTTCTCCGTCTCCGTTCCAGGCTTCTATAGCTGCAGGCTTGACCGTGTTCTCCATCCAGTCTGCCAGTTCTTCGGTAGTAAGTTCCCAGGTGCTGATATGATCGCGTCTAGGCTGCACTATATGAAGCTGAACTTTTTCAAAATCATATAAGCAATCGTAAAGTGCCATAACTCCTGCGGCGTAAATGGTAAGCTGCGGATTGTGTGGAGCGTTTACCTTGACACCCTCTCCGTATTTAAAATCGATAACGTGGAGCGTGTGATTGCTTACAATCACAGCGTCTGATGTCCCGAATCCTTCCGGAATCCATGGAGTCAAATCAACTTGTACCTCGATAAAAAGATCCGCAATATCGCTTTTCTTTTTCTCTTTGTTGTATACCTCTAGAACATAGTCTTTATAGAAGTTTGTAGCTTCGTCCATTTCTCCTGTAGCTGCCTTAACTTTTCTTCGTGGGTGTCCTTCAATCCAGTTACGGAGTTTCTGTTCTGCTACACTGTGGGCCTCTGTTCCCTCTGCTGCGTAGACGCTTGGCTTTTCTTCGAATAGTTCCTCCAGTCTTGCGGAAGGGTGGCAGTGAATCCATTTATTGGATCCACTGGCTGATAAAATCGCGTGTTGACTAGGCATGTAATGCCTCCCACGCCTCTTGATATTTCTCTTTAGGAATGTCGCAGATCTTGCTTGCACCCATTTGATTTAGAAACACCTTAAGTACGGACACGCCTTTTTCTTTGGCAAATGCGACGCCGGCTTTCTGTAGTTCTTCTAGCGTGATTTCTTTCGCAGGTTCTGGTGTAGGCTTTACAGGCTCCGGTGCATGCTCATCCATTGGCACCCAGTCTTTAGCTCTTGGAATTGTAGGTTCCTCCTGCTTTGGCGCTTCCTTTGTTGGTGCATCTTCTTCCCATGGGAATGTTTCAGGCTGAGGAAATTTTTCCTCTAGCCCTGCGCGCTTTAGGTCTAGCTCTTTGGCTAGTTCCAACACTTTTTTAGCATCGTCGATTTCGCTTGTTGCGAATTGCAATGTTAATTGGTAATACATTTTCTAGTCCTCCGTTTCTTCCATTTCTGCGCCTTCTAGGCTTTCGCTTAGGTTCACAACCTGCTGTACAAAATCTCTAAGCATAGCATTTGCAGCGTGTTTCGAAATTGATCTATATTCCTCTGGATTGACATCCAACGTCTCAAGAAAGGCTTTCATTTCTGATTTGTGTCCCTGAATATTTGCTTTCATTTGCATGTGGTCTTCACTGTCTGGTGTCAGTACAATTTCTACTGAGAAAAGCGTCAATGCTTCCTTTGCAGGTTTTTCCTTTTTAATAGTGATCATGTTTAGTCCTCCTCTGTTATTTCACAATCTGCTAGGATATCTTTAATTCTTGCATCCTCATCAGCGTCCTTGAAATATCCCTTTTCTTTCATCCTGTCTAAAACAGGTATATCCTTGAATTTGTATTTGCTTGGATAGCTTTGTAATAAATCATTTTCAAATTTAGTTAGTTTAATTGCGGGTGCTTTATAGGGCTGCTCTAGCCATTTTATTGCCTTTTCATGACATCTTTTCGACCGATCTTTGTTAAATTCGCAGTCAATGCAATTAATACGATCACATCGTTTAGGTCTTCCCTTGACTACCGCTAAATTCCACAGGCAATTTTCTAGAATTTCATGTCTAAAATGATCTAGATTAGTTTCCTGATTCTGTTCTTTATACTGTTCTCTATATTGCTTCAATTCCTCTAGCCATTCTGCAAGTTGCTTAAAGTTTTCTCTACAAAGATCACTCATGCACTGATTTTCAGATGCTTCTTTTGCACGGGCAATTAATTCATCTAACGTCATTCTTTCTTTTTCCTCCTTGTATTTTTGAACACGTGCTGTATAATATAAGCGTGTTCTATTGCTAGAGCCTTATTCGTTTTCGAACGAGGTCTTCTAGCCTTTTTTTATAGAACGCTCGTAGGATTCTACGATATTCTTTTGTGTGAGGCCTAGATACTGAACAGCGCGCTTGGTTAGAATAATGTTGCTGTCGATATTTTCTAGACCTTCTTTTTTTATGTCTTCCATGATCTTCTGGAAGATCTTGCTTCCCTTTTTCCTTCCGCAACCTAGAAACTTTGATAGTTCAGATTTGTTCATGTATCCTTTTTCCATCATCTCGTATCTGTAGGCTGCTAGGTTTTCTACTTGCAAAGCTCACCACCTCCTTTAATAAAGCATTTGATAGATCATGATCCAAACCGCTACGCTAAGCGTAATGATCAGGATTAGGATCGCAACGTTTAGCGCTGTTACCAGTCCAGATCTGAATTTCTGTTTTTTGATTCTTTTTTGTTCTGCATAGAATGCTTCCAGTCTTAGTCTTTCTCCGTGAAGGTTGATACCCTCCGCAAAGTCTGGAAGCTCTGCGCCTGTTGCTTTGTGTTCCATTTCTCTTTCTCCCTTTCGTGTTACAATCTCCTATGAAAGGAGGTTAATCGTTTGAAGTTAAATCAGAATTTAGTTCGGTTGCTTCTATCTGCAGTGGAAGCAAGTCCTGAACCCGTGAATCTGTCGGAGTTAACTTTCGACGGCTTTTCTTCGTATGATGTCAGAAATCATTTGAAGGAATTGTTTCGTCGTGGCTATATTAGTGGTGAAGTGAATAAATATCTTGCTTCTACTGATTACATAGCTTCTTTCCTTACTCCTGCGGGTTCTGCTTACTTAAAAGAATTGAATACTTCCGGTCTTAAGAAATTTCTTTACGCCACAAAACGTTTTGTTCGTGATCTGTTGATTCAGTATTTTTCTAGTAAGCTTCCTTAATTACTTTTTCTTGAAGAAGGGCTTAGTCCCTTTTTTCTTTTCTTCTGATTCTTCAATCCTGTACGGGTTTTCCCTCTCATATTCTTTTTCGATTTCCTTTTGATCTTTTTCTAGAACCGAGTCAAACATCCAAGGATCGGCTGCACCTAGTCTGAATTTGAGATGTATATGCATTTCTAGATATCCAGGCGTTGCTTCTGTTCTGAGTCTTGTGATCGGATAATCGCTGAGGTCTAAGTCGTTGATCTTGATTCCTTTCCCGCCATCTAGGATTTCAAAAGATTCAAGCTTTTTCATTTGTTCACCCTCTTTTCTTTTAGTCCTTTGATAGTTCCTTTAACGGCTCCTATCGCAAGACCGAAAATGATAGGTACTAGGATCATTATTCCCAGGATACTTAGCAATCCGAAAAATATTTTTTCCAACATCTACTTCACCTCCTCCTGTTTCTCTGGTTCCTTGGCTGCTGGTGCTGGCTGAGCCTTATTCATTTGTAGGCCTGTCAGTATTCCCTCTACAAAGGCTTTTTCACTTTCAGATAGTTTGGGAATCTTTTCTGAAAGAATTAGGCTTGTTTTTTCTATTTCCTGATGTTGCGATGCTTTCATTTTTTCACCTCCGTATGCTTCGTAACTGAAGTTTACGATGTCATTATATGCTCGTCCCTTTACAATTGTCAACACTGAAATTTAAAAAAATGTTTTGTTACTTTACAATTTAAAACTATAGTGGTATTCTGTTTTTGAAAGGAGGCACTTATGAAAACAGTGGGTGAACGAATTAAAGAAGTTCGTAAAGCTCTAGGCCTATCGGGTGAGGCCTTTGGGAAGCCTATCGGTCTTTCAAGAGGGGCGCTTAGTAATATTGAAAGAAATACAAATGGCGCGTCTGATCGAACTATTAGATTGATATGTTCTAAGTATTGCGTGGATTATTTCTGGTTAACTGAAGGCAAGGGTGAAATGTTTATAGATGATATGGACGCCATACTTGAAGAGCTTGCAGCTGAAAAAGGCTATGATGCTGACACTCTTAGGATTATGAAAAAACTATACAGTCTGCCTAATGATCAATTTAATTTAGTAATGCAGCTTATTGATAATCTTGTAGAAAAAAAAGACGAGTAATCCTGTTTAGGTTTGTTACTCGTCTTTTATAAAAGAAAAACGCAGAACCTGTTTCCAAGTCCTGCGCTCTTCCGTGTGTGTTCTATTGCTGTGTTCCGTGTCTGATCCAGATTCTTTGTAGGATTTTATAGGCCTGTTCAAGACCCTCCTGATCCATGGTCTGGAGCATGAATTCGATTTTCTTTTTGAGTTCCTCTATCCCATATGCTTTCCCTTCTTTCTTAAAAGCTCTTTTCCTAATTGCCTACAGTTTACAGCTATGAGCATATTTTGTCAAACTTTTACGGTTATTATTTTGCATTTTTTATTATTTACTTTTTGAACCTAAAAGATTAATATAAACCTAGGAGGTGTAATTATGAGTAAATTGAATGAAGTTTTATCTTCCAAGCTCCCTGAGCTGATGAAAGAGTCTGGCGTCAGTCGTAGGGATTTGGCCGAGTATTGTGGTGTTTCTTATAACACAGTACGGTGTTGGGAGGTTGGCACTAAAGCGCCAAGGCCCGATATGGTTGTGAAAATTGCGGAGCGCTTCAACCTGAAACCCTTTGATCTGATGAGCGCGGCTTTTGAGGATTCTTCAGTAAAGCCTGTCCGTTTCTTGTCTTTGGTTGCTGATGACGGTTCTGTATCAAACTCGAACAGTTCTCCAGTATTCACGTCTATGGCTACGGATGTTACGGCCGACTATGTTTATGTTATGCCTGATGATACCATGTACAAAGCAGATATTATTAAGGGCGACGTCTGTCTGATCCGTGCCACTGGTGCTATTCGTGCTGGTGTGCCTATGCTAGTGAAGTATCAAGGTAAAGCTATGCTGCGTTTTATTATTACGCATAACGAAACGAACCAGATTGCATTAAGGACTGCCAGTCCGTATGCGATTGGGACTCTCTTCTCGACGGCCGACTTTCATGATCAGGTTCAAGTGTTGGGTGTTTTAGTTGCTTTTCGTAGAAATTATAAAAGGAGATAGTCTCTTATGGCTCAGCAAAAGGACACAAAAAGGGGAACCTGGATGTTCTATGGTTCCTGTAAAGATATCACCGGAAAGACTCAGCGATATTGTCGTCGAGGTTTCAAAACAAAAAAGGAAGCAAAAGAGGCCGAGTTTGCCTTCCGTCTGGAAATGTCTACATCTCGGCCTTCTATCACTTTGAATGAAATGTTTCAGTTATACTGCAAAAACGCAGAGAATATGTCCGTAAAAGGATCCACTCTCTATACGCACGAACATACTTATAGAAATCACATCCAGGATGATTTGGGAAGCCTGAAGCTTACGGCGCTTACGACTCCCGTTCTTGATCAGTGGAGAAACCGTCTGCTTCAAAAGAAAAAACCAAACGGTCAGCTTTATGCTGCCCCCACTCTAAACGGCATTCTAGATACTCTATCTGTTATTCTTTCCTATTCCGTTAGACTTGGATATCTTGAAGTCAACCCGTGCAGATCTTTGCCTATCGTGAAAGATAAACGGAACCTGAAAGATCAGAGTCTGTTATTCTGGGAGCAGGAAACCTTTACTTATTTTATATCCTGCGTAGACGACCCGTATTGGCGTGATGTCTTTATGTTTATGTATGGCACTGGTGTCCGTAAATCTGAAATGTTTGCCCTCCAATGGTCGGATGTTGATCTAGGCAGAGGCCGGGTGCATATTTCAAAAACGCTAACGATAAAAACGGAATCGGCTCCGTGGGAGATTACTCCACCTAAATCTAAAAACTCAAACAGATATATTGATCTACAGGATACCCTTCTAGATTGTCTAAGGCGTCGCTATAGCGAGCAACAAAAGAAGGACGGGTTCTCGTCCTCCTGGTTTGTATTTGGCCATATAAAGCCACTTCTGGCGCCCAGACTGGCTGTTGCTTTGAAGAGATATATCCAGGTTGCTGGTGTTCCACCTATCTCTCCTCACGGCTTTAGGCACTCCCATGCGACTCTGCTGATTCGTGCCGGTGTAGATGATCAGCTGATTGCAGAAAGGTTAGGGCACTCTGTTAGTGAATTAAGAAAAACTTACGCCCATATATACTCTGAATCTAGGCGTGAAATGCTTGATAAACTGAACAAAATTTTATAAAAAATACATCAAAAATACATCACGAAGTAGTTAGGTGCTTTATATATAGGCATTTTAGCTACTTTTTCTCTATGTTAAACATAGAGATGTTTGCTTTGTTTGTACTCGACCAAGTTTTAAAAATCAGTCGATGAAAATGTTTTTCTAAGCCTTAGTCGTATTATCACTTTGAATATTCTTGATAATATCCGTTAGATCCGCTTCATTGATAGCTCCATCATAGAAATCATTTAAAGTTTCAATCAATCCTTTATTATCCGGTAAAACCGTTTCAAATACATCTTTCATATGCTCAGCTTCCATACTTGAACCTGCATACTTAACAGTCGCATGAATCAAAGATGTATAAATCACATTCACTAACATTAAATGATATTTATTATTATAACCATCATTACGATTATCAATGACTGTGTGTGGACTAATTAGAGCTGTACCTTGATATTTAGCTAAAGTAGGAAACTCTAAATACAAACCCTTTATTGTTTTATAGGTCATTAATTTTAATGCATATACACACGCGAATTGTTCTAAATCACCTAACATATTTAAACGATTCTCACTGTCACAAACCTTTTTAAAGTTAATATCTAACAATCGAGCAATTACATCACTCACACATTCTAGATTGGTCTTACAAACCACTTCTTGACGACCATCTAGATCGGTTGTGATCACAAATAAATCGCCTTCTCGATCATAAAATATATTATCTGAATGTCTTAAATTCACCATACAATCACCTTTAACGAATAAAATTCGTACCCTTTCTTACTTCTTTTTCAGGCAAACCATATGCCTCTTTACCTAAGGCAATACTTTTCATTAAGAAAATCATATTACGAGCCAAAGTACGCATTGTCTGTTTTCCCTCTTCATCTTGATTGGCTTCAAGCGCATTATTTCCATGAATCGAATTCCAATATTGACTTGATACAACGGGCATACCACTAATCGTGAAATATTTATTTAATTCATCAAAAGTAGCACTAGCCCCTCCTCTTCGACAAGATACAACACTTGCGCCAACTTTCATTGTCTTATCAAAACAAGTACTATAGAATAGACGATCTAATACGGCAATCAATGTCGCATTCGCACTGGCATAATATACTGGACTTGACACAACAATTCCATCTGCCTTTTCAAATTTAGGGGCAATTTCATTCACAATATCATCAAATACGCATTTACCTAAATTCGTACATGCACCACAAGCCATACAACCACGAACAGCTACATTTCCAACTTGTACAATTTCAGTTTCAATACCATTTTCTTTAAACACAGCTTCCATTTCACGTAAAGCCAAATCATTTACTCCACTTGGATGTGGGCTTCCATTCAACATTAAGACTTTCATATTTTCCTCCGAAAAAAACTATCTCTATTTTATCATTTGCGTCAACATGATAAAATAGTTTTTATGAAACATATAGTAACTGGAATATTAGCACATGTCGATGCTGGAAAAACCACATGTATCGAAAGTATGCTTTATACATCAAAAACAATTCGAAAATTAGGACGTGTTGATCATCAAGATGCTTATCTAGATTATGATAGTCAAGAACGAGAAAGAGGTATTACAATTTATTCAAAGGAAGCTCATTTTCGTTGGAAAAATAGTGAAGTCTACCTGATAGATACACCAGGCCATGTCGATTTTTCAAGCGAAATGGAAAGAAGTCTTCAAGTATTAGATTTAGCCATTCTCTTGATCAATGGACAAGATGGTATTCAATCTCATACTTCAACGATTTGGAAATGCTTAAAACACTATAACATTCCTACATTGATTTTTATCAATAAAATGGACATTAGTTATAAGACAAAAGAAGAGCTCATGAATGATCTAAAAACACATTTTTCATCCAACTGCATTGATTTTAAATCCACAAATGCTGAAGATGAATTATCTATGTTGAATGAAGATATCATGAATCATTATCTGGAAACAGAAACAATTGATACTTCGCTTCTTCAACAAGCCATCTTCAAAAGAGAATGCTTCCCTGTATTCTTTGGTTCGGCCTTAAAAATTCAAGGCATTGAAGATCTAATGGATGCGATCATTGATTTATCATTTATCAAAGAATATCCAAAAGAATTTGGCGCTCGTGTATATAAAATATCAAGTGATGATCAAGGCAATCGCTTAACTCATGTAAAAATCACAGGTGGTGTATTAAATGCCAAAGATAAAATTGGCACAGATGAAAAAGTGGATCAGATTCGTTTGTATAATGGAAAACAATTTGAAATGGTGCAAACCGCCTATCCAGGTATGATTTGTGCTTTAAAAGGATTAAACAACTATGAAGTAGGCCAAGGTTTAGGCTTTGAATCCGACATGACAAAACCACTTTTAAATGCCTACATGAACTATCAATTATTACTTCCAGAAGGTGTAGATGCACTTACTATGATGCGCTATTGTAGCGTACTTGCTCAAGAAGATCCACAGCTTCAAATCGAATATGATGAACAAACGAAACAAATTTTCTTGCGTTTGATGGGATCCATTCAAATGGAGATTCTTCAAAAAGAAATTGAGAAAAGATCTAAAGTGAAAGTTGGTTTTACAACGGGTAAAGTTTTATTTAAAGAAACCATTCAAAATAGTGTGATTGGTGTAGGGCACTTTGAACCTTTAAGACACTATGCCGAAGTCCATTTAAAACTTGAACCATTACCTAGAGGTAAAGGCCTTGTATTTGAATCCAATTGTTCCAATGATGATTTGGCCTTAAATTGGCAAAATCTGATTTTAACGCATTTAAAAGAGAAACAACACAAAGGTGTATTAACTGGATCGCCTATAACAGATATGAAAATCACTTTAGTGGCCGGTAAAGCTCATTTAAAACATACAGAAGGTGGAGACTTTAGACAAGCAACCTATCGTGCTATAAGGCAAGGTTTAAAAGAGGCTGAGTCTATATTATTAGAGCCATATTATAGTTTTGAATTGGTCATAGAAAATCAATATGTCTCAAAAGCATTATTTGATTTAGAAAATAAGCATTGCACCTTCAAAATTGAAGAGGATATGAACAGCCTTGTCCACATTAAAGGTCAAGGTCCTGTGCGTGAATTAATGGATTATCAAAAAGATGTCATTGCGTATACAAAAGGTAAAGGTCAATTTATTTGTGAGTTAGAAGATTATCACGAGTGTTTTGATCAAGATAAAGTCATCGAAGAATCTAATTATGACAGTGAAGCCGATTTAAACAATCCAACCGGGTCTATTTTCTGTGAACATGGAGCTGGATATTTTGTACCTTGGAATGAAGTCAAAGAACATATGCACATCCAAATTAAAGAAGCCAATAGTTCTTCTTATACTTCTTATGTGAAGCATACAGTTCATGAAGAGGAGTTAAAGAAAGTATTTAACTCGCTTGGTGGAAACAACAAGAAAGCTGAAAAGCCAATCAAGAAAAAAACAAAAGTAGATTTAAATTTAAATCAGATTCATATTGAAGATAAAAAGCCAGAATGCTTAATGATTGATGGATACAATATGATTTATGATTGGCAAGATTTAAAAGATATTGCCAAAGTCAATATTGAATCTGCTCGCGATGAATTAATCAATCGAATCTCGAACTATCAAGGCTATAAACAAATCAAAGTGATTTTAGTATTTGATGGTTATCGCGTTAAAAATAATGCGGGCTCACATTTTAATCAAGGAAATCTAGATATTATTTATACAAAATACAATCAGACAGCCGATAGTTATATTGAAAAAGCTGTACATGATTTGAAAAAGAAATATGAATTATCCGTTGCGACAAGTGATGGTTTGATTCAAAATGCGATTCTTGCGAATGGTGCAAAAAGAATCTCAGCTCGTGAACTTGAGATTGCCGTAAAAAACGTAAATAAACGTGCACTTTCATACCTAAAGAAGTAGTTTATGATATAATAGCAAAAAAGATGGAGGAATTTAATTATGACAAGAAAGATTGCCATTATCGGAGCCGGCCCTGCTGGCTATACATTAGCTCAAGAGCTTGTTAAAGCAGAAAGTGAGTATCAAATCGACATTTTCGATAAGGAAGCTGAAATAGGTGGAGCCATTTATACTGGTATTCCTGAATATCGTATGCCCAAAACATTCTTAGAAAAAGCCTACAATGGACTCGTTGAAGCTGGTGTTAAATTCCATTTTAATACTTTTGTAGATCAAACTATGTTTAAAGAACTACAAGCAGACTATGATTATGTGGTTGTAGCCATTGGTGCTCAAATTGAAAATACTTTTGGCTTTGAAACAGGCAATGGTGTCGTTGCTGGATTAACACTACTTTATGATTTAAACATCAACCACAAACAAGCAGACTTTAAAAAATATAAAAAGGCTATTGTTTGGGGTGGAGGAAACGTTGCGATGGATTGCGCAAGATCTTTAGTTCGTATTATTGATGATGTAACTATC
>ERZ779880.2317-NODE-2317-length-13729-cov-7.105675_pt1 | contig 13729 bp, 10 predicted proteins | sample MGYA00511555_ERZ779880 | MGnify/ENA primary metagenome ERZ779880 (study PRJEB29588, sample SAMEA2145815) | human gut metagenome | biome: human gut; feature: human-associated habitat; material: faeces | place: Denmark | collected 2008/2010 ...
ACTGATGATTTTGAATTGAATTTAAGTAAAAAAAGATTAGTGGATTTTAAAATAGCTATTGATGATGGATGTACTATTCAACCTGTTGAAGTTCCTTCTTTAAAAAATATTTTCAATAAGCTTAAAGTTGAAAGTATTTTAACTATTGAAGAACTTTATACAATGCAAAAGTATCTTGAGTCTTTACAAAATATGAAAGATGGATTATTAGGTCGTACTGAATATGAAGTCAATGAATTGTTTTTAGATTTAGTCTCTTTTCCTAATATTTTACGCCGTTTGAGTTCTTCTATTACTCCAGATATGGAAATTTCTTCTGATGCATCAAGCCTTCTTGCTTCTTTAAGAAGAAATATTGAACGATTAAAAGCTAGTATGGATAGCGTTGCTTTAAATGCTCAAAAAAAATATAGCGAATTTTTATCTGATACAAAAATTGCTTTTAAGAATGGATACTCAACTTTGGCTATCAATTCTACAAATAAAAATAAAATTGATGGCATTGTTACTGCAACTTCTAATTCTGGTAATACTGCTTATGTTATTCCTAATGAGGTTCTTGCTCTTTCTTCTAAAATAATGGAAGAGGAAGAAAAGGAAAGAGCTGAGGTTCAAAGAATTATTGAAGAACTTTCTGAGCTTCTTTTTTCAGTAAAAGGAGAACTTATTAAAGTATATAATGTTGCTTTAATTATCGATAGAACATATGCAGCAGTTTTATTTGGAAATACATATCATGGTTCAATAGCTAAATTTAGTAAAAATATTGTATTAAAAGATTTTGGACATCCGTTGATTTCAGAAGATAAGTTAGTTGTTAATGATTTATCTTTAGATGAAAAGAAGATTCTTTTAATAAGTGGTCCAAATGCTGGTGGTAAAACTGTATTTTTAAAATCTTTACAAATTGCTGCTATATTAAATCAAGCTGGATTGATGGTTCCTTCGTCTTATGCGGAATTACCTATATTCGATCATATTTTCTTTTTAGCAGGTGATAATCAATCTGTTTTAGATAATTTATCTACCTTTTCTTCTCATGTTAGAGAATTAGAAAAAATAGCTGTTAATATGACAAATAATTCTCTGGTAATCATTGATGAAATAGGACAAGGTACTTCTCCTTTAGAAGGCTCCGCTCTTGGTGTAGCATTTATAAAAAAAGCAGAAAGAACAAATTCTTTTTTAATTTTAACTTCGCATTATGAAGATTTAAAAGATTACTGTTTAAATAATGATTTTGTATTATCAGCAAAAATGGTTTTTGATGAAGAAAATTTGATTCCTACTTTTAAAATAAATTATGGAGTTGCTGGACATAGTTTTGGTATAGCTGTAGCTAAGAAGTTAGGAATGCCTGAAGATATTATTACAGATGCTTTGAATTTTGTAGAGGAAAAACGCAGTGATCCTTTGAAACAAAATTTGGATTTATTGAATAAAAGATTAGCTGAAGTTGAAGAAGAAAAAGCTAATATAATTTTACAGAAACAAGAACTTGAACGCCTTAGTGCCAAAAGACAAAGGGCCATTGATAGTGTGCAACGTCAATTATCTTCTTTAAAGGAAAGAGAAGAAGAAATTATTGAAGAACATGTTGAAAAGCGCATTGAGGAAATCGATAAGATTTGGAATAAAAATGGCAAACTTGGCAATTTCGCTGAAGTCAGTAAAATCAAGGGTGAATTGAATAAGATAATTAAACCTAAAGAGGAAGAAAAGCCTAAAAAAGGTAAAAAAACTGATTATCAAATCTCTGATAATGTCAGAGTTCTTTTAACTGGCCAAGATGGTGTAATTACTGAAAAAAGAGGAAATAAATATAAAGTTAATGTCGGTGGTTTAAGTTTGACTGTTGATGCAGATAATCTTGAATTATTGCCAAACAATGCTCCTATAAAAAAGGCTAAACCAACAAATCCTATCGACCGAGTTTTTATGCCTAGAGCTGATATTAAAATGGAAGTGAATGTTATTGGACTTCGAGCAAATGAAGCAGAAGAAAAAATAAAACAATATTTAGATTCTTGTATTTTAATGCGATATCATCGCGTTAGAATTATTCATGGTGTCGGATCAGGCGTTCTTCAAAAATTAACTTGGAAAATATTGAGCGAAAATAAAAATGTGCAGTCCTATTCCTTTGGCGGTGAAGGTGAAGGTGGTGTCGGAGCTACAGTGGTATATTTCAAATGAATTACCAAGATTATGAAATATTAAAAAGAAAAATTGATTTGCTTTCAACTTCTCCTGGCTGTTATTTGATGAAAAATGAGTCTGGAACCATTATTTATGTTGGAAAAGCTAAATCTTTGATAAAAAGAGTTAAACAATATTTTACTCGTCCTCAATCAGGTAAAGTTTTTCGAATGGTTCAAGAAATACGTGATTTTGATACCATCGAAACAGACACTGAAAAAGAAGCTTTGCTTTTAGAAATTAATTTAATTCAAAAGTATTATCCTAAATACAATATTCTTTTAAAAGATGGGAAAATGTATCCTTTTATTGCTCTTTCTAAAGGAAAAGATCCGGTCTTAAAAATTACTCATTCTAATAAAGATAAAAGATTTACTTATTTTGGACCATATCCTGTTGGTGGAGCAGCATATCAAATGTTAAAATTGCTCAATCAAATATATCCTTTAAGAAAATGCAATAGTATTCCTTCAAAACCATGTCTTTATTATTATTTAGGTGAATGTCTTGGACCTTGTATTAATAAGGTTGATGAAAAAGATTATAAAGATATTTTGTCCTCAATGATAAAGTTTTTAAATGGTGATACAAAAGAAGTTGTTAATGATATCACTTTGAAGATGAAGAAAGCTTCTGATGAATTAAATTTTGAAGCTGCTCAACGTTATAAAGAAACTTTGGACAGCATAGCACATATATCTTCTCAACAGAAAATAATGATGGCTGATCATATCGATCGAGATGTTGTTGGTTATTCTTTAAGGGATGGATATATGTCAGTTCTTATATTGATGTATAGAAAAGGTACTTTATTAGGTAAAGAACTTTTTATCAATGAAGCAACTGAAACTATCGATGAAGATTTAGCTTCAATTTTATTGCAATTTTATTCCACTCATGTTAAACCCAAAGAATTATTGATAACTGATAAACAAATGTGTCCATTACTTCAAGATGCGTTAGGAATTAAAGTTTTGGTTCCTTCTCGTGGAGTGAAAAAAGATATTTTATTTATGGCTTTTGAAAATGCTAAAAAAGGATTGGATGAACATTTTCAAACTGCAAGACTTGAAGATAATACTCTATTATTACTAGAAGAATTAGGAAATTTATTAAATATCAGTGCACCTTTGGATATTGAATTATATGATAACTCTCATCTACAGGGTGAAGAAGCTATTGGTGCGATGGTTAAATATATCAATGGTGTAAAATCACCTTCTATGTATAGAAGATATAATATACGATCAGAAAATAAAAAAGATGATTTACAAATGATGTATGAAGTTTTGGATAGAAGAATTTCAAGACTATTGAATGATCATTTGAAAATGCCTGATTTGATTATAGTCGATGGTGGAGAAAATCAAATTAATGTAGCAAACCAAATTAAAGAAAAATATCAGGTTAATATTAAAATAGCTGGTCTTTTTAAAAACGATAAACATGAAACAGAAGGATTGATCGATGGAGATACATTGGAAATTAAACCATTGGATAGTAAGGCCCCTTTATTTTTCTTATTGATGAGAATGCAGGATGAAGTTCACCGTTATGCTATTACAACTCATAGAAATAAAAGACAAAAAGCATTGTTTACCGATATATTTGAAGAAGTGCCAGGAATAGGAAAGAAAAGAGCTTCTTTACTATTAAGTGCTTATCCTTCTTTTGATTCTCTTCAGAAGGCCACTAAAGAAGAATTAAGACAGTTTTTGCCTGAAGAAGCTGCTGATAATTTAATTAAAGCTATCAAAGAAAAACAAAAAAATATTACTTTTCCTATTGACAAAGTAGGAAAAAGGGGTTATAGTAATGTCATCAACAAAAATAACAAACAATACTAAAAATAAATGAAGAAGAAAGAGAGGACATTATTATGGCAGAAACAAACAAGAGAGAGTACAAATTTGAGACACTTCAGCTTCACGTAGGACAGGAATCACCGGATCCGGTAACGGACGCAAGAGCAGTTCCGATTTACCAGACATCATCGTACGTATTCCGTAATTGCGAACATGCAGCAGCAAGATTTGGTCTGAGTGATGCAGGAAATATATATGGACGTTTGACAAACCCGACAGAGGATGTATTTGAACAGCGTATCGCAGCACTGGAAGGCGGTGTGGCTGCATTGGCAGTCGCTTCCGGAGCAGCAGCCATTTCTTATACGATTCAGAATCTGGCGCACAACGGAGATCACATCGTAGCAGCAAAGAACATTTACGGAGGAACTTACAACCTTCTTGCCCATACCCTTCCGGAATACGGAATTACAGCAACGTTCGTTGATCCGGAAAACTTCGATGAGATCCGTGGTGCCATTCAGGAAAATACAAAAGCGGTATTTATCGAGACATTGGGAAATCCAAACTCCGATGTTGTAGACATTGAAGCCATCGCAAAGATTGCTCATGAAAATAAAATTCCTCTGGTGATCGATAACACATTTGCCACTCCTTATCTGGTTCGCCCAATTGAGTATGGCGCAGACATCGTAGTACATTCTGCAACCAAATTCATCGGAGGCCATGGTACGACAATCGGTGGTGTGATCGTAGACAGCGGAAAATTTGACTGGGAAGCAAGCGGCAAATTTGAATCTTTGACAGCTCCAAACCCAAGTTATCATGGAATCAGCTTCACAAAGGCAGTAGGGCCGGCAGCATTTGTTACAAAAATCCGTGCGATCCTGCTTCGTGATACCGGAGCTACGATTTCTCCGTTCCACGCATTTATCTTCCTTCAGGGATTGGAAACATTGTCACTTCGAGTAGAAAGACATGTTGAAAATGCGTTGAAAGTAGTAAATTATTTGGAAAATCATCCATTGGTAGAAAAAGTAAATCATCCATCTGTTTCCAATGATCCGAAACAGCAGGAATTGTATAAAAAATACTTCCCAAATGGCGGAGGATCCATCTTCACATTTGAAATCAAAGGAAGTGATGAAGAAGCCAAGAAATTCATCGACCATTTGCAGCTATTCTCCTTGTTGGCAAACGTGGCAGATGTAAAATCACTGGTAATTCATCCGGCATCTACGACACATTCTCAGTTGAACGAAGAGGAATTGGCAGACCAGGGAATCAAGCCAAATACCATTCGTCTTTCCATCGGAACCGAGAACGTAGACGACATTATCTATGACCTTGAAGAAGCATTCAAGGCACTGGCATAAGAGATGAAAATTTCGACAAAAGGGAGATATGCTCTCCGGTTCATGCTTGACCTGGCAATGTATGACACGGGAACCCCGGTGAGAATCAAAGATATCTCTACAAGACAGGGGATATCGGTAAAATATTTGGAACAAATCGTGTCGATTCTTAATAAAGCTGGCTTTGTGCGGGCCATTCGCGGTCCGCAGGGGGGCTATCAGCTAGTGAAGCCGCCCGAAGAATATACGGCAGGGATGATCCTTCGTCTGACCGAGGGCAATCTTGCGCCGGTCAGTTGTCTGGAGTTTGAGGAAAATACGTGCGACAGACAGGATACTTGCGCCACATTGGAACTTTGGAAGCGGCTGAAAACGGCGATTGACGATGTCGTTGACAGTGTGACCCTGGCACAGCTTGTGGAATGGCAGCAGCAAAAAAATGACAATTATATTATCTAGGAAAGGAAGTAGACCATTATGGGTAAAATTTATAAAAATGCGACAGAATTAATTGGAAGGACACCATTGGTAGAATTTTCCAATATTGAAAAGAAACTGGGATTGGAAGCAAGAATTTTAGCAAAACTGGAATATTTCAATCCGGCAGGAAGCGTCAAAGACCGTATTGCGTTGGAAATGATTGAAGAAGCAGAAAAGAGCGGACGCCTGAAAGAAGGTTCTACGATCATTGAGCCGACATCCGGAAATACAGGAATCGGACTGGCAGCCATTGCGACGGCGAAAGGATACCGTACCGTGATCGTTATGCCGGAAACTATGAGTGTAGAGCGAAGAAATATTATCAAAGCTTATGGTGCGGAGATTGTGCTGACAGACGGAAGCAAGGGAATGAGCGGAGCAATTGCAAAGGCAAAAGAACTGCAGGCAGAGACACCGGACAGTATTATTGCAGGCCAATTTGAAAATCCGGCCAATCCGGCAGCGCATAAAAAGACGACCGGTCCGGAAATCTGGGAAGATACCGACGGAGAGGTTGACATCTTTATCGCCGGTGTAGGAACCGGAGGAACGATCACCGGAGTTGGTGAGTATCTGAAAGAAGAGAAAGCATCGGTACAGGCAATTGCCGTAGAGCCGGCATCTTCACCGGTTTTGTCCGAAGGAAAATCCGGAGCACATAAGATTCAGGGAATCGGTGCCGGATTCGTACCGGATGTATTGAATACAAAAATTTATGATGAAATCGTAAAAGTAGAAAATGAAGCGGCATTTGAGACTGGCAAACTGATTGCCAAAGAAGAAGGAATTCTCGTGGGAATCTCTTCCGGGGCGGCTTTGTGGGCCGGAATCGAAGAAGCAAAGAAACCGGAAAATAAAGGAAAGACCATCGTTGTTCTCCTTCCGGACAGCGGCGACAGATATTATTCCACTCCTCTCTTTACAGAATAATTACAATTAAAAACTTTCATTGACTGTTATGTATAACTAGTTTATAATTAGATTACAGACTTGTTATACATAACATTTTTTTTGGAGGAAAACAGTATGTTAGAACAATTGAAAAAAGAAGTTTATGAAGCAAATATGGAGTTACAGGAAAAAGGACTTGTCATTTATACATGGGGAAATGTAAGTGGTATTGACCGTGAAAATAATCTGGTTGTCATTAAGCCGAGCGGTGTAGAATATGATGAACTTTCACCGGAGGATATGGTTGTCGTTGATTTTGACCAGAATGTGGTAGAAGGAAGATATCGTCCATCTTCTGATACGGCGACGCATATCGAACTTTACAAAGCCTTTGATAATCTTGGTGGAGTGGTACATACACATTCGACATGGGCCGTTACGTTTGCTCAGGCAGGTATGGCAATTCCGGCACTGGGAACGACACATGCGGATTATTTTTATGGAGAGATTCCGTGCACCAGAGATCTGACAGCAGCAGAGATCAACATGGACTATGAGAAAAATACCGGTGTAGTCATCGTGGAGACGATTGGCGACAGAGATGCCATGGAAGTGCCGGGGATCGTAGTGAAAAATCATGGACCATTTGCATGGGGAACCTCGCCGGCAAATGCTGTTTACAATGCTGTCGTATTGGATAAAGTGGCAGAGATGGCACATCATACGATGACGCTCAATCCACACGTAAAACCGGCACCACAGTACCTGCTGGATAAACATTATTTTAGAAAGCATGGAGAAAATGCATATTACGGTCAGACGACAGAGTAAGGAGAAGGAAAATGAAACAGGAAACAAAATGTATTCAGGCAGGATATGAGCCCGGAAACGGAGAATCACGAATGATTCCGATCATTCAGAGTACAACATTTAAATATGATTCCAGTGAAGCGATGGGACGTTTGTTTGATCTGGAAGCGAGCGGATATTTTTATACACGTCTGCAAAATCCGACCAATGATCAGGTGGCAGCGAAAATCTGCGCGCTGGAAGGTGGTACGGCAGCGATGCTGACTTCTTCCGGGCAGGCGGCTTCCTTTTATTCGGTATTTAACATCTGCAGTGCAGGCGATCATGTCGTATCTTCCTCTACGATATATGGCGGAACATATAACTTGTTTGCCGTAACGATGAAACGCATGGGAATTGATTTTACATTCGTTGATCCGGACTGTTCGGACGAAGAGTTGGAAGCGGCTTTCCAGCCAAATACGAAAGCCGTATTCGGAGAGACAATCGCCAACCCGGCATTGATCGTATTTGACATCGAGCGGTTTGCGAACGCAGCACATGCTCATGGTGTTCCATTGATCGTGGACAATACCTTTGCGACACCGATCAACTGTCGCCCATTTGAATGGGGAGCGGATATTGTAACACACTCCACTACCAAGTATATGGATGGACATGATGCGACCGTTGGAGGATGTATCGTAGATTCCGGTAAATTTGACTGGTTTGCTCATGCAGATAAATTTCCGGGGCTTACGACACCGGATGAATCTTACCATGGGATTACTTATGCCGAGAAATTTGGTCAGGAGGGCGCGTTTATCACGAAAGCGACGGCTCAGCTGATGAGAGATCTCGGATCTATTCAGGCACCGATGAATTCCTTCCTTTTGAATCTTGGGTTGGAGTCCATGCATGTGCGTATGCCGAGACATTGCGAAAATGCACAGAAAGTGGCAGAGTTTTTGGAAGCCAACAAAAATGTAACCTGGGTAAATTATCCGGGACTGCCGGGCAATAAATATTATGAAAGAGCGAAAAAATACATGCCAAATGGTACATGTGGTGTTGTTTCCTTTGGCGTGAAAGGAGGCCGTGCAGCGGCCGAAAAATTTATGGCGAAATTAAAGATTGCGATGATCGCGACACATGTGGCAGATGCGCATACATGTGTTTTACATCCGGCATCTTCCACGCATCGACAGATGAGCGATGAAGAACTGCTGGCAGCAGGAGTAGCACCGGATCTGGTTCGTTTGTCCGTTGGAATTGAAAATGTAGAAGATATTATCGCAGATTTGAAGCAGGCACTGGAAGACTAAAGTGACGTTTCAGAATGGAGGTATGTATGAAAAAAGTATTGTTTGTAGCATCCGAATGTGTACCATTTATCAAAACAGGAGGCTTGGCTGATGTAGTTGGATCGCTTCCAAAGTATTTTGATAAAAATGAATTTGATGTACGTGTTATGATACCGAAGTATGTTTCGATTCCGGAAGAATACAAAAATCAGATGGAATTTAGCACACATTTTTATTTGGAGCTTGCTTGGAGAAAACAATATGTCGGTATTTTTCAGATGCAATACCAAGGGGTTACATTTTATTTTCTTGATAATGAATTTTATTTTAGCGGAAATCGTCCATATGGAGAGATTTATCAGGACATTGAGAAATTTGCGTTCTTCAGTAAAGCAGCATTGTCTGCGCTTCCGGTTATCGGTTTTCGCCCGGACATCATCCATTGTCATGACTGGCAGACCGGTTTGATTCCGGTATATTTGAAAGATTCGTTCCAGCAGGGAGAATTCTTCCGCGGAATTAAGTCAATCATGACGATACATAATTTGAAATTCCAGGGAGTCTGGGATAAGAAAACAGTCATGGATACGACGGGACTGGATGCGTATTATTTTACACCGGACAAATTGGAAGCCTATGGAGATGCCAATTATCTCAAAGGCGGACTTGTTTATGCAGACCAGATCACGACAGTAAGTGATACGTATGCAGAAGAGATCAAGACACCATTTTATGGCGAAAAACTGGATGGTCTGATGAATGCCCGTTCTGCGTGCTTAACAGGAATTGTCAATGGACTTGATTATGATGAGTATAATCCGGCGACGGATCCGATGATCGAGGCACATTATGATGCGAGAACATTCCGCAAGGAAAAGATTAAAAATAAACGCGCTTTACAAAAAGAACTGGGGCTTGCACAGGATGACAAGAAATTTATGATCGGTATTGTTTCCCGTCTGACAGACCAGAAGGGGTTTGATCTGATCGACTATGTGATTGAGGAAATCTGCGCCGAGGATACACAGCTTGTGGTACTGGGAACCGGAGAAGAAAAATACGAGCATCTGTTCCGCCATTTTGCATGGAAATATCCGGAACGAGTTTCGGCAAACATTTTCTATTCCAATGAGCGTTCGCATAAGATTTATGCTTCCTGCGATGCCTTTTTGATGCCGTCCCTGTTTGAACCATGCGGTTTGAGCCAGCTGATGAGTCTTCGTTATGGTACCGTTCCGATCGTACGTGAGACCGGCGGTTTGAAAGATACGGTAGAACCATACAATGAATATGAGAACAAGGGAACCGGATTCTCATTTGCCAATTACAACGCACATGAGATGCTCAATACGATTCGTTATGCGAAGCATATTTATTTTGACCGCAAACGTGACTGGAATAAGATCATAGACCGTGGAATGGCGATGGATTTCTCTTGGGCAAATTCTGCGAAGAAATATCAGGATCTGTATAATCGTATGTAGAGGATACAGATAGAAGAGTAAGATGAGGGTACCTTATCTAGTGTGATGAGGTACCCTTGTCATGACACATGTTTTCTTATTTTATCATTTTCTGTAAGATCGACAGAAGTTCTTCGACTTTTTCATCGTCTCCCTGACGGATGCCATCTACCACACAACTTTCGATGTGCGTGCTGAGCAGCTCCCTGTTAAAAGCAGTCAGTGCCGCAGAAGCTGCGGATGACTGTACCAGAATATCCATACAATACGCATCGTCCTCCAACATCCCGCGCAGCCCGCGAATCTGCCCTTCAATGCGGTTCAGGCGGTGAATCAGTTTCTTCTTTTCCTCATCCGAACGATATTTTTTATGACAACAGCAATTTGTATCTGACATAATAATCCTCCAATAAACACGAACTTGTTGTGGAAACATTTTATCTATAGTATACCCATTATTTTTTTAGAAGTAAAGAGTTATTATTTTTTGGTGTAATGTTACTTTCCCCTATGGGATTCCTTCCCGCACCGGGATTTTGAACACCGTCAGTTTCCAGAGGACGTATTGTGTCCTCGGAAACTGCTACGTGTGTTCACTAAGCGCAAGCGGTCCCAAGCGGAAAGGAATCCCATAGGGGAAAAACATTTTAGAAAAAAATAGTCACTTACCCACTTGACAACATACCCCCAAGGGGTATAGTATAGAAGAAAAAGAAATGGAAATACTATTTTAAATGTCAGGAGGAATTAGCGATGTATAAAACAATTATGGATGTAGAAGGTATGATGTGCGGCAACTGTGAAAAGCACATGAATGAAATGATTCAGGAGAAATTCGATGTCAAAGAAGTAACGTCTTCTCATAAGAAAGCAGAGACGCAGATCATTTCAGAAGAAAAACTTGACGAAGATAAATTGAAGGCGGAAGTGGATGAAATCGGTTACAAAGTCATTGAAATCGAAGTGGAACCTTACGAAAAGAAGAAATTTTCCCTGTTCCACAAATAGGAGGAAGAGGCGATGCGACAGTTTAATGTGACAGGTATGAGTTGTGCCGCATGCAGCAGCCGTGTAGAAAAGGCAGTTTCTAAGCTGGATGGAGTGACATCCTGTTCGGTCAGCCTTTTGACAAACTCAATGGGGGTCGAAGGAAATGTGTCTGATGATACGATCATTGCGGCGGTGCAGAATGCCGGATATGGTGCGTCCGTAAAAGGCGCAGAGACGGCGGGAGCATCGATACAGAGGGAGGCAGCAGAAGAAGCGTTGGAAGATCATGATACGCCTGTGTTAAAAAAAAGGTTATTTGCGTCCCTTGGATTTTTGATCATTCTCATGTACTTTTCCATGGGACATATGATGTGGGGCTGGCCGCTGCCACATTTTTACGACAATAATCATGTGGCGATGGGGCTGACCCAGCTTCTGCTGACGGTGATCATTATGGTGATCAATCAGAAGTTTTTCGTCTCCGGATTTAAAAGTTTGTGGCACCGCGCACCGAATATGGATACGCTGGTGGCACTCGGTTCGTCCGCGGCCTTTTTGTACAGCACCTTTGCGTTGTTTGAAATGACCGCTGCGCAGGTAGCAGGAGATGACGCTGCTGTCATGCACTATATGATGGAATTCTATTTTGAGTCGGCGGCCATGATTCTTACATTGATCACCGTAGGAAAGATGTTAGAAGCCCATTCGAAGGGAAAGACGACCGATGCATTGAAAAGTCTTATGCGTCTGGCTCCGAAAAAAGCGAATGTCATTCGGGATGGAAAAGAAGTTGAGATTCCGATCGAGCAAGTGAAAATGGGCGATGTCTTCGTCGTAAGACCGGGCGAGAGTATTCCGGTAGATGGTGTTGTTCTCGAAGGAAACAGTGCGGTCAATGAAGCGGCACTTACCGGTGAAAGCATTCCGGTAGACAAGGTCGCCGGAGATGAAGTTTCGGCGGCGACGATGAACCAGTCCGGGCTGCTTCGCTGTGAAGCGGTTCGTGTCGGAGAAGATACGACACTTCAGCAGATCATTCAGATGGTAAGCGATGCGGCGGCGACGAAGGCACCGATCGCGAAGATTGCGGACAAAGTATCGGGGGTATTTGTTCCGGTTGTTATCTCGATCGCAGTTATTACAACTATTGTATGGATGCTTCTCGGAAAAGAATTTGGCTTTGCGATCGCCAGGGGAATTTCCGTACTCGTGATCAGCTGCCCGTGTGCGCTTGGACTTGCGACACCGGTAGCGATCATGGTTGGAAACGGCCGTGCAGCAAAGAAAGGAATCCTCTTTAAAAATGCGGCGGCGCTGGAAGAAGCCGGAAAAGTAAAAATCGTGGCATTGGATAAAACCGGTACGATCACAGCCGGTGAACCGAAAGTGACAGATATCTGTCCGGCAGATGGCATTTCGGAAAAACAACTTTTACAGATGGCCTATTCTCTGGAAAAAGGAAGCGAACACCCTCTTGCGAAAGCCATTTTGCAAAGGGCAGAAGAAGAGGACATGGAAAACGAAGAAGTAACAGAATTTCAAGCACTTCCGGGCAATGGACTGGAAGCAGTCCGTGTTGCCGATCAGGCAAAACTTGTCGGTGGAAGTTTTGCGTATATCGAAAATTTGTCAGAAGTGAGCACCGCGATGAAAGAGCGTGCTGAAAAACTGGCAGAAGAAGGAAAAACGCCGTTATTATTTGCGAAAGACGGTGTGCTGCAGGGAATGATCGCAGTAGCAGACGTGATGAAAGAAGACAGTGCAGAAGCCATCCGTGAATTGAAAGAGATGGGAATCCGCGTTGTCATGCTGACCGGCGACAATGAGCGTACGGCAAAAGCCATCGGTGAGCAGGCAGGAGTCGATGAAGTGATCGCAGACGTACTGCCGGATGGTAAAGAGGCAGTTGTCCGCAAACTTCGTAAAAAAGGCGAAGTGGCGATGGTGGGCGACGGAATTAACGATGCGCCGGCATTGACAAGGGCAAACATTGGTATCGCGATCGGGGCAGGAACCGATGTGGCAATCGATGCAGCAGAGATCGTATTGATGAAGAGCCGGTTGTCTGATGTGCCACAGGCCATTCGGATCAGCCGGAAGACACTCCGCAATATCCATCAGAATCTGTTTTGGGCATTTTTCTACAACACCATCGGAATACCGCTTGCAGCCGGACTTCTGATTCCATTTGGACTCACATTGAATCCGATGTTTGGTGCGGCAGCGATGAGTTTAAGCAGTTTCTGCGTGGTTTCCAATGCGCTGAGACTGAATACGATAATTAAATAACTTGGTATAGTTTTAAACTATAACAAAACCCTTCTTTTTTGTATTTTACAGTACAGGATATTCCGATTACAATGGGGATATGTAACTATTCAGGACGCCCCTCTCCCATATTCGCATTTCGAACACTTCGTGTTCTTTTCTCGCCTTTGACAAGGCTAAAAATG
>ERZ779880.2321-NODE-2321-length-13704-cov-9.538135_pt1 | contig 13704 bp, 13 predicted proteins | sample MGYA00511555_ERZ779880 | MGnify/ENA primary metagenome ERZ779880 (study PRJEB29588, sample SAMEA2145815) | human gut metagenome | biome: human gut; feature: human-associated habitat; material: faeces | place: Denmark | collected 2008/2010 ...
ACATCCGCAAACTGCATATCGCAAAGATGCCGTTTTGATTGGCACTATTTTTGAAGATTGCGATAATATCAAAAAAGTCTTTATTTGAGTTCAGAATTCATTGAAGATCAAAGGATCGTTCGGATTGCAATTACTGTATGAATATGATATGATTACGTTGAAAACCATTTGTGTTTCAACTGATCAAACAGGGAGCGTATGAACAGCCATGAAGCGTTTGCAGGATATTGCAGATCAAGTTGGTGTAAGCCGGACAACAGTGTCCAATGTGCTGCACGGCAACACCAAAAAAGTCTCCAAGGAAATGATCCGGAAAATTTCGGAAATTCTGAACCAGGAGGGCTATGTCCCGAATACATCTTCCCGTGAGCTGACCCGCAAAGGGTCCTGCATCATTGGACTGGTGCTGGGCTACAACTGTGTCCACGGCATCCCTTCTCTGCGCGATACCTTTGTGGCAGAACTTCTGTCTGGTGTAGAAGAGACAGCCCATCGAAACGGATATTATGTCATGCTGATCAATGGCTATGACCAAAATACGGACCGGGTGGCAGAGATTGCCTCCCGATGGAATGTGGATGGTCTTGTCGTCCTGGGACTGGACGAAAAGAAATACAAGCAGCTGCGCAGGCAACTCAACAAATATATGGTCCTGATTGACACCTATCCCGAAGCGGAGTACCACTACGTCAACGTGGGGACTGATGATTTCGGCGGCGGCGCCATGATTGCAAAGTATCTGCTGGACAACGGGTACACCCAGGCCATCTTTGTCGCCGAGTGTGATACCGGCGCAGACCATTACCGCTGGAAAGGATTTCAGCATCAGATGCGCTCTGCCGGGATTGACTGCGGAGAAGAGCGCCATATTCTTCTCCCCGAGGATCTTTCTCTGCGCCGTGTCATGTACGGCCACTATTTGGATCGCTTTGTCCAGGCCGGGGCTGTGGCCCTGGCCTCTGACTATGATGCGGCGGAAGTGATGAATTATCTGCAGGACCACGGCATACAGGTGCCGGAGCAGGTCTCCGTCACCGGGTTTGACGACTGCATCTATGCAGAACTCCTGCATCCCCCTCTGACGACCGTGCGTCAGAACGTCCCGGCCAAAGCAGAGGCCGCCGTGGAACTGTTGGTGCGTCTGATTCGGCAGGAACCGGTGGAGTGTAAAAATTACGTTCAGCCGGTTGAACTGATCCGCCGCAACTCGGTGCGCGAATCAACCCCCAACGCCGCGCCCTGGTCACAAGATCTGCACAAAACCCACAAATAATTCTTGTGGTATTTATCAGTTTCGTAGGAAACGTTGCGCAAAACCCACAAATAATTTTTGTGGTATTTATCAGTTTCGTAGGAAACGTTACGCAAAACCCTTTTCAAATCCTCTTCGGTATTGTACAATGAGCTCGTCAAAAAGACACGCTGCGCAGCCTGTCAGAACGAGACATATACAAGCTGGAAGAGGATTTGTTTTTTGTATCCTGGATGGAGCAGACAAAAAACGAATTCCGGAAAATCTGACTGAACATCGTGGAGGATTTTATCATGAGAAAGATTTCGCGCAGATCATTTTTGAAGGCTACCACCGTTGCCTGCGCACTCACCGCACTGACCGCCTGCGGAGGCGGCGATGAATCTGCCGCCGTTTCTGTGGCTAAGGACGAAAACGGAGCCTATGTGGACACCCTGACCATCACCCTGGGCCGTTTTGCGGAGCCTTCTGCCGCTGCCCTGTTCCCGGAAGGCCAGACTTTTGAAGACAACGCCTACACCCGTTACATTGAATCCAAGCTCAACGTGGATCTGGTGGACAGCTTTGAAGCAGGCGGCGACGCTTTCACCAACCAGCTGGCCACCTGCGTCGCCTCTGGCGAACTGCCCGACATCATGAGCGTCATCAGCTACGACACCTTTGTCGAGATGGTGAACAACGGCCTGACCTATGACATGACCGATGTGTACGAGGAGTACGCCTCTGACTACATCAAGAGCCTCTACGATTCCTACGACGGCCGCTGCCTGAGCATGGCAACCTTTGACGGCCGGCTGATGGGTATTCCCGGTACGAACCCCGACAACAGCGTCCCTGTCCTGTGCTGGATGCGCAAGGACTGGCTGGACAAGCTGGGCATCAACCCCGACCCCGACGGCGACCTGTGCATCACGCTGGATGACATCGCCGCTGTGGCCAAGGCCTTTGTGGACGCCAATGTAGGCGGCGGCAACAGCACCGTGGGCATGGCTTTTTCCGGCAATGATATCGGCGATGCCATGTGCATCGCCAACGCCATGGGCGGCTACATCGACCGATGGATCGAAAACCCCGACGGCACCATGAGCTGGTCCACCCTGGCGCCCGAAGTCAAAGCTGCCTGGGCCAAGATGAACGAGTGGTACGAGGAGGGCATCCTGGATCCCCAGTTCGGCACCCGCACCACCGATGACATCAACGCCATGATGATCAACAACGAGCTGGGCATCGTCTTTGGCGCATGGCATATCCCCGACTGGCGTCTGAGCAGCGTCAAGGCCCTGGTGCCGGAGGCCGAGTACATCGCCTATACGGTGGCCGATGACAACGGCATCGTCCACGCCTACCACGAAAACGCCGCCGAGCGGTTCCTGGTGGTCAGCAAGGACTGCAAGTATCCCCAGGTGGCAGTGGAAATTCTGAACATCCTCTATGACGATCTGGCCCGCGCCACCGCGGAAACCGCACCGGATGTCATCGCCTACATCAACGCCGGCGGACACAACGAGGGCCGTCCCTATTACATGGAAGTCCTGCCCGCCAACAATCCCTCCATTTACTACTCCGAGCACATGGCCGTCATCAACGGCGAGATGACCCCTGAGGAAACCACCATTGCCGAGAACAGAGGCTCTTCCCAGGCCATTCTGGACTACCTGAAGGATCCCCAGAACGTCACTGAGGAAACCCTGGGCGGTTGGCACTTCTATGAGTCCCGCATCATCGGCCTGGGCGCATCCATCGATGCGCTGGAAAAGAACGGCAACGCCGAATGGATCACCCCCAAGTATCCCCCCACCACCCCCACCAGCGAGCAGAAAAAGGCAACCCTGGACAAGACCGAGCTGGAGGCCTATGTGGCAATCGTGACCGGCGCACAGCCCATCGATTATTTCGATACCTTTGTCAGCGAATGGAAGCGTCTGGGCGGCGACGCAATCGCCCAGGAAGTCCAGGAATACTTTGCACAGTAACAAAGGGGGTGGAAACGGATGAAAAATCAGGTCAAAAAGAGCCACGCAAACCAGGCCTATCAACTGTATTACCACGGCATGATGCTCCCTGGTTTCATCTTCCTGATTCTGTTCAACTTTGTTCCGATGTTCGGCGCCATCATGGCCTTTCAGGACTACAGACCCGCCAAAGGGTTTTTCGGTTCTGACTTTGTGGGCCTCAAACATTTCAAATACCTGTTCGAAATGCCAGACAGCTTTGAGCTGTTCCGCAACACCCTGATCATCGCCCTGGGCAAAATCGTCTTGACCACCATCATGTCCATCGCCTTTGCGATTCTGCTCAATGAGGTCAAGAACAGGACCCTGAAAAAGTCGGTTCAGACGGTGGTTTACCTGCCTCACTTCCTGTCCTGGGTTGTGCTGGCTCTGGTCGTCAAGAATCTGTTCAACCTGGACGGCTCCGTCAACGCAATGCTGGGCACCTCGCTGAACTGGCTGGGCAGCAACTCCCTGTTCCAGCCCCTGCTGATCCTGACCGACACCTGGAAAGAGTTCGGTTATGGCTCCATCGTCTATCTGGCAGCCATCACTTCCATCGACTCGACCCTTTACGAGGCTGCTTCCATCGATGGCGCCACCTGGTGGAAAAAGGTCTGGCATGTCACCCTGCCCGGCATCCGCACCACCATCGTCCTGATGGCCGTCATGAATCTGGGCAACATCCTGAACGCCGGTTTCGACCAGGTCTATAACCTGTACAGCGCATCGGTCTATGCCACCGGTGATATTCTGGACACCTATGTGTACCGCGTCGGCCTGCAGGGCCTGCAGTACAGCTTCGGTACCGCCGTGGGCCTTTTGAAGTCCGTGATCGCCTTTGTTCTGATGATCGGCGCCAACAAGCTGGCTCAGAAGTACACCGACAGCAAAATTTTCTAAGGAGGTCCGTCTGGCAATGAAAGTTGATAAACTCCGCACTGTCATCATCTACATCATTATTATTCTGCTGGGCCTAGTCTGTCTGCTGCCGCTGCTGAACATTGTTGCCATCTCCTTCTCCTCCTCTGCAGCAGTGGAAGGCAACATGGTAGGGCTGATCCCGGTGGGATTCAGCACCGCAGCCTATAAGAAGATCCTGGAGGACTCCCAGTTCTGGCACTCCTTCCTGATCTCGGTGGAGCGGGTTGTGCTGGCCCTGATCATCAACTTTGTGCTGATCGTACTGATGGCTTATCCCCTCTCCAAAACCAACGCACAGTTCCGGGGCCGCAACATCTATGCAAACCTGATGATTTTTGCCATGCTTTTCAACGGCGGCATGATCCCCACCTTCCTGGTTGTCAAATCCTACGGCCTGCTCAATACCGTCTGGGCCCTGGTTTTGCCGGGAGCCGTGCCCATCTTCAATGTCATCCTGGTGATGAACTTCTTTGCTGCCGTTCCCAAAGAGCTTGAGGAAGCCGCCTTCATTGACGGCGCCAACCCGTTCCAGGTTCTGACCAAGATCTTCATCCCCATTTCCAAGCCGGTTCTGGCCACCGTATCCCTGTTCAGCATTGTGGGCAGCTGGAACGACTTCTACAGCGGCCTGATCTACATGTCCAAAGCCGCCTATTATCCCCTGATGACCTATATCCAGAGTCTGCAGATCAATGTGGAAGATCTGATCAAGCAGGGCAATCTGTCTGCCGTGGTGGATTCTGCCTCCCTGGGCAACACCAACCTCAATGCAGCCAAGATCGTTATTGCAGTTATCCCACTGCTGCTGATCTATCCCCTGCTGCAGCGGTACTTCGTTTCCGGCATTGTGGTGGGCTCGGTTAAGGGCTAATTTATATTCTTGCTGATTTATATTCTTTCAGAGCGCTCCGGAGACGGGGCGCTCTGTCTGACAAAACAACCATTCAATCGCTTTTATTTGGGAGAACGGTATGATTCAAAAGTATCTCTATGGTGTCCCCTTTGACACCGAATCGGTGGTCGCACCAATCCCTGCAAGCCAAGGCGACCCCCCTGTGGGAACGGTCAAAACCAGCGAGTCCGGCTTCTGCTTTGCCTGCCCCCTGGCGGAGGGCGACCGGGTCTACGGCCTGGGCGAAGCCAACCGCGGCATCAACAAGCGGGGCTTTGTCTACGTCAGCGACAATGTGGACGACGGCCTCCACACCGAAAACAAGCAGCGAATGTACGCCGCCCACAACTTCATCGTGATATCGGGCCAGCAGAATCTGGGGCTGTTCTTTGACTATCCCGCCCGGATTCGGTTTGACATCGGCTTCACCCGCAGGGATTGGCTGGAAGTCACCTGTGAGCGGGCCGACCTGGCCCTTTACGTCATCACCGGCGACAGCGCCTACGATGTGGTCAAGCAGTTCCGGGCCATCATCGGCCGCAGCTACATCCCGCCCAAATTTGCCTTTGGCTTTGGCCAGAGCCGCTACGGCTACAAGACCCAGGCCGACTTTGAAGAGGTGGTTGCCAAACACCGCCAGGCCCACATTCCCCTGGACATGGTGTACATGGACATCGACTACATGGACCACTACAAGGACTTCACCGTCAACCCGGAGGCTTTCCCCGATTTTTCCGGCTTTGTATCCAAGATGAAAGAGCAGGGCGTCCGGCTGGTGCCCATCGTCGACGCCGGCGTCAAGGAGGAAGCAGGCTATTCGGTCTGCGACGAGGGCAAGGAAAAGGGCTACTTCTGCAAGCGGGCCGACGGAACCGATTTTGAGGGAACCGTCTGGCCAGGGTGGAGCCACTTCCCCGACGTGCTGAACCCCGAGGCGCGGGCCTGGTTCGGCAGCCAGTACAAGGCTCTGACCGACTGCGGCATCGAGGGCTTCTGGAACGACATGAACGAGCCCGCCATCTTCTACTCCCGGGAGGGGCTGGCCGAGCGGCTGGATCATCCGCCGGTTCCCCATGAAGACGGCACCATCGAGCATTTTGGCCAGGCCATCGGCTGGCTCAATCTGTCCAATGCGCCGGAAGACTACGCCCGCTTTTATCACAAGGTGGACGGCAAAATGGTCCGCCACGACCAGGTCCACAACCTCTACGGCTACAACATGACCCGGGCCGCCTCGGAGGGGCTGGCCAGCATTGCTCCGGGCAAACGGTTTCTGCTGTTCTCCCGGTCTTCCTGCATCGGGATGCACCGGTACGGCGGCGTCTGGACCGGCGACAACCACTCCTGGTGGAGCCACCTGCTGCTGAACCTCAAGATGCTGCCCTCCCTCAATATGTGCGGTTTCCTGTATGTGGGAGCCGACCTGGGTGGCTTCAACGCCGACACCAGCCGGGATCTGCTGCTGCGGTGGCTGGCGCTGGGGGTGTTCACCCCCCTGATGCGCAACCACTCAGGCAGCGACACCCGCCGGCAGGAGTTCTACCAGTTTGAGGGCCCCGAAGACTTCCGCAGCGTCATCGAGACCCGCTACCGGCTGATCCCCTACCTCTACAGCGAATACATGAAGGCAGCGCTGAACGGCGATATGCTGTTCAAGCCCCTGGCCTTCGTCTACCCCGAAGACGAGATCGCCCTTCAGACCGAGGACCAGCTGATGCTGGGCAATGAGGTGATGATTGCCCCGGTCTACACCCAGAACGCCACCGGACGGATGGTGTATCTGCCCGAGGAGATGCTGTTTGTCAAGTTCGGCCCTGAGGGCCGCATCACACAGGAAGTCCTCCCCGCCGGCACCCACTTTGTGAAGGTGGCCCTCAACGAGGTACCTCTGTTCATCCGCAAAGGTGCCTGCATCCCGGTGGCGGACCCCGCCCAGACGGTGGCCGACATCGACCCCGCCACCATCCGGATGATCGGCTGGCCCGGAGCCAGCTATGACCGCTACGACGACGACGGGGTCACCATCCCCGCAGAAGAATAAGGAGGCATTGCCATGGACCGCAAATGGTGGAAAGAAAGCATCGTATACCAAATCTACCCCAGCAGCTTCCAGGACTCGGACGGGGACGGCATCGGAGACCTGAACGGCATCCGTTCCCGGCTGGATTACCTGAAGGATCTGGGGGTCAATGTGCTGTGGTTGTGCCCCGTCATGGACTCCCCCATGGATGACAACGGCTACGACATCTCCAACTACCGGGCCATCAACCCCCGGTTTGGCACCATGGAGGACTTCGACGCCCTGCTGGCCGAGGCCCATCAGCGGGGCATCCGCATTGTGATGGACCTGGTGGTCAACCACAGCTCGGACGAGCACCCCTGGTTCATCGAGAGCCGCAAGTCGGTGGATAACCCCTACCGAGACTACTATATCTGGAAGCCGGGCAAAGACGGCCACGAGCCCAACAACTGGGGCGCCAGCTTCGGCGGCTCGGCCTGGAAATACGACCCCCAGACCGATATGTATTACCTGCACCTGTTCTCCCCCAAGCAGCCTGACCTGAACTGGGAGAACCCCAAAGTCCGGGACGAAGTGTTCAACATGATGACCTGGTGGTTTGACAAGGGCATCGACGGGTTCCGGATGGACGTCATCAGTATGATTTCCAAGGACCAGCGCTTTCCGGATGGCGAGAAACACGGACTGTATGGCAATGGCGGTCCCTACTATGTCAATGGGCCCCGCATCCATGAATTTTTGCAGGAGATGAACCGGCGGGTCCTCTCAAAATACGACATTATGACGGTGGGCGAGACTCCCGGTGCCACGGTGGAAAACGCCCCCCAGTATGCGGGGTTGGACGGCAAGGAGCTGAACATGGTCTTCCAATTTGATCACGTCGGCATTGGGGACGGACCCCTGGGCAAGTGGACCACCCAGCGCTACGATTTTATGCAGCTCAAGAAAATTCTCAGTCACTGGCAGACCGGCCTGGACGGCAAAGCCTGGAATAGCCTGTTCTGGGACAACCACGATCAGCCCCGGGCTGCATCCCGCTGGGGCGATGACTCGCCCCTCTCCGCCAAGATGCTGGCCACCTGCCTGCTGAGCCTGCAGGGTACTCCCTACATCTATGAGGGCGATGAACTGGGGATGACCAACGCCTATTTCAAAGATCTCAGCCAGTACCGGGATATCGAAAGTCTCAACGCCTTCAAGGAGCTGACCGGCGCAGGCTTGATTTCTGCAGACGAAATGATGGAGTGCCTGGCCCTCCGCAGCCGGGACAACGCCCGCACCCCGGTCCAGTGGGACGACTCCCCGAACGCCGGTTTTACCACCGGCACCCCCTGGATTGAGGTCAACCCCAACTATACCGCCATCAACGCCGCCGCCGAGGAAAAAGACCCGGACTCGGTGCTCAACTACTACAAGCAGATGATCACCCTGCGCAAGAGCCATTTGGGGCTGATTTACGGCTCCTTCCAGCTTCTGGCCGAGGAGAACCCCCAGGTCTTTGCCTACCGGCGTACCCTGGCCGAGACCGGCGAGAACTACCTGATCGCTTGCAACTTCTCAGACAAGGACGCGGCCTTCACAATTCCCGCTGATTTTGCGGGGGCCCGGCGCCTGATCGGCAATTATCCTGACACCGCTCTCACCGGCGCTGTGACCCTGCGCCCCTATGAGGCCTTTGTGCTCCAGAAGTAAACCAGGTGATACCCTATGAATGACTTTTTCGACCTGGATGCCCCTCTGTTCCGTTTCTTAACCCGGGTTGCGGATATGGTGATTCTCAGCCTGCTGTGGCTAATCGGAAGCCTGCCGCTGTTTACCTTGGGCATTTCCAGCACAGCCCTCTATTATGCAGTGAACAAGTCCCTAATTGAGGACCGGGGAACGGTCAGCGAGGAATTTTTCCGGGCCTACCGCCGGAGCTTCCGACAGGCAACTTTGAGCTTTCTTGCTCTGGCAGTGCCGGAGAGCATTCTGCTGGCTGACTGCTTTATGACCCATTACCTCAAGGGGCAACAGGCAGCGACGGGTAATCTCTGGATCATTTTTACGGTGCTGAGTACCTGTGGGCTGGCCTGGATGATCTACAACGCAGCCTATGCGGCAAGATTCGACGACCCGGTCAAAAAGACGGTGTTGCAGTCCGGTGCCATGGCATTGCTCCATTTTGACAAAAGTCTGCTGCTTTTGGTGGTGCTGGCTGTGTTCGGCCTGCTGACAGCATTCTGCCCGCCGCTGATCCTTCTGGCACCTGCCGGATATGCGCTGTTTGCCCGGTGGGTCCTTGAGAAAAAGGTGTTCTATCAATATCTTCCCGATCTAGACGATGGCATAGACAAGGAGAATAAAGACTGTTCCCATCAGGATTGATCGTTCCTCCAATTTGACCATTCTTTTCTAGAAACCATCGAAAGAATCTGTCTGGGCTTGGGAATCACCTTAAAAGACTTCTTTGATTCCTCATACTTGTAGTAAAAAGCCGCTCACCATGCTGGAAACCTGCATGGTGAGCGGCTTTCATACTGCTTCTATTTTATCCTTGGGCCATCTCCAGATAAATGTTAAGCTGCATCTGTCTGGCGATCCGATTCGTGATCCTTGGAATCGGCCTCAACCTGTGACAGTGCATTTCTCACATCCCTATTTACTTCTTCCAAAGCCTGTCTGATGGGTTTGTTATGGCTCCCCATCGCCGCAGCAGTCCACAGGCGGTTTTGAAAGATAAATCTCCTTCATTTTCATTTTCTGCTTAACGGCAGCAATAAAAAAGACCCCCGCAGCGTATGATTTGACGCCGCGGGGTTTCTCAATTGTTCGGTTTGTATTGCAGCACCTTCTGGGAGAACGTCCGATCGAAGAACTGGATGAAGGGCCCAAGGCAGAACGCACAGATCAAGGTGCCAAGGCCCACAAGGCCACCCAGCAGCCAGCACAGCAGGGCGCTGAGCGCATCGGTGAAGATGCGGCACCCGAAGTACGGGCAGGGTGTGTAGTCCCGCAGACCGAGGGAAAGGTAATCGTAGGGCGCGATGCCGAGGTCGGCGGTCTGGTAGAGCGAAGCGCCCAGCGCCGTGACCAGCACCGCCGCGATGACCCACGCCAACTGCACCGCCAGCGACGGCGCGTCGCCGAAGTGGGCGTGAATGGGGTCATAGAACGCCGTGACGATGTACCCGATGCAGATGCCGTTGACGAAGGTGCCAAGGCCGATGTACTTGCGCCCGAACCAGAATTCCAGCAGGAAAAACAGGATGTTCGTGCACAGGTTCTGGGTGCCCAGCGAGATGCCGAGCAGCTCCGCCAGCCGCATGTTCAGGGCGCTGATGGAGTCGTTGCCGAGGTGGGACTGCTTGAAAAGCGCAATGCCAAGGGCGATGATGACGATGCCCGCCACCATGCCCACCACCCGCCGGGCAGTCGGTTTGCGCAATGCGGTGCCGTTCATAGGGGATTCTCCTTTAGCGTTTCTTTTCCCCTATTATACGCCTACTTTGGGCGGGAGACAAACTATTTATGGAAAGATACAACGATATACGGGGGATCCGCCTTACCCCTTTAATCTCACCTCAATCCGTTCTTTCTCCAGCCCCTCCCCGATCACGATGAGCACTTCCTGCCCCTTGGGGATAGCGTTTGCCGTCAGGCCGTCGGCGGTGGCGTTCAGCTCCACCCAGCCGTTCTCGTCCTGTACGAAGCCTTTCGCCCGCAGCACATGGCCGCACGCGGGGTCGGTGAAGAGGGCCGGGATATTCTGTTCGAGCTGCTGGCACGAGAGGCCCAGCTCCAAAAAGTAGGCCGAACCAAAGGCCCTATGCTCGTCGAAGTGGAGCTTTTCGCAGCTGGCCTGACGGCAGCCGCAGCGGTCGATGGCGGCAAAGTCCTCGCTGCCCCACTCATCCCACGGTTTTGTCAGCAGTTCACCGGGCCGGAACGTCCGGCTGCACTTGCACGCAGCCAGCGCACGGTTCAGGTGCTCTTGTGCGGCCTCCCTCTGCGCCGCATCGGCCAGTTGGCTGCGGCTGAAGACCACCGCGCCCGCGTTGGCAGCTTCGGAGGCCAGAACAAAAGCGCCCGATACAGAAAATCCGCATCGGGCGCTTTTTCAATCGCTAATTAAGTTATTGCTGTTGACTCAGGCGTTTACCTGGGAAGCTGCAACAGCGCAGGCAACGGTCATGCCAACCATCGGGTTGTTGCCGGCACCGATCAGGCCCATCATCTCAACGTGAGCGGGCACAGAGGAGGAACCAGCAAACTGGGCATCGCCGTGCATACGGCCCATGGAGTCGGTCAGGCCGTAAGAAGCCGGGCCAGCTGCCACGTTATCCGGGTGCAGGGTACGGCCCGTGCCGCCGCCGGAAGCAACGGAGAAGTACTTCTTGCCGTTTTCCAGGGCCCACTTCTTGTAGGTGCCTGCAACCAGGTGCTGGAAACGGGTCGGGTTGGTGGAGTTACCGGTGATGGAAACTTCAACACCCTCAGCCTTCATGATAGCAACGCCTTCCAGAACGTCGTTAGCGCCGTAGCACTTAACAGCAGCGCGCTCGCCGTCAGAGTACGGGATGGTCTCAACAACCTTCAGTTCGCCGGTCTTGAAGTCGTAATCGGTCTTGACATAGGTGAAACCGTTGATACGGCTGATGATCTGGGCAGCATCCTTGCCCAGGCCGTTCAGGATAACACGCAGGGGTTCCTTGCGGACCTTGTTGGCGGTACGGGCAATGCCGATTGCGCCTTCAGCAGCAGCAAAGGATTCGTGGCCAGCCAGGAAAGCGAAGCAATGGGTGTCCTCATGCAGCAGCATGGCACCCAGGTTGCCGTGGCCCAGGCCAACCTTACGCTGTTCAGCAACAGAGCCGGGGATGGTGAAAGCTTCCAGGCCTTCGCCGATGGCAGCAGCGCAGTCAGCAGCGCTCTTCAGGCCGCGCTTGACAGCGATGGCAGTGCCCAGGGTGTAAGCCCAGACGGCATTATCGAAGCAGATGGGCTGGATGCCGCGGATGATCTTATCGCAGTCGATGCCCTTGGCCAGCAGCATCTCGTTGCAGGCGTCGAGGCTCTCCAGACCGTTGGCCTTCAGGCAGGCCTCGATCTTGGGCATACGGCGATTCTGGGATTCAAAAGTTGCCATAATCTATGTTCCTCCCTCTCTTATTCTTCACGCGGGTCGATGTACTTGACAGCGCCCTGCTCAGCAGAGAAGCGGCCGTAAGTGCCGATGTTCTTCTCGTAAGCTTCCTTCGGGTCCATGCCATGGCGGATTGCTTCCAGCATTTTGCCCAGACGGACGAACTGATAGCCGATGACCTGGTTGTCTTTATCCAGAGCGGTCTTGAGGATGTAGCCCTCGGTCAGCTCCAGGTAGCGAACGCCCTTGGCCTTGGTGGAGAAGATGGTACCGGTCATGGAACGCAGGCCCTTGCCCAGGTCATCCAGACCAGCGCCGACAGGCAGGCCGTTCTCAGAGAAAGCGGTCTGGCTGCGGCCGTAGACGATCTGCAGGAACAGCTCACGCATAGCAACGTTGATAGCGTCGCAGACGAGGTCGGTGTTCAGAGCCTCCAGAATGGTCTTGCCGGGCAGGATCTCGCCTGCCATAGCGGCAGAGTGGGTCATGCCGGAGCAGCCGATGGTCTCAACGAGGGCCTCCTCGATGATGCCGTTCTTGATGTTCAGGCTCAGCTTGCAGGTACCCTGCTGGGGAGCACACCAGCCCACACCATGGGTGTAGCCGCTGATATCCTCAATTTTATACGCCTTGACCCACTGGCCCTCTTCGGGGATGGGCGCGGGACCGTGCTTGGGTCCTTTTGTGATCGGGCACATTGCGTTGACCTGTGCGGAGTATTCGATCATAATTTTCTCTCCTTTGCATATTGTTAGGCTTTTCACAGCTATCTTTATTATAAAGGGTCGAATCCTGTTTTTCAAGATGTTAGTTTATGCTAACCTTTTGTTTTTTCGCATTTTGTGCCCCCGGGCGGCATAGCGGGCGGCGAAACCGCATGGCGCAGTTGGGAGAGAGGCATGCGGAGTGTAGGGGCCGATGCTCGCATCGGCCCGCGGCATACGGGAATGTGCCGGGTCGTGATAAAACGGCAAAGCCCCTCCGGCCTCGCCACACAAAAAAGCGCCGCCCTTTTCCCCAAGAGCGGCACTTCCCTATTCAAAACCGTTCAGTACAAAAACCCAAAAATCACCCGCGACGCTGCGCCGCAAACTGCCATCATCACAACGGCGGCAAGGATGGGCGGCAGCCATTGCCGGGCCAGACCGTGGTGATCCGCCGGGCCGTCGGGCTTCGCTTTTTTGCCATGCTTTGCCGGGGCCTTTTCCGCCGCGGCATCCCCTTTCTCCGGCAGGCAGAACACCTGCAAAAGCGCGAAAAGCAGCATAATTTCCGGGAAGATCATCGACACGCGAATCGAAATGACCGCATGGGCCAGGTAGCTGACCAGCGCCAGTGTGACCGGGGCCACGCCGGGGCGCAGCCAGTTATGGGCGGCCTTGCGCAGGTGGGCGAGCGGCTGTGGGGCCGGAGGCGGGAAAGGCTGCCGAAGGGCCTGCGGTGGGCCATGACCTTTCTCTTTGTGAATCTGGCGTGGGTATTCTTCCAGGCGCCCAGTCT
>ERZ779880.2322-NODE-2322-length-13703-cov-3.052462_pt1 | contig 13703 bp, 9 predicted proteins | sample MGYA00511555_ERZ779880 | MGnify/ENA primary metagenome ERZ779880 (study PRJEB29588, sample SAMEA2145815) | human gut metagenome | biome: human gut; feature: human-associated habitat; material: faeces | place: Denmark | collected 2008/2010 ...
CGCGGTGTTTGCCGACGGGAAAGTGGTGATGGAGGGCAAGCCGCACGAACTGTTCAAGAAGGGCGCAACGCTCGTGTCGCTGGGACTGGACGTGCCCGTGACCGCCAAGATCTGTATGCTCTTAAAGGAGCGGGGCATCGAGATAGACACGGATTTTTCCACCGAAGATTTTACCTCCAAAGTTCTCGCGCTGTATCGGCGTTCCAAAGAGGGCATATGTTAAACGACGTTACTTTCGGACAATTTTATCCCGCCAAGTCCTTTGTGCACAACATGGATGCGCGCGCGAAGATCGTCTTCGTGATCGCCTACATCGTGGCGATCTTTCTGGCGGACAATTTCATCGCGCTCGTGGCGGGGACCTTATTTCTGATATTTGTCGTGCTGTTGTCCCGCGTGCCTTTCGGCAGCGTGCTGCGCTCGGTCAAGATGATCCTCTTCCTCATCGTGTTCACCGCGATCCTCAATCTGTTTTTCTATTCGGGCGAAAGCGCCTATAAGCCGCTCGTGGACTGGTGGATCATCACCATCACGCAGGAATCTCTGGTCAACATGGCGTTTTTGGCGCTCAGGCTCTTTCTTCTGGTGATGGGCACGTCGGTGCTCACGCTCACGACCACGCCCGTCTCTCTGACCGACGGCATCGAGAGCCTGCTCACGCCCCTCAAATGGATCAGATTCCCCGTGCACGAACTTGCGCTCATCATGAGCATCGCGCTGCGCTTTATCCCCACGCTCATTGATGAGGTGGGCCGCATCATGAATGCACAGAAGGCCCGCGGTGCGGATCTGGAAACGGGCAACCTTTTTCAGCGGGCAAAAGCGCTGGTGCCGATTTTTATTCCACTGTTTATCTCCGCCTTCCGCCGGGCGTATGATCTCGCCTTTGCAATGGATTGCCGCTGCTACCGCGGCGGGGAAGGCCGCACCCGGATGAAGCGTATGCAGCTGGCCTTTCGGGATTTTGGATCGCTTTTTGCAATGGCCGCGGTGCTGGCGGGCGTAATTGTGATCAATCATTTTATCCCCTCCCTGCTGTGACGAGTCAGGCGGTTACAAACGTTTCCCAAAGGAGGCAGCTTATGCGCAATCTGCTTATTACCCTGCGCTTTAACGGGCAGGAATATCACGGCTGGCAAGTTCAGCCCAATGGCGTAACTGTGCAGCAGTGTGTGCAGGATGCTGTGGAGGCTGTCACAGGCGTGCGTTCCGCAGTCACTGGATGCAGCCGCACGGATGCGGGCGTGCATGCGATGACGTATTGCTGTAACTTCCGCACGGAGCATGGCATCCCCTCCGAGCGCCTCATACCGGCGCTCAACGCCCACCTGCCGCGCGATATTGCGGTGTTCGGCTGCAAAGAGGTTCCGGCGGCATTCCATGCGCGTTATGACTGCAAGGGGAAGGAATATGTCTACCGAATATGTAACAGCCGTACACGCAACCCCTTTTGGGAAGGGCGCGCACTGCATTATCCTTATGTGATTGACGTGGCCTATTTAAACCAGCAGGCGCAGGATTTTGTGGGGCGGCATGATTTCTCTGCCTTCTGCGCCGCGGGTGGGAGTGTGGCGGATAAGGTGCGTACCGTCCGTGCGGCGCGTGTGGAAAGAAAGGGCGAGATCGTTTCTTTTTTTGTGGAGGCGGACGGCTTCCTTTACCACATGGTGCGCATCATGATGGGTACGCTTTTAAGTCTGGAGCAAGGGCGACTGCGCTCCGGGGCGATTCCGGTAATTCTGGAAGGGCGCGACCGAAGCGGCGCGGGGATCACCGCCCCGGCGCAGGGGCTTTATCTCAACCGCGTGTATTATTAAAAGGCAGCGCGGCCGGTAGGAGGCAAAAGCCTGCTGCCCCCAGTTCACATAACGATGGAGGGATGCGCCATGAAAAAAGATCAGGCAGTGCAATCGCCCGCGGGGCGACTGCGAGCCAGACGCAAAAAAAGGATCATGATAGCTTTGGCTGCCGCTGTGGTCATCTTAGCCGCTGTGGTGATAGGGGTGTGCGTTCAGGTGCTGCCTGGGCGTTCACAGGGGCAGGCCGGGCAGGGGCAGCAAAGCGAAGGCTTTCCCTACTCGATCAATTCTAATCTTGTGCGCGATATGCGAATGCTGGGGCCGGATGTGTTGCTCCTGACGGATGAGGCGGTCACCGTGCTCGATTCCTCCGGCCGAGAGGTCAGCCGCATGCCGCATGCCTATAAGCGGCCCGCGATGGATCTGCGCGCAGGGAGGCTGATCGTATATGATCGCGGGGGAAGAAAGCTGCGGCTGCAAAATCGCACCAAAATTCTGCTCGAAAAGGAGCTGGAATCCGATATCGTTACCTGCGCCATCGGGCGCAGTGGGAATTTTGCCGTTGCAACCCGTGAGGATAACGCTGCAAGCTTTTTGACGGTCTATGATAAAAATGTTAATGAAGTATTCAAATGGCGTTCATCGAACGACTATATCATGGACATAGTTTTATCGGATGATGGAAAATACGCCGCCGTGGCGGTAGCGGGCTCCTCCTCTGGCAAGCTGTATTCCAAAACGTATGTTTTTGCCTTTTCTAAAGACAAGCCCTTAGCCAGTTTGGAATACCCCGGCGTTTCGCTGTTTGACGTTTCCTTTTCCGGTAAATCCACCATTTTGGTCACAGGCGACTCGCTGCGGGGCGTGATCCAAAACAGAACAAAGATGATGGAACCGTTTTCCTTTGGGACGAATGAGCTACGCTGCTTCTCCGCCTCTGAGGAGGGGGAAAGCGCTCTGGTGCTCGCGGAATATGGCAGCATGAATGCAAACGATTTGATTGTTTATGATGAGGAAGGGCAGGAAAAATTCCGTCAATCCTTCGGCCAGGAGGTGCGTTGGGTATCCTGCGATGGCAGCAACACCGCCGTTTTGCTCGCCGGCAGCGTGCAGGCCTTTGACGCAAAGGGCAGGAAGATCGGCCATTTTGCTGTTCGGAGCGATGCGCTGCGCGTGCTGGTATCCGGCAGGAGCACTTATGTGCTCTCAATGGGTGAACTGGATCGCTTGGATACGCGGGATAAATCGCTGGATACATAGTGGATTCCGGCTGGGATGGGAGCTATGTTATCTATTGTGATTATGGATGGCTTATGCTATACTAGAATTCTAATAATATAAAGGGAATGGGCCTCCCGCCAGGGCGGCGGAGAGCTTTATGGAAGGGCCGGATGTATTCCCGTTTCTTTTAATTTTCCGAGAAGAGGTGGACTGTTTGGGCTTGGTGCTGGATTTTGCTTTTTTCGCTGTGCTGCTCGTGTGCATCATCGTAGCGGCAAAGCGCGGATTTGTGCTTTCGCTCATGGAACTGGTCGGATTTTTCCTCGCAGGCGCCTGTGCGCTTTCGCTTAGTGGTCTGATCGCACCTGAGATTTACGATCGTTTCTTTGCACAGCAGGTTACCCAGGCAATTGCCGCTCGGCTTCCGGATTTGTCGGGCGCGGCAACAGCCGCCCAGCAGGCGCATGCCGCTCTTGAGAGCCTGCCCGATGTGATCGCGCAGTTTGCAGCATCCTTGGGCATTGATACGGCAGCGCTGGCGCAGAAGATCCTTTCGGCGGATCTTAGCGGCGCGGCGCTTGCGCAGACACTGGCCGATAGCATCGCAAGGCCGCTTGTCACCCTGCTGTGCAGGCTTGCCCTCTTTGTGGGCCTAATTCTCATATTTGGGATTTTATTTCGTATTCTGGCGGCAGTGATTGACCGCTTCTTTCATCTTCCTGTCCTGCGCACGGCAAATGCCGCACTTGGCGGCGTGATGGGCGCGTTCAAAGGGTTGCTGGTGGTGTTGGTAGCGGGCGTTGCCTTGCAGCTGGCGGCAAACCTGTTCGCTTCGCCAGGCGCCGCTTTTCAGCAAACGGTGGAATCTTCCTTTGTGATGGGAATGGTTCGCGAGCTCCTTCTAGTTTCTGGCATCGCTTCATAAACCGGGCGGAGAGCGATCACATAAGCATATTGGCAAATCAACAAAATGTGTGGAAAAGGGTGTGTCGTATTTGAAGGGTCTTTTTAAGGGATGCCTGACGGTTCCCAACCTGCTAAGCCTGATCCGGATCATCTTGGTGCCGGTGTTTGCAGTGCTTTTTTATCAAGGCCATGTGTTGTGGGCAGTGTTCGTGCTGTTCCTGTCTGGCCTGAGCGATTTTTTTGACGGGAAGATTGCCCGCCGGTTTCATCAGGTGAGCGCTTTGGGGAAGGTGCTCGATCCAGTGGCGGATAAAATTACGCAAATCACGATTGCCGTGATGTTATTTCTGGAGTTTCACAAATCGACCAGCGGCGCCATGCGGGCGTTTAGCTGGGTATTTCTGTTCTTCCTGTGCAAGGAGGGCTTGATGATCCTCGGCGGCGCGGTGATGCTCGCAGTCGGGCTTCGCCCCGGCGCGGCGGAAATTTACGGCAAGGTGGCAACCTTTGCCTTCTATGGCGTGATGCTTGCTATCATCGCTTTTGGGCCGGGCTTTGGAGCATTTGTGCAGCTTGGCGCTTCGCCTATGCCGGATTGGATGATTATGATATTGGTCGTTGTATCCGCCATTCTTACCCTCGTTGCCCTCATTAGCTATCTGCCTGAGACCTTCCGCCAATTCCGCGACCGGAAGAAGCCACAGCAGGAGCCCCCTCAAAAATAAAACGGTGTGCCTGTGCGGAATGGACGCTTCTATTCCGCACAGCGGTATTCCGCCGCTGCGGCCGGCAGAAGCGTACAAGCTGATTGCACGTTTCTGCCGGCTTCAGAGGAATATGGGGTTTCCAAACCACTGAAAATCTGTTTTGCCTCTTAAGTGAAAGGATGATTATTAGCATATGAAACAGCCAATTTGCAGCAGATGCAAAAAACGCCCTGCCATGATCTTTATCTCCCGTGTGGACGGGGAAAAGAGCACGCCGGAAGGGCTTTGCCTAAAGTGCGCAATGGAGATGAATATTGGCCCCATTAAGCAGATGATGGAGAGCATGGGCATCACCGAAGAGGATCTCGATGCAATGAGCGAACAACTCGGCGGGATGTTTGGCGGTGAAAACGGTGAGGATTTCGAGCCTGGCGGCGCGGGGACCTTTCCCTTTATGCAGGGGCTGATGGATCTGAATTTGCAGCCCGGTGAAGTGAGCGAAACGCAGGGGGACGGCACGCCTGAGCAGGAAGAAACGCTCCCCGCCGAAGCGCCTGATGCAGCGCAGCAAACCAAGACGAAGCGCAGCAGAAGTAAGGAAAAGAAAAAGATTAAGCGCAAGTATCTTGACGCTTACTGCACCAATTTGACCCAGCGCGCGAAAGACGGCCAAATTGACCGTATTATTGGCCGCGACCGTGAGATTTACCGCGTGGTGCAGATTCTCTGCCGCCGCACGAAAAACAACCCCTGCCTCATCGGCGAGCCGGGCGTTGGCAAAACCGCCATTGCGGAGGGCCTCGCGCTGCGCATGGCAAACGGTGAGGTGCCCGCGCGGCTGGCTGATAAGGAGCTGCACTTGCTTGACTTGACCGCGCTCGTTGCAGGCACGCAGTTCCGCGGCCAGTTTGAAAGCCGCATCAAGGGCCTGATTGAAGAGGTAAAACAAAACGGCAATATTATCCTCTTCATTGATGAGGTGCACAATCTCGTGGGCACCGGCGATGCAGAGGGCTCCATGAACGCGGCGAATATCCTCAAGCCCGCCCTGTCCCGTGGCGAAATCCAGGTGATTGGCGCAACCACCTTCAACGAATACCGCAAAAATATTGAGAAGGATGCAGCGCTGGAAAGGCGCTTCCAGCCTGTGAAGGTGGAAGAGCCATCGATTGAGGATACCTATCAGATGCTTATGGGCATCAAAAGCTATTATGAAAATTATCACCATGTACAAATCAGCGATCAGCTGGTGCGGCGCGCTGTCGTGCTCTCTGAGCGCTATATCAACGACCGTTTCCTGCCGGATAAAGCCATCGATCTGTTGGACGAAGCCTGTACCTGCGCAAATCTGCGCAATAAGGCCATCAGCGACTATCAGAAGAAGAGCAATGAACTTCAGGAGCTCAAGGAGACGGAAGAGGATCTCATGAACGATACCGAGGAGATGGATTTGGAGGAAATTTCCCGTGTTCGTGCTGAGATCGTCGCCTGCGAGAGCGAAACAAACAAGTTAAAGCCGGCGGCGGATGACAACGGCGTAACAGAGGATGACCTCGCCAATGTCATCCAGCTTTGGACCGGCATCCCCGCGAGTAAGGTGATCGAAAGCGATCTGCGCCGCCTGGCGGGGCTTGAAAACACATTGAAAAGCAAAGTGATTGGCCAGGATGAGGCGGTTGCGCTCGTATCCGCCGCGATTCGCCGCAGCCGTGTGCAGATCAGCCCGCGCCGTCGCCCGGCTTCCTTTATCTTCGTCGGCCCTACGGGCGTGGGGAAGACAGAGCTGGTCAAGCAGCTTGCCAACGAGTTGTTTGATACGCCGGAAACGCTCATCCGCCTGGATATGTCCGAGTTTATGGAGAAGCACAGCGTGTCCCGCATCATCGGTTCTCCGCCCGGCTATGTCGGCTATGACGAGGCGGGCCAGCTCACGGAAAAGGTGCGCCGCAAGCCCTATTCCGTCATCCTATTCGACGAAATCGAAAAGGCGCATCCGGATGTGCTCAACATTCTGCTCCAAATTCTCGACGAGGGCCGGATTACAGATGCGCAGGGCCGCACGGTCAATTTTGAGAATACCGTGATTATTATGACCTCCAACGCGGGCAGCGAGCGCAAGGAGGGTGCGATGGGCTTTGCAAAAGATGTTCAGACAGCCACCCGGGAAAAAGTCATGAAAGCGCTCAGTGATTTCCTGCGCCCGGAATTTATCGGACGTGTGGATGAAGTGGTGGTGTTCCGTGCCTTGACAGAGTCGGATTACGAAAAGATCGCTGTGCTGATGCTCAATGAACTGGTGGGGCCGCTGCACGAAAAGGGCATTCACTTCACCTGGGAGGAGGGTGTACCGGCGATCCTTGCGAAAAAAGCCTTTGGTGGGCAGAGAGGCGCGCGTGATCTGCGCAACCTGATCCGCCGCAGGGTGGAGGATCAGATCGCCTCTCTTATGGTGGAACACTGCGATGAGCCGCTTGCCTCCATTTGTGTTGGCGCAAATGAAGATCTTTCTTTGGCATGCGTTACAATATAAGAAAAGCCGGAAGCACGGCCCTGCAATTGAAATGGGGCCGTGCTTTTTTTGTTTTTTTACGAAGCTCAGCCGGCGTCTATTTATTTCGGCGTAGGAGCGAAAGGATTTCCGCATCAACCGCAGGCCCGTACCTAAATAATACGGGTTCAAGCGATATCAGCCGTTTATGAAAACAGTTCGTTATCAACTAATTTTTAAGGATAGCGTAGAGGTGAACTGTGTTCGCCCTTATGGTGATTCTTCCATCCACCGCAGGCCTGTTTTCAAAGCAAAGCTAGCCTTCATTGCGGGGGTCTAAGAGATGCACGACGCCTATGAGTGCGCGCAGCTACCGGCTATTTTTTATTACGAAGCGCAGCGAGTAACAAAACAGGGCCTGCCTTCATTGCGGGGATCTAAGAGATGCACGACGCCTATGAGAGCGCGCAGCTACCGGCTATTTTTTATAGAATTCGATCACTATAACCCGAAAATGCTTGACGTAAGCAAAAATTTTTTGTATAATTAGGCCAAAATCAAAACGGGTGAATTGCCAAAAGCGCATAGCCTGCGGATAGGGATCATATTCTTTTCATAATGAAAAGGATCGTGTAGAGGAGGCCTGAAGAAACCTCCCGGCATTGTGCTGCGCATGGCCGGGGAAGGAAGCAAGGCGGCGTTTTCCGTCTGGCGGCTCGTATAATCCCGGCCGTGCGAAAGGGCTTGGCTGTACCAAAATTTTAAAGGAATGCAATGCCCTGCATTCCAATTCTGGAGGGAGCTTGAAAATGATTTGTCCAAAGTGTGGAAAAACCAATGATGATGGAGTTACATCCTGCGCCTTCTGCGGCGCAAAGTTTACGGCAATGTCCGCAGAAGTTAAGAAAGAGTCCGGTGGATTCTTTCAAAAACATAAAACGCTGGTGATTGTGGCAATTGTTCTGGTCATTCTGATTGCAGGCGGTTCGGTTGCCGGTTATTTTATAAATGCTTCTAAAAAATCAACGAAACAAGGGGCGGATGCATTTAGCATTGATGCAAGCGGTGTGCTCACCAGCTATGCAGGCCCCGGCGGGGAAGTGGTAATTCCGGATGAGGTCAAAGAGATCGGCCCCGGTGCCTTCCAAAATAATGATACCATTACATCCGTCGTCATCCCGAAGCATGTCACTGCTATCGGCGCTAGCGCGTTTGAAGATTGCAGTAAGCTGACGAAGGTCATCATGCCGGAGCAGCTTGAAAAGCTTGCCGAACGCACTTTTGAGGGCTGCCGGTATCTAACTGATGTGACCATCCCGCAAGGCGTTACGATCATTGAAGAGCGCGCCTTTGGAGATTGCACGGAGCTGCCTGCCATTACAATCCCCGGCACGGTAAAGCGAATTGATATCTATGCTTTCTGGGCCTGCAATAAGTTAACAAAGCTCACGATTGAAGAGGGCGTGGAAGTAATCGGAGATTCCGCTTTTGGCGTATGCATGCATCTGCCCGAGGTGAAGCTTCCATCCACGGTTACTACCATCGAGGATTCGGCATTCTGGAAATGTGAGGAGCTCAATAAGGTCACCCTTCCGAAGAGCATAACGAGCATCGGCTCCGAGGTATTTCCCGTTTCAGACGATCATAAGATGACGGTCTATGGCGAAAAGGATTCCTTTGCTCATAACTTCGTGAAGGATAATAAGAATTTTACGTTTGTAGAAACCAACGGTTAAGCGTCATTCGATTATCAAAATCAGCAGCCCAGCAGGGAACACACTGCTGGGCTGCTTTTCGTCTATCGCTTTATGGTGTTGCTCCGCCGAAGAGGCTTCGCTTGACGTAAGGATAAGGATGAAGCATAATAGAAAAAGATCAATTTGTCAGGAAGGGAGAGCCATATGAAATCCGAATATCCATACCGGGAGATTGCGCCCAAGGTTTATATGATCAACGAGTTCAATGTGGCGGATTGCTATCTGCTCGTCGGCACTGAACGCGCGCTGCTGATTGATATGGGCGTGGGGCTCGGGAACCTGCGCGCCTTTGTGCAGCGCCTCACCGGCGGGCTGCCGCTCGATGTGGTTGCAACACATGGGCATGTGGATCACATTGGCGGGCGTGGGCAGTTTCCGCGCGTTTCAGTGCAGAAAGAGGATGTGGGCATCATTGGCCGGGTAACTGTACCCTATCGGAAAGCCTTTTTTGCCCTGCAACGTCAGGCTGCCCCTTATGGGGTGAAGGCTAAGGATATTCGGCCTGGTGAATATCACTCGGAGCCTCTGCCCATGCACGAAGGGCAGGTGTTTCGCCTCGGCGGGAAAACGGTCTCTGTAACACACGTGCCCGGGCATACACGCGGTTCCGTCTGCCTGCTCGCTGAGGAGGACCGGCTGCTTTTCACCGGGGATAATGGGAACCCGGTTTTGTTCCTCTTCCTGCCAAATTGCGCCACGCTGGAAACCTGGCTGCGCAGTGCAAAGCGCATGCTGGCGCTTGCACGGGAAACCGGTGCGGCGATGTACAGCGGGCACGGCTTTTCTGAATTGGCAGAAGAAACGGTGCAGGCGCAAATCCGGCATATGGAGGCAATCCTGACTGCTGCGCCACGGAAAAACGCACACATGCCGCGGTATCAGGTGAGTAGGCAGAAGGAAAATGGTCTGCTCGCAATTTATCGCGGAGATCTCCTGTGGGATGAGCGGTGAGGGAAAACCCGCATGCTTTTTTCAATTTCGCTCTTGCCAATCGTTTGAGATTGTGCTATATTAAAACAAATCTATAACGCTGTGATGAAGAGAGTAAGCGGTTTTCAATCGTTTTCGCGGCCAGAGAGGGCGAGCCCAGGCTGAAAGCGCGCCCGCGCGGAGAAGCTGCTGAAGTTCACTTCGGAGCGGTGCGGTTGAAGCGAGAGTGGTAGGCCGCAACGGTTCGCCTCCGTTATGCGGCGCAACGCTCTGTTACAGGGCGCGAGTGTTTGCTTCTTTGCAAAAATCAGGGTGGTACCGCGGAGGAATTACGCCTTCGTCCCTATTCACAGGGGCGAAGGCTTTTTGTTGTTCCATTGGATGCACCCATCAGAATCAAAGAGCAGAGCAGTTGAGCAAGTCTGATTTTAGTTTGGAAGGAAGGATTCAGAATGAAAGAGCAGCTCGAATCAATCCGGGAAGCGGCCCGGCAGGAGCTCGCAAAGATCGAATCGCGTGCGGGGCTGGATGCCGCCCGCGTGCGTTTTCTGGGCAAAAAGGGCGAGCTGACCGCCGTATTGAAGCAGATGGGGAAACTCACGGCGGAGGAGCGCCCGGTCATTGGTCAACTGGCCAATGAAGTGCGCGCCTATATTGAGCAGATTGTGGAAACACGCGAGAAGGAGCTCAAGGCGGAGGAAACTGCCAGGCAGCTGGAAAACGAGCGCATTGATGTAACGATGCCCGGCAAATGCCGCCCGCTTGGCCATAAGCACCCGCTCTCTATTGTGCTCGATGAGGTAAAGGAAATCTTCCTCGGCATGGGCTTTGAGGTAGCCACCGGCCCGGAGGTCGAGTGGGATTACTATAACTTTGAGGCGCTGAATATTCCGCCGGATCACCCTGCGCGCGATACGCAGGATACCTTCTATATCACTGAAAAGATGCTCCTGCGCACGCAAACTTCGCCTGTGCAGATCCGTGTGATGGAGCAGCAGAAGCCGCCCATCCGCATCATTGCGCCCGGCAGGGTTTACCGCTCCGATGCGGTGGACGCCACGCATTCTCCTCTGTTCCACCAGATTGAGGGCCTTGTGGTGGATGAGGATATCACCATGGGCGATCTCAAGGGTACGCTCGAGGCCTTTGCCAAACGGCTCTATGGCGACGATACGCGTATTCGTCTGCGGCCGCATCATTTCCCATTCACGGAGCCATCCTGCGAGATTGACGTATCCTGCTTCCGCTGCGGCGGCAAGGGTTGCCCGATGTGCAAGGGCGAGGGCTGGATCGAAATTCTCGGCGGCGGCATGGTGCATCCGAAAGTGCTGCAAAACGGCGGCATTGACCCGGAGAAATACAGCGGCTTTGCCTTTGGCGTAGGGCTGGAGCGGCTTGTTATGTTCCGCTTCAATATTGACGATATGCGGCTGCTGTATGAAAACGATATGCGGTTTCTCAGCCAATTCTAAGGGAAGAGGGCAAGGGAGCTTTATGCATTGCGCAGCAGCGCCTGCGAATTGTGCTTTTCAATCATAAATTCCACTCGAAAATTCGGCTGCGCCAAAACCGCACAATTTCGCGGCTCGGTGCAAGAAAGGATTGTCATGTAATGAATTTATCCAAAAAATGGCTGCTCGATTATATCGACTTAAACGTTGACGATAAAACATTCAGCGACGAAATGACGCTCTCCGGCTCCAAGGTGGAGGGCTATGCGAAGGAGGGTGCGGATCTTACCAACATCGTGGTCGGCAAACTTCTATCGCTGGAAAAGCACCCGGATTCCGATCATCTCTGGATCTGCCAGATCGACGCGGGGCAGGGGAACCCCCTCCAGATCGTCACCGGCGCGCAGAATTTGAAGGAGGGCGATTTTGTCCCCGTCGCGCTGGATCATTCCACAGTGCACGGCGGCAAGCAGATCAAAAAGGGCAAGCTGCGTGGCGTGCCAAGCAACGGCATGCTCTGCTCGCTGGGCGAGCTGGGGCTGACCACGCACGATTTTCCCTATGCAATTGAGGATGGCATCTTTGTTTTGGGCGATGACTGCGATTTGACGCCCGGCGCGGATATTCATGACGCGATCGGCCTCAACGATACGGTCACGGAGTTTGAAATCACCTCCAACAGGCCGGACTGCCTGTCTGTTTTGGGCCTCGCGCGTGAGGCTGCGGCAACCTTTCAAGTGCCGTTCCAAATGCCCGTGCCGCAGGTGAAGCCTACTGCGGGCAATGTGAATGACCACCTGAGCGTTACCATCCTGGATGCGGAAAGGTGCTATCGCTATGTGGGCGCGGTCGTCGAAAATGTGCGCATTAAGCCCTCCCCGCGCTGGCTGCGCGAGCGGTTGCGTGCGAGCGGCGTGCGCCCGATTAACAATATTGTCGATATCACAAATTTCGTCATGCTCGAATATGGCCAGCCGATGCACGCTTTTGACCTGCGCTACCTGGAGGGGAACAGCGTGATCGTTCGCCGTGCAGAAAACGGCGAGCGGATCACCACGCTGGATGGCATTGAGCGCACGCTCACAGATGATATGCTCGTCATTGCGGACGCGAAAAAGCCTGTGGCTGTAGCGGGCGTGATGGGCGGCGAATATAGCGGCATCATGGAGGATACAACCACCATTGTTTTTGAATCTGCCTGCTTTAACGGCGCGTCTGTGCGCCGCACAGCCAAAAAGCTTGGCATGCGCACGGAGGCGTCCTCTCGCTATGAAAAGGAGCTGAGCCCCGTCAGCTGCCCGGTTTGCCTTGCGCGCGCGTTGGAGCTTGTGCAGCAGCTCGACGCGGGCGATGTGGTGAACGGCGTGGTGGATTGCGACCGCTCCAAAAAGGAGCAGCGCACCCTGCCTTTTGATTGGCAGTGGGTTAATCACTTCATCGGCATCGAGGTGGGCCCGGAGGAGCAGAAGGCGATCCTGGAGCGCATCGGTTTCCGGGTGGAAAACGGCACAATCTATGTGCCTCCCTTCCGCAATGATATCGAGCATAAAGCCGATATTTCCGAGGAAATTGCCCGCTTCTACGGCTATGGGAACATCCCGAACCGGATGCTCACAGGCGTTGCGAACGCAAAGCTTACCCCCATGCAGCAGCTTGAGCGCTTGATCCACAGCACGCTGCTCGGCTGCGGCCTGAGCGAGGTATCCACCTATTCATTCATTAGCCCGAAGGCATATGACCGCGTCCGCCTGCCGGCGGAAAGCGAAAAGCGCAAGTCTGTTGTGATCACCAACCCGCTGGGCGAGGATACGAGCGTCATGCGCACAACGGCTCTGCCGTCCATCTTAGACGTGCTCTCCCGTAACTATAATAACCGCAACCCGCAGGCAGCGATCTATGAGCTTGCGGTGGAATACACCCCGCGCGGCACACAGGAGCTTCCCCTGGAGCAGCCGAAGGCCGCGATTGGCATGTATGGCGATGGCTGCGATTTCTATGCGCTCAAGGGCGTGGTGGAGGAGCTGCTGAAGGCCTGCGGCCTGGTAGATTACGATGTGGAGGCTGTGACGGATGATCCGACCTTCCATCCCGGACGCACGGCACGAATCATGAAAGAAAGCCGCGAGGTGGCCTTCCTTGGCGAAATCCACCCGCAAGTGCAGGAGAATTATGGCCTCGGCATGAAAGCGTACGCTGCTGAGGTGGATGTAGCCGCCCTGATGGAGCTCGGCAACCGCCAAAAGGTCTATCACCCGCTGCCGAAGTTCCCGGCCTCCACGCGCGATATTGCCGTGGTGTGCGCGCGCGAAACGCCGGTGCTCACGCTGGAGCGGGTGATCGGCGAAGCGATTGGTGCAATTCTTGAAGAGATCAGCCTCTTCGATGTTTACGAAGGCAAGCAGATTGAGGCTGGTAAAAAGAGTGCGGCGTTCAGCCTGCGGCTG
>ERZ779880.2325-NODE-2325-length-13672-cov-19.100169_pt1 | contig 13672 bp, 10 predicted proteins | sample MGYA00511555_ERZ779880 | MGnify/ENA primary metagenome ERZ779880 (study PRJEB29588, sample SAMEA2145815) | human gut metagenome | biome: human gut; feature: human-associated habitat; material: faeces | place: Denmark | collected 2008/2010 ...
CCTTTTATATATACATCCGTAGCATGAGACTTCCAATACATGGCAAGGCGCGAAAGTAACCAGTCCGGTTGGGCGTCTGTCAGGTTAGCATAAAGATCGGTTCGCTTTTTCAATTTCTCAAATACGTCTTTTGCCCAATCTTCTTTTTCTATCAGATTCAGGGTTTCACTCTTACCGTTACTGTCTGTCAGGTAACGTGGATGGCTATTCGGCAATTGCTGTTGGAAGGCGATTTTCACCTCCTGAGCTTGTAATATCCCTGAAAAGAGAAGACATATCAATAAACTAAGTACTTTCATATTCTATCAATAACATTAGGTGTTTAAAGAATATACGGATGAGGGTGGATAATTACTCAACGAAATTCTTCAAAGATAGCGCAAGACTGTATAAAAGATGTAATCATTATTACACTTTTTTAAAAATAAAGCCCCTACTTTTGTGAAAAATACTATTTCCTATGAAGAAATTGTCATTTATAAACAGGTTTTTACCTTCGTACAAATGGAAAGTGGCTGCGATAATAATTTGCGGTGTTGTGGTAGGCGGGGGAGGCTTGTTCATGTATTTGCTGCGGGCGCATACCTACTTGGGGGATGAGCCGTCAGCGTGCGTGAACTGTCATATTATGGCACCTTACTATGCTACATGGTTCCACAGTTCACATAGTCGGGATGCCACTTGTAATGATTGTCATGTTCCTCATGAGAATGTCGTTAAGAAATGGACATTCAAAGGGATGGACGGTATGAAGCATGTAGCTGCTTTTTTGACAAAGAGCGAGCCGCAGGTTATCAGGGCGCATGAAGCCAGTTCAGAGGTGATTATGAATAACTGTATTCGTTGCCATACGCAGTTGAATACGGAGTTTGTGAAAACCGGAAAAATAGATTATATGATGTCTCAGGTAGGCGAGGGTAAGGCTTGCTGGGATTGTCACCGGGATGTGCCGCATGGTGGAAGCAATTCGTTGTCATCTACTCCCAATGCACTGGTACCTTATCCCGAATCGCCCGTTCCGGACTGGTTGCAAAAGATGCTTAAGAAATAATGAAATAAAATCAATATACTTATGGAAAAGAAATTGAAGTCATGGCAAGGCTGGCTGCTGTTCGGTGGTTCGATGGTAGTCGTGTTTGTATTAGGATTATGTGTTTCCGCACTGATGGAGAGGCGGGCGGAATTAGAAAGCGTGTTCAATAACCGCAGGACTGTTATTACAGGCATTGAAGCCCGTAATGAAGTGTTCAAAAGTGATTTCCCCCGTGAATATCAGACTTGGACGGAAACAGCGAAGACGGATTTCCAGAGTGAATTCAACGGAAACATTGCAGTCGATGTATTGGAGCAACGTCCTGAAATGGTAGTTCTGTGGGCAGGATATGCTTTCTCAAAGGACTATTCGACTCCGCGTGGCCATATGCATGCGATAGAGGATATTACGGCAAGTCTTCGTACGGGTGCACCTGCTACTCCCGAAGATGGCCCGCAACCGTCTACCTGTTGGACATGTAAGAGTCCGGATGTTCCCCGTATGATGGAGGCTATCGGTGTGGATGCATTCTATAATAATAAGTGGGGAGCAATGGGTGATGAGATTGTAAATCCTATCGGATGTGCCGATTGCCACGAACCGGAAAATATGAACCTGCACATCAGCCGTCCGGCATTGATCGAGGCTTTTGCACGCCAGGGTAAGGATATTACGAAAGCTACTCCGCAGGAAATGCGCTCGCTGGTTTGTGCGCAGTGCCACGTGGAATATTACTTCAAAGGTGATGGTAAGTACCTGACTTTCCCTTGGGATAAAGGCTTTACTGTGGAAGATATGGAGGCTTATTATGATAATGAAGGTTTCTATGACTATATTCATAAACTGAGCCGTGCTCCGATATTGAAAGCGCAGCATCCTGATTATGAAATCTGTCAGATGGGTATTCACGGTCAGAGAGGTGTGTCATGTGCAGATTGCCACATGCCTTATAAGAGCGAAGGTGGTGTGAAATTCAGCGATCACCATATTCAAAGCCCGCTGGCGATGATAGACCGCACTTGTCAGACTTGCCACCGCGAAAGTGAAGAAACACTGCGTAACAATGTGTACGAACGTCAACGTAAGGCTAACGAAATACGTAACCGTTTGGAACAGGAACTCGCTAAGGCTCATATCGAGGCAAAGTTTGCATGGGACAAGGGGGCTACGGAAGATCAGATGAAAGATGTACTTGCCCTTATCCGTCAGGCGCAGTGGCGTTGGGATTTCGGTGTGGCTTCTCACGGTGGTTCTTTCCATGCTCCGCAGGAAATCCAACGTATCCTTTCACATGGACTGGATAAGGCTATGCAGGCTCGTCTGGCTGTATCAAGAGTATTGGCTAAGCATGGTTTTACGGATGATGTGCCGATGCCGGATATTTCAACCAAAGAGAAAGCACAACAATACATTGGTCTCGACATGGATGCGGAAAGAGCTGCTAAAGAGAAATTCTTGAAAACAACTGTACCTGCGTGGCTGGAAAAAGCGAAAGCTAACGGTCGCCTGGCCCAGAAATAAAACAGAGATATGTGGATCAGACCGTGGGGATTTAAAGAAGGATGCCTGATAGGCGCAGGATTGTTGGTGACAGGATGGCTGCTACAGATTACAATCGGTGAAATAGATTGGAGTCTGTTTGCCTATCCGGTGAATATCATTGTTCTGGTTTTATATATAGCCGGAATAGTTGCCATGCATTGCCTGCGCAAACGTGTCTATTTCTTCGGTTGGATGAGTCATTATACATCAGCTGTCTCTTCTCTTTTATGGGTGGCGGGCATTACGGTGGTGATGGGACTTATCCGTCAGCTCCCTTCCGATCATCCGGCAGATATGCTTGGCTTTTCGCGAATGCTTTCGGCATGGCCTTTTGTATTGCTTTATATCTGGATGGTGACTGTACTGGGGTTGACCACGCTTCGTGCCGGATTTCCATTCAGATGGAAGAAGCTTGCTTTCCTTTTGAATCATGCCGGGCTGTTCATTGCCTTGATTACGGCAACCTTGGGAAATGCCGATATGCAGCGGCTGAAAATGACTACCCGGATAGATAATGCCGAATGGCGTGCAATGGATGAGCACGGTAAATTGATAGAACTTCCGCTGGCCATTGAACTGAAAGACTTCACGATTGACGAGTATCCTCCGAAACTGATGCTGATTGATAATGAAACAGGACGTACATTGCCTGAGAAAGCACCGGAACATTTGTTGCTGGAAGAAGGTGTAACGGATGGGCAACTGTCCGATTGGCTGGTGACTATCCGGCAAACGATTCCCTGGGCGGCTTCTGTGGCTACGGAAGATACGGTGAAGTTTACCGAATTCCATTCGATGGGAGCCACATATGCCGTTTATTTGCAGGCTATCAATCAAAAGACGAAAACTGCAAAGGAGGGCTGGGTAAGTTGCGGTAGTTTTATTTTCCCATATAAAGCATTGCGTCTGGATTCGTTGACAAGCCTTATCATGCCGGAACGCGAGCCGCAGCGTTTTGCTTCTACAGTGAAAGTTTACACGGAAGACGGCAAACAGGTGGAAGATACGATTGCAGTGAACCATCCTCTGAATGTGGCCGGATGGAATATTTATCAATTGAGTTATGATGATACGAAAGGGCGTTGGAGCGATATCAGTGTGTTTGAACTGGTACGTGATCCGTGGTTGCCTGCTGTCTATACGGGTATTATCATGATGGTGCTGGGAGCTATCTGTCTGTTTGTTAACGCACAAAAAAGAAAAGAGGAGGACGCTGAATGACGTGGGATTATTTTGTACCGTTTTCAATTGCCGCCCTGCACTTCTGGGGATTCGGTGCCTTTGCCGCCTGGCGCGGAAGAAAACCGTATGTTGTTGGCGGGCTTACCTTGATAGGACTTGCTATCTTCTTTTGCTTTATTGTGGGAATGTGGATTTCTCTGGAGCGTCCGCCTATGCGGACCATGGGAGAGACTCGCCTGTGGTACTCTTTCTTTCTTCCACTGGCAGGACTCATCACATACAGCCGTTGGAGGTATAAGTGGATACTCAGTTTCAGTTTTATTCTGTCACTGGTATTTATCTGCATCAATATCTTCAAACCGGAAATACATAACAAAACTTTGATGCCGGCTTTGCAAAGCCCGTGGTTTACGCCGCATGTCATCGTATATATGTTTGCCTATGCTATGCTGGGTGCGGCTACCGTGATGGCTATTTATCTGCTTTGGTTCAAGAAGAAGCCGATTGACAGCCGGGAGATGGACCTATGCGATAATCTGACTTATGTAGGATTGGCATTCATGACATTAGGCATGCTGTCGGGGGCTGTATGGGCAAAAGAGGCGTGGGGACATTACTGGTCGTGGGACCCGAAAGAGACATGGGCGGCCGCTACGTGGTTCTCCTATCTGATTTATATACATTTCCGCCTTGGAAAACCTTTGTTACACCGTAAGGCCTTAATTTTACTTCTGATATCATTTGTTTTGCTGCAAATGTGCTGGTACGGCATAAACTATCTGCCCTCTGCACAGGGAGTCAGCATTCATACGTATAATTTAAACTGATAATCATTATGAAAACTACTTATTGGGCAATGCTTCTCATGCTTTTGCCAAGCATGGCGTATACGCAAACAACAGAAAAAGAGAATGAATTTACAATGTCCATCCAGATCAGACCTCGTGCAGAATATCGTAACGGTGCTCTGATGCCCCGTAACGAAGGAGAGGAACCTGCAGGATTCATCAATAACCGTGCACGACTTTCTATGGAGTACAAGCGTTCTGATTTGCAAATGAAAATCTCGGCTCAGCATGTGGGGGTATGGGGACAAGATCCGCAGATTGACAAGAATGGACGTTTCATCATGAATGAGGCATGGGCTAAACTGAATTTCGGTAAAAACTTCTTTGCACAATTAGGTCGTCAGACCCTTTCGTACGATGACGAACGCATTTTGGGCGGACTGGATTGGAACATAGCCGGACGCTATCATGATGCATTGAAACTGGGCTATGCCGACCCCAACAACCAATTGCATCTTATCCTCGCTTTCAACCAGAATGACGAGACTAAGATAGGTGGTACCTATTACGTGCAGGCCGGAGCACAGCCTTACAAGAATATGCAGACATTCTGGTATCACTATAAATCCGATTATACTCCCTTTGATGCATCCTTACTGTTCATGAATCTGGGACTGGAGACCGGAGATGCAGTAACAAAAGAATCCCATACCCGCTATCTGCAAACGATGGGTACTTATATTACTTATAAGGATAATGGCTGGAATGTGGACGGTGCTTTCTACTACCAGATGGGGAAGAACCTGAATGCAGAAAAGGTATCTGCCTTTATGGCAAGCCTGCAGGCCGCTTATGCCATTGACAAGACCTGGACCGTAGTGGCAAGTGCCGATTATCTAAGCGGAGACAGCGGTGACAGTGACAAGTACAAGGCATTCAATGTTCTGTATGGCACACATCACAAGTTCTACGGAGCTATGGATTATTTCTACGCATCCGATTTTAAAAACGGATATGCTCCCGGGTTATTTGACAAACGTCTGGGTGTACGTTTCCGTGCTTCCGATAAGGTGGATATGGACTTGAACTATCACCATTTCTCAACAGCGGCGAAATTGCCGAATCTGAAGAAAGCATTAGGTTCGGAAGTCGATTACCAGATTAACTGGTCGGTGATGAAAGATGTGAAACTCTCTGCCGGATATTCCTTCATGCGCGGAACGGAAACCATGGATGTCGTGAAAGGCGGTAATCACAAAAGCTGGCAAGACTGGGGATGGGTTTCAGTAAATATCAATCCGAGAGTATTGTTTGTGAAGTGGTAAAGATAGATAAAAGAGAATACGTATGGGGAGCTTCCTCATACGTATTTTTCTAATGATGGTTCGTCCAGAACACGGACTGTCTTTCCGTCCATCTCTATAATTCCTTCCTTTATCATTTTATTAATTTCCTTTGATAGTGCAGGGCGGGTTACATTCAGATATTCGGCAAGGGTTGCCTGATTGTGAATGATGTTGACTGTTGAAGAGTTCTTTTTCTTGTGTTCCAGCAAGTAGACAACGAAACGTTCACGCACTGTTTTTCGTGATAGGGTTTTCAGGCGGGATACTGTGCAGACATTACAATTGCCCGTGATGCAAAGAAAGTTGTGTAATATTTTAGGTTCCTCGCTGATAAGCTTAAACATGGACTCTTTACTGGCAGTGAGTAGGGTACTGTCTTCCATGGCAGTAAAGGTTGCCGGCAGCACTCCGTCTGAACTGAATAAATGAGGAGTAGCGAATGCACGTGCTGCAACGATATATTCTATCATGACTTCATTTCCCAATCCGTCAATAATATCTACCCGTAGTTTTCCTTCTAACAATACATATAACTTCTTGCAGAGTGTTCCCTGGGTGGCAATGATATCTTTTTTGTCTACCGAGTACAGGGAGATATCCAACCTGTCGAGCAATGAATGCTTGATGTTAAGGGGAAGGTCACGAAACAGCGGAATCTGGAAAAGTAATTCCTGATGTTTGTCGGTTAATGTTATTTTCCTCATTATATTAGGTAGTTGGTTGTACAAAGATACGATGAAAAAGTAGAATTAAAAGTATTTCTTCGAATTCTCCTCGTCAATAAACATTTCTTTTCCTTCTATTTGTATGCAGCCCTCATTGCTCAATTCAGATATGGCACGTGCCAATGACGGACGGGCTACCCCAAGTATATGTGCCACCTCCTGTTGGGAACCGATACCTCCATGCATCTTTACATAATTGAGTAATCTGGATTTCAGGCTTTGTAAGGCAAACTCGTTCAGTTTCTTGGATAGAAATAAGCTCCGGTCGGAAATCAACTTCAGGAAATTCTGCATAATGATCGGGTACTGGTGCATGAACTCCAGAAAAGCATCCTTATTCAGAATCAATACTTCCGAGGTTTCCAGGGTTTCGATATTCACCGGGAAACGGTTTTCGGAGGCGAAGATGAAAGCCGGTGCAAGGAGCTTCGGAGCACGGAGAGTCTCTATGGTGAGTTGTTTTCCTTCTGCACTGACCATTTGCGTACGCACTGTTCCATTGCACAGAATATAGAGAGAACGGTAAATATCTCCCTGCATGGCGATAAACTCTCCCGATTTATAAGATTTAAGGGTATGTTGGTGCAACAGAATGAACTTTAACAGCGTTTCTTCTGTTATGCCTCGAAATAATGGCATCTGTAATAATATATGTGGTTCCATTCTTTTTTAAGTTTTTTGTGATAGGGTGTAACATACGTGACAATTTACCTGCTATAAACTCTCCATCTTTGCACAAAGATAATGCAAATGTATTTTATAGATGCCCGATTACAATTAATTTATAGTATGGTAAATGATAATTTAGCGGTGGGGAATTGGTACGCGGACGACACGGATAAGACGGACGAACGCGGATTAAAATTTCCCTGCGGCGTGCAAGTAATTTTTCAGACGCGGATTACGCGGATGACACGGATCTCTTTTTTCCATCCGGATAAGATGCAGTAAACATAGCGCAGCCTTTAAAATCCGCGTTATCCGCGTAATCCGCGTCTGAAAAATTACTTGCATGCCGAAGGGAAAACTTGCTCCAGCGCTACGCTGCTAAATTATCATTTATAGAACAACCTAATTTTGCATGAGTATTTAACTAAATAAAAAGAATAAGATGATGGAAGCTAAAATGTTTTGTTATCAGTGCCAGGAAACAATGAAAGGCACCGGTTGTATCTTGAAAGGTGTGTGTGGAAAAGAAAGTCATACAGCAAAGGCAATGGATTTGCTGATGTTCGTGGTACGTGGAATATCAGTCGTTACTGATGAATTCCGTAACGCCGGACATCCCGTAGCTGCCGAAGTGAACCGTTTTGTTGTGGATGCCTTATTCTGCACCATTACAAATGCCAACTTCGATGATGAAAGCATTCTGAACAGGGTGGATAAAGGTATGATATTGCGTAACCGTTTAATAGAAGAAGCCAAAGAAAAAGGTATTTCCTTGCCTGAAATCGACGAACTGCAATGGCAGGGTGGACGTGATGAGTATGCTTCCAAAGCGGAAAGCGTAGGTGTGCTGCGTGAGCCCGACATAGACCTGCGTTCCCTGAAAGAATTGATGACCTATGGTCTGAAAGGTATGGCGGCATATCTGGAACATGCCATGCGTCTGGGATATGACGATGCTTCTATCCATACTTTTATGCAACATGCTTTGGCCGCCACTGCCACAAAATCACTTCCGGCAGGCGAATGGGTGAAGATGGTGCTCCAGACCGGAGAATACGGTGTGAAGACTATGGCTTTACTGGATAAAGCGAATACCGAACGCTATGGCAATCCGGAAATGACAAAAGTAAATATCGGAGTAGGGAAGCGTCCGGGTATCCTGATAAGCGGCCACGACCTGAAAGATATGGAAGAACTATTGAAGCAAACCGAAGGTACAGGAGTCGACGTGTACACACATAGCGAAATGCTTCCTGCTCACTATTATCCTGCTTTCAAGAAGTATTCCCACTTCGTAGGCAACTATGGAAATGCCTGGTGGAAGCAGCGTGAAGAGTTCACTACTTTCAATGGTCCTATCCTGTTTACAACAAACTGTATCGTCCCTCCGTTGGCAAATGCTGAATATAAAGAACGTATGTTTACAACAAATTCCACCGGATATCCCGGTTGCAAGTACATTCAGGCAGATGCCGAAGGTAGAAAAGACTTCTCCGAAATTATTGAGATAGCCAAGCAATGCCAGCCGCCTACGGAAATAGAACGTGGAGAAATCATCGGTGGCTTTGCCCATAATCAGGTGTTGCAACTGGCAGATAAAGTGGTAGATGCCGTGAAGAGCGGTGCTATTCGTCGCTTTGTGGTTATGGCAGGTTGCGACGGACGTATGAAGGGACGTGATTATTATACCGAATTTGCCAAGGCATTGCCTAAAGATACAGTCATCCTGACAGCAGGTTGTGCCAAGTATCGTTACAATAAGTTGCCTCTGGGAGATATCAACGGCATTCCACGCGTACTGGATGCAGGACAGTGTAACGACAGCTATTCACTGGCAGTCATTGCAATGAAACTGAAAGAAGTGTTTGAACTGAATGATATCAACGAACTCCCGATTGTGTATAACATTGCCTGGTACGAGCAGAAAGCCGTTATCGTACTGCTGGCCTTGTTGAGTCTGGGTGTGAAGAAAATACATTTAGGGCCTACGCTGCCTGCCTTCCTGTCGCCCAATGTGGCAAAGGTCTTGGTAGATACTTTCCAGATAGGTACCATTAGTGATGTGGAAGATGACTTGAAGATGTTCCAATTATCATAAATGATTAATAAATTCTGAAGTATATTCGGGTGGATAATTTCCGCCCCTACAAATTAATCACGATATGATTAATTTGTAGGGGCGAATTATTATTTTAGTAGAATTCTTTTGAGTGGTCTTTGAAATTTACAACTTCCACCCCAATGTCTTTTCCTGTATATTCCATAGCTTGGCGTATAGCCCCTTATTATCGAGTAGTTCCTGATGCTTACCTTGTTCGGCAATGCATCCTTCCTCCAATACTATGATGTTATCTGCATTCTTGATCGTCTTCAGGCGATGTGCAATCACGATTACCGTACGTCCTGCAATCAATGTATTGATGGCACGCTGTACTTCCACTTCATTTTCCGGATCGAGTGAAGCCGTTGCTTCATCCAGAAGTACTACGGGAGCTTCTTTCAATATAGCTCGTGCGATAGAAATGCGCTGCTTCTCTCCACCGGACAAGGTACACCCCCCTTCACCGACCTGCGTATCATATCCTTTGGGCAATCGCATGATGAAATCGTGGCAACATGCTTTGCGGGCCGCCGCTTCTATTTCTTCGTCCGTAGCGTCGGTTTTGCCGAAACGGATATTGTTGCGAATAGTATCTTGAAACAGATACACATCTTGGAATACCATTGAGATATGGCTCATCAGCGATTCCGGTTCCAGGGTTTTCATATCTACTCCATTAAATAAAACCTGTCCCTGTTGTGGATCGTAAAAACGTGCGCATAGTTTCAGCATGGTGCTTTTTCCACTGCCCGAAGGACCTACCAGAGCGGTGAGTGTATTCTTGCGCAGTGTTACTGATACATCATGCAGTACCTGTTTTTTCTGATAGCCGAACGATACGTGATAGAAAGTAATATCACCGCTTTCCGGAGCTTCTTTACTTCCTTGCATTTCCGGTTCGTTCATCAGCGCCAGGATGCGCCCTCCGGCAATGGAGAAATATCGGAATTCTGCAAAGTTGGTCAGTGCCGAAGTCAGCGGATCGAAGACGCGGGAACCGACAACGAGGAACATAACGAACGTGAGCAAGGATAAATCTCCTCCTATTAATAAGTACGTACCACAAAGTATCATCAACGTCAGACCTGCCCGTATCAACGTTACAGAAAGCAGTATGAACGGGCCGAGTAATGCTTCCTGGCGGATACAGGCACGGCGTAGTTCAGCAAAGGCATTCTTCAGACGGACAAACTTGTCGCCCAGCAGATTATATGCTTTCATTACCCGTATTCCCTGCAAGTACTCTTCCAGGCGATTGCCTGCATTGATTTTGGCAGCAATCTGTTTGCCGCTCAGTTTGTATTGCAGGTAAGTACTGCCCAGCAATATTCCTACGGCAAGTGGCAGGGCTATAAACATGGCAACGGCCATTCGCCAATCTATCCATAGCAAGCCGAGGAAGGCAAGTACAGGCATCACCAGTGCACCCATCAATTGGGGCAGATGATGCGAAATACCTGTTTCCGCCATGGTAAAGTCTGTAATCAGCATGGACGAAAGATCACCCGGATCGCGGCGTGAGAGGAAACCCAATGAGAGTTTCCGCAAATGCTCTGCCAGGCTGACACGTCCTGCGGCACTCATTTCATAGGCACCCCGGAAATTGGCGCGGTAAGAAGCCCTTTCGGCCAATGCCATGACAAATACATACACTACAAGCAGGATAAAAATAGTCCAGAGCCGTTGAGTGTCCAGCGGCATTCCATTGCCATCGAAAGCGCGGAATATCACGTTGATCGCTTCGATGGACAGGCAGAATGGGACAATATTTACCAGGTTGGCAAGCATCGTGTAGCCCACAGGTTTGCGAAGGCGTTCGGTGTGCCCTATCGTAATATTTTCTATTGCATTCATTCTTTTACCTCCTTCTTACTGTTTAGTTCCCAGCGGAACGCATCCGTATAAGCGTCCCACATATTCTTATATAATCCTTCCATTTTACTTAATATCTCGTGTTTCCCATGCTGTACGAGCTTTCCTTCGTTCAGTACGATGATTTGCTGTGCCGAAATGATGGACGAGAGACGGTGTGCAATGATGATAACCGTCTTATTCTGGATCAGATGTTGCAAAGCCTGCTGCATCTTATATTCATTTTCGGGATCGGCAAAAGCAGTCGCTTCGTCCAGCACCAGGATAGGGGCATTTTTCAGGATAGCCCTTGCCACACAGACACGTTGCGACTCGCCACCGGAAAGGTAGACGCCCTCATCTCCGATACGGGTTTCATAACCTTGCGGAAGACTTTCTATAAACTCATGGCACTGTGCGGCTTTTGCGGCAGCTATCACTTCCTCGCGTCCAGCACTGGAGTTTCCTACCCGGATATTCTCATAGAGGGTATCAAAGAAAAGAAAGCTATCCTGGAAAACAAAGGAAACAATGTCCATCAACTTTTCGGTGGGAATATCTTTGATGTTGACTCCTCCGATCCGTATTTCGCCTTCCGCTACATCCCAGAAGCGGGGAATCAGATTGGCTACTGTCGATTTTCCTGAACCCGAAGGACCTACGAGTGCCGTAATTTCACCTTGGCGTGCTGTGAAGGTGATGTCGCGCAGCGCTTCGGTACGGGTTGTCTCCGCTTTATTCTCATAAGCGAAACTAACCTTACGGAATTCAATGTCATAACCGGCGGGTGCTTGCGGTGTTTGTGCTTCCGATACGGGCGGCTCGGCAAAGATACGATCGATACGTTCTACGCCCTCGTCTATTTCCCGTGTGCCCGATCCGAGATACATCAGTTTATAAATAGGGGAGGCTACTCCGGGCCCCATAATAATAAAGAATAGATAGACAGCGGCTAATACCAGATTTTGTGGCTCATGACTCAGTAATAGTAGACCTATCGGCAGAATAAACGTAATGAGTGAGTTCAGTAATATGGTGAAGACCATCATACCGGGTTCGTATGTATCGCATACTTTCAGTGCATATTCCTTATACGCCTCAATCTCACTATTGAAACGGCGGAATGACCGGACGCTCTGACCGAAGATTTTTACCACCGGCATACCGCGTACATATTGTACGGCTGAGGCGCTCATTCGTTCCTGTGTATCAAAGTAGATTTTAGTAAACTCCTGTGCCTTTTTCCCGAAGAAGTTGGCAAACTGTAATCCTATACTCAATGCGATACAAAATAGACAGATCGCTGCCATCCAGCCATTCAGGGAGAAGAAGATAATAAACATCAGTGTGACCGTAGCCAATACATTCACAAGGTCGGGGATGGTATGGGCAATGAAGTTCTCAATCTTTTCTACATTCTGTTCCATAATTTTCTTGATGCTTCCGGTAGATGTACCGTTCAGGTATCCTAACGATAAGCGTCCAATGTGTTCCGATAGCTTGATACGCAGTCCGTATAGGATACGGAAAGCAGCGACATGTGAGGCCATCAGTGCCGCATAAAGTAGCAATAATCCTCCGATCAGTCCGAAGAAGGCAAACCATCCCCAGTATATCAGTATCCCGCTATCTATTTTTTCTAAGTCACTGGCGTGAAGCAGTAACTCCTGCAATACGCGGTATACCGACCAGTAGGGAACCAACATGCACGTAGCGCTTCCTGCCGACAAGATACCGGCCAGGATCAGCAACCCTTTCCGCTCGCCTGCAATCTCAAACAGGCGGGCGATTCCTTTTTTCTTTTTCAGTTTCTCTTTCATAATCTATCATACTTTTAAAAACGAACAATATTCAGATTCATTCAAAAAAAGAGAGAGCTTATATTTTCATAAGCTCTCTCCAACCAGTTACTTCGAATGTGATGTATTCTGTGACTATCTGTTCCAAATCTTCTGTCCCGACTCGATGCATGATCAATTCCTCAAACATGGTGAACATCCATGCCGTGTGCAGGTGGATAGAAAAGTCGGTTACATTGATATTCATTTGCGGATGTTTTTCTTTCATATCTCTGAAGTACTCTTTCACAAGTGATGTGGAGCGTTCGGTGAAGTTCTCCTTGAAGTTTTCCAGTGAAGAACCCTGTGCATGGAAAAATAGCAATACCAACAATTTGCGATGCTTTTGTATCAATGTCATGTACTCTTCTATCACACATCTTAGGTATTCGCTGGAATACATCTCCATGATATCTGCTCCATAACGGCCATGATGTTCGTGCAGCATTCTATCGAATGCACTGATCACGGGCCGTACTACTGTACAGAAAATATCATCCTTGTTTTTGAAATAGTTATAGATATTGCTCAACCCTACCTGGGCTTCTTGCGCAATTTCACGCATGGAAGCCTTCGGAAAGCCGTTTTCGAGGAATA
>ERZ779880.2332-NODE-2332-length-13650-cov-2.608459_pt1 | contig 13650 bp, 19 predicted proteins | sample MGYA00511555_ERZ779880 | MGnify/ENA primary metagenome ERZ779880 (study PRJEB29588, sample SAMEA2145815) | human gut metagenome | biome: human gut; feature: human-associated habitat; material: faeces | place: Denmark | collected 2008/2010 ...
TTAGGCGGGCTGAAATTTTGATTATGGATATTAAAAATCTGCTGATTTCAAAAGCAAAAGAGATTGGCGTAAAGGTTTCGCCTGCACAGGCGGAGCAGTTCCAGATTTATCTTGATTTGCTTTTGGAGCGCAACACCGTGATGAACCTCACGGCTATCACTGACCCGGAAGAGGCAGTCATAAAACATTTTGTGGATAGCTTGACGCTGCTGAAAGCGCTTGAAATTAAAAAGAATGCGAAAGTTATCGACGTAGGCACCGGTGCGGGCTTTCCCGGCATTCCGCTCAAGATCATGCGCCCGGACATTGAACTGACGTTGCTGGATTCTTTGAATAAGCGGCTTGTTTTTCTGCGCGAAGTGTGTGATGCCATTGGCATTGAAGCCGAGACGATTCATAAACGCGCAGGAAAAGACACGAAGCTACGTGAAAGCTTTGATGTTGCAACGGCTCGTGCGGTCGCAAACATGAATATTTTGGCGGAATATTGCATTCCGCTCATCAAAATGAAGGGTTATTTTGCCGCGATGAAAGGTCCGAGCTTGCCGGATGAACTGGAATATGCCCGAAAAGCAATCTCTTCGCTTGGATGCGATGTTGTAAAAACGGTTCCTTTTATTCTGCCGGATGAGGAACAGAGCGAGCGCTTTGTTGCCGTAATGCGCAAACTGCGCTTTACACCGAAAATGTATCCGCGTCACGGTGGCACGATCACCAAAAAACCGTTATTTTTAGAGCAGAAAGGGGAAGCAAAATGAGTATTATTTACCGTAAAGCCGAATTGAACGACATTCCGAAGCTGAACCCGCTTTTGGCGCAGCTTTCCGGTGCGATGGCAGATCCGCAGAAAATGGCGGAAAAGATGAAAAAAATCGCAAAAAACGAGGATAACTACTTGCTTGTAGCTGAAAACACGGAAAACGGCGACCTTTGTGGCTCTTTAATTGGTGTTGTATTTGAAGATGTTTGCGATACCTGCAAGCCGATTTTACTCGTTGAAAATGTTGTTACGGACGAAAAGTACCGCGGAAAAGGCGTTGGACGCGGCATGTTTGAAGCCATTGAGACGTGGGGCAGAGAGAAAGAGTGCCACTACTGCATTTTGGTCTCCGGCCTGCAGCGTACCGGCGCGCATAAATTCTATGATGCCATCGGCTACAGTGAAGTGAAGGGCTTTAAGAAATATTTGTAAAAGCACTCAAAATTTAAAGGGCAGCTATGCAGAGGTAATTCGCATAGCTGCCCTTTTTGTTTCACGTGGAACTCATAACTCTTTCACCATGAAGTATTCGCCGCGCGTGGTGCCGTCGGAATAGCGCAGAGAATTTGGTAAAAAGCCATATTCTTTAAATCCGAGGCTTTCGTAAACATGCTTTGCGCGCTCATTGCCTTCAATCACACCCAACTCCGCTTGTGTGTATCCGCATTGCTTTGCAAGCCCCAAGACTGTACTTAATAATATACGTCCAAGCCCAAGGTTACAATATTTTTCATATAACGCGATGGAAACACAGCAGCGGTGCTTTGTGCGGCGTTTATCACCTTGCGACGCCAGCGAACAGTTTCCGGCAAGCTCGCCGTTTACATAAGCGGTGAGCATGATCTCGTTTGGACTTTCCGCTTTGTTTTGCCAAATTGCGCGTTCTTTTTCGACGGTGAAATTCACCTCATCCGGCTCACGCAATAAAAACGGAGATTCGCCCGAAACGGTGCGCAGGTATTCAATCATCTGCTTGGCATTTTCGGGGCGCGCATTGCGTACGACGGCGGTGCACCCGTTTTTCAGCTGGATTTCGGTTTCTGCATAGATCATGTTCTTTCGCTCCTTTTCTCTAAAAATGGCGGGAATATGCGTTTTTTCGACGCTTTTCCGTTTGAATATTTGTAAGATTGTGCTTGTTTGTTCAGCAAGCGTAATACTGACATCACAAGCAATATAGCAAAAGCATAGCATTGAGTTTTACTTTTTGCAAGGCAGAAAAAGTCAACAAAGTATTGCAGTTAAAGGCTTTTATGACAATTATCTCTCATACTGCACAATGCAAAACTGAACAAATGAGTTTCGGTTTATTTGCCCTTAATTTTCTTTGTATTTTGTGGATAGGCATAACAACTTTATACTATTGTATTACTGTTTATTTAAGGGGTATCATCAGAAGTTCCCAGATAATCCAGAATTGACTTTTAGGAATAGGATATATAAAATATAGGTTAATCCATTAAAATCAATCTGGGGTCAATCTGGTTAATCTGAGGATTATATATAAAAAGGACCTCAAGAAAATAGTCGGAAAAATAAGGAAAAAAGTTTATTTTGCCTATGTACTTTCAGAAAATAATGTGGTATAATATATACAGGTCGGAAAAGATTAGTCAAATTAAATAAATTAGTGCTTTAGAGAAGCAAAGTTACCTTTAGACGAGGTTTAACTGGCTTCTCTTTTTTGTTGCCTAAAATCAAAAGGAAAGGAACAAGGAAAATGGATAACAAAACAAATAAGCATGAATTTGCGTGTAATGCTGGTAAGGTTACCGAGTACGAAGTAAAGGAACATATTGACACTATCATGGTGGGCTTTCGTGGATTCTCAAAGGAAGTGTCGATTGTAAAGTGGAACGACAAGAAGCCTGTGTTTGATTATTAGAGCATGGCGAGTATCTGACAGAGACGGATTGCAATATCCTTTGCGTGGTATCACTTTCTCTAAGGAAGAGTTTATCAAGTTAAGGGAAATCTTGAACAGCATTGATGTGAATTGCATTGATGAATATATTTGAGCAAAGAATGTGAGGTATAAATTATGAACGGAGCAAAGATTGAAGAAAGAAATTATTATGCTGAAAGCTACATTGCTTTAATTGAGGAAATCATCAAAGAAACCGCTTCACTGATTAAAGACATAAAGAAAGCAATGAGTGAGGTGTGAAAATGGGAAAGAAAAAACTACAAGGTGCAGACGGAATCAACTTCCAAATGCAACTTACAATAAAAGGCTTGGAAACTGTAACATTTCCAAAGGAAACTCTAACTAATGAATCGGGCAAAGATATTGCATGGATTGAGTGCTTAGGTGGTAAAGTCTCTGCTTATGTAAATTTACCACACGCAGTAAGACCAAACAACATTCAACCATTTCAGTTATCTGATTGTATTCAGATAGATTTGATTAGTGATAAGGTTATCGAATACATGAAAGCATATCTAAAAAAACACATGAAAGGTAATTACTCCAACGAGATATTAAAGCAGTTGAATGTGTCAAGCATGGAGTGCAACATTACTATTAAATGTGTGGGCAAATGCAAACCGAAAGATGTAATCAATCTATTTGAGAAATCAGTTGACAAAACTTTCATTGCACAGGAAGCAAGGGACAAAAAGAAAACCTTTCGCAAGGACCAAGACAGCATTATATACAGGAAAGACCATTATTTTCGACTGAAAGTCTATAATAAATCTAAAGAGCAAAATGATAAAGGAAATCCTTTGGTTGAAAATAATCTCATTCGTGTTGAGTTTGTATTTTTGGAAAGAATGCTTGATAGTATGTATGCCGATAAAATGTCACTGGAGAATATTCTTACAAGGAAATCTTTGCGAAAATTGATAGACCAGTATCAAGCTACATTCACTGATATATGCGAGAATAATATCAAGCCTATGCTGAGTGGTTGTGTACAGGAAGTATTTGAGTGCTTGACAGCTTCTAACTCTGGCAAAGAAATCAGCGAAGCATTATATAAATGCAAGGAATGTATTGTTGATGTTGAGGTATTACGCAAAGCCTTGAAAAAGTGGTATGCGTTTAAGAAGCAAGCTGACAGGTCAAAACAGGTCATTGCATATTATCGTGACAATAATTTTAGTATGCCAGAAGATGTACTACGCACCATAAAACAAATGCACAATTCGTTATAAAAAGGGCTTATAAGGTACTAATAATTGGTACCCTGCAACCCCAAAATTGAGAAAACGCAAAATGCTAAATCTATGAGTAAAACATCATTTATGACTGTGTAAAAGCCATTATTTGATGTGTTTGAGCAAATTAAGAATTTCAAAAGGTGTCTATAAAGCTGACAGATACACAGATAGATAACAGTACATTTACAATAAGGGGGTGTTCACTAATGCAAATAGAACGCATATCAGCAGATATTACATTAAAGCATAAACCCAGAACGGGAACACAGGCTTACAATATGCTGATCGAATCTCTCAAAGCAGAGATACAGGAGAAACAAGAGATTTTATCTCATCTCACACAGGACAAAGTAAAACAGAAATTCATAGAGAACTGGAATCCTACAACAAGGAGCGTGAACATCTATGATATGCAGGAAGGAGTGATTTTTCTATGCCTTATGCTAAAGGACAAAGCGGTAATCCAAAGGGCAGACCTAAGCAAACCGCAGAGCAGAAATCACAAAAGGAGCAATTTCAGAGGTTGCTTAAATCTTCTACCGTTGAAGCTCTGCAAAGCATAATTCAGATTGCCAGTGACAGATACAACAAGGACCGATTTAATGCTTGTAAGTACATCATTGACAAAGCTTATGGTGCAAATACTGCTTTTCTTTTAGACGGTACAGAAGATACTGCTCCTACTGTGATTAGGATTGTTCCATACGGTAAAGAAAACGAGGACGACGAAGATTGGGCTTGGGAACAGGAATGGAACAATGCCCCAGATGAAAATGAGGACGAATAATTATGGTTAAGATTACAAACGGAACAGTTACCACAGAGGTAACCAAAGGTGCGTATGATACATTCTACAAGGAACAAGGCTTTGTGGTTGTGTCAGACGAAAACGAAAATATCGAATGGGAGGAAGAAGAAAATGGCTAAAGTCAATACTATTGCAAACAACGGGCTGACTATCGTTGAGAACTACAATAAACTGCTTGAACAGTTCAGAAAAACAAAGACCATTGATGATGTGCGTATTCTGGTTGCAAGCGTCAGAGATTTTATTTCTGTGTATAAGCGTGTAGATAAGAACATGGTAAATGAAATCTATGAAAAACTCCAGGGCAAATTGCAGGATATGATTGCTGAAAATGCTTTTGTGTATGACCGTATGAATAACAGAGTTGAGGAAATCCGCAATCGTGGTTATGACTATGCAAACGAACAGGACGATACACAGGCAGTACAGAGCAAAGCACTTCAGCTTATGTCTCAGATGCCTAAGGTAATGAACAGCAATCATGCAAACCGTATTACTAAGGTTTTGACAGATTCTATCAATTCTGGTGTTATCGGTAGCAAGGCTGTTCTGGAACTGCTTAAATATCCTGCTTATGCTGATATGGTATCTGCAAAGATTAGGGAGCGTGCTTTTGAGGGTAGTAAATCTTCTGCTGAACAGGCTTTTGACAGATTGAAAGAATCTGAACTGAAAGAAGCTGAACAGGGGCTTGCTTCTGTGTATATGCAGGGATTCCACCTTAGAAATATTGAAAAACAGGTCAATGCGTTTAAGAAGCCTTCCGCATGGAATCCAGACGAACAGACAGCATAAAGGATAATCCCAGAATAACACAGGATAATCCAGATTGAATCAGAAGTCATAAGGTAATGTATTCCTATGGTATAGGATAAAAGTTCACCAGAAGTCAACAGAGAACCTCTGGGGATAAACATAAAATTGAGAATAAAATAAATCGGTCACTAAAGAATAGTCCAGTTGTCCAGACGGAGCAAACACAAAAACATGGACAACAATACAATAGTTCAGATGAATTTGTATTCGTGTCCCTAATCGAAAGGGAGAATACAAAATGGCAAAGAAGAATAATGCAAACAATACGAACACTTTACCAGAGCAGGAGTTTAACTTTATTGTATCAGATGTACGCATTCCTCGTATGGTGCCTTTACAGACTCTTGCAGATGAATCTGGTATTTCATATAAAGCACTTTGGCAGATGTGCAAACAGAACAAAATCGTGCATATTAAGTCCGGTAATAAGTTTCTTGTGAATGTGGATAAATTCATTGAGTTTCTCAATACCGGCGAAACGGAGGTTGAGAGCAATGACAAAGAGAGCAACACAGCATAAAAGCAATACCCCTGTTGAATGGGAACAGGCAGAGGGATTTTCAAGGTATCTTATTTCTACTGACGGGCAGGTTTACAGTATCGACAATGACAAAATCTTAAAGCCAAATAGGAATAGTTCTGGTTATGTAAGAGTTCCCTTATACAATGATGAAAATGAGTATAAACAGACTTTGGTTCATCGCTTGGTGTATATGGCTCATGTTGGTCCTATTCCAAAGGGTATGCAAATCAATCATAAGGACGAGGACAAAACAAATAACTGTATTGAGAATCTTGAAGTTGTCACACCAAAACAGAATATTCATTATGGAAGTGCTTCCATTAGACGGAGCGAAAGCGTTAAAAGGTACTGGCAAGAAAAGAGAAAAATGGCCGCTTGTTGATGTGGTATCAGAATTTATACTTTTTGAAACCATGCAAATGAAACCTTAAATAAGTATCAGAAAGTATGCGTAAAAACTTTTGATTATTCTCATAAAAAGTGTGTACTTTTTGAGACTTACCTGATATGATTAAATCAGAAACGAACAGGTGTTCGATAAAGAAATGAGGTGTTCAGATGAACGATAAGTTTAAGAATGACAAGCTAAAGTTTGAGCTTATCAGAAACGCTGATTTGGTGTGTACGGATTGCCTATACAAATATGACGATACGAATATGCCATGCAATGTTTCTAAATGTGAGATGTACGAAGAAAAGCCCTCTACCGTTATTGATGGTGGAAACTGTGATTTATACGATAAGGGGGTGTCTGAATGAAATATGTAGCTTATCACAGGACAAGCACAAAGGACCAGCACTTAGACAGAGGAATTGCAGAACTCACCAAGTATTGTGCTGATAATGCAATTTCTCTGTATAAGGGCAAGGTCTACACAGACCAACAGACAGGAAAGAACTTCAACCGACCACGCTACACAATGCTGAAAGATGAAATTCTTGAAAGTGGTGATGTGCTGATCGTCACAGAGCTTGACCGATTAGGACGAAACAAAGAAGCCACACTAAAGGAATTACGATTCTTTAAGGACAACGGTATTCGTGTTATGGTGTTAGAATTACCCACAACATTGATTGACCTGTCAGCTATGGAAAACTCAATGGCTCGTATGATGTTAGAGACTATCAATAATATGATGATTGAGTTGTATGCAAGCATGGCACAGGCTGAAATTGAGAAAAAAGAGAAAAGACAGCGAGAAGGCATTGAACAGAAAAAGGCTCGTGGAGAATGGGACGATTATGGCAGACCAAGAGTTATGGACCTTGAAGAATTTGCTACCCACTATCGCTTAGTACAGCAAGGGGAAAAGAAACCATTTGAACTGATGAAAGAATTAGGTATGACGAAGCCGACCTTCTATCGTTACAAAAATCAAATTGAGAAAGGGTGTTAAGAATGGCATCTGTTAAAAGAGTTGAGTACAAAAGCGGTAGAGTTGTTTATCGCATAGTTATCTGTCAAGGATACGATAAAAAGGGAAACAAATTGGTTAAGAATCTTACATATTCAGTCAATCAGTCAGCAACACCCAAACAACAAGAACGAGAAGCGAAGAAGTATGCCATGGATATGGAAGATAAACTGAAATATGGCTACGACTACAACGCAGAAAAAATGTCATTTGAAGATTTTGCATACAAATGGCTTGAGAGTGTTAAAGATAACATTGCTTATGGCACCTATGCAGGATATAAACAGGTTTTGGAAAGCAGAATAATTCCCTACTTTAAGGGAGACAAGATTGCTCATATCAAAACACCACACATTGAAGCCTTTTATAGAACTCTGGTTGACGATTATTCCGCAGGTACAATAAAGAGATTTGCTAATGTGTTGAATCTGATTTTTAAGACAGCCAAGCGTTACAGCATGATTGAGAACAATCCTTGCCAAGACGCACAAAAACCAAAGAGAAAAGACGAGGACGAGGGCTTAAAGTTCTTTACTCCAAAGCAAGCATTGATGTTTATGAAATCTCTGGATATGTCATACGAGGTAACCTACAAAGGCCATCAGCGTATTGATGATACAGGTAAACCATACTATGTGAATGAGTACACAGAATCCTATACTGTGCCTACACAATACAAAGTGTTCTTTACTCTCTCATTGTTCTGTGGATTCAGAAAAGGCGAAACACTTGCTTTGCACTGGAATGACATTGACTTTAAGGAAAAGAAAATCTCTATTTCAAAGTCTGTGGGTATGACAGAAAACGGATTTGATTATAAAGAACCTAAGACAAAGAAATCTGTCAGAAAGGTATCTATTCCAGATGATGTAATCCCACTTTTGAAGCAGTATCACTTTGAGTACATACAGACACGATTTAGTCATGGTACTGCATGGCAAGGCGATTTGAGCAATGGCGGTAATCTGTTCATTCAAGCAGACGGAAAGCTTATGGGGCATACAACACCTTATCAGTATTTCACAAAGCATTTACACCGCTATAATGAATGGGTGCAGAATAATCCAGACAAAGCAAAGGCCGAGGGATTAGAGGAATTACCGATTATTCCGCTTCATGGGTTGAGACATTCATGTGCTACCCTGCTCAATTATCTGGAAGTCAACATCATTGAAATATCAAAGACATTAGGACATTCAACCTGTTCCACTACAATGAACATCTATGCTCATAGCTTTGAGGAACAGCAAGAGGAAGTAGCAACAAAGGTAAATGAGTTCTTACGATTGAACGCATAAATAATTGAGAGCCAGAGGAAAAAAATCCAAAGGCTCTCATTTAGTCATCATTCATCTTTCAATTCCATGTGGTCAAGGGCATATTGTAAAGCCATGCTGATTAGTTCATTACGAGAACGATTCGTCTTAGCTGCTAAATCGTTATATTCCTCTTGTAAGGCTCTATCTATGCGTATCGTCATGGTGACAGATTTATCTTCTTTAGGTGTTACGATAAATTTCTCCATAATGCAATTCCTCCATTGATTTTAATTACATTATAGTATTGACAAGGGACATAAAACTATGACACAATAGTGAGTTAAAATTATACTGTACTTTTGTGTTACACTCTGCTATAATGCTAATATCAACCAAAACTTGGAGGTATGGCATTATGAAAGATAAAGCAACCAAAAACGGAGTCAAAAAGCCGATTTTCAAGAAGTGGTGGTTTTGGGTAATCGTTGTCGTTATTCTGGCCGCTATCTTCGGAAATACTGGAACAAAAGACAGCGTTGAGGACGGAGCAAAGGACACTATCAGTTCAGCAGAACAGCAGACAGAGGAAAAGCAAAACGAAAGCACAGCAAAAGATGATATTTCCTTTGTTGTTACCAATGTTCCTAATGATGTGACAGGTAATTGGAGAATTGCCTCAATCGCAGAAAACATTGAAATGCAGGACTATGCTTTGGACTACTACAAAGAGTATTTCAAGAGCGATGATGAAATCCATGCAATAGTCAACTTCAATTACAAGACAACAACTAAAATCTCTGTCATGGGAAATCTGCTCGATGTGTCTGTGTATGAATATGTTGACAAAGAAGAACATGATGCAAAATTGCTTTTCAGCGGTATGCTCCTTAAAGAATACCATGTAAACAAAGATACTGGCGAAATAGAAGAAATACAGTAAAAACGAAAGCCTTGACCACGAATGAATGGTTAAGGCTTTTCTTTATACTATCGTAATACTAAACTTACGGAGTGCTATGGAGTGATAGGCCGAGCTAGGGAAAGTAGAAATCCCAAAAAGGTAATACGGGTAACACTTATGGAGAGTTATGGAGAGATAGGGCGAGTGCCTGTTAATCTTTGTAATATTATAGCACCGCGTTTTGAAAAAGCAAGAAAAACTTTTTGTACGGTGACAGATTGCGGCAAAATCTGCCTTTTCATTGTGGTAAGCTATTTCCTGTAAAGAGAACAAGCCCTCACAAAGGACGAACTTCTTACACTGGAAATGCAAGCAGGAGGTGCGGCGTATGGCATTTACGGAAAAGAAAAAGCTTTTGGAGCTTTCACCGGATAAGATTGTGCCAAATCCTGCACAGCCGCGATTGGATTTTCCGCAGGACGAGCTTTTGAAACTCGCAGAAAGCATTCGTCAAAACGGCGTTTTGCAGCCGATTCTTGTGCGCAGAGACCGCGACCGCTACATTTTGGTGGCAGGGGAGCGCCGCTGGCGTGCTTCGCGTATGGCGGGGCTCAAAACCATCCCGGCCATTGTGCAGGAGCTTTCTCCTCAGGACGGCGCGGTGTTGGCGCTTATTGAAAATATGCAGCGCAGTGACCTGAACTTCTTTGAGGAAGCTGCTGCAATCTATGCTTTGATGCAGGACCGCTCTATGACGCAGGAGGAGACCGCACGTAGGCTCGGCATGAGCCAGCCGTCGCTTGCAAACAAGATCCGTTTGCTGCGGCTTTCCGGCGAAGAGCAGCGCATGGTGCTGGAAAACCACCTTACGGAGCGTCATGCACGTGCTTTGCTTAGAATGGAAGATCAGGAAAAGCGCATGGCAGCGTTGAAGACTGTCATAGCGCGCAAAATGAACGTGGCGCAGACGGATACGTATATCAAATCACTTTTGGAGCAGGAGGGACAGGCGAAAAGGCCGAAGAGGACATTCATTGCGAAAGATGTTCGCCTGTTCCTCAACACGATCGACCATGCTGTCCAAACCATGAAAGAGGCCGGCATCGGCGCGGCTTTTCAGCGTAAGGAAACGGATGAGTATTACGAATGCGTCGTCCGCATCCCAAAATCAGCTGCACACAAGGCAAGCTGATGCGCCAGAACTTAATATCGAGTACGAGGTAAACCCATTCCCTTATTCATTTCCCACAACACAGAAGGATTGTCTGCAAATGCCGGCAGTCCTTCTGTGTTTTTAATACTTTTTTCGGTTTAAAACTGCAAATGTTTCACATGAAACATCAAAATTTGCCAAAACGCGATAAAATCCGGCTGTTTCACATGAAACATTGCAAAAAAATGAACTTTTCTCTTTATTCTGTGCCGGATATGTGCTACAATATCCTATATAATAGAAAGAAGAAGGAAAGGGGCGCGGTACATGAGCAAGGTAATTGCCGTGGCGAACCAAAAAGGCGGCGTGGGCAAGACGACCAGCGCGGTAAATATTGCCGCATGGCTCGGCGCAAAAGGGAAAAAGACGCTTTTGGTCGATATTGACCCGCAGGGCAACTCCACGAGCGGCGTAGGTTTTGATCGCCGAACGCTGAAAACGACCTCGTATGATATTCTCATCAACGGGGCAAAGGGCGAAGATGCCGTTCTCGAAACAAAATTTGAAAAGCTTTCTGTCATTCCTTCCAAGGCCGATCTGGCTGCGGCAGAGATTGAGCTTGCGAATTTGAACGGGCGCGAGTCCGTTTTAAAGAAGGCTTTGGCGCCACTGCGCACAGAATTTGACTATATTATCATCGATTGCCCGCCGTCGCTAGGGCTTATCACAACGAACGCGCTGAATGCTTCGGACTCTGTTTTGATCCCGGTACAGTGCGAATATTACGCGTTGGAGGGCCTTTCGCAGCTGATGAGCTCCGTGCAGGCTGTGAAGCGCCGTTATAACGACCGTTTAGAGCTGGAAGGTGTTTTGCTGACGATGTATGACGGCAGACTGAACCTAACGCAGCAGGTTGTGACGGAAATTAAAAAGTATTTCCCGCGCAAGGTGTTTGCAACAGTCATTCCGCGCACAGTGCGTCTTTCCGAGGCGCCGAGCTACGGACAGCCGATCTTGTACTACGATAAATCCAACAAAGGCTGCATCGCATACGGTGCGCTTGTGGATGAAATTTTGAAGAAAAACCGCTGATTTCGGCGGCAAAACCGGTTTCATGCGCAAAATCGTGTGGTATCGGTATAAATGCGACAAGAAGGAGATGGTCTTTCGCAATGGCAAAAAAAGGAGGCCTCGGCAAGGGGCTGGACGCAATTTTCTATGACAATGCGCGTGAGGATGATGCCGGCGCGGTGGAGCTCAGCATAAACGACTTAGAGCCGAACCGTACGCAGCCGCGCCAGAGCTTTGATGACGGCGCGATGACCGAGCTGGCGGATTCTATTGCGCAGCACGGCGTTTTGCAACCGATCTTGGTGCGCCCATTGCTTTCCGGCGGCTATCAGATCGTTGCGGGTGAACGACGCTGGCGTGCATCTCGCATGGCAGGACTGACGACCGTACCGGCGGTTATCCGTGACCTGACGGACAGCGAAGTGATGCAGCTGGCGCTGATTGAGAACTTGCAGCGCGAGGATTTGAAGCCGCTGGAAGAAGCAAACGGCTACAAGATGCTGATGGATAACTTCGAGTTCACGCAGGAGGAGATTGCAAAAACAGTGGGCAAATCCCGTCCGGCGATCACGAATGCACTGCGGCTTTTGAATCTGCCGGAGGATATGCAGAACATGCTGGAGCGCGGCGAAATGACTGCGGGCCATGCCAGAACGCTGCTGAGCTTCAAAAATGAAGACCAGATGAAAGCGGCGGCAAGACGCGTGACCATGGAGGGCATCTCCGTGCGCGAGTTGGAAAAAATGGCAAAGCGCGCAAACGAGGAGAAGCCGGAAAAGGTAGATAAACCCGCAAAGCGCCGCATCCGCTACTATGACGAGGCCGAGCTTGCACTTCGTGACGTTTTAAACCGTGTGGTGCATATCTCCGGCACAAAGAAAAAAGCGGCGCTGACAATCGAGTTTTATGGCGAGGAAGACCTCAAGAACCTGCTGTATGATTTGAAATTGACCGATAAAACGGGCGAGTAAAGCACAAAGCTAAAGTGAACGGGGCAAATAAAGTTTTCACCAGACTTTTTCAAAAGGCTGTGGGTTCCAAGGGTAAACCCCTTGGTCGAGCTCCGCGGAGCTCGAAATACTTTTTTGCCTATTGGAGTTTCGCGATGCGAAACCAGCCAAAGAACCAAGAAAAACGCTTAAAAAGCCACAAATAACCGAAAGGAATGTTCAAAAATGATCGATATTAAGTTTTTGAGAGAAAATCCGAACATTGTCCGCGAGAATATCAAGAAAAAGTTCCAAGACGCGAAGCTTCCGCTCGTCGATGAAGTCATCGAGCTGGACGCCGAAAAACGCGCTACACAGCAGAAGGCCGACAGCCTGCGCGCTTCCAGAAATAAGCTCTCCAAGCAGATCGGTGCGCTGATGGGTCAGGGTAAGAAGGCCGAGGCTGAGGAGGTCAAGGCACAGGTCAAGGCACAGTCTGATGAGCTCATCGCCGCAGAAGCGAAGGAAAAGGAGCTCGACGAGAAGATCCTCAAGATCATGATGACGATCCCGAATATCATCGACGCCAGCGTGCCGGTCGGCAAAGACGACAGCGAAAACGTCGAGCGCAAGCGTTTTCTGGAACCCAAGGACAAGCCCTTCGAAGTGCCGTATCATCTGGATATTTTAGAAAAATTGTGCGGCATCGATCTGGACAGCGCAAGGCGCACGAGCGGGCAGGGCTTTTATTATCTTACGGGCGATATTGCCCGTCTGCATTCCGCAATTCTGTCCTATGCGCGGGATTTCATGATCGATCGTGGCTTTACCTATTACATCCCGCCGTTTA
>ERZ779880.2333-NODE-2333-length-13645-cov-2.401840_pt1 | contig 13645 bp, 8 predicted proteins | sample MGYA00511555_ERZ779880 | MGnify/ENA primary metagenome ERZ779880 (study PRJEB29588, sample SAMEA2145815) | human gut metagenome | biome: human gut; feature: human-associated habitat; material: faeces | place: Denmark | collected 2008/2010 ...
TCTCAAAAATGTATTCCAGATTCAGCTCGCCACCCCATCCGAAATTCTCAGCAAAAGGCAGAGCTACACAGTTTCCATCATTTACCTGGGAAAACAGATATGCATCAAGAGGGGACTCAACATGTCCGCAAAGTACCTTAGGGAATGCGTTGCATGCAAGCATGGCGCCTTCGCCGGTTCCACATCCTGTGATCACAAAATCAGCAGCACCGGAGTTTAATAAAACTGCTGCAAGAATACCATTCTGCACGTAGGTCAGCTGATGTGTATCTTCAGCAGAGTACATGCCGTAGTTAAACACTTCATGTCCCATTGGCTCTACCACAGATTTTAAGGTGGCACAGATCATTTCATTTTTTGCTGCCTGGCTGTTTTCGTTGATTAATGCAATTTTCATGAATATCCTCATTTTTCTGTACTGCCGGTATATTATTTTGCCGGAATAGTGGCAGTACACCCATATTCCGACATTGATAAAAGTTACATCAGATCTGTCATTGCAACGTCATCCATATCATCAAAGTCCTGATTTTCGCCAACCATTCCCCAGATGAAAGTATATGCCTGTGTGCCGCATCCGGAGTGGATTGACCAGCTCGGAGAGATGACAGCCTGCTCATTGCGCATCACAATGTGTCTTGTCTCTGTCGGCTCGCCCATATAATGCATTACAAGTGCATCTTCCGGCATATCAAAATACAGATAAACTTCCATACGTCTGTCATGCGTGTGGCATGGCATGGTGTTCCATACACTGCCCGGTTCGAGTTTTGTCATACCCATCTCAAGCTGGCAGCTCTCTACCTGTCCCGGAAGGATATATTTGCAGATCGTTCTGTGGTTTGCGGTCTCTAAGGAGCCGAGTTCTACTTTGTTGCAGTCTTTTACGATGACAACACCGTCCTCCGGTGTGCCTTCCGGTTTGATCAGGACAGTCGGGTAGGTCATATGTGCAGGAGCACTGTTTAAGTAAAATTTTGCAGGAGCATCTGCATTTTCGCTTGCAAAGGAAATGTCCTTTGAGCCCATGCCGATGTACATGCCCTCTTTGTGGGCAACTTTGTATTCCTTTCCGTCGATCGTGATCACGCCGGCACCGCCGATATTGATCACACCGAGCTCACGGCGCTCACAGAAATACTGTGCGCGCAGCTCGTCGCCGGCGGTTAATTTTAAAGTTTCCTTTACCGGAACAGCTGAACCGGTAATGATGCGGTCGATATGGCTGTATACAAGTTTGATGACATCCGGCTGGAACAGATCATCGATTAAAAATTCTTCTCTTAAACGTTCGGTTGTGTAATGTTTGACATCTCTTGGAGATGCTGCAGTACGAAGTTCCATAAAAATCCTTTCCTGCGCCTTTCTGTGCGCATCACAAATATCTTAATATATGAATCCAAAACGCTGAAAATCAGGTTATTAAAGCTGAATGCATCCTGTTTTATATCTTAACAGGTTTTTAAGTTAAATCCAAAGTAATTTACAGAGTTGTTGTAGCAGATACCTTTTACGATCTCCGCTAATGTATCATAATCTGCCGGGAACTCACCGTTTTCTACCCATCCACCGATCAGGTTGCAGAGAATTCTGCGGAAGTAATCGTGACGTGTGTAGGATAAGAAGCTTCTGGAGTCTGTCAGCATGCCGACAAAACCGGAGAGATTTCCAAGGTTTGCAAGGGAGATCATCTGATCCTGCATACCGGTCTTGTGATCGTTGAACCACCATGCGGAACCCTGCTGGATCTTTGCGACAGCGGTGGAATCCTGGAAGCATCCTAAGATCGTGCCGATTGCCTGGTTGTCGTTCGGGTTTAAGCTGTAAATGATAGTTTTTGGAAGATTTCCGCTCTTATTTAAGAAATTTAAGAAATCTGCCATCTCAGAAGATGGTGCATAGTTGTTGATGCAGTCGTATCCGGTATCCGGTCCAAGGCGGTCGAACATCGGAGTGTTGTTGTCACGTTTGCATCCATAGTGAAGCTGCATAACCCAGTTACGTTTTGTATACTCTGTGCAGACAAACAGCATAAATGCAGTCTTGAATTTTAACTCTTCCTCACGGGTAACACCTTCTCCGGAGAGACGTTTTGCAAAAATAGCTTCAATCTCATCATCGGAAGCCGGTGCGTACATTACATATTCCAAAGCGTGGTCAGATACGCTGCATCCCATGGAAGCGAAGAAATCCATACGGTTTGAAAGTGCCTTCTTTAAGGCTGCAAAGGTATCTACTTTGATGCCGGAAACGTCAGATAACTGTGCAATGTAATCTAAATATGTAACTTTTTCGATATTCATTGCCTTGTCAGGACGCCATGCCGGAAGAACCTGAACGTCAAAAGAATCATCCTCTGCAATCTTTTTGTGCCATTCTAAGGAGTCGACCGGATCGTCGGTGGTGCAGATCAGAGTAACGTTGGACTGTCTGATGATGTTGCGGACAGACATATCTTTCTCTGCAAGTCTCTTATTGCATAACTCCCAGACTTCCTCGGCTGTTTTCTTATTTAAAACGCCGTTGTAACCGAAATATTTCTTTAACTCCAGATGGCTCCAGTGGAAGAGCGGGTTGCCGATCGCTTTGCCGAGAACCTCAGCCCATTTTAAGAATTTTTCCTTGTCGGAAGCATCACCGGTGATGTATTTTTCATCGACACCACAGGAACGCATAAAGCGCCATTTGTAATGGTCGCCGCCTAACCATACCTGGGTAATATTTTCAAACTGACGGTCCTCGTAGATTTCCTGCGGATTGATGTGGCAGTGATAATCTAAGATCGGTACATCTGCTGCGTAGGAATGGTAAAGTTTCTGAGCAGTCTCGCTCTGAAGTAAGAAGTTTTCATCCATAAATTGTTTCATTGTTTTTTCCTCCATAAAAATTGTTTTAGAATAAAGTAGTTCCACGTTTGATCAGTTTGCCGGAGAAAATAGATTTCTTCGGCATTTCTTCACCGGAAAGAACACCGACTAAGGTCTGTACTAACTGATGAGTCTGTGTTTCTAAGCGGTTGTCCACGGAAGTGAGTTCCGGAATACAGCAGGTTGTCAGCATGGAGTTGTTGTACCCAATAATCGATAAATCGTCGGGCACAGAAATATGATTGCGTTGTGCGTATTTGACTACGCCGACGGCGAGTACGTCATCCGCAGCGATCACTCCATGAAAAGGAGGGGCCTCTTTTGCAACCTGATCCATAAAATCTGCAATTTCATTGAATTGCTGGGAATCTCCGTCGTATTTGTGGATCCTGTTTTCTATATCAGAGATGCCATGTTTTTTTAAGGCGTCTTTGAAACCATTTAATTTTTTGCGGCCACTATATGAAATAGAATTGTAAATATAGACTGGATCGGCGATACCGGAATCTAACATGGACTCGGTAGCCTCAAACATAGTCGTGTAGTCGTCGCATAAAGTGCTGTAAACGTTCGGATAATCAAAGGAAGCGTTTAACAGCATGATCGGTACCTGCGTGGAAACATCTTTAATATACTGGTTTTCATCTTCGGTAGTACCGATGAAATTAGAACCGACAAGAATGATGCCGTCTACTTTTTTGGAAAGGATCAAATTCAGGTAATTTTGCTTGAGCTCCAGATTATATCCGGTGCAGCAAAGCAGAGACTCATAACCGTTTGCCTGCAGCTCCTGTTCCAGATAATAAACTGCCTTTGCAAGAAAAAGATCCGAGGAATCTGCACAGAGAATACCAATCGTCTGCAGGGAGTGAAGCCCCATGCCGCGTGCGAAAGCATTTGGTGTGTAGTCATATTTTTCAATGATATCCATGACTTTTTTCTTTGTGGAAGGGCGGACCTTGTCACTGCCGTTTAATACACGGGATACGGTAGCAATCGATACCCCCGCTTTTTTTGAAATATCATATATTGTCATATAAAAAATCCTTTTATAACAAATTTGCATCCTGAAACGTTTCGGATTACATTAAATATAGAATGTAAACAAAAAATGAAAGCAGTTTCATTACTGCTGGCCTAATTATACAATATTAAAAAAAATAAAGCAATATCGGATTTTGTGAAAATAGAAAAAATGTAGAAGAAAAGATGGAGATTTTAAAGAAAAATAATAAAAATTACTAAATTGTGCAAAATTACATATTGACGAAACGGCAAAAAGGTGTAAAAATACAAATTGTAAACGCTTACAAAATGACATTGTGCAGTGATGAGCTGATAAGCAGGAGGAATATGATGGAATTATTAAACAGAAAGAAAACAGGAAAAGTGGAGAGACCGGTTAAAGTATTACAGTTCGGAGAGGGAAATTTCCTTCGTGCATTTGTTGACTATATGATCGACATTGCAAATGAGCAGGGGAAATTTAACGGGGACATCGTACTTGTAAAACCGATCGAATTTGGAAGTCTTGACAGATTCCATGATCAGGAGTGCCAGTATACCGTACAGTTAAGAGGAATCGTAGACGGTGAGCCAAAACGTATCAACCGCATTGTGACCAGCGTTGCAGATGCAGTAGACGCTTATGGTGAATATCAGAAATATGCAGATTATGCAAAACTTGACAGCTTACGTTACATTGTTTCGAACACAACAGAAGCAGGTATCGTTTATGATGATACAGACCGATTAGAGATGGAACCGCCAAAAAGCTATCCGGGCAAATTAACCAAATTCTTATATGAGAGATATAAACATTTTAACGGGGCAATGGATAAAGGTCTTGTGATGCTTCCGGTTGAGCTGATCGATGACAATGGTATCCACTTAAAAGAGTGTGTAGAGAAACTTGCAGTACTCTGGAATTTAGAAGAGGGATTTAAGACATGGTTAGATGAAGCCTGTGTATTTACTTCTACATTAGTTGACCGTATTGTAACCGGTTACCCAAGAGACGAGGCAGAGGAGCTCTGCAAAGAGTTCGGTTATCAGGACAATCTGATCGTAACAGGTGAGCCATTTGCTCTCTGGGTGATCGAGAGCGCAAAAGATATCAGCAAAGAGTTCCCGCTTCCGGATGCAGGACTTCCGGTGATCTTTACAGACAACCAAAAGCCATACAAACAGAGAAAAGTCCGTATCTTAAACGGTGCACATACTTCCTTCGTACTGGCATCTTATCTCTGCGGCAATGATATCGTGTTAGAGTCTATGCAGGATGAACTGATTTTCAACTTTATGAAAGCAACGATCTTTGATGAGGTCATTCCTACACTGACACTTCCGAAACAGGATCTGATTGATTTTGCAGAGGCAGTGATCACAAGATTTAACAACCCATATGTAAAACATGCGCTGTTATCCATTTCCCTGAACTCTGTTTCAAAATGGCGCGCAAGATGTATGCCGAGTTTCTTAGAGTACATTAAGAATGAAGGAAAACTTCCGACACACCTGACATTCTCACTGGCTGCACTGATGGCATTCTACACAGGAACAGAGATCCGTGACAAGGCTCTGATCGGACATCGTGACGGTACTGAATACCAGATCTTAGATGACGCTGCTGTATTAGAGTTCTTTGCAGCAAACAGTTCTAAGGACGCAGCAGAGTATACACATGCTGTTTTATCCAACGAGCATTTCTGGGGCGAAGATCTTACCAAATTAGCCGGAGTAGAAGAGGCTGTAACCGGTTATATGGAAGATATCCGTGCACTTGGTATGAGAGCAGCAATGGAAAAAACTTTTAACGCATAAGCAGGAGAACACTTATGAAAGATTTTATAAAAATCAATGAAAATGATAATGTCATTGTTGCCATAAAAGAACTTGCAGAGGGAGAGAAAGTCACAGTCGATGGAGAAGAATACACAGCGGCTGAGACGATCCCTGCCGGACACAAGATGGCGATCTGTGACATCCCGCAGGGCGGTGATGTGATCAAATATGGTTTCCGTATCGGAAATGCAAAAGAGAATATCAAAGCCGGTCAGTGGGTGCATGTACACAATATCAAAACAGCACTCGGCGATCTGCTCACTTATACCTACGAGCCGGTAAAAACAGAGGAGAAAAAGACAGAGGAGCGTACCTTTATGGGATTTGCACGCCCGGATGGAAGTGTCGGTGTACGCAACGAAGTCTGGATCGTACCGACTGTTGGCTGTGTGAACAACATCGCCACAGCGATGGCAAAACGTGCCAACGCAAAGGTACATGGCTCTGTGGAGGAAGTGATTGCATTCCCGCATCCATATGGATGTTCCCAGATGGGTGATGATCAGGAACACACAAGAACGATCCTCGCTGATCTCGTAAAACATCCAAATGCCGGAGGCGTGTTAGTACTTGGTCTTGGCTGTGAGAACAGTAATATCGGTGAATTAAAAAAATACATTGGTGATTATGACGAGAACCGTGTGAAATTTTTAGTCTGCCAGGAATGCGAAGATGAGATGGAAGAGGGCGAAAAGCTCTTAGAGGAACTGATCGATTATGCTGCGGGATTTTCCCGTGAGCCGATCAGTGCGTCCAAACTGATCATCGGCATGAAATGCGGCGGCAGTGACGGATTTTCCGGAATTACGGCAAACCCGCTGGTAGGTAAATTCTCAGACATCCTGATCGGAAAGGGCGGAACAACGATCCTGACCGAGGTGCCGGAGATGTTCGGTGCAGAGACACTGCTTATGAACCGCTGTGAAAATGAAGAATTATTTGAACAGACGGTTAACCTGATCAACGATTTTAAACAGTATTTTAAAGATAATCACCAGACAATCTACGAGAATCCGTCACCTGGAAATAAAAAAGGCGGTATCTCAACCTTAGAGGATAAGTCTTTGGGATGTACACAGAAATCAGGAAGTGCTGCAGTAAAAGGCGTTCTTTCCTACGGCGAGCGCGTACATACGCCGGGATTAAATCTTCTCAGCGCACCGGGCAATGACCTTGTTGCTGCAACTGCATTAGCAGCCAGCGGTGCACATATTGTACTGTTTACGACCGGACGCGGAACACCGTTTGCATCCCCGGTTCCAACAGTAAAGATTTCCAGCAACAGTACTCTTGCCGGAAAGAAAAAGAACTGGATCGATTTCAATGCGGGAGTTCTTGTGGAGGATGCAGAGTTAGAGGAGACAGGTCAGAAATTGTTTGACTATGTGATCGACGTTGCATCTGGTAAGAAGGTACGCAGCGAGGAAGCCGGATTCCATGATATGGCGATCTTTAAGCAGGGTGTTACCTTGTAAGGGAACGGGAAAAAGTTGTCAATCTGATATGATGGATATCTACAATAGAATGTTTGTGCAGAATTCAATCTGTTATTTCAGAAACATCCGGCAGAAAAAGTAGAAACTGGATTCTTATTGAAAGAATCTTAAACATAACACAAAAAAGGAGACAGAATTATGTCATTTTTAAACAATTTCTCATTAGAGGGTAAAATTGCATTAGTAACAGGCGCGTCTTATGGTATCGGATTTGCTATCGCATCTGCTTATGCAGAGGCAGGCGCAACCATCGTATTCAACGATATCAAACAGGAGCTGGTTGACAAGGGATTAGCAGCTTATGCTGAAAAAGGGATCAAAGCTCATGGTTATGTCTGTGACGTTACCAACGAGGAACAGGTGAATGAACTTGTGAAAAAAGTAGAGGAGGAAGTTGGTGTAATCGATATTCTTGTAAACAATGCAGGTATCATCAAACGTATTCCAATGTGCGATATGTCAGCAGCAGAGTTCAGACAGGTAATTGATGTTGACTTAAATGCACCGTTCATTGTATCAAAAGCAGTGATCCCGTCCATGATCAAAAAAGGCCACGGAAAGATCATCAACATCTGCTCTATGATGAGTGAGCTTGGCCGTGAGACCGTTTCTGCTTACGCTGCAGCAAAAGGTGGTTTAAAAATGTTAACAAAGAACATTGCATCTGAGTACGGTGAATTCAATATCCAGTGTAACGGTATCGGACCTGGTTATATTGCAACACCTCAGACAGCACCTCTTCGTGAGATCCAGCCAGACGGTTCCAGACATCCGTTTGACCAGTTCATCATCGCAAAGACTCCGGCTGCAAGATGGGGAAATGCAGAAGACTTACAGGGACCGGCTGTGTTCCTTGCATCGGATGCATCTAATTTTGTAAATGGTCATGTGCTGTATGTAGATGGTGGTATTTTAGCTTATATTGGTAAGCAGCCACAGTAAAAACAGATGAGATTTGTTGTGAATTGAATCATTGTCATAATTGATGCCAATGTCAGCTTTGGGTGGGAAGTGGCTGAGCCTTGGGACGTGCGCCGGAACCGGCAGGTTTTGTTGGGTTCCGTTGTACGGAAATAAGAGGTTCTAAGTGCCCTTGATCTGGGTTGTGGCAGAGTGACGCGTGCATCCCCGGACGAGCCTTCCATGGCTCGACGGGGATTTTTGCTGCCATCCGTGGCAGCAAAACGCTGTAGATGGCAGTACAAACCCCGGTCAAACCATGGAAGGTTTGTTCGGGGTGTTCGCGTCCGGCTCCAAACATCTCCGCAGGGCAACTTAGAACCTCTTATCCTCGTACAACGGAACCAACCAGCTCCGCCCCACCACAATCACCGCAGGTTTTGCCATTTTCCAACAGGCATCCACATCCCATATCGTAAGTTTCGCCATTTTCCAACAGGCATCCACATCCCAATCACCATGCAGGGCTAGCAAGCCATTCCAACAAGATGCCCCTGAAACTCCCCAAACAAACTTTCCTCCTGCTTCCTCATAAACACCGTCACATCCGCATCTCCAAACACCACCTCAAAATGCACACTCCCCACAAACGCATCGATCACATGCGCCCGCACATACAGAGTGTTCTCTGAAACCCACACTCCGCTGGCAGCATACCTCTGGTCATAGACGGGAAACTGTCCGCAGACAAGTTTTCCAAAACCGAAATGAATGGAACACGGTCTGCCGTGCAGTGTAAACGTAAAACATCCCTCATCATTTGTAAAATCCGCTGTAAAATTTGTAAACTCACTACTGTTTGGTTTGAACATATATCGTTTCCCCGAAACTTGTGAAGTGACCGCTGCCGTCATTGCACTATCACCCAGAGGTGCAATTGCAAGTGAAGAGAGCACAGAAAGAAGCTCTGTATGCGTTTTTTGATCTTCCGGGAGTGGATCTGCCTGTATGAAAGGAAGAATCTCATCATACAGAGCATCATAAATCAGTTGATTTCCACCCGCAAGTCCCTGTGTGTCTGCGGTAGTGACAAAGAGCAGATCATAATCCGGAAGGTAATGGATGAACTGACCACCCATGCCGTAGCAGACAAAACCATTTTTTTCACTGCGCCAGATCTGATAACCATAGCCGCAGGCTTCACTTGGAAGAGGTGCCGTGATGCGTGTGTCAGAGAGATGGGAGGTTGCTGTTTTGATGTAGGAGGCAGAAACGAGCTGTGTTCCATCAATATTTCCATCGTGAGATAGAAGATAACCGAATTTTAACAGGTCGGATGGAAGAGCGACAAGTCCGCTTCCGCCCATGGAGACACCAAAAGGATCTGTCAGCATGTAGGATTCATCGGAAAATTCCAAAACAGACAGTTTTTCTTTGAGATAATCGAGCATTGGCATGCCGGAAAGACGTTCTACAAGCGCACTGAGTGTATGTGCGGAGGACGTATAATGAAAGAGCTTTCCTGCAGGATGGGTTGGTGGTACGGTAAAGAAACTTTCTACCCAGTCACTTTTCATATCGACCTTGTAGGTCGTCGCGGCATGACAGGTGCGCATCATGAGCATATCCCGGATCGTCATGGCTGCAATCCACGGATGTACATTCGCTGGAATCTTGTCTGGAAAATATGAGACGATCGGATCATCCAGTGATAATTTTCCTTCCGCTTCCAAAAGACCGATCGCAATGGATGTAAAACTTTTACTGATCGAAAACATGCGATGCAGCGTGTCTTTCTGATATGGTGCATAGTAGCCCTCGGCAATGAGTGTGTCATGCCGCATTAAAAGAAAACTGTGCATTGGAACCTGTTTTTTTTGTAAACGATCCAGAAAGTGAAGAAGGCATCCGGATGGGATGCCAGCACTTTCTGGAGAACCTTTTTTGAAATTCATTGTAATATCCTCCATTTCTTATTAAGACTGAACGCCAAAGCTGCTTGGTGTAACGCCATATTTTTTCTTAAATGCACGTCGGAAAGACGTCTGGTTGTTATAACCAACTTCCAAAGCGATTTCATTGATACCGGATTCGCCTTTTTCAATCAGATGTGCCGCCTCTGTGAGCCGCAGATCTTCCAGATAGACAGAGAAGTTCACATTCATATTTTCTTTAAACATATGAGAAAAATAACTTTCTGATATGTGGAACTCGTCGGAGATCTTGCTTAAGCAGAGCGCCGGATTTTTGTAATTTTCACGGATATAAGTCACAATGCTGTCAATCAGATTATTCTTTTCGGATTTTGATGCAAAAAAATCACACAGTTTAATGCTGATATCTTCACAGAGACGGAAAGTTAACTCATCCTGTGAAAGTATAGTATCAATTTCCGCTATCTGCGGAGTACTTTCTCCCGTATATGTAAAACGTGCTTTCAACAGAGTGTTGCGGATGTCGGTAAGTAAAAAACGCAATAACTGGAACGGAAGGGAACGTTCTTCAATATTTTCCTGATGGATCAGGTTAAAAATCTCGATCACCTGCGTCTTATTGCCTCCGGTAATGGAGCGGATCAGACGGGTTGAAAATTCTGCCGGATAGTAATAAACATGCGAATCTTTTTTCAACATTTCATATGGAAGGAAAATATAGTTCTTGCTGGTATAGCCGGCTGCATCTTTCGCCTGCTGGTAGGATTCCCAGATGTTGGTAAAGGAACAGGAAAGACCTATTCCGGCAAAAAACCAGATTGAATATTCTTCTAACAGCTCACTGTGAAATTTTAAAACCTTTTCCTGAAGAGAGATCAGCATTTCGTCTGGTTTTTCATGAAAAGGAATCAGTAAAGCGTAAATATGTTTCTTTGGCGAACAAAGATATAAATTGTTCTCGTAGGAAAAATATCTTGCTAAGAGATTTGTTATGATATCTTTTGCGTTTTCAGAACTATCGGAAGCTGTATTTTCATTCGGAAAAGTATCAATGGTAGGATCATTTTCATAAGTTACACCATATAAAACATAATAGTGAAGCGAGGAATCCTCTAAATGCAGATAATTCTGGATAAATGCAAATTCATCAGGGGTAGTAATAACACCACTCATCAGCTGTCTTAAATAATTGTCATATAAAACTGGACGGATCGCAGCGGCTTCCTCGATCAGCTGCGTATTTGCGTGCAGTGTTTCCTTAAGCTGGCCGTCTAAGTGAAGGATCGGGCGCATATTGTTACGGACTAAAATAAATATCATGATAAGTCCACCGACAACTGCTGCAAAAAGGATGAACAGGAAAATAATCTGATAGTCGGACGGATAAATAGATTCCGGCTGTACCAGATAAAAAGTCCAGTCATTTGTTTTTGAAGCCATTCGCATGATATGGGTGTCGTCGTGAATACAGGTATTATTGCCATCGTAAGATAAGGATAATACAGATTCTGCAAGCGTGGATAAATTGTCCTCAGAAGACTGAAACTCATCTCCACAAAGGGAAAATACCGGCTGGTTTTGGTCGTCAACTGCAAGAATGTAACCGGTATCACCTAATGAGACACCATTGAAAATTTTGCGAAAGGTCTGTTCACTGATATGAAATGCCACAGTGGCAGGAATATCTTTGTAGGTCAGAACATCCATATTCAAAACATAAAGATAAGCGTTATCACTTTCCGGAAGCATAAAATCAGAAAGAGGATAAATCGCGGCATCTTTTGTAAGATTATTGTTAAGCAGATCATGCCATTCATTAAAATTAGCCCCGGAAGATAAATAGTTTCTTATATAATAGAGCTGTTCTGAATTGAAAGTGTTTACACTGATAATATAGCCACTGTTTCTCAGATAAACAAAATATGTACTAAATGGAAGTTCATTGTAGGAATACATATAAGAAGCAAGAGACTGCTTCATGGCAAGACCGGACAAGTAGAAATCATTATCGTCAGTGGACGTCATGGTAGCAAGACGGTATAGTTTTGTATTCATACTGAGCTGTCTGGTAATAGAGTCCATGGTGGTAAAATTATTATCTAAAAGAGATACAGCGCTTTCAAAGGTAGACTGATCCTGATTCCAGAAATCCTCTTCAGAGCGTGTTGTTGAGACACGGTGGAGGTGTACCATCAGAAGTAAAATGATAAGTAAAAAGACACTGTATGTAATAGCAAAGCGAATCATGAGAAACGTAGTGGATTCATTTTTTGCTGTGGCATCCGCTGGTGGATTCAAATTTATTCTCATAGGTATTAAATGTCCTTTTTTCATGTTTTTTAATCGTACGTTTTCTATTTTATCATAATATGAAAAAAATACAACAAAAACTCAAAAACCCAGTAAAATCAATGGTTTGCGTAGTGTTAAAACAAATTTTGTACCCCCTGTCAAATATTGTTTCTTGCTGAAAATCCCATAAGATGGTAATGTATGAGCAAGACATGAAAGCACTTACATCAGAGCAGTGTCGAAACAAATTTTTTCCTAATAAGGAGGTTCTTATGAAAAAGAAGGTAGTATCAGTCCTTATGGCTGCCGCTATGGTAGCTGGTATGGCAGGATGCGGTTCCAGCAACACTGGTAACGCAGGAACAACAAATTCAAATGCTTCTACAAATAATGAAGCAACCACAGAGAGCGGTGATGCTTCCGCAAGCACAGCAACAGATTCTGATGTTGAGAAACCAGAAGAGATCACCATTATGGTAGATGGAACTGTTTTCACACAGGAAAACGGACAGGCAGAGTTCATTGCTAAATTGGAAGATCTTCTTGGAATGAAGATCAATGTGATCCAGCCGGATCATGATGCTTACTATGATGTAGTAGGACAGACAGTTGCAAGTGGTGACTGGCCAGACGTTATGATCTTATCTTCTACCTATTATGCAGGTTATGCAGAGCAGGGAGTTCTGTGGGATATGACAGACGCTTATGCATCTTCTGATTTAAAAACAAGACAGGATGCATACGGCAGCACAGGAGTTATCGATGGTGTAAGACTTGATGGTAAGTTATACGGTATGCCGGCAGCTCGTGGTAACGGATGTGTTACATATGTTAAGAAAGCATGGTTAGACAACTGCGGACTTGATGTTCCGACAAACTATGATGAGTATCTTGCAATGCTCGAAGCATTTACAACCGGTGACCCGGATGGAAATGGTGTAAACGGAGATACCTACGGTGTATCTGCTGCTGGTTTCATCGGAACAGAGGCTCCATATACAAACTACTTACCAGAGTTCTATCAGGATGCAAACCCAAGCTTCTATAAAGCAGAAGACGGAACATGGAAAGATGGATTCACAGAGGATTCTATGAAGAGCGCACTTGAGAGAATGGCAGCTGCTTACAAAGAGGGCGTGATTGATCCTACCACATTAACAAATGGTACATCTGACTGCCGTAACAAATTCTATGATGACAGCTTTGGTGTATTTACTTACTGGGCAGGTACATGGGCAACCAACTTAAAGACAAACCTTGAAGCAAACGGTAAAGACGGTGAGATCAGAGATATGTTGGGGCAGTACAGCCA
>ERZ779880.2340-NODE-2340-length-13603-cov-9.842486_pt1 | contig 13603 bp, 10 predicted proteins | sample MGYA00511555_ERZ779880 | MGnify/ENA primary metagenome ERZ779880 (study PRJEB29588, sample SAMEA2145815) | human gut metagenome | biome: human gut; feature: human-associated habitat; material: faeces | place: Denmark | collected 2008/2010 ...
CCTGATGGGCACGCAGGAAGCATACCGTGTGGAGCTGCGCAAAATTCGCTTTCACAAGGACATTCTAAAGAATGTGGTCCGCATCGGCTTGCCGGCCGGTTTGCAGTCTGTGATGTATTCATTCTCGAATATCCTCATTCAGGCGAGCATCAACAGCTTTGGCACGACAGCTATCGCGGCTTGGGCGGCCATCGGCAAGATTGACGGCTTTATCTGGATGGTGATGAACGCGTTTGGCATTGCGGTGACGACATTTGCCGGGCAGAACTTCGGCGCACGCCAGTATGACCGCATGAAGCGCTGCACGCGTGTGGGGCTTGGCATGTGCCTTGGCACGATCATCGCGCTTTCCGCGCTGCTGTTTATTTTCCGCTATCAGCTTTTGATGTTCTTTACGGGCGATGCGGAGGTTGTGAATATCGGTGCGCAGTTCTATTTGGTATTGGCGCCGTCCTACTTTACGTTTGTTTTTATCGAGATTTTGTCTGGCGCGATTCGCGGTGCCGGCGAGGCTTTGCAGCCGATGCTCATCACCTGCATCGGCGTATGCGGTCTGCGCGTAGTGTGGATATTGCTTGTGGTTCCATATTGGCACACGATGCAGATGGTCGCGATGAACTACCCGGTATCATGGGTTATCACGGCGGTGATCTTCGTTATTTATTATTTGCGAGGCAAGTGGCTTGACCGCTGCATCAAACGCGAGCACGACCCGCAGCATGGCACTGCGACGGAAGCGTAAGCAAAAAGCATCTCGGCTAACGGCGGGTATTCATAAACCAGTTAACAGCCACAGTAGCTTGCTCTGCTGTGGCTGTTCTTGCACTCTTTTCTGTTTTGTGATAGTATGAAACCACATAGACGAACAAATCGGCATTTGGAGGAAAAGCAAAATGAAGACCGGGAACACAGCAGGAAAAATCAATCTGCTTTTAACGGAGCAATTTGCCATTGACTATGGATGTACAGTTGAGGATTTTTGCAGCAAAGAAACCCTGGTCACAGAACTGCGCCCCAATGATCGGGCACGAAAGCGTGAGGAATTGGGTGTTTTGTCCATGCTGTCCTTTCACGGAAAGCTGGTGATTGCCGTCGCACCGGAGCTTATGGATTGGAGCAGATCCGTTTTGGCGAAGCATTGCAGCGCAGAATGGTGCTTTGAAGCAGGTACGCTTATCAGCATTGATCGCAAATTACAGGAATTCGGCTATGAGATTGATCAGGCGCACTTGTTCTTTACACCCAGATTTTCGGTTCCCGCGCCGGTACACCCGGTACGATTCCTGCACAATGCGGAAATAGCAGAGCTTGAAGACGACGAACGCATTGATGAAGCCTTTCTGTTTGAAGACTATATTGAAGATGTTCTGGGTACCGCGATCTATGATGATGCAGAAACGCTACTGGCTGTAGCGGGCGCAACGGCAAACAGCGAACGGATGTGGGAAATGGGCGTCAATTCCTTTGCTGAGGGCAAGGGCTATGCCATTTCAGTCCTGTCTGCGCTCACACAGGAGATTCTGAATCAGGGAAAAGTTCCTTACTCAGGCACAGCGATCTCTCATTTAGCCTCCCAGAATGTTTCACTGCGAGCAGGTCTTTTTCCAACGTTTTGCGAGTTAACGACAAAAAAGTCAGAACGTTAAATCCCGGTTTGTCGAACAGATAAGGGCGCACTTCTATACATGGGCAAGCCCTGTATGTGCGCTCTGCGAGGCAAACAGCCCGGACACTCCGAATTGAACCGCCCCCCATTTGTTAGACAGTATGATATAATGTTTAACAGGTGGGGTGATTTTAATGCCAAAGGGAGTACCAAACAAACGATACACGCCGGAATTCAAGAAGCTGGTCGTGGAAACCATGATGAAAGAAAAGATGAGTTACAGAGAAACGGCTCGACAATTTGAAATCAGCAATCATTACAGAGTACAAGACTGGGAACGAATCTATCTGACGGAGGGTCCAGAAGGCTTTGCCATCGAACGGCGTGGCCGCAGCAGCACTGGTCGGTCAAAGAAGCTGCCAAAAGAGGTGGAAGAAGATCTGCTGGCAGAAGTCCAGCGGTTGCGTGCGGAGAATGACTACCTAAAAAATTTGCAAGCCTTGGTTTTGGAAGACGAGCGACGCCAGCACAAAAAACGCTGGTAGTTCAGAAGCTAAGGCAAAAACACGCACTCAGTATTCTGCTCTCAATCGCTCAACTGCCCCGTGCCACTTTCTACTATCATTTGAAGCAGATGCAGAAAGAAGACAAATATGCATCTGTTAAGGAAGAAATCACAACGATTTACCACGAAAACAGGGGCCGGTACGGCTATCGCCGGATCACGGCAGAACTTCGCAAGCGCAATTTCCTCCTGAACCACAAGACTGTCCAGCGGCTTATGAAAGAGTTGGGCTTAGTTTGCCGTGTCAGGATGAAGAAGTACCGCTCTTATAAGGGAGAAGTGGGCAAAATTGCGCCAAATCTGTTAAACCGGGACTTCCGCGCCGAAAAGCCGAACCAGAAGTGGGTCACCGATGTGACAGAGTTCAGTTTGTTTGGAGAGAAGCTCTATCTCTCTCCCATCCTTGATCTGTGCAGCAGCGATCTGGTCAGTTACACCATATCGGATCGTCCTACACTCAGCATGGTAACCACCATGCTGGACGAGGCGTTTGCAAAGATCCCGGCCGAAACAAACCTGATTCTCCATTCTGACCAGGGCTGGCAGTACCAACACAAACAATACCAACAGATGCTCCGGGAGAAAGGTGTTCGCCAGAGCATGAGCCGCAAGGGAAACTGTCTGGACAATGCTGTGATAGAAAATTTCTTCGGGCTGCTCAAAAGTGAGCTGCTGTATTTGCAGGAGTTCCGCTCCATGGAACACTTCAAACTGGAACTGATCGAATATCTAGATTACTACAACAACCGCAGGATCAAGGCAAAGCTAAAGGGCTTGCCGCCTGCAATTCACAGACAGCAAGCCCTTTCGGCTGCTTGAACAATTTTTACTTCAGAATATTGTCTAACTTTTTGGGGTCACTTCAAGGTTGCTTCACCGGGGGCAATTTTTATGGGCAGTCAGCGCATGTATTTCAAGGTTTCACGGCAGGCATCGGCAAGGGCGCGGTTGGCGGTGCAGCCGTAGCCTTCCTCATAGAAAGTGGCGACCTTTTCCATGGCCCACGCGCTGCCGGCCTTGGCGGCGTGCTGGTACCAGGCCAGCGCCAGCGGCAGGTTGGAACCGCGGGGGTCCATCTCGCAGCAGTAGCCAACGGCGGCGGCACACTCGGCATCGCCCTGTGCAGCGCCTGCGTAATAATAGTTTACGGCCTGCTTCCAATCCTCCAAAGGATTTTTGCTGCTATTGCGGCGGACGTAATTCAGGTAGGTATGTCCCATCTGCTTCAGCTCTTCCAGTGAGGTTTTCTGAATCATCTGCATAACGAGGGAAGACGTATGAGATATATAAGGCGTGTCCGGTTTTTCAGCTCTGCTCAGGGCAACCAGTTCGGTAGGCATGCAGCCAAAGTCGGAAATACAACCCCATTGCTCATCCGTGTATAGGGCATCCGGAAGGTTACGCTGTATATGGCAGCTTACGCTCAAACGGCCAATCTCATCCAGGCGGGAATCCCTATAGGATTCATCATCTGATTTATTGTAGTAGTCCCGATAAATATAGTAAAGATTGATGGCGTACTGTTCCCAGAGTGCGGCCTGATGAAAAGACTGCGGCACACCAACACCATACTTATAGCAGTCGGAAAGTGTATCGGCGCCGTAAGAAGCGAACCATACAGCAAGGTCATCAATCTCTGTAGAGAAGTATTTATATCCACCACGTGCAAAAAATTCATTCTGTAACAGCAGGGTCTTAATGTCATCGGCGCACAGGGTGTTTTCGGTATTATTCAGGTCTCTTTTCAGATGGTTATTTAAAGAGTCATACGACGACACAAACGCATCGGTGGAAGCGCATTCATTGTCAGGATACAGAAGCGGCGCAGCTTCCTCATTGGGGTAAAGCGACAGCTGAAGTTCCTGCAGGTGAAAATCAATACGACCACATTCTCTACGAACATCTTCCTCATAGGAATCACTCTTCGGGTCATAATCCATGCCTTGCGGCATGGGGCGCTTGGAGATCTGCGCCAGCAAATCGCGGCAGATCACAAGGTTTTCATAGTCATTAAAGCCATGAGCCATACACTTTTGCATATAGCTGATACTATGCTCATTCACAGCTGCTCACTCCTCTCAATATTTAAGATCAGCAGAACCTGTTACCATCTTGGAACAGGCCTGCATGGCAAGCCAGCCTGTCACCATGATGGGGAACAGGTAAGGATAATTTCCAAAGATGTCCATGATCAGCATAAGGCCGACAGCAAAGCCAATCTTGCCGGGAACACGCGCCATCTTGAACAGATAGAAATACACGGCGGCACCGATTGTGTTTTCCAGATGGCGGTACTGCTTGTAGGTGTTTGCGGCATGTACCGCATCCAGAACCAGCAACCCCGCAAACAGGAAAAAGCAGATCCAGGAAAGAGGATTGTAGACAAAACGGAAGACTCTTGTCAGCCAGAAATAGGGATCCAGGGAAAGGTATTCCAGGTACAAGTAAATAAGCGTCAGGGCAATGCCGGGCGCCAGAAGCGGCTTATAGCGATGGGTCTTGAGATCATGCGCACAGCGGTCAATGAACATGTGGGCGATGGCGTCGCGCTGGCCGTCATGCATGTTGACCAGTACAAAGAAGGGCGCAGATTTTGCGCCAAAGAGACCGCAAAAGCCGCCCCACATTAGCAGAACAACGAACGAGGATGCCATAGTGGCGTAATAAAGTCCCTTCGAGAGCAGATCAAGCGCCTTTTTGGTCTTGCCGCCATTTTCTTTCGTGAATTGAATATCCTTTAAGAACGGCTGGCGGCTTGCATAGTCCATTTCCGGCAGTTCTTTTGGGGGATAGGCCCTTGTAGCACCGTGCAAAAGGCCCTGCTCCAACTCTGCACCTGGCATTTCGGGGCAAAGGTGCTCATACTCGCGGGGGAACGCGGCCCCGATTTGGCTGGGGAAAATCGCCTGTGCGTTGAGCGGGCGCTCCCACGGGCCGACCAGAAAGGGGGCAGTAATGTCGCCGCCTTCAAAGGGGAAAGGCAGCCCCTCGCCGTAAGAGTGATGGCGCGAAGCATGAGATCTTCCGCCCTTGGCGGCAGCTGTTCCCGGTGTGGATTTGTGATCCTCCAGCCATGGCTTGGCCTGATGGAACGCCAGGTCGTATTCGTCGTGGGGTTCGATTGTCCGGCCAAGTTCCTCGGCAATTTCGTCCCGGACATGCCGCATGTGGGCCAGGGCTTCGTCCTGGGCCGAGCAGTACAGGTGTGCCGTCAGCCAGCAGGCCAGGCAGGCCAGGTTCAAAAGGTCCTCGGTATCCAGGTCTTCGGCATCGGCGCTGGAATGTGCCGTGTAGTTGCGCAGTGCCATATAGCTGTTTAGCGCGCTGTTAAAGGCAGAGGGGGAGCAGTCCTCGATGGAAACCGCCCGGCAGCCGCCTGTCAGGTAGGTATTCAGCGTCCCGTCTGAGTACATGTACAGCATCCATTTGGCGACGCCGCTTGCATCAAAGCTGCCGGTATTAACTTCCTTATTGTCTGTGGCAAAGATGTAGTTGGGGGCGTTTTCTTTATTGTACTTTTTAATGTCATCCCACCAGCGATCGTTTCCCGAAAGTGCAGGTTCATTTTCGATGATCTCATCGATTGCCGCACGTCCGAAATCGCGAAAGCCGTTTACAAAATCATTTTGCAATAGAATGAAATTGTAAGTGCCCCGGTTTTCTGTTTTCATTTGTTCCAAATCCATAGAGTATTGACCTCCTCCTTTTTTCCGAAATCCCACCTTATCATAGCACGGAAGCAGCGGGGTTTCAATCGTTCATTATAGGAATAGGGTCCCCGGCAAACAAAATTAAAGAAAATCCTGAAAATCTCTTTAACTTTGCCAGGGGGCACCCCTATTGTAAGGGTGTAAGAAAAAAACAAAAACTTAGGAGGAAATACACTATGAACCATTACGACGAAGATAAATCCGCAATTACCGCTGCCCTGATGGGTCTTTCTTGTGAAGGGGACTGCGGCCCGCTTGGGATACTCATGCACTGCGCCGTCCTCACGCTGGTATTTTGCGCGGCCACCATAGCGATTACGCTGCCGTCGGCTACGCGGAAGATCCTGAAAAAGGTGTACAACAGCGCCGATGGCACTCCGGATCGCAGCGAGGAAGAAATGCTGCAGGCGCACCCCCAGGCTGCCAAGCTCTGCCGGGTACACAAGGCACTCTTTTCCGTGGCCGGTGCGATCATCCTGGTGTTCGCCTGGGCACAGAATGTCCTGCACCTGCCCATTGTACACAGCCTTTTCTTCCGTGTGATCGGCTCTGTGGGCAGTGCCGCCGTCTTTGCGACGGCTGCAGTGGGGATAGTTCTGATCGCCGCTGCACTGGCCGCCCGCAAAAAGGCCAGGAAGGACAACGTCTGACACAAAAGCATAGAAAAAGGAGAAAGTAATCATGTTTGAGCATAAAGTTGACGACCATACCACCTACATCATCTGCGACCCCGATACGGCAGCCTGGTATAACATCTTTTGGCTGATCGGTGCCATCATCAAGCTGTGCATTTTCGTGGCAGCGGCCCTTTTTGCGCCGGTGCTGATCCTGCCGCTGTGGGGGCTGAACAACTCGCGCGACAATACGCCGGGCCGCGGCATGGGGGAGATGTTCCGTGCGCATCCCTACCAGTGCTTTTTCAGCATTACGTCGCTGGTCTCCTTTGCCGTGACGGGCGTATGCTTTGCGATCGAGTACCACATCACCAACGGATGGGAACTGCCTCAAAGCGCTTACGTGAATACCCAACTGTTCCGGGCTGTAAACCCGGTCTTTACCAATTCCGTCTGGGTTACGCTGGCCATCGGAGGAATCCTGGTGCTGATGTTCCTGGATGCGATGAAAAATGACTGACCCTGTGGCTTTTTCATTGAATCAGGCGGCGGGATTTGCTATACTATAAAAAAGATGCCGCCCACTGCGGCAGGAAAGGAATGTACTTCCCATGAAACGTATCTATATAACGGCGATCCCGCTGGACAGCAACTTCGCCATTGACTCCTATGCGGCAGAGCCGGTAAACTACACGCAGACCCTGGCGAAACCGACCTACTACCCCATTACCCCGATCCTGGCCGATACCGCCCACGCCGGGGATGAGATCAAGGTCATAGCGGTGCGCCAGATCAACAGCCCCCACAGCGAAAACCTGGAGATCTTCCGCCGTGAGCTGGACGGCCTGGGCCTGCCCTATACGCTGGTGGACCTGACCACGCCGGAAAACCAACAGCGCGATGGCCTGCTGGCTTTGTTTGAGGCGCTGACCGATGCGATGGACGGCGATGCCTGCTATTATGCGGATGCAACGTTCGGCACGAAGACTTACCCGCTGGTGCTGTCCTCGGCCCTGCATTATGCAGAGAAAATTTTGGATGATACCGAGGTATGCGGCATCTATTACCGCGAGTTGACGCGGGAAAACGGGAAAGTCAAGAGCGTGCGCCAATATGACATCAGCACCTTGTTTACGCTGGATGGCATTGTAGATATGGCTGCCGAAGCAGACCTGCCGGACAAACAGAAGTTTATCAGCGTAATGCTGCACCCTGACCGGGAGGTGTGACCCATGGCGGAAAACGCAAAGGACACCAAAAAGCAGGCTGCCCTGCGTGAGCAGATTGAACACCACCCGATATGGAACTACCCGCCGGAGGAACGCTTGCAGCATAACCGTGAATGGCAGCAGTTGTATTTGCTGGTATTCCAGTTTAAAGAGTTTCTTTCCAAGATCGAGAACCGGCTGGAAAACACCGATACAAACGCCATGCTGCAGGATGAAGACGCGCTGTTGGATGCCCGCTACACGCGCCGCAGCAAACTGCGTACCAAGCTGGATACCCTGACCTTTACCGAGTCTATGTGCAAGGCCGTTTCCAAGTACGATGTCAATTCCGGAAAGCCGTTTTTGGCGTATTTTGATGCCATCTATGCCAACGCCATGCACGACAGCGTAAACAGCAAGGCAATGCGCGACCAGGGAGACATGCGCCTTTCGCGCCGCGAGGGCCAGCTGTGGAAACGCCTGTGCGAACTGTACGAAAAACAGGGGCTTGACCCCAAAAACCTGCCCGCCGGCTTTTACGAGACGGCTGCCGACTGCCTGGACGTGGACGAAGCAGCCCTGAAACGGCTGGTCCTGAACGCGACGACCGCGCGGCGCACCATCTCGCTGAATGACGATACCCACAAGGACGACGACGGCGAGGCCATCATGTTTGACGCCGATGATCCCAATGCCACGAGCATGCAGGAACGGCTGGAAAGCGCTACGGAAGCGCTGCGTGTGATTGTGATGTTTGCTTCCAAGGACGTGACGGAGTTCCCGCGGATCTTCTTTACCAACGATGTGATAGCCCTGCTGTGTGACGAAAAGCCGGCCATCCCGCCGGAACGGTACTGCACTGTGCTGGAAAAGAAGGAGGACCTGCTGTGGGCCAGGATCTTTGCGCGGGATTACATGAACTTTTTGTTTGAGCCGCACAAGCCGGACCGCCTGCGCCCGCTGCTGGATATAAAGCCGACCCATCAGCCCAAGGACCGCACGATTTCCACCTTTACCGGCAAAACGACCGTGACCATCAGCAACCGGCGCAAAGAATATAAGAAGCTGCTGCAAAAAATGCAGGAACAGCTGCGCCAAAGCTGAAACGCCGACACATAAAAAGCAAAAGCGTCCGCCAAATCGGCGGGCGCTTTTTGTGTGGGGCAATGTGTTATCCCTCGCTGCTTACAACGGGGAAACTGGTGTATGAATGTAAGGAAACGGCGTTTTGCCAATCCTGTGCTACCGAGATCTGATTCGGGTTATGGTAGCCGAGCCGTGCATCCAGCTGGCAGAAGACGCCGATGCGGTTGATCAGGCTTTCCGAGACCTGGCCGTCATGGCCAAGCACCAGGCGGCGCAGCTCATCCAGGGAGGAGATTGTCAGCCGGGTCGAATGGGCGGCGTTGTTGCGAAGATCACCGGCGCGGGCAAAATCACGGTAGGTCTTATCCCACCATCCGGCATTTTGCGGGTAGTTAGCCTGGCGGCTCAGGGCGGCCATTCGGTTGCTGAAATGCTTGCCGTCCAGCCCGCCGTAAAAGTTGCCGATGGTGATCTTTTTAGCTTTCAGCTTGGGGCTATTCCAAGAGGACAGGGCCGGATTTTTTTTGTTTACAAGCCAGCTGCCGATCACCTGGTCGGCCCGGTAGAACGGGAACAGGGCTTCCTTCATGCGCTGTTCCAGCAGCAGGCCGTACATCAGCCCGCAGGGCGAAAAGTCAAGCTGATCGTCCTTGTCAAAGCTGTGCAGCAAGCCGGTGAACATGCGGTCCACGATCACGCCCTGTTTGAAGATTAGCGCCGAACTTTCCGGCAGACGGTTCACAAGTTCCGTGACATGGGAGGGGAAAAGGTCCTGATCGGCACTTTGCAGCAGCTGGTTGAACATGTCGTCCAGGCTGATGTTTTTGCCGCTGAACATCTCGTCCAGGCCATCGGCCATGTTGCGGCCGTTTTCCTCGAACCATTCGGTGGCTTCTTCCTCGGTGGCGGCTTCGGGCAGATATTGGATCTTTCCCAGGCTGTCGGTAAGCTGGGCACGGCCTGCGCCTTCGCTGCCCTGGTTCAGCTGGTAGACGGAATCAAACAGGGTGCTCCAATCCTCGCGGCTTGTAACGACGATGTTGTTGTTGACCTGGTTCAGATCGCCCTGCACATTGGTGCTGGTAACCGAGCCGGAAATGTTGTAGTTCGTGACATAGTTGATCACGCTGGGGGCTGCCTGTTCCGGGGTGGTGGACGGTGCGTATGCGGGGGCTGAATGGGCGGTGTGGCGGGGGTTCCACATGTCGCTGGCCAGCATCTCCCGCAGCAGGCCGATGCAGAGCCGCCAGCGGCGGCTGCGGCGATCGGTATACACAAGGCCGCGCTGTACCGACTGGGGACGGTCCACGTCTTCTTCATCGGCACCGGAAAGGCCAAAGTGGGAGATCTGGGTCAGGATCTCAAATTCACGGTCATCCAGATCTTTCAGCCATTGGCTCAGCAGTAGATAGACGGTCTCCTCGGGCAGCATACAGGTGCGGATGCAGTCCTCAAAGGCGTCCTGCCCTTCCAGGCCATCCTCCTTTGCAAGAAGCAACGCCTCCGCCGCATCCGGCACGATGGCAGGAAAGCCGCCGGTCATCTCCAAAAGCCAGTGCTCTTCCTCCGGCGTAAAGGGGGAAGCATCGCCGCCGCGGTAGATCCGGCCCAGATACTGGGAAAATTCCTGCGGGCGCGGCCGGTTTTTGGAAAAGGTAAACTGGTTCAGGCTCAGGTTATTGAAGATCGACGAGCCGGCCAGATCCTCCATGGCGGGGCAGTACTGTGCGGTGTAAAGGTAGTCGTTCGTTACGATCATCCGCAAGGGAGCATCGGAGTTTTTCAAGATGTTTACCTGCTGGATACTGTCGGCCTGGCAGCCATCGATATTGCAGATAAAATTGTGAAAGCCCAGGACGACCAATACAAAGCAGTACCGCCGTTTTTTCCATTCCTGCGCGCAGCTTTGGGCGGATGCGCCGCCTGCGGTAGTCAGCAGGGTCTCCAGCGCCGGGTCGATCAGCCCCTGCTCTTTCAGGTACGAAAATCCCTCCTGAAAGGCACAGGCCAGCAGGTCGTCCAGGTCTTTTCGGTGCCGGAGAGTCGTGCCCTCCCAAACCAGCACAATGGTCGGCTTGTTCGTGTCAGCAGCCAGTGCCCGGTTTTTTTTCGGGGTAAAGTAATCTTTCAGAAAGGTATCCTTGCCGCAGCCCTTAGGGCCGAACAGCGTACCGGAGGAACGATCCTCCAACCATTCATCCAGACGGATGCGCACCGTAGAGAACTCATAATGCGGTGCGTCTTTGCGAAAATGCTCAGACATCAGTGTCCCTCCTTTCTGGGTTTAAAATAGGGATAGGGCTGCAGTTTGCAGTCCGGCAGCAGTTTGTTGCGCAAGATCTGGCGGTACAGCTCACACTGCGGGCGGTAACTTCTTCTACGGGCAGAATATTCCAGCAGGCCGCGATAGCTGACAAGGTTCGACAGCACGTTGGAGATCTTATCCCAGGTGATACCGGCCGACTCATCCACAATGCTTTCCAGCACGGTAACAGGCACCCACTGGTAAGGAATGGTACATTCCCGCATCAGGCAGGTCAGCACACTGCGCCATAGATCGTTCGAATCATCGGAGAGAGAATCGATCAGTTTGTCCATGTGCAGCTGCTGCGGGGAACTGCATAGCATCGCGTTGGTTGCTTCCAGCACGCGCGCCGCATACAGGGTCGTCTTTCCATTCGGCGCAGGCTGTACCGAGGGGAAGTTGTCCAGGTAGGTAAAGCAGGTATCCATCAGGAGGTAGGCGGGGTGGATCAGGCCGCGGGTGTAGAACCAGAGCTGATCCAGCGCACGGAAATTGCTTTCCAGATCGACCGTATCGATGAGGGAGGAGGTCGCCGTGCGCCATTCCTCTTTGGCCATTTGGCCAATAATCATCGGGCGGCCATAGGTACATTCAAACAGCTGGGTCATGCTGCCGCCGCGCAGATAATACTCCGTCAGGCCGTTGGCGCCGCAGATCAGCAGATGGAACGGGGTGTCGCTTTGCAGAACGGCGCGCAGGTTGCTGGCGGCTGCACCGCCTACGGTCTCCAGGTCGTTGATCAGGCGGTCTGCTTCATCCAGGATATACACAATGTGCCGGTTGCCAAGTGCGGCGCACAGCTCACGACAGAATTGCGGCAGCCAGCGCAGATCCTCGTATACAACACCCTGCGAGATCCCGGCAGACAGGGCCGAAATATCCAGCGGTGCGTTTTCCTCACTGTCGATGTCTACGCCGGGGTTGGGCAGATACTGCACACGCTGCGGTGCCGGGGCAGCGGCTGCCTGCCGCTGGGCAAAATAGGCCTCCCACTTTTTGCGGTGGGCCTGCACGCGGGCGATTGTTTCTTCGTCGCGGTATGCCTGCGGCAAAGTTTCATCGTGCATGTAGGAAGTCAGCTGATCCCACAGCTGGTTAGAGAATACATCCCGCAAGTTTTCGGAAGCACCCTGCTGGTCGGAACTCTGGACCACTTCAAGCCGCAGCGGGATCACCTGACCGTTTGTCTCGTCCTGGATCATCTTTTGCAGCTTTTGGGTGATCATCGACTTACCCATGCGGAACTGACCACTGATCAGGAACAGCATGGGGATGCGGGAGGGATTTTCGCAATACAGGGTATGCAGGCGGCTCAACTCATTGCGGCGGCCGAAGAAGGTTTTCGTATCGCGGATGGTGTGATCCACGCGGACTTTCTGGTTTTCCGGCAGGAATTGCAGCGGCATTTCACCGCGGTAGAGCAGCAGATCATCGCCGCTCTGGACCAGGGCGCGGACCTCGACTACCGCAACGATTTCGGCGTTTTCTTCCTGCACGCGGCGGGCGGTCTTTTCGGGAATATCGGTATCGATCTGGAACGGAATATGCCACAGCGCCTTTTGGTCTTCATCCGTATATTGCTGTTTCGACAGCAGCACGGCGTTGCCGTTTCCGTTTCCTCCGCGCAGCGTCAGGCTGCGGGGAATCGGCAGCGCGGCCGCATCCCATTCTTTTTCGCCGGTCCTGATGCGGTAGCTCAGGTTAATGTATACGGGCTGCAGCGGGCAGCCGCCCACATTCTCCACATAGCCTTGCAGCGTAGTCGGCTCGCAGGGGTCGTCATAGCTATAGTCGTCTTCATCGCGGGTGCAGTAGTAGGCAGAGGACGGGTCCAGATATACCTTCATCTGCGGGCGGGCATCCAGCTTTTTCTGCTGATGCTCTGCCAGCATACGCACCAGCTCGTGGCGGTCCTGCTCGGCGGGGGTACGCTGCAGCAGGCTGCAGCGCTCCTGCTCCTGCATCAGATACTGCTCGTCCTCGTCATAAAAGTCCCTGCCGGATTCCCGGATCGGCTGTATCTTCAAATACTCCTGCAGGCAGGTCAGCGAAGCCTGACGGTAGGCCAAACGGCGGCCTTCCTGCAGGGCTTTGTTCTTATTTTCGTCTTCTTCGTCCGGGTTGGCAGTAGGCGGGCAGTTTTTCAGCACGGTGAACAGATTGGCATCCTGCAGCTGGATGCGCAGTGCCTGCAGGTCATCGTAGGCTGTTGCCCGGACTGCACAGATCAGCGCGCGGGAGAAGCTCTCCAGCTTTATGGTGGGCAGGTTGTTTTTGGCTGCATCCACCAGGCAGCGGACGATACTGGCTGCCGAGGGCTCCGGCTCTGCGGCCAGCAGCTCGGCACCGGCCATATAGATCAGGGAAAGGTCCTTTTCCTTCGCCACGGCCCTTTTGAAGTCGGCCGTTTCGCTTTCCGAGGAGAACAGCTCCATCACCCGCTGACGGCACTGGTCGACCCGCAGGCTGCGGTCGTCCGGGGCCAGCACATCCGTGCTGTCCGCCGTCT
>ERZ779880.2357-NODE-2357-length-13545-cov-3.901483_pt1 | contig 13545 bp, 13 predicted proteins | sample MGYA00511555_ERZ779880 | MGnify/ENA primary metagenome ERZ779880 (study PRJEB29588, sample SAMEA2145815) | human gut metagenome | biome: human gut; feature: human-associated habitat; material: faeces | place: Denmark | collected 2008/2010 ...
ATAACTGCATATGGAAAATGACGCACTTGTGTATAAAACTGCGGAAACTCAAGAAATGTTTTACTTGACAAAGTATAAATTTATTGATATTATAACATGTGATTTGAAAATTGAATGTTTGTGTGGACGGAGGATTTGATACTTTATGATAGATTTTCATACACACATACTGCCTGGCATGGATGATGGAAGCCGGGATGTTCGTGAATCTCTTCAGATGTTGACACTGGAGAGTGAGCAGGGAGTGCAAGAGACATTGTTGACTCCCCATTTTTATGCCCATTTTGATAAAATTTCGTCTTTTTTAGAGCGGAGAGAGCACTCCTTTCAGAAATTAACGAAAGCACTAAATGAGCATGATATGGGGATATCCCTTTCTTTACGGAAGGGTGCGGAAGTTTATTATTTTCCGGGAATTGGTGATGCGAAACAAATTCGTGAGCTTACTTTTGAAGGAACCGATATTTTGCTCCTTGAGATGCCATTTGCTCAGTGGACGGATGAGATTTATGTGGATGTCAAAAAATTAATTGAGAAACAAAAGCTGACAATCTTACTAGCTCATGTCGAGCGATATGATTCATTTCAAAAAAGCAGAAAAATCTGGAATCAAATTTTTAAACTTCCCTTATACGCTCAGATTAATACGGGCGGAATCGACAAACATAAAAAAAAGCGTTTTATCAAAAAATTCTTAAAACTTCAGGTGCCGTTGGTGCTGGGAAGTGACTGTCACAACATGAAAACACGTTTGCCAAATTTAAAACAGGGACGTGACAGTTTAAGAGACATCTTTGGGGAGACATTATTGGCAACAATTGATAAGACGGAGGAAAGGTTGCTGAAATAATATGCGTAGGAAAGAGCGAAGAAAGATGCTTATTCTTTTTGTCGTGCTTATATTGGCGATGATAGCATTTGGAATTGGACTCAAAATTTTTGAAAATCATATGCCGGAACCGGTAATTTCGGAGGGTGATTTTTTAGCAGATGAGCAGTCGGAAGAGTTGGCTGCTTTGGGGAGTCTGAAACTGAATGGGAATACTTATTCTTATTATCACGATTTTGAAACATATTTAATTATGGGGACAGATAAAACAGGTGCTGACAGTAAAGTATACCAAGGAAGCATGAGTGATTTTTTAATGCTTGTTATTGTGGATAAAACAGACAACAATTATTCTTTTTTGCCGATTAACAGAGATACGATGTCGGAAGTACGACTGATACAGGATGATGGTACCGGCGCGGCAACAGCAGAACTGCAATTGTGTACAGCACATTGGTATGGGGGAAATGCTGGGCAAAGTTGCGCTAACACAGTGGAGAGCATATCCAAACTTTTCGGCGGACTTAAAATTAATGGTTATTATGCAATTCCAATGGATGAAATTCCAAAATTAAATCATTCGGTTGGCGGAGTGACGGTTACGTTATTAGAGGACTTTCAAGATATCGACCGCCAAATGAAAAAGGGGGAAACGCTTGCTTTGTCAGACGAGCAGGCATATCACTATATTCATGATCGCTATGGTGTTGGAGATGAAAAAAATACATCTCGTATGAAACGCCAGCAGCAGTATATGGAGGCTTTTTTTACAAAGGCAAAGGAAAAGGCGAAAAGCGATAAGGCTTATGTCAGTCAATTGTTCCGGAAATTCGAACAGACGGCTACGACAAATCTGACAGTTAAAAAAATTTCCGGCCTTACAAACCGGCTGATAAAAGGGACACAAAAAGGATTTTTTGAAATACAGGGTACGAGTAAAATCGGGAAAGCCCTTGGGGATGGAATTGATCATGCTGAATTTTATCCTGACAAAGAATCAATTATTGATGTCATGACAAAAATATATGGGTTAAAGAAGAGGAAATGAAATGGAGACAAAGGAAAAAACAGAAATCGTTCAGGTAAAGAAGAATGAAGAAGAAATGGAAATTGATTTATTTGAACTTATACTTTACTACAAAAGCAGACTGGTGTTTGTAATTGGAGGATTTTTAATTGGTGCTATATTGATGGCGCTGGTGACAATTTATCTGGTTGCACCAAAGTATACGGCAACAGCAAAGTTATATATGGTTTCATCCTCGAGTGATTCCATTGTAAACTTATCGGATTTGGATTTGGGAACTTCCCTATCTTCGGATTATGAAGAGCTGCTTCGTGTTCGTCCGATTTTGGAAGAAGTGATAAAGAAAGAGAAACTTCCCTATACTTATGAGCAGCTGCTTAATATGCTGACGATATCGACGGTTTCCGATACACGAATTCTTTCGATTTCGGCAGAGAGTAAAAAGCCGGATGAGGCAAAACGCATTGTAAATCGTTTGGCGACACTTGCTGTTACCGAACTTCCGAAGTTAATGGATACGTCGAAGCCAAACATTGCAGAAAATGCTATTATGCCGAAAAAAAAGAGTTCGCCAAGTTTGTTTAAAAACACGATGCTTGGTGCAATTGTCGGTTTGGTGATTGTACTCGCTGTACTGACATTCTTCTTTATGACGGATGATACGATGAAATCAGCAGAGGACGTCGAGAAAGAGTTTGGTATTATGCCGCTTACGGTCATCCCGGAGGGCGATGTTGCTGCGATTTCGGATGAGCGCGAAAAAGAGATATATAAAAATAAGAAAAAGAACCGGAAGGAGAAAAAGAAATGAAATTAATCAAAATAAACAATATGCCCGACCTTCCGTATGCGATGGAAGAGGCGGTAAACCGTTTGCGAATTAACATCAGTTTTCTTGGAACAAAAATCAAGAAAATAATGATTATCAGTACCGAGCCGAATGAGGGGAAAAGTTTTGTTGCCATGCAGCTTTGGAAGCAGATTGCGGAAGCAGGCACGCCGTCCATTCTTTTAGATGCTGATATGCGTAAGTCGGTTATGGCTGATAAATACGAAATTGTATCTGAAAAAAAGGAAGAGATAAAAGGTTTGTCCCATTATCTTTCAAGTGATTACCCGATTGAGGAGGCAATTTTCCATACCCAATGGGAAAATGGAGATATTTTACCCAACATTGATAATGTTATTAACCCGTCGATGTTATTGGAGAGTAATCGCTTTGAAGAAATGTTAGCTTATATGGAAGAAAAATATCGATATGTGTTTATCGATTCTCCGCCACTTAGTCTTGTTTCTGATGGTGAGAGAATTGGAAATCTCTGCGATGGTGCCATCCTGGTTGTTCGTGGGGGCGTGACATCGAAACATTTGGTGAAGAATTCGATTCGCCAGTTAGAGAGGGCGGGCTGCCCGCTGTTAGGAATTGTCCTAAACCGTGTGGAAGGGGCAAAATCCGGTTATTATTCCAAACGCTACGGAAGTAAGTATTATGGTGGCAAATATTATAATGATGCTTACTACTATGGAAATCATTAGCGAGTATCCGAAAAGCCTATTTTGGTTTTTCGGTTCTCATAGAATCTTATAGGAAAGGAGGATAGAAAAATGGTAAAGGCAATGAAAAAAGTACTTGTATGCGCTATGGCAGCAGCTCTTACATTAGGCTCCGCTGCATCTGCATCTGCTGTACAGAGCCCGACAACTTCTGTTACGCCTGTAACAAAGAGCAATGTGAAGGCTTCTAATGGTACAACAGTAAACGTAAACAAAAACGGTACTGCTGCTGTTAAAGCTGTAAAAGCGACTAAGAGCAAAAGCGTTACTGTTTCTGCTACAGTTAAGGTAAATGGCGTTACATACAAGGTAACAACTGTAAATGCTAAAGCGTTTGCAAAAGCAACAAAAGCAACCAAGATTACACTTCCTGCTTCGATTAAAACAATCAACAAGAGTGCATTCACAGGTGCTAAGAAAGTGAAGACAATTGTCCTTAAGGGCAAAAAGTCAATCACAGTTAAGAAAGGTGCTTTTAAGGGTGTTAACACAAAGAAAATAACGATTAAAGTTAACAAAAAAATGTCCAAGAAAGAGTTTAAAAAACTTCAGAAAGCTTTGAAAAAGGCTGGATTCAAGGGCAAAGTGGTAAAAGCCTAAAAAAGCGTTATGGGAGAGGATTTTTCCTCTTCCATAAACCTTTTGTAATTGGCTGGAATACCTTGTAACTAAAAAGTGATAGGAGGATGGGCATGTACCGTAGAAGAATGCAGGGATGGTTGAAGCATTTAGATTTTATGCTCCAAGAGTTACTCTGCTTTCAAATTGCGTTTCATATTGCATATTTTATACGACATGGCTGGAGCATTCCGTATGCTGTTGTTTTATATCGTAATACAGCGGTAGTGGTGTTGCTGCTGCAAATCTTTGTCATTATTAGTTTAAATATATTTAAAGATGTATTGTGGCGTGGCTATTATAATGAATTTAAAAGTACGGTAAAAACCGTATTATATGTCATGCTGCTTCTTGTGCTTTATCTGTTTTTGATTCAGCAGGGGGCAAACTTCTCCCGTTTTGTGCTGATAGGAACAACAGGGTATTATCTGATTTTGGCATATATGCTGCGATGTGTCAGAAAATATTTTTTACGTCACAGCAGCCGCGAAAAGCAGGGGACTAAGTCTTTAGTACTGATGACAACAAGAGATCATGCCAAAAATGTTTTGAAACGTATTCAGAATAAAAATATAGGAGAATTTACTGTTACAGGTATTATTTACCTTGATTGTGAGCCGAAAAAGGATGCCAGAATTGGTGGAGTTCCGGTTGTGGCCGGTATGTCCGGTGCGGTTGAGTATATTTGCCGCGACTGGGTAGATGAGGTCTTTTTTGCAATTCCTCAGATGGATGACAAATATCGTGACATTCTTTATGCTATAGCAGATATGAGTATCGTTGTTCATATTTGTGTTGGTTTGCAGTATGATTTTCCGATGCAGAAGCGGATTGTGGAAAAATTTGGTGAATTTACTGTGGTGACTATGACACCATCGATATTAAATCTTCGGGAAGCGTTTGCCAAACGCCTCATGGATATTGTTGGTGGTTTTTTCGGTTGTCTTTTAACCGGAATTTTTACGGTTATTTTGGCACCATTTATATGGATTAAATCACCGGGACCAATCTTTTTTTCACAGATGCGTGTTGGCAGAAATGGCAAACTTTTTAAAATGTATAAGTTTCGCAGTATGTATCCGGATGCCGAAGAGCGCAAACAAGAGTTGTTAGCGATGAATGAGGTGGAAGACGGATACATGTTTAAAATTGAAAATGATCCTCGTATCATCGGCAGCGAAAAAGGCGCGGGAAAAGGAATTGGTAATTTCATAAGAAAGACATCCCTTGATGAATTTCCGCAGTTTTTTAATGTGCTGAAAGGTGATATGAGTTTAGTGGGCACTCGCCCCCCGACTCTGGATGAGTGGGAAAAATATGAACCGCATCATAGAGGCCGCATGTCAATTCGTCCGGGAATAACCGGAATGTGGCAGGTAAGTGGGCGAAGTGATGTGATGGATTTTGAAGAGGTTGTTGCTCTTGACAGAGATTATATCTCGAGATGGAGTATCGGGCTCGATATCAAGATTCTGTTGAAAACGATTGTCTCTGTGGTGAAAGGCCAGGGAGCAAGATAGAAGATAGTTTAAATTTATGGGCAGGTGGTGCGGCAGAATATGTGGTATGTGATTCAGGTAATGTCCGGGGAAGAGCACGAAAAGGAGCAGCTTTTCAAAAAGCTGATTCTAAATAGAGATGGCAGAACTTACGACAAAATTTTTGTCCCGATGTACGTCAGAAAAAAGCGCTATCAGGGAAGATGGCACGAGGAGCAAAAGGTCTTGTTCCCCGGCTATATTTTTGTTGATACAAGTGACATCGAATTGTTCTGCCAATACTTGGCGAAAGTGCCGGGTTTTAAAAAGGTGCTTCGCGACGCAGATGAGATTGCACCAATTACGGAAGAGGAGAAAGCCTACCTTCTTTCCATGATGGACGAGCATTATATCGTTCAAATATCAGTTGGTTATCTTATCGGTGACAAAATATGTATTACGGAAGGGGCCTTAAAAAATTATCAGGGCTCCATTTACCGAATTGACAGACACCGGCGCACGGCGCAGCTAATGGTAAATCTTTTTGGCCGCCAGACAAAGGTGGAAGTTGGTCTTGAGGTGATTCAGAAATACTCCGAAGAGGAGTACGAAGAATTGCGGGAAAGGCATAAAGAACGTCAGACCGAGGAGCAGTCAGACACAGACAGCTTCCAATATGCGGATGTCATCTCCGGAGTATTTGCCGGGAGCCGCTGCCGCATTTTGGAAAACAACAAGAAAGAGAAAACAGTGAAGGCAAGTGTGGATGTGTTTGGAACACCCGCCACAGTTGCTTTTCGCTATGAGGAACTGAAGTTTTTAAGCAAGTCTGAAGTGTAATCGTCGCTTTGCCGCGTTGCAGGACAGATGGAACACACCGTGTAGTCAACTTCTGCGGGAGCAGAGGGTGGCGGAGCACGGTGTTTTTTTGAATGGAAGGAGACATAAGGATGGATAATAATAGTGGGCTTACATGGTACAGGGGAGCTATATAATGTTCTTACTGAATAGAGAGTATAATATACGAAGTTTTGTCTGTAGATTATTATAAATCATGGGACGGACGGTGAAGCATGCTCATTAAAGATACAAAGAAAGGACAAGAAGAATGCGTGTAGTACACGTTGCCGAATGTATCGGTGGAGTAAATAGATATTTAAAAAGTTTATTAAAGTATTCAACAAGTGAAAATATTTTGCTTCTTTCTCAACTTTACAAGAAAGAAGATTTTGAAAAATTGGCCGACAAAGTTGAAATCGTCCACATGAGTCATGGAATTGGTTTTTCAGCCATTAAAGAAGTTTTTGTATTAAGAAAGAAGATAAAGAAATATAATCCAGATATTGTATTTGCGCACTCATCAATTGCTGGTGCAGTTACTCGCATGGCCTGTGTTGGTCTAGATGTAAAAGTGATATATAATCCACATGGTTGGTCATTTAATATGGACTCCTCTAAAAAAAGAATATATGTATATATTGAAAAGCTTATGGCTCATTTCTGTGATGCTATTATTTGTATATCTGAGGCAGAGTCGGTTTCCGCTCTTAGAGAAAAGATTTGTAAGAGCGATAAATTGCATGTAATTGAGAATGGTATTGACTTTGAAGATTATGTCACAGAGGATGTTGGTTGGGCAATCCCTGAGGATGCGGTTGTTGTAGGGATGGTTGGTCGTATTTGTAAACAAAAGGCTCCTGATATTTTTATAAAAATGGCGGGAGAGGTTTCTAAGAAGATAGATAACTGCCATTTTGTTATTGTTGGAGATGTTTTAGAAGCTAATCTAGCTGAGAAAAATGAAATTGAAAAATTAGCCCGTGAATTAGGCGTTGATTTACATATAACGGGATGGGTAACAAATCCGCTTTCATATATGAGAATGTTTGATGTTGGATGTTTGTTAAGCAGATGGGAAGGTTTTGGATTAGCAATTCCTGAATTTATGTTGGCAGGTGTTCCTATTGTTGCTACAAAAGTAGATGCTATTCCATATCTAATTACAAATGGAGAAAATGGTTATTTAGTAAATAAAGATGACTGGTCAAGTGCTGCTGCGAAAGTAGTGGAATTGATCGGGAATAACGAATTGAGAAGTCAGATGATTGCAAACGAGCGGAATAATTTAGAAAGATTTGATGCTCGTAGACTAGCAAGGGAATGTGAAGAATTATATAAGGAATTGAAAAGATGATAGTAGGACTTGTGGCAATGTATATGCCAAATGAAAATGAAATTGATAATATTAGTAAATATATTGATAAATTAGATTATTGCTACCTTCTTGATGACAGTGCTACAGATAACAGTCGAGTTGTACAACCACTTTTGGATAGATTTGAAGGTAAAGTTGAGTACTATTCGAATCCCTATAATATGGGCTTGGTAGCATCAGTTAACAATGGGTTTAAAATGGCTATTAATAGAGGTGCCAATTGGATTCTAGTAATGAATCCAGATGGCACATTTAAAAACGATGCTATTGGTATATTTAGAAAGTATATATCAGAGAATGATACTCAGGACGTGGGAATTATAGCACCTCGTTTTAATATAGACAGAAGACAAAAACAAGAGGGGAAGGGTGTAACAGAGATTAAATACCCAGATATGACAGGCTGTTTATATAATGCAAAAATCCTCGGGAAATTGGGCTTTTATGATCAAAATACATATTTCTATGGTTTAGATGTTGAATATTGTATTAGAGTGCGGAAAAATGGGTTCAAGATAATTGAATGTTGCGAAGCAGTTCTAAATCATCATCCTGCCGAAACTATGAATATAACTTTATTTGGGAAAACTATATTTAAATGTGGAAAAGATTCGCCACAAAGATTTTATTACCAATTTAGAAGCGCCTATTACATTAATCAGAAATATCACAATTTTTATAATTTTGCTTTTTTTGTCTATAAATATTTGAAAGTTATTCTTTTTTTTGATAACAAAGGAGAATATTTAAAAATGATAAAAATGGGTATTTATGATGCAAAACGTGGATTTTATGGAAATATAAAAGATAGGAGGAAATAATAATGAGAAATGTGCTAATAACGGGTGGAGCTGGATTTGTAGGCTCTGAAATAGTTAAGCAGTTATCGTGTTTGGGTGATTGGAATATTACAGTGTTAGATTCGATGACTGAGCAAATTCACGGCAAGGATTGGAAAAGTTCATATTTGTTAAAACAAATTGACGATAAGTGTAACTTTGTTAGAGGAAGTGTGACAGATATTGATATACTTTTTCCGCTCGTTAAAGACACTGATTATATTATTCATTTAGCTGCAGAAACTGGCACAGGTCAGTCTATGTATCAAATTAATCAGTATAACGAAACTAATATAATGGGTACTTCGAATATCCTTCAAGCAATTTCAACGCTAGGTAAGGAAAGTAAAGTGAAAAAAATTATTCTTTCATCGTCTAGAGCGGTATATGGCGAAGGAAAGTATGAATGCAAATTATGTGGAGTTGTATATCCTAATGGTAGAACAAGAGAAAAGATGCTGAATGGAGACTTCAACATGTATTGTCCGACTTGCGGTAAGAAAGTCGCATTGGTTAAGACGACTGAGGATAGTGCTGTTAAACCAGTCTCTCTTTATGCATTTACTAAATATACTCAGGAAATGATGCTTCAAACAATGTGTCCAGCGCTTGGAATAGATTATACAATTTTTAGATTTCAAAATGTATATGGTGTAGGACAGTCGCTAAAAAATCCATATACTGGTATTTTGTCTATATTTTCGTCACTTATGCTAGAGAACAGACCAATAAATGTATTTGAAGATGGTTTGGAAAGTAGAGATTTTATAAATGTTGTTGATATTGCTTCAGGTGTTATTTCTTCGTTAGAAAATGAGAGAAGTAATGGCGAAGTGATTAATCTAGGGTCTGGGGTTGGAACTTCAGTAAATCAAATTGTTGAAATCCTGAAGAAGGCGTACAATAGCAATAGTGTAATTAATATTACCGGAGATTTTCGATTAGGTGATATTGCACATAACGTAGCTGATATTGCAAAGGCTGAGGAACTTTTAGATTTCAAAGTCACTATTAATTTAAAAGATGGACTTACTCAATTTTGTGATTGGGTTAAGGGACAAGAACATGATAATTCTGGCTACGAAAAGTCGTTAAGTGAGATGGAAAATGCTGGAATGTTTATTAGAAAATAAAAGGAGTATAGAAATGAAAATTTTGGTAACAGGTGCAAATGGATATTTAGGTTCGGGAATTGTAAAAGCTATTCTAAATAATGGTAATGAAGTAGTTGCAGCAGATTTTGAGGCGAATCATGTGGATGTTCGAGCTGAGAAGGTATTGTGTAATCTTTTTGAAATTAAAAATCCATATGAGTATTTTGGTAAACCAGACGTACTCTGCCATTTAGCTTGGAGAGATGGATTTGTACATTATTCTAATACTCACATTGACGATCTTCCTGCTCATGTTGCTTTCATTAGGAAGATGATTAAAGCTGGGTGTAAGCATATTGCAGCTATGGGAAGTATGCATGAGATTGGTTTTTTTGAGGGGGCTATTGATGAGAATACACCATGCCATCCAACAACACCATATGGAATTAGTAAAAATGCTCTTAGAGACTTAACAGAAATGCTATGTAAACAAAACGACTGTGTATTTCAGTGGATGAGAGGTTATTATATAGTTGGTAATTCTAAGTATGGTTCTTCTATCTTCTCTAAAATTACTGCTGCTGCAGAGGAAGGAAAGAAGGAGTTTCCATTTACTTTAGGTCAAAATCAGTATGACTTTATTGACTATCCTGAATTTTGTGATCAAGTAGCAAGGGTTGTTGGGCAAAGTCAAGAACAAGGCATTATTAATATATGTTCTGGTAGACCTGAAAAGCTAGCTGATAGAGTTGAAAGATTTATTAAAGAAAATAATTATGATATTAAATTACAATACGGTGCCTTTCCTGATAGACCTTATGATTCTAAGGCGGTGTGGGGAAATAATTTAAAAATTGAAAAGATTATGAATAAATGAAAGTTTTAAATTTTTAGTTATGCTAGGGAGGATGGAGTAAATGGAAACGGAAACTATATATAATATGAATAGCCATTCTTTTAGATGTGAGGCTAGATTTTTTTGAAATAATAAAAATAAAAAAGGATAGTTAGTTTTTGCTGAGTGCTGAAAAAGGCTAGAACTACAGGAACGCTTATAAATAGTAAAAGACTCTCAAGAAAAAGGAGAAGTGTGATGATGAATAGAAAACGTATCCTACAGGTAAATATTGATAATGATGGAGGCAATGGGGCTTTTACGTTAGTTAGATACATATATACATATTTAAAAAAGGATTATGTTTTTGACTATTTTACGATGGGGAAATTTATTGAGGATGCTGTTTTTAACGACATTGTGCAAGATGGAGGTAAATGTTTTTCTGCTGATTTAAGAGACAATAAACTTATTGGACACCTAAAGCTTCCTTTTGTTTTTTATAGAGTCTTAACTGAAAATCATTATGATGTAGTACACATTCATAGTGAAGTAGCATATAAGCATTTTTTATATGCTATTGCAGCAAAATATGCAGGGGTAAAAAAGATTATCATCCATTCGCATAGTAGTGATATTGATGGCTCAAACAAAGGGTTGAAATTTCTGCTTCATAAAGTTTTAAGAGCCAAAGTAAATAAATATGGGGATTATTTTCTTGCGTGTTCTGAACCAGCAGCAAAATGGATGTTTAATTCAAAAACATTACAAAGTTCAAAGTACAGTATACTTCATAATGGAGTTGATCCGTCTAAGTACTGTTATTCAGAAACGGTTCGAAATTATGTAAGAAACAGTTTTAATATATCCGATAAAATTGTTCTTGGTCATGTGGGCGCATTAAAAATGGTTAAAAACCAAGGAAGACTTTTGGAGATTCTTGCTACGCTAAATAGTGATAAATATGTGTTAATGCTTATTGGGGATGGTGAAGATAGAAACTTATTAGAAGAAAAAGCAAAGAAGTTAAATATAGAATGTCGGGTTTTGGTTCTTGGAAGTAGAACGGATGTGTCTGAACTACTACAAGCTATCGATGTATTTGTTTTCCCGTCTTTCTTTGAAGGTATTCCAATGGCTTTAATAGAAGCTCAAGCGATTGGAATACCGATAATTGCGTCAGATAGAATAAACAAAGATGTCAAAATTAATGACAACATGATTTTTATTTCTTTAGATGCGAATGACACAAGATGGATTCAGGAAATTAATAGAATAAAAGATAAACATCTCAAGCAAGAGGGGGCAGATAGGGTTCGGAATTCTGAGTATAATATAGAAAAAAGCGCAAAGGTTTTAGGTTTAATATATGATGAAAGTTAGATTAAAAAAAGACAAACAAACCAAAATAGGAATATTTTTATTAACCATATTACTGATATTGTCATTAGTTGGTTTTTTACTTCAAAACAATCATTTTGAAATGATTTTGCTAACAGCTGAGTTAATATTTATATTTGTGCTTGCAAAAGTTTCTTATTTTACCATTATTTCTTTTATATTTTGGTTTAGTTTTTTACAAGAATATTTTGCATCAATAAGCAGAATTCTTTCAGCTGGAAGACTTGCATGGGTTACTAGCGTTCCTATATATCATAGTGAATTGTTTATATGTACAAGTGCTCTATTTTTAATGGAATTGTTTTTCTTTTTAACTACTAATGTTGTAAAAAACGAAAAAGAAATGTACAGAAGAAAGATAAATATAACAGAGAAAACAGCTCTATTGTATGCTATAATTGCATTTATATTAATTTTGTTAGCATATCCAACGGCACCTAGTTTTGGGGCGGAACTTGCTAGGGATGAAGGCTTTTTGCCTTCCTCGTTAATTGTGCCAGTTGCTGTATTAATGATTGCTATGACATACGATTGTTTAAAAGACAATATGTTTATTAAAATAATCGACATATTATCTTTGTTTTGGATTGTATTTCATGGTGATAGAGTTATTGTATTGGGCTTTTTTGTGTATTTTGTACTTAGATATATGAATGGTGGTAAAAAGAAAATGGATACATTAAAGAGTACCCTTTTTAATAAGAAAACGCTGTTGATTCTAATAGTAGTATTTGTTTTAGCGGCCGTTTTCATAAGAATTCAGGTGACGCGTGATGGAAATGTTTTCAATATGACTAAAAGCGAATGGTTGCTTAACATCGTAAAACAAGGTACTGCCGGAGATGTTGTTTATGCATTTAATTGTTCTGTTGATATGTGGAAAAATGGACATGGATTAAATGGAGCAAGCTATTTGTATTATTTGTCTAATATTTTGCCTAGTGCAAATCAGAGCTTAAATCCTGCGTACGTTCTTTCGTTGAGATATGATACTTTGGGGGGAGGGCTATATTTTGTTGAGCCCATGATAAATGGAGGGCTTATTTTAACTCAGCTACAAACAGCAGTATTTTTGTTGCTACTGGTGTGGGTGTTTGCTAAAAAGAATAAATATGGAGCGTTTATGGCAATTCCTTTTGTTATTCTTATATTTAGATTTGCTTGGTATGCTTCCTTTGCAGGATTAGTTAAAATGTTATTATACTATGTTCCTGTTTTATATTTTGTTGCTAAAAAGATAAGGCTGCGATAAAAAGTGGATTGTTTTGTGCATAGAGGAGGAGAGTTGTTTGAAACATATATTGTTAATTGTTCCGCGTTTTTTTTCGTATGAGAAGTATATAAAAAACGAATTGGAAAATATGGGATTTAAGGTAAACATGGTATATGAAAATGTTAATGAATTTTCATATCTTAGTAAGATCCTAATTAAGATAATTGGTGACAAGAAAAAATATTTTGATCGATATTATAGTAGAAAGACAAAAGGTAATAAATTTGACTATGTTTTAGTGATTCGAGGATCTTTTTTATCGGTAGAAGCACTAAGGAATCTTAAACAAGCTTCACCAAAAGCAAAATTTTATATGTATCAATGGGATAGTGCAAGTAATAATCCAAATGCAAAAGAAATATCTCCTTATTTTGATAAAATT
>ERZ779880.2382-NODE-2382-length-13435-cov-5.298655_pt1 | contig 13435 bp, 9 predicted proteins | sample MGYA00511555_ERZ779880 | MGnify/ENA primary metagenome ERZ779880 (study PRJEB29588, sample SAMEA2145815) | human gut metagenome | biome: human gut; feature: human-associated habitat; material: faeces | place: Denmark | collected 2008/2010 ...
AGAAGTGTCTACTTCGTTTCTGGGCTTTGAGTGATCTTTTGACGACTTGCAGGATGGTAACGCCGGGGCAGCGCTATCGCGGCGAGGACGCGGAGGTGCTGCGCCGACGCAGGGAGACGATGCTGGAGGCTCGCAGACGCCATCCGGAGCGCTGGATCACCGGGAGAGTGCTGAACTGTACGCCGATCAAAGAGGTGTGGCTTAACCCCGAAAATGGACAGTTGGAGGAAAAGCATGCCAAGGCAGCTTGAACAAACGCCCCGCTGCTGCTGCAACAAGGCGTTCGGCGGTTTTCCGCGGGCCTCAGGCTCGGCCTCCTCCTGCCTGAGGAGGCTCATTCTACCGGCCTGCCGACCTCTCCGCGCGAACGGTGCTGCACAGCTGCATCAAAGGTTTTTCTACGGGCCAAAAAACTCTGGGTGAATCCGCCGAAGGCGGAGAGGGCAAAGCCCTCACTGAGCTCAGACTACAACCTACTTTTTAAGAACAAAATCGGCGAAAGCTCACTTGACATTCACCGCACCCTCTACTTGCAATGTTTGAATTCGGCCCTTCGGCGGTTTCGCCTACTACGGCCTCGGCTGACTTCCCAACCAGCATCCCTCCGCCTTGCGACGTCGGTAGCCATAGGCACTGGCAGGGATCTCCCCGGGTATCACACATGCGCTTCTAGCCCTATCCGTCGGATTTACGCCTCAACTGTGTCCGTAGAAGTATCGGGTTAACGACTTTTGGCTCGCTCTCCCAATTGAGACGCCTCGCATCCGCTTCCTGTTCGTCGGACTGGCTGTTTGCTATCGGCTTCCTTCATCAGTTTGTTGCCTCCCTGACTCTGCCGAGTCGCTAGACCTTCCCCTTCTCGGGAGGTCAGTGGACTTTCACCACATAGACACACGTGCGCTGCCGAGCGCACCAAAAAAATCTCCCGCAGAACGTGCATTCTGCGGGAGATCATAACAGCGGCTAAGCCGGGAAGCTCTTGCTAGACGAACCGGCTTTTATTGCCGGAGTTATTAGAAGCTGTGAACGAGGCCGAGGCCGAATTCACCAACCTTGTCCTTCACCTTCAGAGAGCCGGAAGTATCAGGCTTTCCAGCAAGCTTGGCCGTCAGATCGGCCTTCCCTTCGTTATATGCGGCATACGTATAAACGTACGTGCGCTTGCTGAAGGGGTAGCTGTAGCCAGCGGCAACACCCCAACGGGTGATGTCAGCATCGACATTAACACTTGACGTCGAGGAGCCACTCGTGAGCTTCACTACGACATCCGAGCTAGTCTGACCATCGGTATAGTTTGCCTGAGCGAACACGGTACCGCCAGCAACAGGAGCGGTCACGCCAAGCGTCAGAGCATAGCCTTCAAGGCCTTCATCGCTAAGGACCTTTGTGGTGTTCCCCGCGCCGTCGTCGTCGTTAAGGAGGCTCGTAGAATAGCCACCGAGCTTATTTTCGTTCTTGCCGTACTGAGCCATGCCGTAGACCTTGGCAACGCCGAAGTCATAGGAGGCGCCCCATGTCACGCCGAGGGAATCTTCGCTGTTGGTGTTCGCATAATTGTTGAGAACCGTATCAACAACGAGGCCGGTGCTAAAGGAGCCGAGATCATACTTGACGCCGAGGCCGGCATAACGCTGGTTCTGACGCTCGTTGCCTGCGGTTTCCTGACCCTTAGTGGAGAAAGAGTACTGCGCGTAAACCTTGACGCCGGCGAAGTTCGGCGTAACGTAGGTCACCGTGTTGTCCATACGGTCGCGATCGGCGAGATTGAACTGGCTCTTGGCGCCGGCATAGTCGCCCCAGCCCGTACCAAAGGCGGCGTAGCCGTAGACGACGTTGTAGGAACCCATACCAGAGGAGAGGGCGCCAACACGGCCCATGGAGAGCGTGCCGAAGTCGCCGGTAACGAAGAGGTTCGCTTCACGACCGAAGAGGCGGCTGTCCTGACCCATCGTGCCGTCGTCACCATTGAAACCGCTTTCGAGCTTGAAGCCGACCTTGTAGCCGTTGCCGAGGTCTTCGGAACCCTTCAGGCCCCAGCGGTTGCCCGTATCCCAACCAGTCTGCATGTCGAACTTATCAACAGCCTTGTCACCCGTCAACTTCGTATGTTTGTATTCGAAGCCGGTATCGAGAGCGCCGTAAAGCGTCACGTCAGCAGCCATTGCAGAGCCGGCAAAAGCGCCGAGAACGGCGAGCGCAGCAAGAGTCTTTTTCATTTTGAAATCCATTCAAAAAGCAACCTGACTGAACAAAATGCAAACTTTGGTCAATCAAGTGAATTGATTAAGAAGCTCCAGCATGAGCTTCCGCCTTCGGGCTGTCAGCACAAATGGAATCCGTGCGCAGTCCTCTGAAGTCCGGATAATCCTACAAAGTTTCTGAAGCTTGCAAACAATCCTTTTAAGCCTCATTGAGAATTCTTCTTATTTATCAAAGCTCTCCGGCAGCTTCATCTTGTTTCATTTGCGCAACAAATCTTTCACATCCCGTAAACTCAGAATGATATTGATGCATCTGCTTTTTCCTGCATCATCCTGCGGATACGTCCTTCATTTTCTCAAGCTGATCGCCTCTCATATTCAATTCACTCAGCCTGTGTTGTCGGTATACGCATACCTCAGATTGAACACACAGCGAGTTCCGACTGATGGGAAGCCCTGTTCACCCGCGCTCTTTCACTCGTCTCAATTTTTGGGGGACGCCGCCCATAGCAAAAGCCGCCTCCTCTCGAAAGAGAAAGCGGCTTTCTATCTGCCTTGACTCCCCGTACGGAGAATCTTTCAGATCAAGCGGAAGCTATTAAAGCTTCGAGTCGCGGCTCGCGTCCACACGCTGCCTCAAGTCCTTACCAGCCTTGAAGAAGACGGTGTAGCGGGCGCGCACAGCAACAGCCGAACCGTCCTGAGGATTGCGGCCGACACGCTCCGGTCGATATTTCAAACCGAAGGAGCCGAAACCGCGGATCTCAATGCGTCCGCCTTCAACGAGGGTCTGGCTCATCGTATCGATGATCACACCCGCCGCGTCCATGCAGTCGCGCTCGCGAAACGTCGGAAGACGTCCATAGAGTTCAGCAAGCAGTTCGGATTTGGTCATGGAATTACCCATGGTTGCCTCCTCTGAAGCGAATTACTTCTGTTCGAGCTTGGCCTTGAGCAGGGCGCCGAGGTTCGTCGTGCCGGTGGCAGAACCAACGTCAGAGGCATTGAGGCGATCGAGAGCGTCGCGGGCCTCAGCGGCATCCTTCGCCTTGATGGAGAGCTGGATGCTGCGGTTCTTGCGATCGAGGCTGATAACAGCGGCTTCGACTTCCTGGCCTTCCTTCAGGACGGTCGTGGCGTCTTCAACGCGGTCAGCGGCGATTTCGGAAGCGCGGAGGTAGCCTTCGACGTCGTTGCCGAGGTCGATCACGGCGCCCTTGGCGTCAACGGTCTTGACGGTGCCCTTGATGACGGAGCCCTTTTCGTGCGTGGAAGCGAACGTGCCGAACGGATCGCCGGCAAGCTGCTTGATGCCGAGGCTGATGCGTTCACGTTCGGTATCGATCGCGAGCACAACGGCTTCGACTTCGTCGCCCTTCTTGAAGTTGCGAACGGCGTCTTCACCAGATTCATTCCAGGAGAGGTCGGAGAGGTGAACGAGGCCGTCAATGCCGCCAGGCAGACCAATGAACACACCGAAGTCGGTGATCGACTTGATCTGGCCGGAGACCTTGTCACCCTTCTTGTGCGACTGGGCGAATTCTTCCCAAGGATTGGCCTTGCACTGCTTCATGCCGAGGCTGATGCGGCGGCGATCTTCGTCGATGTCAAGAACCATGACTTCGACTTCTTCACCGAGCTGCACAACCTTGCGCGGATCGACGTTCTTGTTCGTCCAATCCATTTCGGAAACGTGCACGAGACCTTCGATACCGGCTTCGACTTCAACGAAGGCACCGTAATCGGTGATGTTCGTGACCTTGCCGAAGAGGCGGGTGCCCTTCGGGTAGCGGCGGGCGATGCCGATCCACGGATCTTCGCCGAGCTGCTTGAGGCCGAGGGAAACGCGGCACTTTTCCTTGTCGAACTTGAGAACCTTGGCGGTGATTTCCTGACCAACCTGAACGACTTCGCTCGGGTGGCGGACGCGGCGCCAGGCGAGGTCGGTGATGTGGAGCAGGCCGTCAATGCCGCCCAGATCAACGAACGCACCGTAGTCGGTGATGTTCTTGACGATGCCCTTGACGATGGCGCCTTCCTGGAGCGTCTCGAGGAGCTTGGCGCGTTCTTCGCCCATGTTGGCTTCGACGACGGCGCGGCGGGAGACGACAACGTTGTTGCGCTTACGATCAAGCTTAATGACCTTGAATTCGAAGGTCTTGCCTTCGTACGGCGTCGTGTCCTTGACCGGACGGGTGTCGACGAGCGAACCCGGGAGGAAGGCGCGAATGCCGTTGGTCATGACGGTGAGACCGCCCTTGACCTTGCCCGTGACCGTACCGGTGACGAGCTCGCCCGATTCGAGAGCCTGTTCGAGGTTCATCCAGGCGGCGAGGCGCTTGGCCTTGTCGCGGGAAAGGATCGTGTCGCCGTAGCCGTTTTCAACGGACTCGATGGCAACAGAGACGAAGTCGCCCGGCTGGACGGTGACTTCACCCTTGTCATCCTTGAACTCTTCGATGGGCACGTAGGCTTCGCTCTTCAGACCGGCGTTCACGACGACGAAGTTGTAGTCGACGCGGACGACTTCAGCGGTGATGACTTCACCCTGACGCATTTCCTGGCTGGCAAGGCTCTGCTCAAAGAGCTCAGCGAAGGATTCGGGCTTGTTGGTTTCGTTGGACATTGTGGAATGGATAAAAAGCACGCCCAAGGGCGGTCTTGTCGGTGAAAATCCGAAGACCCAAGGGCGGAGTTAACGAGAAATCGTCGACACCGTTTTTAAATGGCGCCGACGAAGAAACCGATATGCTACAGCAACTTAATTGAGCTCGGCCCACCAACCAAGCACTTTTTTAACGACTTCGTCGATTCCCATTTCGGAAGTGTCCAGCAACCGGGCATCTGCGGCCGGTTTAAGCGGCGCCACCGCGCGTTCGCGGTCACGCCGATCGCGCTCTTCCAGATCCCGGGTAAGAGCGGCCAGATCGGCTTTTTCACCGCGAGCTTCAAGCTGCTTCACGCGCCGCTCAGCGCGCACGCGGGCAGAAGCCGTCATAAAGATCTTGAGTTTGGCTTCCGGAAAAACCACCGTGCCCATGTCGCGCCCGTCGGCAACAAGTCCGGGAGCCGCCGCCGCACGGCGCTGCAGGTCGAAAAGCGCCTGCCGCACCCCCGGCACAGCAGCGCACTTCGAAGCAGCAACCCCTACGGTTTCGGCGCGGATGGCTTCCGACACATCCTCGCCGTCGAGCCAAATGCGGCCATCCTTAAATTGAGGCGCAAGCGATTGAGCCGCCGTCGTGAGAGCTGCGGGATCGTCAAAAGAAACCTTCGCGCGCAAAGCAGCCAGTGCGGCAAGACGATAGAGTGCACCGCTGTCAAGGTAGTGCCAGCCGAGTGCATCGGCGGCGCGCTGAGCAATAGTGCCCTTGCCGCTTGCGGCGGGGCCGTCAATCGCAATGACGGGGACTGTCATAGCTTCATCCTTCTATTTATTCAATTGACTGCCGACTGGGTTCGTCCGTGGCGATGCGCAAAAGTCTTCATAAAGTCAGCCAACTTTTGCACGCCTTCAATCGGCATGGCGTTGTACATGGAGGCGCGGATGCCGCCGACAGCACGGTGGCCTGCCAAATTAGCGAGTCCGGCTTCGGCTGCTTCCTTAACAAATAAGGCTGTAAGCGCTTCATCCTTCAAGCGGAAGACGGCGTTGACGCGGCTTCTCGACTCGCGCTCAACATGCGAAACGTACATTTCCGGCATGGCATCAATCGCGTCATAGACAATCTTTGCTCTTGCGCGAGCGTACTCATCCATCACCGCAACCCCGCCGTGCGCTTCTATCCACTGCGCCATCAGATTGGCGACATAAAGCTGAAAAACGGGCGGTGTATTGGGCACACTGTCAGTTCGGCTGTAGACGCTGTAGTTAAGCAGCGTCGGCACTTCAGTGCCGGCGAGTCCCAGAAGATCTCGCCGGAGCACGATAACTGCGAGCCCGGCGATGCCAAGGTTCTTTTGTGCTGAGGCATAAAAAAGCCCGAATTTATTGACATCCACCGGGCGCGTCAGGAAGTTGCTCGTCATGTCGGCCACGAGCGGCACGGCTTCAGCATCCTTCAGCACCGGCACTCGCTCAAATTCGATGCCGTGAATAGTCTCGTTGTCACAGTATGCGCAGTAGCTCGTTTCAGGAATGACTTCGAGCTCTTCATCCGCCGGGATGCGATTGCCCGAACCCGAAAAGGCCGACTGCACGCGGCCAAAGCGCAGCGCTTCCTTGGCCGCCGCCTTACTCCAGGCACCCGTAATGATGTAGGTCGAGAGTGTCCCGGCTCCGAGCAGATTCATCGGCACCATGGCGAACTGCATGCGTCCGCCGCCAGGACAAAAGAGCACATCGTAAGTATCAGGGATCGAAAGGAGCTGACGCAGGCGGCTTTTGAGCTCCGTCATTACGCCCGTCACCTGAGGCCCTCGATGGCTCGCTTCCAGAATCGACCAACCGCAGCCATGAAAATCAAGCATCTCCGACTGGATCTGCTTTAGAACGCTCTCGGGGAGCATGGCCGGACCGGGGGCAAAGTTGTAGGGGCGCGTCATTGCAATGATTCTCAAAAAGATCCGCTTAATGGATGCGAAAAACCCGGTCCGCAATGCACAGGCTGCATTTGCGGACCGGGTCTATTCTGCCTCAGCCGCGTCAGTTCTGTTTCGGATCCTTGGGCGGGATCACTTCTTCAGAACTGTCGGCTTCCTCAGCATCATCGCCCTCGTCGACTTCATCGTCATCGATATCGTCGAGATCATCCGTATCAGGCAGGTCGCCCGCATCATCAGGATCAACCTCAACGTTGAGGTGTTCAATTTCGCTTTCGTCCTCTTCGCCCGTACGGTCGACGCGGCGAACGGCCGCGAGCGTGTCGTCGGGCATGCGGATGAGGATGTTGCCCACCGTATTGCGGCCGCGTTCAGGCACTTCGCCCGCCCGCGTACGCACGACTTTGCCGCCCGTGGAAAGCAGCATGATGTCGTCCTCAGGCTTCACGATAACGCCGCTCACCGGCGCGCCGTTCTTTTCAATCACACGAATAGCGATAACGCCCTTGCCGCCGCGGTTGCGCAGCGGATAGGCGGCAAGCGCCGTGCGTTTGCCAAAACCGTGCTCGGTCGCAATGAGGAAGGCCTGCGTCATATCGTTCGTCGAGGCGAGCGCCACCACGGACTCATCGGCCTTGACGCGCATGCCTCTCACGCCGTGAGCTGTGCGGCCCATGACGCGGATGGTCGACTCTTTAAAGTGCACGCAGCGGCCGTTGTCGGCCAAGAGGAAGACGTCGTCGTCGCCCGAAGTAATCGTGACGCCGATGAGTTTCTCGTCGCCCAAGTTCGTCGCCCGGATGCCGCGGCGGGCGGAGCTGAATGCCGACAAAGGCGTACGGCGCACCGTGCCTCGATCCGTGGCAAGGAACATGTAACGGTCTTCGGAAAACTCCTGAATCGGCAGAATAAAGCTGATCTTTTCGTTTTCTTCGAGCGGCAGCAGATTGACAATCGGGCGCCCGCGCGAATTGGCCTTGCCTTCGGGCAGATCAAACACGTCGATGGCGTAGACCTGACCGGCCGTAGAAAAGCACAAGATGATGTCATGCGTGTTGGCCAGGAAGAAGGCCTCAATGACGTCGTCGCGCGTCGTCGCCTGCAGATTGCGGCCCTTGCCGCCGCGCGACTGTGCGTTGTAATCAGCCAGTTCCTGACTCTTCACAAAGCCGTCGCGGGTGAGCGACACAACCATGTCGCGGCGCGGAATAAGGTCGCGCTTATTAAAGTTAGTATCTTCCGACAGGTCGATTGTTGAGCGACGCTCATCGCCATAGGCTTCACGGCAGGCAAGGAGCTCTTCCTTGATGATGGCTGTGACGCGTTCGGGCTTATGCAGAATGTCAATCAAGTCGAAGATCCGCTCCATCGTGGCAGCGTAGTCCGCGAGAATCTTCTCGCGCTCGAGCCCCGTCAAACGGCGCAGATTCATCGCCAGAATATTGTCAACCTGAACCTTCGTCAGATAGTAGAGGCCATCGGGCTGCAGACCGCGGCGCGGATCGAGCCCTTCGGGGTCTGCGTCCTTGCCGTATTCGGCAGCACGCCGAGTGATTTCTGCTGCAAAGCCGAGCGGCCAGCCGCGCCCCATCAGGGACTGCTGAGCCTCTTCAACCGTCTTCGCTGCGCGGATCAGACGGATGAATTCGTCAATGTTGGCCAAAGCGATCGCCTGACCGGCAAGAATGTGGCCGGCGCCGCGACTCTTCTTCAGTCGGAAGATCGTGCGGCGCGTCACCACTTCGCGGCGGTGCTCGAGGAAGTACACGACCATCTGCTTCAAATTGAGGAGCATCGGCTGGCCGTCCACCAAGGCGACCATGTTCATGCCGAAGCTTTCCTGCATCTGCGTGTTCTTGAAGAGGTTATTGAGCACCACTTCGGGCATCGCGCCCTGCTTGAGATCGATCGCAATGCGGATCTGGCGGGTCGACTCGTCGCGCATTTCGGAAATGCCGTCGAGTTTTTTGTCGCGCCAGAGTTCGTGCATGCGTTCGTAGAGCACGCGCTTATTGACCATGTAGGGAATTTCGTCAACGACAATACGCGTGCGCGAATGGTCGCGACCGAATTCTTCGAGGTGCGTGCGTGCACGCATGATGACGCGTCCGCGGCCCGTACGGTAGCCCTCGTAGACGCCCGACAGTCCATAGACGATGCCGCCGGTGGGGAAGTCAGGCGCGGAAATCAGCGCAATGAGATCATCGACCGAGCAGTCCGGATGCTCCAGTGCATGAACGCAGGCGTCAATGGTTTCGCGCAGATTGTGCGGCGGAATATTCGTCGCCATACCCACTGCGATGCCCGAAGAGCCGTTCACCAACAATTCCGGCAGACGCGTCGGCAGAACAACCGGCTCCACTTCGGAGTTGTCGAAGTTGGGAACAAAGTCAACCGTGTCTTCATGCAGATCAGCGAGCATCTCCTCGGCGATCTTCATAAGCTTCACTTCCGTGTAGCGCATGGCCGCAGCGCTGTCGCCGTCGATCGACCCGAAGTTGCCCTGACCGTAGATGAGCGGATAACGCATCGAGAAGTCCTGCGCCATGCGCACGATCGTCTGATACGCCGCACTGTCGCCGTGCGGATGGAATTTACCGAGCACTTCACCCACCACACGGGCAGCCTTCTTCGTGGGCGAACTCCAGACGTTGCCGATTTCCTTCATCGCGTAGAGCACGCGGCGATGAACGGGCTTCAACCCGTCACGAACGTCAGGAAGCGCACGTCCCACGATGACACTCATCGCGTAGTCAAGGTAGGACTGGCGCATCTCGGTTTCGAGCGAAACCGGGAGAAGTTCGTTGGCGATCGAATCGCCCGACGCGCCGTGGCGGCCCTCGCCGCCTTCGTCATCTTCACTCTCGTCTTCGGGCGCAGCATTCGTCTGGGCCGTCTGGGGGGCATCAGTCTGCACATCCGGGGTGTCTGTCGTCCGACGGTCTTCTGCCGCCGGTCCTTCAGCCTCTGCCTTCCCCGGGATCTCTTCGCCCTGAGTCTTCTTTTCTTCGTCCATTAACGGCACCTTGGTGAGTGTTCATCGACCGCAGATATTTCCCGCTTCTGAAAATCAACAGGCACAGAAAAAGCGTGCCGACGCCGACTGAAGAGGATGCGGATCGATCCGAAACGGGTTATTTTAACAGGTTGATCCGACGCGTCCCAAAAGCCTAAAAGACGCGAATGGTTCAATATTCTGCACAGATTTCAACTTTCGACATACTCCTTTCAGCCGTCCCACCATGGAACTTATCGACACCCTCATTGAAGCCCGCTGGATCATTCCGATCGTCCCCAAGGGCGTGATTCTTGAAAACTCCGCCCTGGCCGTCAATGCCGGACGTATCGTCGACATCCTGCCGTTTGAGACGGCCGAAAAAACGTATCAAGCACAAAAGGTCTTTCGTTTCCCGACAAGCGCTTTGCTGCCTGGGTTCGTAAATCTGCATTCACACGCAGCCATGAACCTCGTCCGCGGACTGGGTGCCGATCTTCCTTTGATGGATTGGCTCACCAAAGAGATCTGGCCGGCTGAAGGCAAGCTCATGAGTCCAGAATTCGTGGCCGAAGGCTCTTGGCTCGCCGGGCTTGAAATGGCCGCGAGCGGCGTCACGACAACGTCCGACCATTACTTCTTCCCGAAATCCGCTGCCGAGGGGCTCCTTCGTGCCGGTCTGCGCTGCGCGGTTTCCGGCATCGTTATCGGTTTCCCTTCAGCGTGGGCGAAAAACGACACTGAATACTTGTCGCTTTCCGAAGCACTGATTCAAGAGTACGAAGGCGACCCCTTCGTGCACACCACCATTGCGCCGCACGCACCCTACACTGTGAACGATGCAGCCTTGAAACACTGCGCAGAGATTTCTGACAAGTACGGCGTGCCGATTCACATGCATGTCAATGAAACTGCAGTGGAAGTCTCCGACAGTCTGCGCGACCACCACGAACGTCCGATCGACCGTCTGAAACGCTTAGGTCTGCTTAACGAACGCCTGATCGCCGTGCACAGCGTACATGCGAGCGACGAAGACATCACTAAGATGGCTACTGCACACGCCTCGGTCTGCCACTGCCCATGCTCAAACCTCAAACTCGCCTCCGGCTTTGCTCCGATTGCGAAGTTCCTCAAGGCGGGCATCAACCTCGGCATTGGCACTGACGGCGCAGCGAGCAACGACAAACTCGACATGCTCGGTGAAACGCGTCTGGCCGCCATGCTGGCCAAAGCCGTCGCTCAGGATCCGACCGCCGCTCCGGTCTTTGCCATGCTGGAAGCCGCAACCTTGGGCGGCGCGCGTGCACTTCGCTGGGACGCTGATATCGGCTCACTCGAAATCGGCAAGGCCGCCGACCTCTTCGCCATTGACCTCGGCACCCCCGAGTCGCTGCCGGTGGCAGACCCTGCCGCACAGATCCTCTATTCTGCCGGCCGAGAATGCATCACCCACACCTGGGTTGACGGCCGTCTGATTATGGAAAAACACGCTCGCGCCGCCTATCCGCAGACCGATGCACTCGCTGCGGCAGCACTCTGTGCCCAAAAGTGGCAAAGCCGCCTCAAAAACTAACTTTGAAAACGATAGAGATCTGCAGTGAGCCCCTCGCAGATCTCTATCAAATTCCTATAATGGACGAGTAAAAGTCGGCGGCGATTGTTTACTGCCGACTGCCGATTAATGCAACCCATTTTTGGATGAACCCTCGTTGCCGTCTACTTCAAAAGCAGGACAGGCAGCTGTTCTCGTCCCATCTTCAAAGGAAACTAATATGAAGTCCTCGAAGCTCTGCGGCATCGCTGCCGCTCTTTTGCTCGCCGCTACCGGTGCTTCCGCCGCCGACGCTGTGAATCCCTATGTTCACTCTTCCTCCGGTCAGGTCGTGAAGAACAGCACGGATCTTTGCTGGCGTACCGGCTTCTGGACTCCGGCTCTCGCCGAAGCCATGGGTATTGACGGCGCTGGCTGCGCTTGCGATGCCGACATTCTCGACAAGAAGGCCTGCACGGCTGTTGAAGCCCCGGCTCCTCAGCAGAAGTCCGCTGAAAAGGTCACCTTCTCGGCTGATACGCTCTTCAACTTTGACAAAGCCACGCTCAAGGACGAAGGCCGTGCGGTTCTCGATGACCTCGTCTCCCGCGTTGCCGGCGTTGATCTCGAAGTCATCCTGACGACCGGCTACGCTGACCGCATCGGCTCCGACGCATACAACCTGAAGCTTTCGCAGCGTCGTGCCGACGCCGTGAAGGCCTACCTCGTCCAGAAGGGCGTTGACGCCGCGCTCATCAAGAGCGAAGGCAAGGGGGAAGCTGATCCGGTCGTGAACTGCCCGAACCCGTCCAAGGCCGGCCAGGTCAAGACGTTCAAGGAACTCGTGCAGTGCCTGCAGCCCAACCGCCGCGCCGTGGTTGAAGTTGTCGGTACCCGCCCGGCCAACTAATGCTTTTCCCGCGACTGCATTCTCAGTCGTAGCATAAAAGCAACACCCCCACCCCACAAGGATGGGGGTTTTCCTTTATATGGAGTGCCGCATGACTCAACGCCTATTCCTCTTTGACCTTGATGGAACGCTTGTCGACTCCGCGCCTGACTTAGCCGGTGCTATGAATGAAATGTTGGCCGCCCGAGGACTTCCGGAGCGGCCGCTTGAAGAACTTCGTGAACCATCAGGACACGGCGGCCCAGCGCTGCTTAAGGCCGCTTTTGGAATGGAGCGCACCGATCCTCGTTTTGAAGCGATGCGGCAGGAATTTCTCGAGCGATACGCCGCGCGCGCCACCCGATCTTCAACGCTTTACCCGAACGTTGTCCAAATGCTCGACCGCCTCACTGCGGCCGGCGTAAAGCTCGGTGTTGTGACTAATAAGCCACAAGGATTGGCCGAAATCGTCTGCGAGCACCTCGGTCTTACGCCCCGAATGACAGTCGTTGTAGGACTCGGTCCTGCGGGCACGGCCTTGAAACCGAAACCTGATTCACTGATTTACGCCTTGAAGCTCGCCGGCGCAAAGGCGGCCGATGCGCTTTATGCCGGTGACAGCAACTCGGATGGTTTGGCGTGCCAACCCATTGGACTGCCGGCTGCCTGGGTAAGCTGGGGCTGCCAAAAGACTCCGCCCGACTCCGGCATCTTTGACTACATCGCCGACGAACCCGCTCAATTAGTGGAATGGGCCTTGTTTCGATGAAGTATCCATTTGCAAGGTGCGACGCCATTCGTCGTCAGAACTGCGTATAATCCCTTTCGACTCGGGGGCGCCTTGGTTTCGACAGGGACGCGGACGCCGTACGGGGCATGCCGAGGTGCAGTCACCTCGTAAATCCGCTGCAAACTTATAAACGCCAACAACAAGCGTTTCGCTCTCGCGGCTTAATCCCGCGGGATGCTGCACTGATTTGACTTTGGGTCAGGCCGGGTAACCGGCAGCAGCATCAAATCACAAAGCCTAGGGTCCGCGGCTGTCTCCGACGCGTTCCCGAAATCTAGGGGGCTGGGCAGCGGTTGGCCCGCCGGTCGGCAAAGCCGCTGCTAAGACCTAAATCATCCGGCTATGCATGTAGAACCGACGGAAAAAGGTTTCTGGACGCGGGTTCAACTCCCGCCGCCTCCACCAAATTCAAGTCCCAGACAGTGTTACTGCCCTGAACTACGGGATGCCTGCTCACTAAAACAAGGGCAGTTCCGTCAATATCTTT
>ERZ779880.2383-NODE-2383-length-13433-cov-4.106144_pt1 | contig 13433 bp, 18 predicted proteins | sample MGYA00511555_ERZ779880 | MGnify/ENA primary metagenome ERZ779880 (study PRJEB29588, sample SAMEA2145815) | human gut metagenome | biome: human gut; feature: human-associated habitat; material: faeces | place: Denmark | collected 2008/2010 ...
ACTGGCAGGAAAAATTTATATTTTTTCAATTGTCTACTTGACGGGAAGCAGTTCATGGTTGCCGGTACGGCTCCTTTTTTGTATTTACGACTTTTTTTTCATATTCTGATAGATTTCATCAATTTTTTCTTCCGGTATTTTTGTGTCCAAAAAGATTTCAACGGCATATTTTGCCTGTGCAATCAGCATTTCCAGTCCGGTGATACCCTTCATGCCAAGTTCTCTTGCCTGTGCGACAAGTTTCGTGGTAAGCGGATTGGCAATGATATCAATGACTGCCTGACATTGAGGAAAATGAGTTAAGTCAACCGGTGAAAAATCGACATTTGGATACATGCCGACCGGACTTGTATTTACGACAATGTCCGCATCACTGTGGAGGGCGAAACACTGTTCGTAAGTAAGAACTCCCTCTTTGATGGTTCGGTTGCCGACCACAATCATTTTAGCGGGATTCATTTTTTTGACACCTGCCTGAATTGCCTGAGAGGCACCACCATTTCCAAGGACAACAACTTTTTTCCCTTCCATGTCGATACCATTTTTCTTTACCATATAGAGAAATCCCGGCATATCTGTATTGTAGCCATAGAGGGAGCCATTTTGGTTCACAATCGTGTTGACGGCACCAATCGCTTTTGCATTTTCATCCATGGCGGTAAGATAAGGGATAACTGCCTGCTTGTAAGGAATGGTAACATTCAGGGCGCGAAACGCTTTTTCCTCCATAAAAATCGGAAAATCTTCTTTGGTGAGAGGATGTAACTCATATGAGTAGTCTGCTAATTGTTCATGAATTTCTTTGGAGGCACTATGGCCTAATTTTTCTCCTATTAATCCGTATTCCATAATATTAAGTCCTTCTTTTGCTTTTTGCCCTCAGTTTAGTACAAATAAGATGGGGTGTCAAGGCAAATGGGTGGTATATTCCGTGCGGACAGGCATATACATGTAAAAAAAGGAGGGGTGCATTTGCTAAATAAAGAGATTCGGGAACTTTTGCCGGAAAGACTGCGGGGGCTGGTTGAACGCGTGGTTTTAAAAGAAGAAAAACTGCAGGAAATAAGAATCCGCAGAGAAAAGGGCATTGCTTTACGGTATGATGGCAGATTTGTTGTGCCAGAGCAAAAACAAAGTGTTACGATGGCGGAATGGAAAGAGTTGATTTCGCGAATCAGCAGACAGTCATTGTATGCTTTTGAGGAGCAGATGAGAGAGGGATTTCTTACCATTCCCGGTGGACACAGAGTTGGTCTTGCCGGACATGTTGTGTATGAGCATGGAGCGGTGAAGACGATGCGGTATTTGTCCGGATTAAACATCCGTATTTCCCATGAAATAAAGGGATGTTCCGATGAATTGATGCCATTTGTCGTGTTAAATACCGTGATTTTACCAACGCTGATTATAGCTCCTCCGGGTGGTGGAAAAACAACGCTTTTGCGTGATTTTGTGAGGAATCTTTCAAGGCAGTGCAATGTGGCGGTAGTTGACGAACGCTCGGAAATAGCCGGCTGCTATATGGGAATTTCACAAAGAGATTTAGGCTCTTTTTGTGATGTGTTAGATGGATGCAAAAAAGCGGATGGTGTGCGCATGATGATTCGCTCGATGGCTCCGCAGGTTGTTGCTGTCGATGAAATTGGGACAAGCGAAGATATTGCCGCTCTATCATATGCACTTACAAGCGGCTGTTCTCTTTTAGCAACCATTCATGGAGAAACGCTTTCGCAGGTCCGGCAGAAAAAAGAGTTTCAGGCTGTATTTGAAAACAGGATGTTTGAGCGATATATACTTTTGGACAATCTGTTTCATCCGGGCAAATGTCTGGCTGTTTATGATAAGGAGGGAAAGACGATATGGAAATAAAATTTTTAGGAATGATTTTTGTCCTGTTGGGAAGTTTTGGAATCGGTATTTTTTATCGGATTCGATATGGCAACCGCTTACATAATATGCAGGACTGTGAAAGAGCACTTCTTATTTTACAGGGAGAAATGGAATACGGGCACACGCCGCTGATGGAGGCATGCGAGGAGGTTTCGGTAAGGATTGGCGGTATAGTTGGCAGTTTTTTTGCACAGATTGCAAAAAAGCTTAATACCCACGAAGGAGCACTGGAAACGATTTGGTGCCAGACAGCGAGAAAGGTTTTAACAAAGTCGCAGATGGAAAAAGAAGAGCGGGAAGAGTGGGAAAAATTAGGTGGTACACTCGGATATCTGGATTTGGAAATGCAGGTTTCAACCATTCAGATTTATGTACGCCGCTTAAAACTGAGAATGGAGCAAACGGAAAAAGAAAGCCATGAAAGGCTTCGTATGTATCCGGTGATAGGCGCTTTTAGCGGTGTTTTAATCTGTCTTTTATTGGTGTAAGAGGCGAGGGAAAAGAAGAAAGGAACGAATGCATTACCTATGGAAATAACAATTATATTTAAAATTGCATTAGTGGGAATATTAGTTACCATTTTAAATCAGATTCTCAAACAATCCGGGCGCGATGAACAGGCATTTATTGTAAGCTTAGCAGGACTTCTTTTAGTTTTGTTTTGGATTATTCCATATATTTCTGAATTGTTCACAAGCGTTGAGGACATGTTTTCTCTGTAAGGGAGGTGAAAAAAATGGTGAAAGTGGCGGTGCTTGGTCTGGCGGCTGTTTTTCTGTCTTTAATAGCCGGCAGTGTGAAACGGGAATATGCGGTTGCCGTGATGATAGGGACAGTCCTATTGTTAGGAATTTATAGTTTGTCGTCCATCCGGATGGTGATTGAGAGAATCCATGAATTTGAACAGGCAATTGGCTTAAGCAGAGAATACTTAGGAATCCTTCTTAAAATGTTAGGAATTGCCTATTTGACGCAGCTTGTCGTGAATCTTTGCCGGGATGCCGGTAATGGAGCGGTTGCCAGTCAGATCAATATGATAGGAAAAATCAGTATGATGTTAGTGAGTTTTCCGGTTGTCGAGACGCTTTTAAAGACTTTGGGGGATATGTTGCAGTGAAAAAGAAATGTTTCATTTTTTTAATGGTTCTGCTATTTGGTTTTTTATTCGATACAGAAGCTAAGGCAGAGCAGAAAGAAGAGTGGCAGAATGAATTGTCTTTAGAACAGGCGGATCTTTCTCTGCAGGAAAATACAAAGCAAAGTTTTTCCTTACAGCAGTATGTTACAGACGTTATGGATGGAACGGCCGATTTTTCCTTTGGGGCAATTGTTGACTGTATCTGTGAGCAGGTGACCGGTCAGTGGGATGCACAGAAAAAAACTATTTTACATATTCTTGCACTCAGTGTGTTTGCGGGGATTTTTGTGAAATTTGCCGGTACGATTGGGGACGGTGATTTGGGAGAAACGGGATTTTTTGTCGTATTTCTTCTTTTGTTTTCACTCGTGCTTTCGGGATTTTTAGGTGTGTATGCCGTGGCGGAGAAAGCACTGGAAAATCTGATTGGCTTTATGAAAGCTTTGATTCCTTCTTTTTCGCTTACCCTCTGCTATGGCGGGAAAATGCAGAGTTCGCTTGCCTTTTATGAAGCAATGCTTCTTGCGATGGGGCTGCTTTCGATGGCAATGAAATATTTTTTGATGCCGGGGGTTGAAATCTATTTTTTCCTAAGTGTGATCAATCAGATGGCAGGACACCGGTTCTCGAAAATGGTGGATTTAATTGGCAGTATATTAAGGATGTCAATTCGTATTTTGTTTGCAGCAATGATTGGCTATCAGGGAATCCAGGGTTTGTTAGTTCCGGTAATGGACCGTGTGAGAAATAATGCGGTCTGGAACGTGGCAAAGGGGATGCCCGGTGTGGGAAATACAGCGGGCAGTGTGATGGATACCGTATATGGAAGCGGTCTGTTAATTAAGAGTGCGGTCGGAGTAGGCGGTGTGATTGCCATTGTGATTCTTTGTCTGTACCCGATGATGAAAGTTTTTTTATTTACCTTTTTATACCGTGTGGCAGGAGCGGTTGCGCAGCCGGTCAGCGACCACAGAATTGTGATGGTATTGCAGTCGGCAGCCACAAGCGGAAAACTGATGTTAGGGTATTTACTGGCATCCGGACTTATGTTTTTACTGTCGATAGTCATTGTGTTAGTCAGTACAAATCTTGGCTCATGACGGACGAAAGGAGATTTCATGGAAGCAGCATTTCAGATGGTGAGACAGGTTGTAGTATTTTTACTGCTTGCGGCACTGCTTACAAATTTATTTATGGGAACGGAATACAAAAAGTATTTTACTTATGTGACAAGTTTGATTGTTATTTTACTTGTGCTTGTTCCGGTGCTTGGCTTTTTTGGAAAAGGAAAGGTATGGGAAAAAAATTATATTCTTTCGGAAAACAAACAGCAGGTGGAACAGACGAAAGAGGAAATTCGTCTGCTTGGAGAAAAGTATGAAAAACAGATGAAAGAGAAATATGTGGCACAGGTAAAAAAAGATATTGCACTGCAATGTGGGGTGGATGAATCCGATTGCCGGATAAAGATGGATGATATGAAAATTATATTGATAAGGGTGCGCGTAAAAAATGCAGATAAAATGCAAAAGGAGTGGCAGAATGAACTGGCTTTTCGGTATGGGGTGGAAGAAGAAAAGATTTGGATTGAGGAGGCATAGCGCATGAAAGAGGAATTAAAAAAACTAATTGAAAAAGCAGGAACCTTGAAATTGTTAGCGGTTGTTATATGTGGTGTACTGCTTTTGTTTTTTTCCTATTCGGAAAATGCGGATGAAAAGGCGGCGGCACCTGCTTCTTCGTCCGATGTTACAGACGCGGAGACAAAGGGGACACTTGAGGAATATAAGGCGGAGCGGGAGGAAGAGTTAAAACAGCTTTTACAGCGGGTGGACGGAGTCGGGCATGCGGATGTAATGATTACTTTGAAGGCGTCAAATGAGAAAGTGACATTAAAAGATAATACGCAAAAAGGAGAGTCCAACGAGGAAAAAACAGTTTTAGTGGAAAATTCAAGCCGTGACTCTTCTCCGTATATCATACAGGAGAAGGAGCCGGAAATCGAGGGGATTGTCATTGTCTGCGAAGGCGGATACGATTCTGTGATAAAAAGAGAAATAACCGATGCGGTAAGTGCATTATTTTCTATTGAGAGTCATAAAATAAAAATAATGAAAAGTAAGGAGGCAAAGGAGTGAAGAAAATTTTGAAAAAAAACCAGATTATTATTACGGCGCTTGTTGTGATGGTTGCGATTGCCGGGTATCTGAGCATGACAGACCGTGAAGAACTGACAATGAACGGACATGGGGATCATAACAAAGCGGCAACCGAAAGCGCAGCAGACATTTCAGAGGAGGATATTGTTCTTGATGAGGACGAAGAAACAGCAGATGCAGCCAGTGGCAAGGCAGTGAGCACAAGTGGACAAAAGGTTTCCAATAAGGAAAATGCCGGTGAAGCAGTACTTGTAAGTAACACTGTTACCGGAAATTATTTCGAGGAGGCAAAACTTTCGAGAGAACAGACGCGTGCGAAAAACAAAGAGACGCTTACAAATTTAGTGAATAACAAAAATGTAACCAATGCGCAAAAAGACAAGGCAATGCAGCAGATTATGCAGATGACCGAAATCAGCGAAAAAGAAACGGCAACCGAAAATCTGCTGGCAGCGAAGGGATTTTCAGAAGCTGTTGTGACAATTTTATCCGACAGCGTGGATGTTGTTGTAAATGCGGATGATTTGACGGAGAGCCAGATTGCACAGATTGAAGATATCGTAAAAAGAAAAACCGAGTGCAGTGCCGATAAAATTGTAATATCGCCTGTTGGCAAAAAGAAATAAATCTGCTATAATACATATTACAACTGTTTTGTTGTAGTATCATACCAATAGGAGGTACGAAAGTATGACAGAGATGACAAATGATTCTATGGAAAAACACACAGGGATTGGCGAAGTGCAGATTGCCAATGAAGTCGTAGCAAGCATTGCCGGTATTTCCGCATCAGAAGTAGAAGGCGTGGATTCGATGGCAGGTGGCTTGGCCGGTGAGCTGGCAGGCAAATTTGGTGCAAAGAATTTGTCCAAAGGTGTCAAGGTGGAAGTGGCAGACGACATCGCAATGGTTGAATTGGCAATTAATATGAAATATGGATACAGCATTCCAAAAACCTGCAAACAGGTGCAGGAAAAAGTAATGCAGGCGATTAATTCCATGACCGGTTTGACAGTAAAACAGGTGAATGTGCGAATCGCCGGTGTAAGTTTAGAACAGGATTAAGAGGATAGTTATGACACGACATGAGATGAGAGAATGTATCTTCTGTCTGATGTTCCAGAATGATTTTTATGGAACCGATGAGTTTGAAGAACAGATGAGTAATTTTTTGGCGAATTTCCATTTTCCGGAAGAACATGAAATTAGTGAAAAGGATGAAAAGGAAGTCCGCGAAAAAGTGGAACGGCTGATTGCTTTGATGCCGGATATTGATGAAAAAATTTCGGCAAATGCAAAGGGCTGGAAGATTGAGCGAATTGCAAAAGCGGAATTAGCAATTTTGAGACTGGCTGTTTATGAAGCATTATATGAGGAAAGTGTACCGGTCGGCGTAGCCGTCAATGAAGCCGTGGAACTTGCAAAAGAGTATGGCGGAGAGAATGGTGCTGCGTTTGTGAATGGTATCTTGGGTAAGATTGTAAATGAATAGAGGAAATGTATATTCCGTCTCTTCCGTCAATCAGTATATTAAGAATATGTTTTCCAAAGAATATGCCCTGTCGGTTGTATTTGTAAAAGGCGAAATTTCCAATTGCAAATATCATAGCTCCGGGCATATTTATTTTTCGCTAAAAGACGACCGCTCACAGCTTACGTGCGTGATGTTCCGCGGTGACCGCGGCGGACTTGATTTTCGGATGGAGAATGGACAGGAAGTCGTAGTTGGCGGCTCTATTAGTGTATACGAGCGCGATGGGAAATATCAGCTCTATGCCAAAAAAATTGTCCCGGTAGGAGATGGACACTTACAAGAGCAGTATGAAAAATTAAAGAAAAAGCTGGAGGCAGCAGGATATTTTGACGAGGATCGAAAGCTGCCAATTCCAAAGTATGTAAAAAAAGTCGGTATCGTAACAGCGAAAACCGGTGCGGCAGTCCATGATATGATTCAGATTGCCACAAGGCGCAATCCTTATGTACAGCTTTATTTATATCCGGCAAAAGTGCAGGGAGAAGGAGCGGCACAATCCATTGCTGGGGGAATTTCTTTTTTGGATGAATTTGGCGTGGACGTTATTTTAGCGGGGCGAGGCGGCGGCTCAATGGAAGACTTGTGGGCATTTAATGAGGAAATCGTGGCACAGGCAATTTATGAATGCCGGACGCCGGTGATTTCAGCAGTCGGACATGAAACCGATGTGACAATTGCAGATTACGTGGCGGATTTACGCGCACCGACACCTTCAGCGGCAGCAGAACTGGCGGTTTATGATGTCCGTCTTGTATTAGAAGAATTGTATGGATATAAAGATCGTCTGGCACGTTGTATTCTGGCACAGGTGGATGCAGGGCGTGAGCACTTGGATTTTACAGAGAAACGGCTCCGCTATCTGAATCCGGAAAACCAGATGGTACAGAAGAGACAATATTTGATTGATATAGAGGAACGCCTCTTTCGTAATATGAAAAATGAACTACAGAAAAAGAAACAAATGATGTCACTTTTGGCGGCAAGACTGGATGCAAAAAGTCCGTTAAAACGCCTTGCCGGCGGCTATGCTTATGTGACTGATGAGGCGGGCAGGATGGTGGATTCCGTGAAATCACTTCAAGTAAACGATGTTTTGATGATGACATTTTCAGATGGCGTTGTGAAAAGTGAAGTACAGGAAGTCGTCGAGGAGGAAAAAGCATAATGGAAGAAAAAAAAGAAATTTCTTTAGAAGAAATTATGGATCGTTTAGATGATACCGTAACACAGATGGAAAATGATAAAATGACGTTAGAAGAATCCTATCAGGCATTTTCGGAAGGAATGAAACTTGTGAAAATGGGAAATGACGCTATTGACCGCGTGGAGAAAAAAATAAAGGTCCTGATGATGGAAGGAGAAGAAGATGTCGAAGGATAAATGGCAGGAAAAAATACAAAATATAGAAGAGGGATTTATCCCGTACCTTCCAAAGGAAGAAGGCTATGAAAAAACGGTATTGGAGGCTGTTAATTACAGTATCAATGCCGGTGGTAAACGACTTAGACCAATGTTTCTTTATGAGACATATTCCATGTTTGGAGGAACGGATGAAAAAGCAGTTCGTCCGTTTATGATGGCGATGGAAATGATTCACACGTATTCGCTTGTGCATGATGATTTGCCGGCGATGGATAATGATGATTACCGTCGTGGTAAATTAACGACACATAAAAAGTATGGAGAAGCGATGGGGATTCTTGCCGGAGATGCTTTGTTGAATCTTGCTTATGAGACGGCATTTCTTGCGTTTGACAGTAAAACGGACAAGCAGAGAATTGCCAATGCTTTGAAAGTATTAGGGAAAAAAGCAGGGATTTACGGCATGGTTGGCGGACAAGTTGTTGATGTTGAAAATAACGGAAAATTTGTCGATGAACAGATGCTTCATTATGTTTATAAAAATAAAACTTCTGCACTCATTGAGGCAAGTCTTATGATTGGAGCCTGTTTAGCCGGTGCTTCACAGGATGAAGTACGAATTATGGAAAATGTGGGAACGGCGATCGGACTTGCTTTCCAGATTCAGGATGATATTCTGGATATTTCAGGGGATGAGAAAGTCATCGGGAAACCGGTGCACAGTGATGAAAAGAATGAAAAATCCACATATCCGGTTCTGCATGGAATGGAGGAGAGCCGGAAAAAAGTGGCAGAATATACAGATGCCGGTATTGCTGCCTTAGATGGCATAACAGCGGCAGATGAAGAACATAAATCGTTTCTGCGGGAATTGTTAATGTCCTTAGTGGAACGGGAGAAATAAAGAGGATGATTTTGTGAGTAAGAAAAAGGTACTTAGTCAAATAGTAAAAGAAAATGACATTCATAATATTGCCCCCGCGGATTATAGGCAGTTAGCTAAGGAAATCCGTGCCAAATTGGTACGGAGTGTGAGCCGGACGGGAGGACATTTGGCATCCAATTTAGGAGCGGTGGAACTTACGATGGCACTTCATTTGTGTTTGCATTTTCCGGAGGATAAACTAATTTGGGATGTGGGGCACCAGTCATATGTGCATAAAATTCTGACCGGGAGAGGGGATGCTTTTTCGACACTCCGCCAAATGGGTGGCTTAAGTGGTTTTCCAAAAGTCAAGGAAAATCCGAGTGATACGTTTAATACCGGACACAGTTCGACTTCGATTTCCGTGGCGCAGGGCTTTGCTAAGGCAAGGGATTTGCGTGGCGGCGATGAAAAGGTGGTAGCGGTTATTGGTGATGGTGCATTATCCGGCGGTATGGCATTTGAGGCGTTAAATAACGCCGCAGCATTAAAAACGAATATGGTTATTGTGTTAAACGATAATAAGATGTCGATTGCACCAAATGTAGGTGGTATGTCAACTTACTTAGGTAAAATCCGTGCAAACCGTAAGTACCGGGATTTGAAAATGAATGTTGAAAATTCGTTAGACAAAATTCCGAATGTAGGTCATCCGCTTGCCAGACAGATTAAGCGTGCGAAAGACTCGATTAAGCATTTGTTTATTCCGGGAATGTTGTTTGAGGATATGGGGCTTATTTATATCGGTCCGGTGAATGGACACAATGTAAATGAAATGGTTACAGCTTTTGAAACAGCGTTTTCGATTACGAATCAGCCGGTTTTGGTGCATGTTCTGACCCAGAAGGGAAAAGGGTATAAACCGGCAGAACAAAATCCTTCCGCTTTTCATGGTGTAGGAACCTTTGATGTAAAAGATGGTACGATTCTTAAAACAAACGAAGTAACTTATACGAATATATTTTCCGACTGGCTTTTGTCACGGGGGGCGCAGTGCAATGAACTGGTTTCTGTGTGTGCTGCGATGCCGGATGGAACCGGAACGGCAGCCTTTGCAAAAACATTTCCATCACGAGCTTTCGATGTGGGAATTGCGGAAGAACATGCGGTTACTTTTGCAGCAGGACTTGCAGCAGGCGGTATGAGACCGGTAGTTTCTTTGTATTCTACCTTTTTGCAGCGTGCCTATGACCAGATGATTCATGATGTGTGTCTTGGCAGTCTGCCGGTTATTTTTACAGTAGACCGAAGCGGCATTGTAGGGAATGATGGAGAGACGCATCAGGGTATTTTTGACTTATCCTTTTTGTCGACGATGCCGGGGATGACGGTGATTTCGCCGATGGATGGTGCAGAGTTGACTGAGGTTCTGGATTTTGCTCTGGGGCAGATGGATGGTCCGGTGGCAGTCCGCTACCCAAGAGGAAAAGCGTACTGCTGTGAGAAAGAAGAAAGAGAGCCGATTGTGTACGCCAAAGCAGAACTTTTGTATGAAGGAAAAGATGTACTTATTTTGGCAGTAGGCAATATGGTTAGTAAAGCGTGTGAGGTTCGAAAAAAGTTAGCAGTACAAGGGATACATCCAACGATTGTCAATATGCGTTTTGTGAAGCCGTTTGATGAGGATTTGGTAAGAGAATTAGCAATCAGTCACCGTCTGATTGTGACAATGGAAGACAATGTGTATACCGGCGGTTTTTCCGAGCAGATTCAAGCATTTTTACTGCGGGAAAGAATTTACCACAAATGTCTTAGCGTATGTTTCCCGGATCAGTTTATTGAGCATGGAACGCCGGAAGAACTCTATGAGAAATATGGATTGGATGCGGCATCGGTATCGAATCGGATTGTAAGAAAGATAAATGGTGAGTAAGGTGAAAGAAAAGAAAGAACGATTGGATGTCCTTCTTGTGAAAAGGGGACTCATGCCTTCCCGTGAAAAAGCAAAAGCCGTGATTATGGCAGGGGAAGTATTTGTCGATAATCAAAGAGAAGATAAAGCAGGACAGACATTTCCGGAATCGGTGCAGATTGAAGTCCGGGGAAAGAAAATGAAATATGTCAGCCGTGGCGGTTACAAATTGGAACAGGCAATGAACGTGTTTCCGATTTCTCTTACGGATACGGTATGCATGGATGTCGGTTCTTCAACCGGTGGTTTTACGGACTGTATGCTGCAAAATGGCGCAAAGTATGTGTACGCGATTGATGTGGGGACAAACCAGCTTGCGTGGTCGTTAAGGCAGGATGAAAGAGTATGCTCGATGGAAAAGACAAACATCCGCTATGTCACACCGGACGATATTGGTGAGTTAGTAGATTTTGTTTCCATCGATGTTGCCTTTATTTCCCTCACGAAAGTATTAGAGCCGGTTAAGGCACTGATGAAGGAAAATGCTCAGATTGTCTGTTTGATTAAACCACAGTTTGAGGCAGGCAGAGAACAGGTTGGAAAAAAAGGGGTCGTGAGAGAGCCCCGTGTCCACGAAGAAGTGATTCAGATGGTTATGAACTATGCACTTTCCCTTGGATTTCATATTTTGGGGCTTGACCACTCGCCGATTCGCGGACCGGAAGGAAACATTGAATATCTCCTTTATATGGAGAATGATAACAGAGAACCGGTTACCATAGATGAAAAGCAGAAAGAAGCGGTGAAAGAATTGGTAGCGCATGCGCATGAGGTTTTATAGGAGGAACTGCGATGAAAAATTTTCAGATTATTTCCGATGTTGAGAAAGACTTACATCATGAGACGGCGAGTGAAATAAAAAGATATTTGGAATCTCATGAAAAATGTGCTAAAATAGTAGGGAGTTCGTCTGAAGTTACGCAGATTGACTGGGCAGATTTAGTGATTGTGCTTGGAGGAGACGGTTATGTAATCCAGGCAGCGAAGCGGTTTGCCGGCAGTCATGTTCCGATTTTTGGCGTGAATTTTGGAACACTTGGGTTTCTGACCGAGGTGGAAAAGCCGAGAATTCAAAAAGCACTGTACGAAATTTTGTCGGGAAATTATGAAGTGGAAAAGCGGATGGCGCTTACCGGCAGAGTGCAGAAAACTTCAGTTGGAGAAGCGATTGGCATTGCGATTAATGAGTTTATTATCGGCAAGCAGGATTTTGGACATATGATAACAGCAAATGTCTATGTAGATGATGAACTGATGGATACTTATGTGGCAGATGGGATTTTGGTGTCGACGCCGACCGGTTCGACGGCCTATAATTTATCGGCAGCAGGTCCGGTGTTAGTGCCATCGATGGAAGCGATGATTATTACACCGATTTGCCCACATTCGTTGAACAAAAGAAGTCTTGTGGTGTCTTCGGATTCCAAACTTAGGATAGAAGTTGGAAAGACAAAGGAAAACTATCAGGATGAGGCTGCGATTCGAGGCGACGGACAGATGCTTTGGACGGTATCGACAGGTGATGTTGTATGGATTGAAAAAGCAAAAGAAACTTTTGATATGGTTCGGTTAGGTGATGCCAGCTTTTTTGATAAAATGCGGAGCAAACTAAACCGTAATTAATGAGCTGAGGTTTTGGAACGGAGTTTTTTTATGAAGCGAGTAAGACAGAATAAAATATTAGAATTAATTGATGAGTATGATATCGATACGCAGGAGGAGCTTGGAAAGCGTCTGCATGAATCCGGTTTCCGGGTGACGCAGGCAACCATCAGCCGGGATATTAAAGAACTGCAGTTAAAAAAACAGGCAGATAAAAACGGAAAATCCAAGTACATCTGTGTTACTCCGGGAAGTGCCAGCTTTGGCGAGCGCTATGCAAGAGTTTTGCAGGATGGTATGGTGAGTATCGACCAGGCAGATAATTTGGTAGTAATCAAGACGGTAAGCGGTATGGCGATGGCAGTTGCCGCCGCAATTGATGCGCTTGAGATAGAAGAAATTGTAGGATCCATTGCGGGGGATGACACGATTATGTGTGCAATACGAAGCGTGGATGACACGGTAAAAGTAATGGACAAGATCAGCAAGATTATCTTATAGGAGGATGCATGTTACAATATTTGCATGTGAAAAACCTGGCTTTGATCGATGAGATCGAAGTAGAGTTTGGCAGAGGGCTGAACATATTAACAGGAGAGACCGGTGCCGGGAAGTCAATCATTCTAGGCTCGGTCAATCTTGCTCTTGGCGGAAGATACACGAAAGACATTCTTCGCCAGGGAGCGAGATACGGATTGGTGGAGCTGACATTTTCAGTGGAAAATGAACGGCAGATCCGGCTAGAAAAACACTGTCAAGGGAAAAAACTTGACAATATGTGAAAAAAGTGGTTGACAAAAGAAAGACACCTATGTATAATCATTTAGGTGTGAAAAACCTCAGCTTAGGAGTTTGGGCTTAAGCGAGTTTTGGGGAGAGCGCTGTGATTATAGATATTTCAAGTATTGTAA
>ERZ779880.2386-NODE-2386-length-13418-cov-5.441817_pt1 | contig 13418 bp, 15 predicted proteins | sample MGYA00511555_ERZ779880 | MGnify/ENA primary metagenome ERZ779880 (study PRJEB29588, sample SAMEA2145815) | human gut metagenome | biome: human gut; feature: human-associated habitat; material: faeces | place: Denmark | collected 2008/2010 ...
ATTTCGCGCAAACAGGCGGGGTATGTGCTTGATAAACACGGCTTGCCGTTCGAGCGTTCCCACCGTTTGGAAAAGCGCGACAAGTACAGGCATAACGAGCCGTATGACACGTTTTCCTCTATTTCCCCCGACGGTCGGCAAAAGTCCGAATGGTATGTCGATTGGAATGCAGGACACGAAAACTACATACGGGCGGCGCGGCGCAGTTATGCGGCAAAATTGGGTTGGCAACGGCGCAAGAGAAACGCGAGGTAACGGATATGCCGAAGCGTTACGAATTGGAATTTGATATGTGGCGCAAGAGCGTTTATCGTATGTTGCCGCAACGTATCAAAATCATCGCAACTTCCCGCGCGTATGCGGAAAAGCGTATGCGCGATATAGTTTACAGGCAAGGCGGGTATAACGGGCAGTATGTAGCCTTTTACCCGAACGGCACGGTCAAAGGCGGGCGTGTGGTAAAACCGCCCGTCGGAGATACTTTCGATATGCAGATGAACTCTGCTGTTACGAGCCGTAAATATCATTACGGTTTCGGGAAGAAAAATTTTTAAGAGGTGAAAAAAGGAAAATGGCAAAATCGGCATTAAGCAAACATAAAGCGTCGGATATGGTGAAATGGGTTATCGTGTTTCTGCTTATCATCGGACTTGTCGCTACTACGGTAACGCTGTTCGTGAAGTTGGACAGGCAAACGACGGTAACGGAAATCGGCGCGGAAGCGTACACGATAGCCACGCTCGACGACAGCGGCAAACAGACGGACGGCGATACTTCTATTGTAACGCGCAACGCTTTTACGACGGACGGACTGAAAGTCGAAATCGCGGATGGCGCAACGGTAACTTATACGCTGTACTTCTACGGCGCAAAAGATGAATTTATATCGAAAACGGAAAGCCTTTCCAAAGACTTTGACGGAACTATTCCCGAAAACGCGGAAACGGCGAAAATCGTTATTACCCCTACGGATGACGAGGACGGTAAGGTTGATTTGACGGAAATCCTCGGCTATGCAGGGCAAGTAACGGTCACGGTGAACAGGTAAAAGCGAGGTAATAGAAAATGGCATATAAAAATAATTCAAGCAAAGTATGGAACAGTATTCTTGCCGTTCTGCTTGTGCTTGTAATAGCGGGAACGGCAGCATTGGTCGGGTTTCTTTCGGACGGTTTTAAGAATTGGGATAAGTTTAAGCCTGATGATAAAAAAGAGCAAACGACAGAGAACGGCGGCGGGCCCGTGACCGACGAAAACGGCAACGAGATGAACGGCGGCGAAGTCCATGAAATGCCCAAACAAATGACATTCCGCTCGGTCGCGGTTTTGGACGGTGAAAGTGCCTATGACAGCGTTACCTTGCACGCCACCGTTAAACCCGATGACGCCGCAGATAAAAGTGTAGTATGGTGTGTAGTTTTTAAAGATCCTGAAAGTGAATGGGCAACGGGAAAAACTGTTACCGATTATGTAACCGTTACCCCACAATCCGAAGGTAGTAGCATTGCTACCATTAAATGTTTACAACCTTTCGGCGAACAAATCCAAGTATTTGCAGGCGTGACTACAGTGCTTGAAATGCTTGGAATGTCTTTTGATGAAGTCGTTGCCGACTTTAATGTTGTTGCTCTGTTTGAAGGATTTATTGCGAATTGTACAGTTGATTTTGCGAAACGTATAAAATCGGCAACGCTTGATTTATCCAGTGGTGAAAAAAGTGTTACCGTTGACGCCTTTGCCGATTCTGTAACAAGCCCGTTTTCTTTTAATGATTCTTTTGCCGTCGGCGAGGCATTCACTTTTGGTTATACTGATTATACGAGAGACGATACGTTTTCAAAGGCTATATCTTTGTGGGCAGATCATAATGTTTTTGCAACAGCGCAAGCCGCAACGGGCGATACGCTTTTGGAAATAATTCCAAATAAAGCCACCGTATCTTTAGGTAGTGTTGACGTGTCGTTAAGTTTGGTTCTTAGTTTTAAGTCTGACGCCGAACGTACTTTATCAGAAGAATTTGCGGCATACAATTTATACAGCCGTTGGCTTGGTGAGAACTTAAACGCTGGTTTGTTTTATTTTGAATTTTCTTTTTTTGGTACATATTCGACTTGTACAAACAAAGTCCCTGTTTATTTTACGGCTGAATCTATTGAAATAATGCCGACGGAAATCACGCTCGACGATACGGATTTGATTATATAAACGAGGTAGCAAGCAATGAAAAACGAATTACAAAAACATAAAAAGAGTGACGGCATAAAGTGGTTTGCGACCTTGCTTGCCGTCCTCATGTTGGCGGTCGCTGTTACAGCGGCTATAACGCAGGGTTTCAAGAATTGGAATCCCTACGGTTGGTTTGACAAAAAAGAAGAACAGCCCCTACCCGAAGAGAACGGCGGCGCGGTTATTAGCGAAAGCACGGGCAACGGAATAACGGTCAAAAGCGTAAGTATTCCGAAATCCGAATATGCGGAAAACGGCGTTTCCCCTCTTGCTGAAACGGCTTATACGCTGACTGCAACCGTGTCCCCGAATAACGAGGGCGAAAACACGGGTATTGACTGGTCGTATGCTTTTAAAAATCCTGAAAGTGAGTGGGCGACGGGTAAAACCTTGTCCGACTACGTGACTTTTACGAAGTCGGGCGAAGATCTTGCGGGTAGTAAAATAATAACGGTTAGTTGTTTGCAAGCCTTTGCGGAACAAGTCATAATTACGGCAACCTCGCAAGATAAGCCCGAGATTACGGCAAGTTGTACTGTGGATTATGCGCAAAGAATAGAAAACGCTGTTGTTAAGTTCGGTAATTTAAATATAAATTTAGGTGGACAAACAAATGTGACTTGGGAACTTAATCCTGCGGGTACGGGCATGGGCGGTGCGGTAAGTGCAACGTGTACAAAATCCTCTGTTTATTCATTGGCTGATGATTTTGAATATAAGGTCGAACTTACCCGCGAGCAAACGACAGGCGCAGAAAATACATTTACTTTGAATGATAGGTTGGTGACATATGGTCCCGGCTATGACGGTGACAGTTATGACATTTCTTCTGATAGTATTTTATTCAACAAAGCGTTGTTTTCAAAGTTTAGAGAGTTTTATTTTGAAACCCGACAAGGTTCGGAATATTTAAAAGACAAGACAACGGCGGAACTTATAGGTTTATTCAGCAATATTACTGTCGGAAAGTTGTGGACTGTAAAAGTTACCTTTACGGGTAAATATAGTACCTATACAAATTTGAGTTTAATTGTTGTAACGGGCTATACAAATACTTCAACCGTTACAAATATTGATTTAGATAATTCGGCAATCATATTTTAAGGCGGTGAAACATGAGTAAAGCAAACGGCGTAAAAAATGGAATGGTAAAAATTATAACGTGGCTTTTGGTCGTATTGCTTTTGCTCGGCGTTGCGGGTATAGTTGTACAGTTTGCGATTAAAGAGCAAGGTTTAAATTATTATGTGGAATACGGCGGGCAAAAGTATTATAACAATACGGAAAATTCCAATATATGGATATCTCCGAATCAGAAATGCTCATTTACCGTAAAATCGATAACAGGTAAAACCGTCGACTTTACGGTAAAAATCACGGCAAATCCTGCGAATGATTTTGGCTTTATACTCGACGGTAAATACTATCAATTTTATAGTACGACGCAAGAAAAAAACGATTATACGGATATATTCGAAGTGCAGAAAAGCGCGGAGGGTTTTACCGTTACAATTCCTAAGGGCATGACGGTGCAAAAAGCCGTTGAAAAACAATACGGCGGCGAAATCGAATTGACGGAAGATTTGGCAATGTTGGATTATTTTCTTATTACTGTCACAATGGATAAGGAATCGGTAGTACTCCCGTTTAAGTTCGAAATGGTAATTACGTTAGATACCCCGTCAATTATATTTTAAGAGGTGAACAATGCGAAAAGCGTTAAAGGAAAATTTAATAAGATTTTTAGCGTTGTTTATCCTTGCGGTATTGTGTTTTGCAATTTATTTCGGCGGTCTGATTCCCCCCGTAGCCTATGCGGATAATGCCGCTTATACGGGCGTTTTAGAAGATTTGAGCAAAGACGAAAATTTTACTACGACGCTGTACCCGACAAAATCAAACGATTACTCTTTGCAGGTCATTCAAATAGCCGAAAGTACGGGCAAGGAATTGTTTGTTTACGTGTACCAGCCGAGCGGACAGGCGAAAAACCTTTGCGCCTCTTCCATCAATATCTCGTTGAAACCACGAAACGACATATCTAACATTCGCAATTATAAGTTGACTTTGCTCAATTCAAGCGGTGTTTTTTATAAATACCGTGTCGAGGGGTTCACGGTCAGCACGGCGGACACGCGGTATTACACGATAACTACGATATACCGTCCGTTCGATAAAAAGATTGACGAGGGAGCAGACCATGGCAACGAGATTACGGAAGTTGATTACAAGGTCGCAAAAGAGTACTGTTTTGCAGTGGTGAACGGCGAGCCGTTTTGCCGCGTCCTGGATATCGAAACGATCGAAATAACGGATAAGTTTGTCGGTTTTGTAAGATATTCGAACGGTTTCGAATGGTTTCCCTCATCGTGTGACAGTCATTTTGTCGCTTTTAATACCGACCGTGATATCGACAGGCTTTTGGAAGCGGATGTTTATTATACCACGCAAAAATATAAGTATTCTCTTATCGGGCAAATTCCCGAAGAGGAGTTCGGAGAAAAGCAAGATAAATATTCGTCCCTTGATTATACGCAAAAAGTCGAACATACGGGCGGTGGCTGGTTTGCCCCTACATATGAATGGGACAGAATACAGACGGTCGAAAAATTCATTGCGGAAAATGATAAACTCCAAAACGTATACTCGGGTGCGCTTATTGACGTAAAAGTCGCAAATAAGATAACCGAAGAGGGCAAAGCCGCTTTAAAGAGCAAACAATGGGTTTTGCGTTTTGTCGAAACAGCGTATGAAACTTGGCATGGAGTGAATGCGCGAAGTGAAACTACGACGCTGGTAGGCGATGTAACAATTTTGCGGTTAAAGTTTGAAACGGACGGCATTACCTATAATCTTGGTACGATTGATAACAAACAGACGGGCGACCGCGACCCTGTAAACGACGAACAGATCGAAGTCGGATTGAGCAAAATGGGTAAATGGATACTTGGCATAATTGCTTTAATTTTATTGCTTGTAATCCTTATGCCGATACTTCCTTACATAGCAAAGTTGATTGTATGGATAATCCTTTTGCCCTTTAAACTGATTGCGGCAATCGTGAAAGGCATACAAAAAGCGATAAGAAAAAAGCCGAAGAAAGCGGAAGTTTCCCCGCCGAAAGCGGTACAGGCTAAACTACCAAAAGGTAATAAAAATTTCCCGTCTAAACCGAAATACAAGGCGGAGAAAATGAAACAACGGAAAGCGAATAAAGATGAAAGGTGAATTTTTTCTTTATTGGCAAATTCCCCGTAAGGGGTGATAAACAAAATGCCGATTGGGACGGAAAAGTCCCTTTCGGCATTGAAAATAATTTGCGAGGTAACTATTTTTGGCAAGGCGTAAAAATAAGCAAACGCGGAAGTATAAGCCGCGCAACGAGTTTCGGCGGAATAACAGTCCGACAGCGGGCGGGCATTATAATTACGTTTTCGGGGAAACGGAAACGCATTATAAGTCGTTGGGTTTAACTACTCACCCGCGTGAAGATATACGGCATTACCCGTTACATAAAAATCCTAATCCGAAAGATGATAGGCAAGCCTATTTGCAATTAAAGGTTTTGAACACAAAGAAAAATTATTTTAAGCCGTCTGAAAAAAATTGGTCTTTTGCGAAAGAGGATATGCCCGTTGTTCGGCATAGAATAAAAGATTATAAAAAATCCGTCAATCGCAAACCAAAGAATTGGTATGTGAATAAACGGAAATGGAACAGCCAAAAGAAAAATGAGCATAAAAAAAGATAGATGAACTTCGTAAGCAATTTGTCAAAGCAAATGCCACCGATGGGAAGTTAAAAAACTTCATATCTCATCTATCGGCTACTATTATACGGCAAAGCCGTTGAAAAAGTCAAACGAATTTGTGTAAAAAAGAAAAATTGAAAGTGTATATTCAAAAAAAAGGACGGAAAGGATATGACGGGTTTTATTGACAGAAACGGAAAGTTTTATGAGTGTAACTACTTTGAACACGACGAAACTGCTTTACGAATATTTGGAAAGCCGCTTGAATTTTTAGACGGTTTTGTTAAGGTTTATGCGGGCAAGTATTGGGTTGAGGACGGATATTTTTCTTGCATGATTGCCGCGACTGATGAGCAACTTAAAACGCTTGTTGAGTTGGGAATTGAACTTGATTTTGAAGATTTGGAACGTTGGAAAAACGGAATATAGGGACAGAAAGGAAATGAAAACGATTAAGCGGTTATTGAAGTTATTGCTTTTGTTGGTTTTGTTGGCGGTTGTCGGGTATTTTATCTTTACGGGGTTTCAGATATGAAAGAATATTGCGAATACATTGTTATGGATAAAAACACACAGGAAGTTTTAATCAGCGGCAGAAAGTATAGAAAAAAAATCGGTTTATCGTATTTGGAAAGTTTTCGCTGTCTTTTATCCCGATTTAAAAAGGTTTATACCTATACCCGCACAACAGTAATCAAGGGTTGCGAAGTGGTTATTGTGTATTGGTTCAATGCCCCCAAACGCAATTTTCCCCGTGATATAACCTTTGACGGTTTTATTTTGGGGGTGAGATAATGAAACGCATTGATTACCGCCATATCATTTGCATAGCAATTACTGTCGGCTTTATCGCCCTCGGCGTGTTTAAGTTCTTCGGCGCGGTCGGGCGGCTCATTGAATGCGGGCGGGATATAGGTTTATCGGCGGCGTTTTACTTTTGCGAACTCTTTCAATTTCCGCACAGCATAACGCCGACGGTAAACGATTTCCCAAAGATACCCTTTTTCGATTTCGGCGGCAGTTCTGCTCCGTCCGTACCTATCCCCGACGATTGGCAAGGCTTTACAGTAAAGTGGTCGGAATATTGGCGGGTTTGGGCAAGCGGCGAAAATTTCTTTTTGTACCTTGCCTTTCTCGGGGATTTGCTTTACACGCTTTCAATGCTTGTACTTTGCCTGTTGCCCGCCGTTCTCGCGGCGTATCTCCTATTGAAAAAGTTTGCGAAAGCCGAAAATAACGATTGGGGTAAAGATACAAAGCCGTTACGGGTGTTTAAGCGCATATCGTCCGTAACCTATCAGCCTGTGAAAGATTGGCTTGGCTCTTTTATAGCCTTTGTCCGTGATAACGGTGTTTATTGGAAGATATGGCTTTGCCTGTGGCTCTTTTATTTCAACGTGTTCACAATCGTTTTGGAATTCATCGCATTTTATCTGTATTTCGTCGTTTCGTTTGATTTCGTCAACATTTATAGACAGATCTATAAATTAATTCTTGATTTATGGACAGCGATAACCTTTATTCCTCTTTTGGGTTGGGCAATCTTCGCATTGTTCATTATCGACCGTTGGCGCAAAAAAATCGGTTATTCCATTCTCAATCATAACGAAATGAAAAACCGCGGCTTTATCAACGCCCGTCCTATCGTGCTTATGGTCTGCGGCACAATGGGAAAACGCAAGACAACGATGATTACGGATATTGCCCTGTCACAAGCGGTTATGTTCAAAGACAAAGCCTTTGAAAAGATACTTGAAAACGATTTGAAGTTCCCGTATTTTCCGTGGGTAAACCTCGAAAACGCTTTGCGCTCGGCTATGGCTCGGCACGAGGTATTCAACCTTGCTACTTGCCGAAAGTATATCAAACATTTATCCGCTTGCTTTGCGGCGGCGCAAATTCCCGAATATCGAAAGGCTGTCCGTCGGCATTTGAAAATGTCTTACGGTCTGGCTTACGATAACTTTTGTTTCGGCTATGATTACGAGCGGTACGGCTTTTCTTACGACGATAAATTAAAGGTCGTAAGCGTGTGGGAAGTTATCGAAACGTATGCGCAGTTGTATTTTATCTATCTTATACAATCGTCGCTCATCATCTCGAACTATTCCGTGCGGACGGACAGCCTTATATCGGATATAGGCAATTTCCCGCTTTGGAATACGGACTTTTTCAAGCGCGACAGCCGTCTGATTGACAGTTATTCCCGCCATTCCCATATCATTGATTTCGACGCTTTGCGGCTCGGTCGGAAAATAGTCGAAAACAATGCCTTTGCGGATAGTTTTGAGTTCGGCGTGGTCGATATTACCGAAATCGGAAAAGAGCGAAAAAATATGCTTGAACTGAAAGAGTTAAAAAAGCGGGAAGAAGCGACAAACCAAAAGAACGACGGTTTTAACGATTGGTTGAAAATGATACGCCATAGCGCGACGGTGGACAATTTTCCGTTTGTCAAAGTCATAGCAGATGAGCAACGCCCCGAAAGTTGGGGGGCGGACGCGCGGGATTTATGTGAAATTATCCATATCCGCGAAAGCGGCGAAACGCGGCTTGCTATGCCTTTCTTTTTTATCGGGGAATTGCTGTACTCTGCCGTGTTCGGGCGGTTCGTCGATATGTATTACCGTTACCGCTTTACTCGCGGCGATAACACGCTTTTTATGCACCTTTTCAAAACGATAGTTGCGAAGATACAACACTACTACACGGGCATTTATAATACGTTCGGTTATTGTCCGCTCCGCGTGCAGGTGGAGAGCGGAACACAAGATGGACAGATTGAGGAAAACCGTTATTTCCTTGCAAGCAAGAAGATTTACAGTAAGCGTTTTTCGACAGACTGCTTTTCCGATTTCTTCACGCAAAAGGCGTTGCGTTCGCCCGTCGGGTTGGACGATTTGCCCGAATACCGAACGGAGAAAGCAACATTTGGGGAGATGGACTTGCAACACAGTTATTTTTTCAACGATTTGAGAGGTAAACAAGATGAGCAGGATTAAAAAATCATTGGTTGGTAAAATCGGCTATGTCGATAATAAAGTGTTGGGGTTTGTTGGGAAAGACGGCAAGCCTTTGAAAGGCGGTCATTATGTCTATATTCGGGAAACGGACGGTGCGCGTTGCAATGTTAATGTTATTACTTCTTTGGAACAGTTGCAACGCGATCAGCGCGGTCGTATTGTAAAGGATAGGTATGGAGAGCCTTTGACTGAATTTGTGCCGTGGAAAATTGAAAAGGTCAAGCGCGGGTATCTATATCCCGTCCCGAAGAAAGACAGCGATTTTTCGCTTTGGTCGGCAATCAACTTAGACGGCAATGTAAACGGCATAAAAATAGCCGATATAAAAAATATCGGCTATAAGAAAATGAAGCGGCGGCATAGTTGGTTTGTGGATAAATTTCATAAATAAAAAATACCCGCCTTGGGCAATCAAGACGGGATTTGCGACAACCCGCGAATAGGGTGTCCGACAATTTTGAGCGGCTTGCCCCCGCCGCTACTCTATTAACTATTATATGCAAAATTCTGTAAAAGTCAACGGCTTTTCGGAAAATAATCAAAATTGAAAGTACACTTTCAAAAATGAGGTAAAAAGATGAAACGGACAGTAAAAGAAAAATACGAATATAACAAACGCCGCAAAGGTTTGTTTTCGTCGGGATATGTTTGCGGGGTGTCGCTTTATCGAGATTATACGAAACAGGACGATGAGGGTAAAATGCTGACAAAAAGCCTTGTAAACATGGCAAGCGTTTACGCCCGCGACGGGCAAGAGTTTTCAAAGGGTATCATGTGCGGGTATCGCGATATGGCAAACGAACGCAAAAAGAAATGAGAGATACTTTCTCTTTTAATTGCTAATTCCCCGTTAGGGGTATTGCTCTCTGCAAGAGTGTTTCAGACTGATTACAAAGTGAGGTACATATAAATGAGCACGGCTGTTTTAACGCCTTATGACGGAAACGATTGTCCTTTTCCGTTCTTCAATGACTTACCCGAAACGCCCGAAATCCCCGATGAAGCATGGTATAAGATTTATAACGACGGCTCGCATTATGTCGCAACGCGCGTTATTCCGTCGCAGAAAAAGCCGCCCGAACACGCGAAAAGCAATGAGGCGTTGGATATTCTGTTCGACAGTCTGTATTATGCCGCTTTGAAAGAGGGGCTGAAAGATACGAAATGCGATAAACCGTTAACGGCTTATATCAAGTCGGGCATTTTGAAAGTGTACCGCAATTATGAAACTCTTGATGAAAGCATAGCGGCGCGGATAAAACGGCAACGCAACAATTATCAGCACCGCGCTAAAAGGTTTCGCCGTAAGGCTTATATTAACCGTTGGAACAGGTTTGTAACGATTACTTACGCCGATGAAAAGCACTCGGAAGAAAGTTTTAAGAAGAAGTTGCGCAAATGCCTTTCTAATCTTCATACCCGTCGCGGGTGGAAGTATATGGGCGTGTTTGAGCGTGCGCCCGAAACGGGAAGATTACACTTCCATGCCCTTATGTATGTACCCGACGGGGAAATGATAGGCAAGATAACGGAAAAAGAAGATTATAGCACCGCGCAGGGCAAAATGCAGGTGTCGCACCCGAACAGTTTTTTTGAAGAAGCGTTCGGAAGAAATGATTTTGAGGAATTAAACGATATGGAAATGAGAAGCGGCAACGCCGTCAGTTATTTGTTGAAGTACATAAGCAAAACAGGCGAAAGGATAGTTTACAGTCGCGGCATACGTTCGGAAATTTGCATGAAATTGCCCGCACGGGAAATTGCAACACATATGTTCGATTATGTGCAAAAGTTCGTGTTGTTCGATGATACGGTGAATTGGGAACGCGATATCATGCACTACGAACCGAAGCAAATATCCATTCTTGATTTATTGAGCCGAAGTCCGCAAGTCGCATAAGCGAATTGCGGTGTTTATAAAAGTCTGTTTTGCGCCTATGGCTTTACATACGGCGTATTTTGGCGTTGCCGAAAAAAGGTGTTGAGGTGATAAATCCCGCGAAATCCCCGCTTTTTTCGGCAACGCAAAGAATAAGGGCGGCGTTTCGCAAGCGATTTAGCGCGAAACCCGCCCTTTTTGCGGTGCAAAAAGGCGTTTCGGGTGTGTCAATACGCGCCACCTTGTACCGCCGCGCGAAGCGCGGCGCTCGTATAGTACAAGGTGGCGCGTATTACTCTCTGTAAATATTTTAGGGTTTAATGCAAGCCTAATTTCGGTTTTAAGCAAGCGGCGATGTCGTGTAGGTCGTTATCGTCTATAATCAAAACTTTTTTGTTTAGTTTTTTATAGATATTTTGTGTATAATCTTTACTGTTTAGGTACGGCTTATTTTTTAGTTCGTTGTATTCAATGTACATATCATAATCGGGCAAGAAAAAATCGGGGTGTAATGTTTTATTTTCTCCGTTTTCGGAGTAGTAAATGGTTTCTTCATAAACGGCACGTACACGCTCTTTGAAAAAAAAGTCACTAATAATTTTTTCTGCTCGGCTTCTGACTTTTCGTCCATCATCGCATTTGTATTGGAGATTACCGTATTCGTCGAGTATTTCGGTTTCGTTACAATGTGTAATGCGTATATCTACCGACCTGTCTTTGTATTTTGCATAGCATTTTTTGCAAAAATGTTTTCCGTTGGAGTTTTCGCCGCAAATTATACAAGTTAATTCGTTGCTTGGCTCTACTGACGGCTTTGTGTATTCATCGCGTGTCGCGAGGAATTGTTCAATTCTCTTTTTTGCTTTTGTTTCGATTTGTTTGCATTCAGGGCAGGGTTTGTTTGCGTAGTGCCATTTGCCGCAATTTTCACATTTGATAATTTTTCCTATCTCCTTTAATTCGTTGCAATCTTTGCATAAAGGAAAAAAGCCGCTCGGTTTACCGCAAATTTGACAGTTCATATTACACCTCCGTAAAAAAAAGAGATACGCAAAAAGCGTACCTCTCCCAAAACGTACTCTTTTTGCTGTTGCTACACAAACATATCAAACGATATGGCAAAAAAAGAATACTGTTTTGACGGTATTCCTCGTTTGATATATTTGTTTGTGTAGCGTAATAATTTTACTTTAATTTGGTATTTGTGTCAAGCCGCTTTAAGTGTTAAGATTTATTATGTGATAAAATAATTTAGTTTTGAATTAATGAATGAAAGGAAAGGTAACTGAAATGAAAGCGAAAGGAACGAAGAATTTAACGAGAACGCAACGGCTCATGCTCGAAGATTGCGTGAATGCGGGTTTAAGCAAAAAGGTAATTGCCGAAAAACTCGGCGTTTGTCTGTCTACCGTTTATAAAGAGATTAAACGAGGTATCTATTACAAAAAGGTACGCAGTTGGTCGGGGTACTACGGTGAAGCACATTACAAAGAGGTGCAGTCGTATAGCGCGCAGATAGCGCAGGACAAATATGATTTGGCAATGACGGCGAAAGGTCGTCCGCTGAAACTCGGCAACGATTACGATTTTGTCCGCTATATCGAAAAGCGGGTACTTACGGACGGTCTTTCCCCTTGCGCTGTGTTGGGTGAAATTAAGCGCAATAAAATGTTTCGCACCGATATTAGCAAAGCAACGCTGTATCGATACATAGCCGACGGCATTTTTATGAATATTACAATGAAAGACTTGCCTGTCGGATTGCGTAGGAAGCACTACCGCAAAGCGGAAGCGAAACGCCCGCCGAAAGGTACGAGCATTGAAAAACGCCCCGCGGGGATTGCGGAACGTAAAGAGTTTGGGCATTGGGAAATGGATTGCGTTGTAGGTAAGCAACGTACCCGCCATGTCCTTTTAGTCTTGACCGAACGGCTCACGCGCAAAGAAGTGATATTCCGTATGCCGAACAGAAAGACGGAAAGCGTTATTCGCTGTCTGAATGTATTGGAACGGCGGTACGGGAAACTATTTCGTAAAGTCTTTAAGACGATAACGGTCGATAACGGCTCGGAGTTCTCCGATTTTGACGGTATAGAAAAATCGTCTTATCGCGGTAAGCGGGTGCGCGTGTATTATTGTCACCCGTACACTTCATGCGAGCGCGGTTCAAATGAACGGCTCAACCGTGAAATACGGCGGCGTATTCCGAAAGGCTCAGATATATCGAAGTTTACCGATGAGGAAATACAGGCGGTTGAAGATTGGGTAAACCGATACCCGCGTGAGATATTCGGCTATACCACGTCTGCCGAACGGTTTGACGAACAGATAGCCGCTTTACAGTAAACTTGAAAGTACACATTCAAGAAGCCGCCGAAAGACGGCTGTTTTTGCGTACACGGAAAATCGGCAAAGGCTTATTCCCTGTTGGAATAAGCCTGTTTTTCTGTCCGAAACGCGGTTTTCGACCTCATTATACCCCGCCGAAAGTTTTTTTTTGAAAATTCAAAAAAATTCTATAAATTTACTTGACTTTACG
>ERZ779880.2390-NODE-2390-length-13404-cov-3.920593_pt1 | contig 13404 bp, 14 predicted proteins | sample MGYA00511555_ERZ779880 | MGnify/ENA primary metagenome ERZ779880 (study PRJEB29588, sample SAMEA2145815) | human gut metagenome | biome: human gut; feature: human-associated habitat; material: faeces | place: Denmark | collected 2008/2010 ...
TAATTATTTAGTAGCAAAAAAATTAGAAAAATCAGAAACAAATTTCATACAGAAAAAAGTAATGATATTGAATGACATAAGCATGTAATTGGGAGAGATAGAATGCAAAGATGTGATTGGTGTTCTGATAATGGAATGATGCAAAAATATCATGACGAAGAGTGGGGAATTCCGCTTCATGATGATTTGCGACATTTTGAATATTTATTAATGGAAGTTATGCAATGTGGATTAAATTGGTCTATGATGCTAAAAAAACGTGAAATTTTCAAAGAATGTTTTGATGAATTTGATTTCTATTTAATAGCAAATTATGAAGAAGACAAAATAGAGAAAATTTTAAAAAAAGAAGGTATGATAAAATCTCGAAAAAAAATTGAAGCGATTATTAATAATGCTAAATGTTTCATAAAAATAATTGAAGAATATAAAAGTTTTGATGCATACATATGGTCATATACCAATAATAATATTTTTATTTATAAAAAACATCAGCAAGGACAATGGGAGATTAAAAACAATCTTTCGGATGTAATAAGTAAAGATATGAAAAAGAAAGGATTCAAATATTTAGGTTCGATTACAATATATTCTCATTTACAAGCATGTGGAATTATTAATGATCACGAGCATAAATGTTGGAAATATCATCAACTAGTTAAATATGAAAATATTAAATACATAGAGTGAGAAGTGTATTGATACAACAATGAAATAGGAAGAAAGATAGGAATGAAAACAAATTTAAAAAGATTTTCTATGTTTTTTATTAGCCAAACTGTTTCTCAAATGGGTTCTTCAATGACAAGTTTTGCATTGATAATTTGGGCATATAGTAATACTGGACAAGTAATGTCTTCATCTATATTGGCGATTTGCAGTACAATACCATATATTATTATAAGTTTATTCGGTGGAACGATAGCAGATAGAGTGAGTAAGAAAAAAATCATGTTAATTTGTGATTTAATTGCTGCATTATGTTCTTTATCAATTTTAATTTTTTCCTTAATGAATATTTTACATTTATGGATTTTGTGTATTATAAATATTATTATTGGTTTTATGAATGCCTTTCAAAATCCAGCATCGCAAATTACAGTATCTCTTTTAGTCGAAAAAGAAGACTATGTTAGAATTGGAGGAATTCAATCTGTTGTTAATTCTATGGTGGGATTAGGTACTCCACTAATAGCGGCAGGAATTTTAAGTATAGGTGGTCTGAATTTAGTTATAATCATTGATTTGTGTACTTTTTGCTTTGCATTTTTCTCATTATTATGTTGGATTAAAATTCCTGAATTGAAAAATATAGAAAAGGGATTTTCTTTTGAACAAATAATTGATGATATGAGAGAGTGTGGGAAATTTATAAAGACACAAAAAGGAATTGTTTGGCTAATGATTATTTATAGTATACTTAATTTTTTAGGCGCAATTTCATTTGACAGCATGATGTCACCATTATTACTTGCCAGAACGAATAACAATACATTGATTGTAGGTTCAGTTTCTTCTTCGGCAGCAGCAGGAGGTATAATAGCAAGTGTCATTATAACATTTACTAAAACAAAAAAGAAAAAAAAACCCATTATGTTTGGCGGGATTTTATTAGCATTTTTAGGAATTATGTCGTTTGGCATTGTCAGAAATCCTGTATTGTGGTGCATAGTTGTGTTTATTGGTTGTTTTGGAATGCCATTTTATTTTACATATGAATCAGCTATTATGAGATTAAGTGTTCCAATCGAAATGCAGGGACGAATTTTTGCATTGAAAGAAATGATAACGCAAGTCTTAGCACCAATAGGTTATTTGTTAGGAGCATTATTAGCAGATTATATATTTGAACCTTTTATGCAAACAAGCGGAAGTTTAAAAAAAGTATTTGAAAAAATCGTAGGAACAGGACCTGGCTCAGGAATGGGGTTGCTTTTTGTAATAGCAGGAATAGTGGGAATTATAATGACACTTGTATTTTATAATAATAGATACATTAAATTGTTAGATCAATAATTTTTGTTTTTATGAAAAAGTGTTGAAATTTGAAAGAAAGCGTAGTAAGTGAAAAATAAGTTCGTTACGGAATAATCATTAAAATCTACTACTTTACATAAGCATCTTGAACCTGTGGAAGTTTTTCTGTAAATAGAATAATATCAGGTCTCCCATGATAAATCATAGGAGACTTGTTTACTTTATAGGAAATTTCTTAAATCATTAAAAAGAGTGTATAATAAAATTCGAACTAAAAAAGTGCATAACAAAAGAGCGAAGGTGTAACTTCACGTAACCGTCAAATCACTCGCCTTAACTAACATCTGACTTTGTGCCATACTATAAAAAATCTAAAAACTCTTTGGAGTTTCTGTAGTTTTTATAGGAGGCTAAATCAAATAGACAAGTGTACACATGAGGTTCGCAAACAGTATTGGAAAAATATCATCAATCAATGCCTTCAAAGATCGGAAGACATGACTGCCAAGCAGTGGCTTGATGAAAACAATATTTGCGAACAGACTTACTATCACTGGATCAAAATAATCCGTCAGAAAACGTATGAACCTGCAGCCACTTCAGCTAATACGGCATGCGTGAAAACAATGCGCAGCGAAGTTGCATTTGCGGAGATTCCGCTACCGGCTATAAATCCTGTTTCAGCAGGTGAAAATGGATTTCGTCCGGATATTACCATACAGACCGGCTCTGTACTCATTGGTGTTTCAAATACCGCATCTGATGCGCTGCTCGGCAAGCTGCTTGAGGTGATCGGTCATGCTCGCTGAAGCAGCCGGTGTTTCGAAGATTATTATTGCCTGTGGATTATCCTAACGATTTTTTTATCCTCATCTTTTCTGGCAACAGCCATTTTTCTTTACCTGTGCTTCAAAAAGATGAGGATAACTTTTTCATCTTAATCCACAGATTCGTGCCATTTCTGCTTCACCATCAGGCCACATCGGTTTTTCATCTGTTGACATTTTGCCGGATTCCATTGCTTTTCGCATCATTTCCACTGAAGGAACTGCGTAAATGCGGGTGGTCTCCGTTGAGGAATGTCCAAGTATCCTGGAGATAAGTTCCAGTTCAGTTCCATCCTGATACAAATTTGTTGCACGGGTTCGGCGAACCATGTGCGGATAGCAGTGTTCCGGCAGATTAGGATGTTCAGGACGTATCTTGGATGCATATTTTTTTATGATACGTTCTACATTTCCTACAGACATCCTATCTTTCCTGCCTTTTATGACTGTTAATATCAGTGGTGAGTCAGGATCCTTCGTTGGATGATAAGCCTTAAGGTAATTCCTCATGTGGTCGGCAGTTGTGTCTGTGATAGCAACAATTCGTTCCTTATCACCTTTTCCGTATATTCTAAGGTAAGGATCATCTGTAAACGTCAAATCCTGCGCCTTGGCTAATTAGTCTTTTTGTGCCACACTCTAAATGACACGAAAAAACTATTAGTTTTTTAGAGGAGGCTAAAGCGCATGGATCAATTAACTCACAATGTCCGCAGGTCGAACTGGATAAACATCATTCGACAGTGCCAGGACAGACCGGCAGGCACTACGGCAAAGCAGTGGCTTGTTGAAAACGATATTTCTGAAAAATCTTATTATTACTGGCTCCGAAAGATCCGCCGGGAAGTCTGTGAACAGGAGGGACTCCAGGAAGACACCAACCCGTCTGCCCTCTCTTTTGTAGAAATCCCGGTAAAAACTGCTCTGGACACAACACCGGTGCCAGCCGTCCCGGCAGCAATGACTCCGGTTGCAGTGATCAGATCAGGCCGCCTGACGCTGGAATTATCAAACGATATTTCAGAGTCCCTGCTTTGCAGGCTGCTGCAGGAGGTGCTTCATGCTTGAAGATGCTGCCGGTATCCGCAGAGTCGTGATTGCCTGCGGATATGTGGATCTGCGCAAAGGGATCGATGGGCTGTCCATGATCATCGGAGGCAGATACCATCAGAATCCTTTTGAAAAGGGAACTTTATTCCTATTCTGTGGCAGACGGTCCGACCGCATCAAGGGACTTCTATGGATGGGAGACGGTTTTCTTCAGCTCTACAAACGGCTGGAGGCAGGTTCCCTGTCCTGGCCTAGAACCAGCGAAGAGGCCGCAGACCTTACAGAGGAACAGTTCCGTTATCTTATGATGGGGCTGAATCCCCTGAACCCCAAAGTCAGGGAAGTAACACCGCAAAAGCCCACCTGATCTTTGTGCAAAACATAGATTTTTTATGCCTGTTATCCGGTCAGATCCATTCCCGGTGTTACAGCCTCTCTGAACGCTGTTTCCTGGTCTGTGACGTATCCACAGGAGGATCCGGATAAAATTTCAGCGCCTTGAAAACTTTATATTTCCCTGGCTCTATGACCATCACACCGCCTTACAGGCATAGGCAGAATGACGAAACCTGCGGGGTTGCCGGTTCGCAATCCTTTGTGTTTTCTGGTATAATGAAAACAGTTTAAGGAGCAGGACAATGGCAGACAGACATACATTGGAAGAACTGAATAACTGCAGCAGGGAAGAACTGATCACCATCGTTCTTATGATGCAGGGACAACTGGATACCCTGAATGAGAACATCGAGCGGCTGATCGAACAGGTACGCATAGCGAACAGCTATCGTTTCGGAAAACATACAGAAACACTGGATTCCATAGATGGTCAGCTGTCCTTCTTTGATGAGGCAGAAAACTGCTGCAATCTGTCTGTCCCGGAGCCTGCTGCGGAGGAAGTACTTCCATCCCGACGTAACCATAAGAAAAAAGGGCAGCGGGAAACGGATCTGAAAGATTTCCCGGAAGAGATCCTTCCTCCTTATCAGGTATCCACAGAAGAACTGGATACGTTTTATGGTGCAGGCAACTGGCGCAGAATGAAGGATGAAACCTACAAAAGACTGCGCCATGAGCCGGAATCCTGGACGGTGGAAGTCCATACCGTGGAAGTCTACGTGGGAACCGGCGGAGATCATCAGGACGAATTCTTACGTGGAAAACGCCCCAAGGATCTTCTGCGTGGAAGCATCGTTACTCCTTCCCTGCTTGCATCCATTCTGAATGTAAAATATGTGAACTCCTCTGCACTGCACAGGGTCGAGCAGGAGTTTCAGCGGAATGGTGTAAATATCTCCAGACAGACCATGTCGAACTGGATCATCCGGTGTGCTGAGAAATATTTTGCACCGTTTGTGGATCGTATGAAGCAGGAACTGCTGTCCCTACCGGTGACACAGTCGGACGAAACACCGACACAGGTGATCGGTGACAGTGACCGTCCGAACAGTAAATGCTACATGTGGGTACACCGTTCCGGGGAGTTCTATAAGGAACGTCCTGTGGTGATCTACGAATACCAGAAAGGCAGGGATCACGAAAAGCCGCTGGAGTTTTACCGGAACTACAAAGGAGTTCTGGTCACGGACAGTCTGGAGCAGTATCATCTGCTGGACAAAAAACTGCCGGGAGTGACAAACGCAAACTGTTGGGCACATGCAAGAAGAGCCTTTGCAGATGCCGTAAAGGCAGCGGATAAAAAGAATCCCCTGTCAGTAAAAACTTCCGTGGCATACCAGGCATTACAAAAGATTGCAGAATTCTACCGGATCGATACCGAACTGAAAGAACTTCCGGCAACGGATCGCCTTACACAGCGGCAGACAAGGATAAAGCCGCTGGTTGAGGATTTCTTTGCGTGGGCAAAACAACAAGCTGCAGAATGTGCGGTGCCTCCGAAATCCAGGACCGGACAGGGACTAAATTTCGTCATCCATCAGGAAAACTATTTAAAGGTATTTCTGACCGATGGGGATATCCCAATCGATAACTCCGCTTCCGAACGGGCTATCCGGACTTTCTGTATCGGCAAGAAGAACTGGATGTTCCATAACACAGCAAAAGGTGCCGGAGCCAGCGCTCTTGTTTACAGTATTTCAGAAACAGCAAAGCTGAACAATCTGCGCCCGTACTACTACTTCAGGCATATCCTCACGGAGCTGCCTAAGTATTGTGACGAAAAAGGAAATATAGATCCGGCAAAACTAGATCAGCTGATGCCCTGGGCAGAGGAGATTCCCGAGGAATGCCGGAAACCACGCCGCTTATAAAAGCGGCGTTAAATTTAAGGGTAGGCGCAGGATTTGACGTTTACGATCATCTGATCCCTTCGGCCAATCTTTGTATTCGGAGGGGCTGAAAGCAATGCTTTAAGATCCTCCTCAGATATCACTTCCCTTGTCAGTTTTGGCACTTTGAGAAAGGGAACATGTGAAGCTGTCAGTGCTACTGACTGTAAAGAAATATCATCATCTGCAGCATACCAGAGATATGCCCTGATTGCTGCCAGCCGGTTATTGCAGGTAGTTTCGGCATTTCCATTTTTGTTCAGAAACTCCATATAGGACAACAACAGGTCATGCGTACAATCCTCGAATCCGAAGGAGCGTATAGACAGATGCAGCGTGTATGTTACATATCGTCTGAAAACTGTCAGTGTATCCCGGTAAGTCTCCACCGTATTTCTGCTTTTTAGTGCCTGCTCCGGCAGGTAATGTTCAAGGAAATCAAGGGTCTTTGAAAAGAACAGCTTCTTCTGTGGCTTTATTCTACTCATAAGTGTTTACCTCCGGGATTGCAAGTTTTCCTGTCCTATCCTTGACCCTGATTATACGGAACGCTTCGGCAACCTGATGGTAGTAATAGAAAGTTTCATCCGGGCTTTGATGCCTTAAATACCTGCTGAGGAAAGGAAGCATTTCTTTTAACGGAATACCTTCTTCCATCCATAGATTCATCCGTTTTACCACAAAAGTATGTCTGAGGCAGTGTACTGTCGGAGCTTTGTCACAGTATTCCGCATACGGTGTCAAAGCCCAGAATTCCCGGAACTTTTTATCAATTGTGCAGTTGCTCAGGCACCTCTCAGTTTCTCTTGCAGGGAAAACCCAGTCCGACAGGCAATGATATTTATCGTACAGGACTTTTTCATATGTCCGTAACAGTTCTGTAAGATCCTCAGACATATATATCAATCGGTCCTTATGTCCTTTGGAATGCAGTATGCGGATTGTTCCCTGTCTAAGATCCATATCCAGCCAGTGTAGTTTTCTTGCTTCTGAAATGCGCAGGCCACAACAATAAATGAGTCGAAAGAGTACCTTATACTCGGCAGCCAGCCGATAGAAACCTGTTATGCTGAATGCCGGAGCGTAACTATCAACCGCTTCGAAGAATGCTTTTATTTCAGCATCTGACAGGATATGTACTACTGTTTTCTCAGCTTTATAAAAGTTAGATGGAATGTAAGCTTCTAACCCCAATGAAACCAGAAACAATGCGAATTGTCGTATTACGGATGTTCTGGCGGAACACGTGACGAGAGCTTCGCCATCACGTAAAGTTCCCCATTTCTTTACAAGATCCCTGCTCAGATGTGGCTACTTAACGGATTCCTCTATACAGAAAACATCAAAGTGTTTCAGTTTCCATTCTTCGCTTTCATATATAAAACCAGCAGCCCGTTTTTCCTGTAAAAACATTTCAATGTACGGTGCAAAACAGCTTTGGAATTGATATCCACTGATATTCATGCCAGACCTCCTTCCATGAGGATCCCGGCACGGTCCAGGGATAATCCACATTTTCTGCTTCTTTCATCATCCAGAAGCAGATACTTCATAACACTTGTAGGATCACGATGTCCAAGAGCATCCATGACATCATCAATCCCTGCATGGTTCCGCAAAAGATTTGTTGCGAAGGTTCTGCGTGTCACATGAAAACCACCGCCTTTTACATCTTTTCTCTCAGGCAGGATACGGTAGAGAGCTTTTGTACATACCTTACCGGTAAGTTTTCCGTATGGAGCTTTTGATCTGATAAAAATATATTCAGTACCGGTCTTTGGTCTGCCGGATGTTATATAGGAATATACAGCATTGCCAACTTCAACAGGCAACGGAAGAGTGATCTGTGTTTTTGTTTTCTTCATGACAATGGATATCTGACGGTTCTTCCAGTCAATATCTTGAAATCTGAGTGCCAGGATATCATATGCCCTCAGCCCCATCCTCACTCCAAGTAAAACTATTGCAATGTCGCGAAGTTCTATAGGTTCATTGTGTTCCGCCCGAAAAGTATCGATTCTCTGCAACTGCTCATCAGACAGCACATCAATGATCTTATCCTGCGGAGCAGCCCCTGACATCAGACATACATCCAAACTGTGATTATCTGCATATCCCTTTTCAGCAAGATAGCGCAGAAACGCCCTTACGGCCACAAAGCAGCCAGACCGTCCCTGAAAAGTTGTATGCTCATCATAGCGCGAAAACTCTTTTATGATTGTGGGTGAAAGCTGGTTGAAACTTTCATAGCCATGCCCAACCAGAAATCTGCAGAAACGAGTGCAGGAACAACGGTAACTTTTTATTGTTCCTACATCCCGAAATTCTCGCTTTTTCTGATCGAGTAGCCCTGATATAGCCTCTCTGCACCATGATGGCAGTTCATCAAACATAATTGGATTATATTTGTACTTACCATCCGGATGTATATCACCCGTCAGGGTATAGTCTTCATAAAATTTCAGTACACGCCGCCAATGGCGCCATGAATGTCCCGGCGTTCTATTGATTTCTGCAAACCAGATCCACATGATATCCTGATGAAATCCGAAGTAATGCATATCCAGGAACAGGTACAGTGCGGTTAAGGCATGTCTGGCAAGGTTCAGGGTCGTACCAACATATCCATGAGTTTCCAAAAACTCAATAAAAGGCGTGATTGTTTTATGGAATTCATCTGCCGACAAGGTTACGTCAGTTATCTTATCCAGAACTCTCCGGTTCTCAGCTGAGAACTCAGATACAGACCCGATATGAGGATATATCTGGCATTTCAAGACAAGGCTGTAGTTCATAGGGCAAAGACCTTTTTCTCCATAGAATCTGATCATACGCGCAGTGTTGTTCAATATCATAGCCTTTGTATCATCAGAACAGTACATTTTTGCTCCTATCAGCTTTATGACTGCATCATAAGTGATATCAGCAATGGCATGTACCCCAATATCATCCAAAAAAAGCAGGCCCTCTGAACAGTAAATCCGGGTCAATTCCAATGTCCGGGCTGTATAGCGGCTGCTACAATCAGCAAGATATACATCAAGGTCCTTTCGCCATAGTGCAGGCAGCTTGTCATAGTTTGATCGGTTCAGATAAAGCCTGCGGTCAGAAATAGTTCCGGTAAAGTCCATTTCCTCTAACTGATATACATACTGTACCCATACAGCACACCTTTGCTGTGGTAATTCATTCTTGATCTCTGTAAGCCAGCTTTCACGGATTGCCTCTGAATAACTTCCATCTCTTTGCTTTATAAAAAGGCCAAGGGATTCATAGCAATCTCTATGCGACTTCTGACTGCTGGAACACACCTCCTTTTCCTTCAGCAGCACCATTACTTTTTCTACAGTTTCATTGTAATTCATGAAATCACATCCTTCCGGTTTTATTGTGATTTCATTATCGCATATAAATTTTTATCCTTATATTTCTATTGAAAAATTGGCTGAAATTAATGCTCCATCAAAAAGATGAGGATAAAAAATCGTTAGGATAAGCCGCATTATCCCAATATTAGGATAATGCGGCAGAACGGATCCTCGAAAGGGAATTGATGGTCTGGCACAACTGATCGGAACTAAGTATGACATGAATCCGTTTGAGAAAAATGTACTCTTTCTTTTCTGTGGCGGACGGGGAAACCGGATCAAAGGTCTCCTGTGGGAGAGCTTATCCGCAGACTTTTGTTATCCGCACATTTGTCTTGCTTATTTAGAAAAATATGTATCTTTTTAAAATAAATATTCAGATAAAGATATATGATGTAATAGATTCGGATATTCCCTTTCTTAAAATACATGGAAAAGGTGGAAAAGAACGAATGGCTCCACTATCAGCTGAAGCAATCCCACTTATCAAAGTATATCCGGTGGAATATCACGGTCAAAATCCTGCAAAGGATAGTCCGTTTATATACATCATACAGCACGAACAGCGAAACAGGATGTCTGAGCGAAATATTGAACGCATCGTAAAAAAGTATGCAGATTTAATCAGAGACAAGTACCCAGATATACCGGATAGAGTTTATCCACATATGTTACGCAGGACTCATGCAACAGGGCTGTATCGGGATGGTGTTCCTGTTGAAGCCATTGCATCAGTTCTTGGGCATGCAAGCATTCAGACAACCAAGGACCATTATGCATTTCCATCCATGGCGCAAAAACAGGAAGTAATAAATGTCGGAGGAGTAATCATTACTGAAGCACCAGAACCAGAGTGGCCTGATGATGACGAAATCGCACGTATGTGTGGTTTGAGATAGTACATTTTTATCCGCACATTTGTTTCTAAATAGACACCCATTTTTCTAAATAAGCAAGACAAATGTGCGGATAACAAAAGTCTGCGGATAATCCCTCTTATCTAAATATTCGGATAAGAGGGAAATGGATTTTTGCTTTTATACAAGAGACTGGAAGACGGTTCTTTCTCATGGCCTCGTACCCCAGAGGAAGCAATGCAGCTTACAGGTGAGCAGTACGAAATGCTTATGATGGGACTGAATTGAGTAGGTAGTGTTAACATGAATAGTAGACCCTTTTAATAAGTTATGAAAAAATATAAGATGACTATAGATATATGAGATTAGTATTGTTAAAGGTATATATATTGGAAAGGAATGTAAATGAAAGATTGTATGTTAGAAGTGAAATTACCATTTGTTATGGATGAGACATTAAGATGTTATTTGTGCAATGCTTTTTGGGGAGGAATCTTATCGGCTTATCAGAATATGGAAGAATGGATTGTGGAACATTATATACAGATGTTTTATGTATCCAATCGATTTATACTTAATACTAATCAGATAGAATCACAACTTAATTATTATGGTGGATGGTCAGAACCTATGAAGCTTTTTGAACAACAGCTTGTGAGACTTGGAGATATTAAAAACTATGATATAGTTAATGAATTGAGTCATGCACTTGAACAGGGGTATTATTGCTATACATATATAAACGAAAAATATGTTGGAAATAAGCAGGATACGGCACATGATGTGTTTGTAATTGGTAAGAATGATAGGACTAAGAAGTTTAAAGTAATAGGTTACTTTAATAGTCGTTATTCGTCCATTGAAATGGATTATGAATTGATGATGGAAACTTTTGCTAGTGGGCTTACGATTGCCTTAAGTAGTAATAATGCCATTGATGACTATGTGAAACTATATAAACCGCTTTTTAATGATAAGACAGTTTATCATTTGAAATTGGGCACTTTGATTTTGAGAACTCAAGAATATTTAGATAGTACTAATACAGGAATGTTAAAACGGAGTGGTGACATAAATCATGGCATGTATGAAATGCCAAATAGCTATTATGGTCTATCCATGTATACACAATGGATAGAAGAATTAGCTTTCCAAGGGTCTAAGCTTGGGGAAGTGGATTATAGAAAATTTCATGCAGTGTATGAGCATAAGTTAATGATGTCAAGGCGAGTGGGCGTTTTGGAGAGGAAGTATGGCACTTTATTTAATCATGAGAAAAAAATGCTTAGAGAAATAATTCATTTTTTGGAAGTCTTGAGAATGTTGGCTTTAAAGTATAACAATTCTCGAAAAAAGGAAAATTTTGAGAACATTTTGCAGAAGATTAGTGTTTTACATGATTTAGACAAAGAGTTCATGATGCAGTTTTTAGCAACATTAAAGAAAATATAATGCAGATATTCTTGAATTTGTATAGCAAATCAATTATTAGTAAATATAAGAAAATGTAGATCAAGTATTTTTAGGATATGATTCTGGAGGTGCTTGGTCTTATTTTTATGTAAAAATAGCATGAAAATTATATGTAAGCGCTTAATTTTTGGGTAACTGCAAATGGTGCATCCCATCGGTCAGTTTTGCGGAGCAAAACGGTCGCGATGTGTAGCTGAGCGGTCGGACGTAGTCCGCTTTTAATTACTTGAATTATCCATCATAATGGCAGTAGCTGCTATCTGGCAGTGAATACATTATGAAGGAGGATAATGGTATGCTTGATTACAAAAACATCATTATCAAAAGCTATGCCCTGAACATGTCCGATGCAGAGATTGCAAGACAGTTGGGATGTAGCAAATCAGGAGTCAATAACTTCCTTAACGCATTTAAAAAATGCGAGGCGTGTTTTTTGCAAGCACTTTTTACATAAAATTGCAAAAAAAGTTTTTGTAGGTTGTTGCACCTACATTTTGTAGGTAATTGCAAAGCCGTGGCTGGCAGATGTATACCAGCCAAAATGACCATTGCAAATTTATTTGTCATAGCACAAGGTATGGAAACGGAAGTTCCGAGTTCTCATCCTCGTGTGCATGTTCCCTGAAATAGCTGAACTCTTCATCCATCTTTTTGTAATGGACAAAATCCTTCAGATATTTCAAATCTTCTTCGGCACGCTTGTGATTCTCTATGAGTTCAAGAAGAAAATCATTCATCTCTTCGTAGCGTTTCTGAAGGTTTTGATATTTTTTCTGCTCCCTGATAAATTTTTGGTTTTTAGCCATTGTTGCCTACCTCCTGACTGCTGATTCTTGAAAGGGTTTCATTAATACTTGATTCTCGTAACCGATTATTGATTCCTGGAAACAGAATCAGTTCCACATGGTGGGTGAGACGGCCGATCAGCGCGGTTGTCATCCTTTGGTCATAAAGGACATTCAGCCACTGCGAGAATTCAAGATTCGTGTTAAGAATCACGGATTTCTGTTCGTGTATATAGAAATAGAAGAGTGGTTTCAAATGGGAAAGAGTCAGAAAGGATCAGATAGAGGAATTGGATTATACCATTTGAAGTGCTTATGTATGGAGTTGGCATATGATGTTTCCTGCAAGAACATTACAATTGAAGATAAAAATTGGATAGAATTTGGTTTAAAGGTAAAAAAATCGGGTGATAATTTAACATGATGTTGCTTGACCTTTGGATTTGAAAAGTTTTTAAATATTAGTCAGGACGTATAGAGGCGCTGCTCAGTGGATATGAGCAGCGTCTCACTTTGTTCATTTTTAAGATTCTTGCAATAAAATGATTTTAATCTTACTCATCACCTGATTTACTTGGATATTGATATTCACCAAATAATAATACACTGATAATACCAGTTTCTAATCTCCAAGAAAGAGTTGATAATAGATTTAAAATGGGGGGAATCATTTTGTGCGCTCTCCTCCTCTTAAGTATTTTCGCCAATAGTAATTGAAGCGAATGTAATATAATTCACTAGGAAAGTATCAGATTCAGAGCAGTTAAGAAGAGCAGATTTCT
>ERZ779880.2405-NODE-2405-length-13321-cov-4.239032_pt1 | contig 13321 bp, 7 predicted proteins | sample MGYA00511555_ERZ779880 | MGnify/ENA primary metagenome ERZ779880 (study PRJEB29588, sample SAMEA2145815) | human gut metagenome | biome: human gut; feature: human-associated habitat; material: faeces | place: Denmark | collected 2008/2010 ...
CCCGCGTTCATGCAAGAGCTGAATGTATTTCAGCTGTTCCGTTCTAACCATCTTGGGTTTCCGTTGCTTGAGGAAACCCTGATTCTTCCAGTTTTTACGTCTTCCTACCGTCATGTTTTGTGACCTGTTGGGGTAGGTCATTTTTGCGTTCGTTAGGTAGGTAATTTATGCGTTCGCGTTACACAGGACGTTTGCAGATGAACCCTGAATCACCTAGGCAAAGAGCATGACGAACTAACGAGATCTTCGAGCGAAATATTCGACAGATTTTTTGTTCCGAGCTTTCGGTAAATGGCGTTCCGGTGCGCATAGATGGTGCGGTCGCTCAAGCCCAAACGTTCGGCAATCTGTTGAGAAGAGACGTCTTGGATCATAAGTTCCAGTATTTCGCGTTCTCGCTCAGTAAGGAGGTCAAATGCTTTTTCAAGATCCCGGCCGGTAAGTTCGCCGCAGCTTTTGGCGAGACTTTCTCTGCACAGTTTGGCGATCGCCTTCATCAGGCGGTCTTCGTCAACGGGTTTTTCAAAAAATTCGGCTGCACCCGCCTTCAGCGTCGTAACGGCGAGATCAACGTTGGCATGTCCTGTAAGGATGATGATGGGCAGGGAGTACCGGCGGCGGCGCATTTCCATCTGCAGCTCTGTGCCGGTCATGTCCGGCATGCTGATGTCAAGAATAAGGCAGCCAGGCACAGATGGTGCGTCATCCATAAGGAAAGACCATGCACCAGCATAAGTGCGAACCTGCCAGCCGGCGTAGGTGAGCATCATTTCACACGTTTCACGAAGATCTTCGTTGTCATCAACGATGCGCACGAGCGTGTGCTGCTGAATATCCTTGAGTGTTCGTGTCACGAGGAGCCTCCGGGGAGAGGAAGAATGATGTGTATTTCGAGGCCTTTGTCGGCTCGTGCACTGAAGTGAATGCTACCGCCGTGTGCGCTGATAATGCTCCGCACGATGCTGAGGCCAAGACCCAAACCGTCTCGTTTCTGTGACGGTCCGCAGGAGGCAATGCGTTCAAGCGCTTCAGCATCGAGTTGTTCTGTTTCGTCTGAAACGATCAGCTCGACGTGATCTTCGCCGCAGGTCAGTGCAATCTTGGAGTGCGGGTCCCGTCCGGCTGCAGCTTCTGAGGAGTTCTTGAGGAGATTAAGCACAACCAGCTGGAGTTCAAGGGGATTGCCAGTAATGAAGACATTGTCCGGCAGGACAAGCGTCACTGCATGATGGATGAGTTTCATCTGGGCGGCTTCAGCCACTGTTTCCCGGATCAGCTCGGAAAGATTAATCGGGAGGTTGCGGCGGTCCGTTCGGGCATAGGAGCAGACGTGCTCGACAATGTCGTTGATTCGCTCTGTTTGCCTTCGGGCTTTGGCACAGGACTTCTCAATGACGGCAGAGTCCTCTTCGTCGCGGGCGGCAGCCATCTCGATCGTACGCAGCGCATAGCGAAGTGCTGAAAGCGGCTGACGGATTTCGTGCGCAACCATGTTTGAAAGCATGCCCATCGTGCTCATTTGCTCGTAGCGGTGGAACTTTTGAAGCAGCGCAGTGTTGCTCTCTTCCAGAGCCATGCGTCGGGCAGCTTCGTCGTTAAGTTCTCGGGTTCGGCGCTCAACGAGGGCATTGACCCGACGAAGGTGCAGCATTAAGGCGAGGAAAGCAACTAGAGCAGCCAATGCGAACGGCCAGACGGCCTCCCAGACACGCGTAAAAGTCCAATGCCGCAGGTATTCATAGCGTCCCCATTTGAGCTCTCGGTAGAGCTGATCGATGCTTTTGAAGCTGTTGGCGGTGCTCCATGCAATGCCCGCTTCTGTTTGCGGCGGCGCGGTGAGCAGTGCCAGAGAGATTCGCTTGGCAACGTCGGACGGCACCTGACTCATAGCGCCAACCGTCCAGTTAGGAAAGAGCCTCGAGGTGTGCGCGCAGGCGAGCGGAGAGTCTTCTGCCGGCTCGATTACCTTGAAGTGATTTCTCCTCTCTATTGGCAGTCCTTCAAGAACGCAGGCCCGCATCAGTCCAACGTCAATGGTTCCGTCTTCAAGTGCCTGCAGAATTTTCGGCACGGGCTGATCCACCTGTCTGAGGGAACTGAAGAAGCGGTACGGATCCAAGCCTCTGTCAAGGAGCGCAGAAGCGGGCATCTGCCAGTTGAAGAACATCGATTCAAGACCCGACATCGCCGAGAGATGTTTCAGGTCCTTCAGACTGTTGAGATCAGTGCGCCGGCTGCTCACAACAACTGCGCCGGCAACCGCTTGGTTGGGGTCCGGGGCGAAATTGGTGACGAGCGTGGCGAGCGGATAGATGCCGTCAGGGAGCAGCGATGCATAGCACCCGCTGCTGCCGAAAATCACATCTACTTTGCCGCTGCGGGCTGCCTTGATGAGGGCGGCCGTACGGTAGACCTTTACATCCACGCGGTACTCCGGGAGACTTTGCGAGAGAATCTGCGGAAGTTTGCGCAGCACGTAGTCGTCGGCATTCACATAGGTCGTGAATCCCGACGGAGTGCCTTCCTGCAAAAAGGCCATCATCCCAAAACGCAGGACGGGACGGAGGTCTTCCGCCCCGCAGACAGAAAATCCGGGGAACGCGCAGAGCAAAGCCGCTGCTGCGGCCGCGCAGCTGGATATGTGAAAGGCCATTATGAGGAAATGGGGAATTCCGCACTGGCAAAGGTGAGGGGGAGAGCAGCCGATGCCGATGCGGAGATGAAAGACGCTGTGTGAAGGCTACTTCTCTAATCGCCCGAGTGCTTTGAGAATGGATTCACTCGCGACCTTGCCGGAGGTGAAGCCCCACGCCACGTTCATGCCGGGTGAGGAGTCATCGCCGTGCACAGCATTCACAAGTTCACCGGCGGCATAAAGACCCGGAATCGGTTTGCCCTGTTGGTTAAGAACCTGAAGATTCTCGTCGACGATAACGCTTCCCATCGTAGTGGCAAAGCGCGGTTTTTGTTCAACGATGTAATACGGACCTTCAGACGAGATTGCGGCCTTCATAAATGCCGCAGGACGGCCAAAGTCTTCATCTTTGCCAAGCTTGACGAGTTCGTTGTAGCGGGCAACGGTCTTCTCAAGCGTGCGGCCGTCAATGCCGGCGGCTGCGGCGGCTTCAGCGAGGGTTGCCCCATGAGCGAAGATCGGAGCTTTGCGGCCGTTTTCGGCGAGCCATTTTTCAAGATCTTCATCCGTAATGCCCAGCGTGTGAACGCCGTCACGGAAGCCATTCCATGTAGCCTGATCCATCACGAGGTAGAGCATTCCGCCCTTTTGCTTCTCAAGCACAGTGAGAATATCGTGATTGGAGGCCTTTTCATTAATGAGGCGGCGTCCTTCATTATTGACGAGAATGCCCGACTGGAGCCACGCACGGTAGTTGCCTTGAATAATCGACTTTGCTACACCGGGAGCCGCTTCAACGCCGTTGGGATAGCGCTTGCCGAATTCCATGAGTTCAAGCTTGGCGCCGACGGCTTGGGCCATACGATGTCCGTCGCCGGTTGCTGAGGCCGGTCCGTAGTAGAGCGCGCTTTTGAGCGGTTCGATGAGCATCGCCTTATTCGCGCCGTAACCGCCGGTGGCGAGGAGGACCGCTTTACTCGAGAAGATGTATTTCGTTCCGTCCTCGCTTCAACGCCCACGATCCGGCCGTCTTTCACAATCAGTCGTTCAGCCTTGGTGTCGGTGTGGATCTTGATGCCGAGATCCCGCACGGCCTTTTCCACCTTCCGGTAGGCCGGGCCGCAGCCGCCCTTGAGGTAGAGCGAGCGGTCGAATTGAAATTCGGCGCGGTACTGCAGTTTTTGGTCAATGAATTTCGGTTTGAAGCGATTGATCGCCCAATCGGCAGCACGAGGAGAGTTCTCCGCGAACATCGTGAGCGTTGTCAGGTCGTTCTTCAGGTGGCCATTGCCGATCAGATCGTAGACCAGAGCTTGCGGAGGATCGTAGGGGACGCCTTTTTTCTTCTGGAGCTTCGTGCCCATGATGGCCCACTGCCCGCCGCAGATGGCTGATGCGCCGCCGGTAACGCTCATCTTCTCAAGGACTGTCACTCGGGCACCGTGCTCAGCAGCGTTGACGGCAGCGGCAAGTCCTGAAAAACCCGATCCGATGATGACGACGTCTTCAGCTGCTTCAATCGTTTTTCCGGCATGTTTCGGCGCAGTGCTTCGGGCTGGCTGATTCGGATCGCCTTTGGCTTGACGAATGCAGTCTTCAACAGCCGCGAAGATGGCTTTGCTTGTTACCGTCGCTCCGCTCAGTCCGTCGATCTTTGTGCTCTGGGCTTCAACGATTTGCCGAGGAAGTTCGGCCGCCGCAGTCGTCCCGATGCCTGCCGTTTCCTTCTCTTCGATAACCTTGACTGAAGTCACCGCATCCTTTGAAAAAGTGACCGCAACTTTCACCGGTCCCTTCATGCCCTGAGCCGATGCTTCATAGGTCCCCGGCGTGTAACTCCAGGATGGACCGGCAATGAGCGCGGTTAAAAGAGCCGCAGCAGCGGTAAGACGAAAGTTTCTCATGACTGAATCTCCAGGTCGTTAGGCGGACCTATTGGCCGCCTGACATGAGTTCATCGTCGTTGTGCGCTTTTCTAATCAACATGACCTAGATCAATCGACGGATCAGGAGAGAAACAGGGAAATTGAAGTCTGCGGCTAAGCCTCCTTGGTCAGATTGAAGGGTGACGCTATGTTTTCTTCGTGATGAATAAAGCCCCCCGAAGCTCATTTGAACATCGGGGGGCTTAGCGTTTCAGACAAAGCCCTTACATACCGTTAACAGGACAAGAAGGGCAGAAGCGCTTTGGCAATCAGAATGCGTACTTCACGCCGATCTTGCCGCCGACAGAGGATGTTCCATCCTTGCCGCCGCCCACGGTAAAGTCAGCATTCAGCAGGAGATTGCCGTTCTGCGCGCGCAGGCCGAATGCGCTCTGCACCGGGTTGGTGTCGATCACATCGGTTTCATGCGAGAGGACTTCAATTTCCTTGTCCCCGAAGGTCGGGACGTAGGCGACCTTGAAGAACGGCGCAAGCTGCCATCCTGCAGCATTCGTTTCACCAGCTGTCACACGAAGGGCAAGCGGGACTTGGATGAGATCCTGCTTCTGCTTCTCAACATTGACGGCACCGATGGTCATAGCATCTGTTTCAAGATGAGAGTAGCGAACACCCACGCTTGGCGTGAAGGTGAAGGCCCCCGCCTTGAAGGCATGCTGACCGCGGATGCCGACAGACCACACGTTCGCATCAACGCTTTGGTTGAGTGCTGTCTGCGAAGCGGTGATGTCGTTTTCAGTCCACAGATACGAGGCTTCCGCGACAACCTTGGCAGCTCCGAAGTCCTTCGCGCCGTAGAGCGCGAAGCCGTAGCTGTCAATTTCGTTGCGAATCGAGGAGACGGCACTTCTCAGCGTACCTTTGCCGTACTGAAAGGCAGCGCCAACGGTGTAGTCTTGACCGAGGGCAATGTCGCCGCCGAAGGCCGCATAGCCCATGTCAGCCTTGAATTCAGCGCCGTGAGCGAGGCCGTCGGCTTCGTAGCGTTCGCCGGAAACGTCGGCCCAGAGATTGACGCCCGCATGGAGCTGCTGATCAATCGCTGTGCGGTCGGCAATCGTTTCGGAGAGCGTGAAGTCAGCGCGGCGAGCCATGGACTGGATGCCGAGCGAGGCAAGTGCTGAGAGGCCGGAGTCGGCGTTCAGTGTATTGGTGAGCGTGCCGTCAGCAGTACTGATTTCGCCTTCAATGAACGGATTGTCCGTAACGACTTCAGTCGTGCCGGTAATCGTGTCTGCGAGTTTGAAGGAGCCTTCAGATGCATTGGTGACGCCGATATAGCTGCCGTCAGCCACGCTGAGCGTGCCGGCAATCATTGACGTGTCGGAAGACCCCTGCGACTGACTGACGATTAGAATGCCCTGATTGGCGACGTAGAGCGTTGCATTATTCGGATAGGTTGCAGCAACAGAGGTTGCGTCAGTGAGGCTGCCGTCGACGACAATCTTGCCCGCTACTTCAATCGGAGCGCCAAGATAGAGCGCGGCAGTGACGTTCTTTTCACCCCATGACAAACCTTGAACGGAGGCAATGGCTTCAAAGGCGGATGCAGCTTCGGCAGCATCGGCTCCCAGAGTGATGAGGGAGTTGCGGCCTGCAGCCAAAGTACCCGTGATGGCGGTATCGACTTTGGAGATCTCGAGGTGCGAGGCATTGCCGATCACGTTGAGCGTTTCGTCATCTTTCCAAGCCGGATCAACGAAGATCGTACCCGTGAAGTTTTCGGCGAGCTGCGTGATTGTGAGCTTGCCGGCAGTCTTATCTTCACCGACGAGAACCGTACCTGCACCGTCAATGGCATCAACCGTGAAGGTTTCACCCCCCGTGGCGGTCAGCGTGCCATTGCTCTCAACGGTAACCGTGCCTGCGAGCGTGCCGCCCTTGGCATAGTCAGTGCCGCCAAGAAGCAGCGTGGAATTCGCTTTGACGGTAACACCAACTTCGTCGGTGCCGGAGGTCTTCAGAAGTTCTGAGCCGGCGCCTTCACCCGTTAGGGTAAGCGTTTTGCCGCCGTCGATCAGCACTTGATTGGCCGTGCCAAGATCGAACGAAGCAACAGCGAGACTTTCTTCGCGATATGCGTAGTCATTCAACTGTGTGCCGCCAATTTGAACATTCTGATCTTCTGAGGTGATCTTGACTTCGTTCAGAACGATGTTTTCGCCGACCATGGCGACGTCATCCAATGTCACCTTATCCTGCTGAGCGAGATCATCTTTCGAAGCGTCGGAAAGCTGACCCAGGAGAACATACTTGGCATTGGTGTACTTGTTGCCCAGTGAGCTTGCATAGTCAAGATTGTAGACGGCGTCATTGAGAGCAATCGTACCGCCTTCTTCAACCGTAACTTTGTCAGCTTTCAGTGCGTCGCCGGCCTCCGTCACGGAGCCATCGCCAAGTCCGTTCTTAAAGAGCTGAGCAGAAGCGGTTTCAAGTGTGCCGCCGCTCTTAACGGTAATGCTGCCGACCGTTGAGAGCGGATCGGGCATCTTAACGAAATTGAAGGCTTTAAGTGCGAGCGTACCGCCGGAGATGGTGGCGGCTTCACGCAGAGACCAAGTCGTGTTCACTTCCATACGGCCGGCTTGGACGTCAACAGTGCCGTAGTAGCGGTTCATGTCGCTGTTTATGACAAGCGTACCGCTGCCAGTCTTCTTAATCGAAGCTGCTGTCTGATCGGCTGCTTTGGGATATGCGCTCGCAATGGAGTCCATGTGGTCCGTCGAGCCTTCTTCGCCGATGGTGAGTGTGGCGCCGTCATCCACTGCAAATTCTGCGCTGGTGCCGCGGTCCAGAAGCAAGAAGCCGCCGGCCGTAGCTGTCATGTAGCCGTATGTGTCAGCTGGATCATCTTTGCCGGTGACATTGTTGCCCGAATAGATCATGTCCTTCGAGGCAATGAACTTGACGCTGCCTTCGACTACGCCGGCGGTTGAGTTGGAAACGATGTCGACGTAGACGGCGCCGCCAGCAGCGATGCCATCGGATGATTCAACCGTGTTGTTTTGGAACAGCACATCCTTGAAGACCGCCTCGGCACCCTTCACAAACACTGCACCGAGAAGGCCTCCCGATCCCGTCGTTTTGTTGCCGACGAAGGAGCCGCCTGTTTGGTTATATTGGGTCTTTGTGTAGAGCCAAAGCGCAGCGCCGGCATCCTTGCCCTTGCTGACGTTGTTCAGGTAATTGACATTGGTGGCTGTCACTTCGACGGGGGTTACTTTGTCGAGTGAGGATTCATACGGTTTGTTTCCATATACCGCCAGAGCGCTCCCGTTGACGCCTTGATTGCCTTCAAAGGTGACGTCCTTCATTTTGAGCGAACCTTCACCCTGAACGAACATCGCGCCGCCCCAACTGTCAGAGGTGTTGTTTTTGAAGGTAACGTTGTCAAGGTCGAGATTCAGAATGTAGTGTTTGTCTTTTTCAGAATCGTAGTCGCTCTTGGCGTAGAGAGCACCGCCTTGAGCGCTGGTTCCCTTCACCGAATTGCCGTCAAAGGTCGAATTCTTGATGGAGGCTGAGAGATTCTCTGCTCCGCCCCAAACTCCGCTACGGAGGTAGAGGGCGCCGCCAAGGCTGGAGCCTTTTTCTGCATGAGAGGCCGTCGAGTTGTTTGTGAAAGTTGAGTCTTCAATGACTGTCGTTGTTCCCCACAACGAAACCGCTCCGCCCATAGCAGAGGCGTTATTTTTCGTAGGTTCTTTTGCAGTCTCTGCAACATTCTGGTCGAACGTTGAACCCTTAATAGTGGCAGTGCCGATCGATTGATAAACGGCGCCGCCTTCTGTCTGGTTGTAGCTCGTGCCTTTGTTGCTTGTGAAAGTCGAGTTGGTGATCGTCAGTGCGGAAGAGCCGTCAGCACCGGTTACACCGACGGCAGTGCCGTAGACGCCGTTAATAGAGCCGTCGGAATCCGAGACTTCATTCGAGGTAAAGGTTCCGTCCTTTACCGTGACGGAGGTATGGAATGCGGCGATGCCGGCCGCTGTCGTCTGGCCGTTAGTCGCGTTAAAGGTAAGTTTGTTGTTCTCGAAGGTGTCGTTGGTTGAAATAATGGCATCTGTTGTGCTGTTTAAGTGACCAGCAAGCGTTGTGCCGTCAGCAGTTCCTATGTGATTGGAGTAATCGGCAGCGAGGGCACTGGTCGTCATTGCCAAGCAAGCAGCCGCAACAGATGCGGCCAATAATTTTTTCTGATTCATCAAGACTCCTTGAAATCATTGGGTTGCGCAGGGGTGCGCAACTGCGTTTGAGTCTATGAGGAATCTGAAAACAGGGGGGGGGGTTACCCTATGCGTCCCGAAATGACTGAAGTTCAATAGTTTACATTTGTTGTCGATTTCGATAAGCGTTGGGTATATACAACCTAGGGTTTACACCATTCAAGCGGGAATATCACCCAAAGCGGAAAAAAAGCCCAGTGCGACAGTCGATAATGCTCCTAGATATTAGAAATGTCGGCTGGACACAGTCTTTCATACCTGAGTAAGAATGAAAGAAAACTGGTGCTGGAAGATTTTTAGATCAGTGTTCAAATTCAAATAATGCAGAAACTCGAACGCCGCAGAGCTCGAGTTTTGCGATGTTCGATTTGATTTCGGCGAATTGCGAAAAAGATGTTCGTCAATTTGCCTGATCACGGGGCTGCTGCAGCAATTATTTCGTTTCAACACGCACGCCGTCCGAAGCGGCATGGAGCACATGGCTCGCAAAATTCGGATGACGAGCACGAACGAGTTCGATGAAACGCTCGGCAACGGTCTCAGACTTTGTGAGCGCAATCATCGTTGAACCTGATCCGCTGATGAAAAAAGCAGGCGCTCCTGCAGCCTTGGCAGAGGCCCGCACAGAGTCGTAGTCTTTGATGAGCTTGCGTCGGCAGGGTTCATGAAGCACGTCCTGACAGGCTTCGGCCAGAAGTTCTTCGCTGCCGGAGCGGAGCGCCTCAATCATGGCAATGGCATGAGAGGTCGTAAAGACGCTGTCTTTAACGGCGATTTCTTTAGGCATTGCACGTCGGGCGTCAGCCGTGCGCACTTCATAGTCAGGGATGATGACGGCAAACTTCCAATTTTGGTCAAGCGGCATACGCAGCGCGTGAAAGCGTTCATCCGAGGCAAAAGACGCGGTGAAGCCGCCGAATGTCACAGGGGCCGCGTTGTCAGGGTGACCCTCAAAGCGAGCGCAAATTTGAAAGAGCTCGTCCTTCACAAAGGGACTGCCGAGGAAAGCATTGGCGGCGGCAGCGCCGGCGGCGATGCAGGTGCTTGAACTCCCCAGGCCGCGGGCAACGGGAACCTCTGCGTCAATGTGAAGCTTCACGGAAAAGGGCGTCTGCCCGGCTTCACGGAAGACTTCTCGAAAGCCCTGAAGCACCAGATTGTCTTCATTTTGAAAAGCTTCCGGGCAGCCGGAAATCTGGAGCGCTTCAGCACGCTCAAAAGTGAAAACGGAGTAGAGCGAAAGTGCCAGGCCGAAGATGTCAAAACCCGGGCCGAGATTCGAAGTGGAGGCCGGAGCACGTACGGTGATCTGCATGAGACTGCTCGCGATGGAAAGAATAGAGATGAAGCAGCGGCAAAAGGGCTCCATGCCGCTCGGCCGCTGCCTATGATTTGCACAGCGTCAGAGCTTGGCGGCTGCGGCAAGCACGCGTTCAGGCGCCTGATCAACGTCATAGACCGCGTTGAAGCGCACGGACTGCGTGCGAAGTGCTGAGAGGCACTGCGGGGGTTCAACACCCGTGGAGTCAGCAAGCGCATCCATATATTCAAATGCTGCGGCTTCCGGCGTCGTGCTCTTTAACTTCAGGGGACCGTAAAGGGCATTGAAGACGTCGCGGCAGAATTTGAAGGGCGAGGCAGTGGAGAGCACCACCATCGGCACTTCCGGAGACGCCTGCTCCTGCGCAATCTTCCAGGCTACAGCCGTGTGCGGGTCGATGAGCCGCCCGGTGGTTTCCCAGGCTTCGCGCACAGCGTCGGACGTTTCGGCATCGTCAAGCCAGCCGCAGCCGTAGACGGCGCGGAATTTATCGAGCAGTTCGGGTTCGATCCGGTAGATGCCGTCCGCTTTCAAAGCAGCCATGCGTGCGGCCGTGCGCACGGGATCCATGTCGTCGAGATAGTAAAGCGCTCGCTCGAGGTTGCTCGAGACCAGAATATCCATCGACGGCGAAGACGTCCGCACGAGATCTCGGCGGCGGTCGTAGACGCCCGTTTCGAGGAAGTCGCTCAGGACATGGTTGGCGTTGCTCGCAACGATGAGGCGGCGAACGGGGAGCCCCAGCGTCTTGGCAAACCAGCCGGCAAGCACGTCGCCGTAATTGCCGGTCGGGACGCAGAAGTCGATGCGTTCGCCCTGACGGATAACGCCGGCTTCTGCGAGCTGGCGGTAGGCGTCAAAGTAATAAACCACCTGCGGCGCAAGACGGCCGATATTGATGGAATTGGCGCTCGTGAGCGTAATGTTCCGCGCGGCGAGCTCGGCTTTGAGCGGCGAAGCGAAGAGCGCCTTCACCGCGCTCTGAGCATCGTCGAAATTCCCGCGGAGCGCCGCAACTTCCACGTTGACGCCTTTTTGCGTTGCCATCTGCAGGCGCTGAATAGCGCTCACGCCCCCGTCAGGGTAAAAGACTGCAATGCCGATGCCCGGAACGTCAGCAAATCCTTCAAGCGCGGCTTTTCCGGTGTCGCCGCTCGTTGCCGTGGCAATCACAAGTCGGCGGCCGGTGCCGGCCAAGGCGCGGCTCATGAGCTGAGGGAGCATCTGGAGCGCTACGTCCTTGAAGGCGGCCGTGGGACCGTGATAGAGCTCAAGGAGGTGCATGCTGCCGATTTTCGTCACCGGAGTGACCGCGGGATCGGCAAAGGTATTTCCGTAAGCCGCCTCCACCGCGCCGGCGATTTCTTCGGCGCTGAAGTCTGAGAGCAGCGTACCGAGCACACGGCGGGCAGCGCCGGCATATCCGCCGGTGAGCGAAGCCGGGTCGATGTGAAGCTCGGGCAGCTCGTCGGTCACAAAAAGACCGCCGTCGGCGGCCAGACCCTGAAGAACAGCCTCGCGGCTGGTGAGCTGCTGAACGAGGCTGCGGGTGCTGTGATAGCGCATGATGCAATGAACTCCTGCTGTTTTCTTTGAGGTGCGGCGGCTTCTTTCAGTCTTCAGTCTGCCGGTTTTTTGCTGCGGTAAGTCTGCCGGAGACGGATAAACGTGTAAAACATGAAAAACAATTTCTTATAGAAGTGTTTTTGTCGCTTAAGATGTTGGGCAGACGCACGCTGATTGGAAATCATCCTACTCAACGCAAACCTCTGCGGGGCGAATGCGGTTCAAAAGGGCGCTTTTGCACAGAATTCTTTGGCCTTTGTCCGTATTCGCGCAGAACATCTAAGGTTTTTTACCGTCATTACTGAGATATTTTCCCCAAGGGCACTCAGGTAGGATAGTCCAAAGACGCACGCGAAGCGGCGCTTGTTCGTGAAGAACTCCAGCGCGCGGAATATTGAAGTCTTCCTCCGGCGCACCTGCGGATTCGAATCCGGTCGGCAAGCCTCAGGGGAAGCGTCAAGCCGCGAGCCTTGAGGTCCTTCAGGATGACCCGCTGCCATCTATAAACACCTATCCAGCAACCTCAGGCGAAACGCCTGAACATCATCTCAACGTTCAAACGTCAGCGCCGCGCAAAGTGCTTTGCCTGTAGGGAGAGCGGCCGCGCGCGATGCGGTGCCGGTTCTCGGAATTCACAAAAAACGGGAGCTGCCGATGAATCCATTGAATCAGACGAGCTTTCCGCGCCCGCCGGCGCGCTTAGAAATGCCGTCGGATCCGCAGGCCATCGGCTCCGATGCTTTTGCGATTCCGGATGAGCGACATGAGGACATTGGAACGGAGGAAGACATGCTCAAGATCGGACTTCTCGGCTTTGGGACGGTTGGCCGCAGTATTGCCGAACAGCTCGCCGAGCGCGACTGCGGCATTGAACTGCGCCACATTCTGCGCCGCCCGGGGAAAGCCGGCGGCCCGCTCATGACAGAGCATTTTGCCGAGATCATCAATGATCCTGAGGTTGATGTGGTAGTGGATGTGCTGGCCGGCATTGAACCCTCCCGCACGTATATCCGTGAGGCGCTCCTCGCCGGCAAAGCCGTCGTTACCGCCAACAAGGCTGCGCTCGCTGCCAACTACGAGGAGCTCCTCGGCATTGCGCATGCCAAGGGGCTGCCGCTCCTCTTTGAAGCGAGCTGCGGCGGCGGCATTCCCTGGATTGAAAACCTCAAAAAAGCCGCGCGCATCGACCGCATTGAGTCCATGCACGGCATTCTGAACGGCACGGGGAACTTTATCCTCGACCGCATGGACCGCTTCGGCATGGATTTTGATGAGGCGCTCAAGGAGGCGCAGGCGCTCGGCTATGCCGAAGCTGATCCGACGGCTGACATCGGCGGCTTTGATGTCGCCAACAAAGCCGTTATTTCCGCTTCTGTGGCGTGCGGCGCCCCGTTTAAGGACGATTTTCCGGTGCTCGGCATCGAGAAAGTGACGAAGTCCTTCCTCGACGATTTAAAACGCGAAGGCAAAACCCTTCGCCACATGATGCTTTTTAAGCGCACCAACAACCGCGCTGCCTTGGGCGTTGCGCCTGTTGTGCTTCCGCTCGAATCACTTGAAGCACAGGTGCGCAGCAACTTCAACTGCGTGACGCTTGAGGGCGACCTGGTCGGCAGACTCTCTTTTTACG
>ERZ779880.2417-NODE-2417-length-13256-cov-8.951595_pt1 | contig 13256 bp, 12 predicted proteins | sample MGYA00511555_ERZ779880 | MGnify/ENA primary metagenome ERZ779880 (study PRJEB29588, sample SAMEA2145815) | human gut metagenome | biome: human gut; feature: human-associated habitat; material: faeces | place: Denmark | collected 2008/2010 ...
AGATTGCCGTGTTCTTTCCGTCCATATCTGTGTTTGCGGAGCAGTGCATGGAAGCGATACCTTGCAATGGAAGATAGTAGTTCATCATAGAGAACATACCTTTCTTCATTTCTCCGCCGTACCATGTATTTACGATAACCTGCTCGCGGCTTGTAATATTGAACATTACAGCTGTCTCAGAATTCAATCCGAGTTCTTTGTAATTTTCAACCTTTGCTTTGGATGCATTGTATACGATAAAGTTTGGCTCAAAGTTTTCCAACTCTTCTGCTGTTGGCTGGATAAACATATTTTTGATGAAATGTGCCTGCCAAGCCACTTCTACGATAAAACGAACAGCCATGCGTGTGTCATGGTTTGCTCCGCAGAATGCATCTACTACGAAAAGTCTCTTATTTGACAATTCTTTTACTGCAAGCTCTTTCACTGCTTTCCAAGCTTCCTGTGATGCAGGATGGTTATCATTTTTGTACTCATCAGAAGTCCACCATACTGTGTCTTTTGAATTCTCATCCATTACAATGTACTTGTCTTTAGGGGAACGTCCGGTATAAATACCTGTCATAACGTTCACTGCGCCAAGTTCACTTTCCTGGCCTTTTTCATAACCTTCCAACGCCGGATTGGTCTCTTCCTTATACAGATCTTCATAAGAAGGATTGTACACAATCTCAGTTGCACCTGTGATACCATACTTGCTCAAATCGATGTTTGCCATTTTACTCTGACCTCTTTTCTTTCATATTTAACCTGGTTGTAGTGGGTCCAGGATATGACCCTGAAAGTTTCACGCATATATCATACCACACATTTTTCGACATTGTCAACCTTTGTTATGCTCTCTGCACTTTTATCATGTTTGTTGTACCGGAAATTCCAACCGGAACCCCCGACGTATATACCGCAACATCGCCTTTGCATAAGAATCCCTGTTTGAGACATTCTTCTGTTGCATAATCAAAAAGTTCAAAAACTTCCTGCTTTTCTTCCAATAAGATAGGCATAACGCCCCATGACATATTAAGCTGCCTTGTCACTTTTTTCGACATGGCACAGCCCACGATATCGCAGCCCGGACGGTAACGTGAGATCATGCGGGCCGATCTTCCGGATTTGGTAACGGTAATGATGATGCGGGCATTCAGATCGTGCGCCGTCGTGCAGGTTGCATGGCAGATGGCATCCGTAATGTCCGGATTGGCTTTCCGCTCATGGTTAAAAAACCGCTTGCAGTAGTCGACGTCAGCCTCGGTTCTCTCAGCGATACGCACCATTGTTTTTAAGGCTTCCACCGGATACTTCCCTGCAGCCGTTTCTCCCGAAAGCATGATGGCACTTGTTCCATCGTAGATGGCATTGGCGACGTCTGCTGTCTCTGCTCTGGTCGGTCGAGGATTTTTCATCATGGAATCGAGCATCTGTGTCGCCGTAATTACCTGTTTTCCGGCTTCGTACACTTTGCGGATGATCATTTTCTGTATAACCGGCACTTCCTCATCCGGCACCTCAACGCCCATATCGCCTCGCGCGATCATAATTCCATCCGATACGCGGATGATCTCATCGATCTTATCCACACCTTCCGCATTTTCGATCTTTGCGATGATATTGATATCTTTTCCCCCATTTTCGTCCAAAAGTTTACGGATCTGCATGACATCCTCAGCGGTTCTCGTAAAAGAAGCTGCCACAAAATCAATGTCCTGACGGATTCCAAACAAAATATCCTCTTTGTCTTTTTCGCTCATATAAGGCAGATGAATGTGCACACCCGGAACATTGACACCCTTGTGGTTTGAGATCACGCCACCATTTACAACAGTACAAATGATGTCCTCGCCCCGGATTTCCTTCACAATAAGTTCAATGAGTCCATCATCGATCAAAATCCGGTTTCCCGGCTTCTCGTCCTGATATAACTGCGGATACGTAATAGACGCCATCGAAGCATTTCCGCGGATTTCGCGTCCTGTCAGCACAAACTGCTGCCCGGGCTCCAATGTCACTTTTCCCTCTTCAAATATCCCTGTTCGAATTTCCGGTCCTTTTGTATCCAAAAGCATCGCCACCGGCTTCCCGCATTTTTCCCGCATTGCTTTGAGGCGGTCCATTCGCTCTTTTTGCTCCTCGTGGCTGCCGTGTGAAAAATTGAAACGAGCGACATTCATGCCTCCCTGCATCAATTTTTCCAAAACTTCATCGGAATCCGTCGCCGGACCCATCGTACATATAATCTTTGTTTTTCTCATCAATAATCTCCTTTCTCCCTCTGCCTTCTACCATTCTTTATCATAACAATTCGAATTTTTTTCGTCAATATCCATTTAGTTAAGATTCAGCAAAACTTTCTATGTGTATAAATTTCCCTGAAACGTCAATGCTATACATAAATAACACGTAGCGATTCAGGTCAACGCAAATACGTGGGATGGAAATCCTGAATAGTTACAATATAGAAAAGAGGAACTCCTATGAGACGAAAATTAAAACTTGCCATATTCTGTATGTGTTTATGCTGGATCGTAGCCTTTGCACAGTTTGCAATGACCCGCTTTTATCTTTCACACAACGACGCCACGCAGGCCTTTGCTCGCAATCAGCTGATTTTAGAAAACGATACGGACTCTTTCCAAATTTTGTCACAAAAAGGTGGGCAGATAAAGGGACATTTATCCGGCGAAATGACTTCCTCTCAGAAAGAGCAGCTTGCCTCCCGGCTTTTCCACGTCTGGGGCGGGGCACTCAAAGATACTCGTCAGACTTCCGATTATTATGTTGCCTACGGCTACACTTCCGGAATCGCTTTTTGCAAAAAAATAAACGGTCAGAAAATCAACTTAAATCTCGCCATAACCTATGACGAAACCTCCGATGAAACGACCGTTTATCTTGGAGTTCCTTTATTAAATACGGATTTTTAATCGCGGACTTCGATACGCGGTCCGCCGACACCCTTCACATAATCCTGGGTAATAGTGACGTGTCCGATCATGTCATCCTTCGGGATTTGGTACATGATATCTAACATCGTCTCTTCCAATATCGAACGCAATGCTCGCGCCCCCGTCTTTTTCTCTACAGCCCGGTGAGCAATCTCAAGAAGTGCGCCTTCATCAAAATCCAGTTTCACTCCGTCCATGGCAAATAATTTTTTGTACTGTTTGACGATTGCATTCTTCGGTTCTTTCAGAACCTTAACCAAAAGTTTCTCATCCATCTGCTGCAAAGCAAATACGATTGGAAGACGTCCGATAAATTCCGGAATCAATCCATAACTGCGGATATCTTCTGTCTCAACCTTGGAAAGAATATTCTCATCTTTGTCAAGATCATCTTTTAACTGCGACTCAAATCCGATATGACCATGTTTTGTCAAGCGGCGCTTGATCACATTTTCCAATCCCGGAAATGCTCCACCACAAATAAACAAAATATGGCGGGTATTGACGGTCGTCATCGGAACCATCGCATTTTTGCTGGTAGCGCCCACCGGAACTTCGATATCTGCCCCCTCAAGAAGTTTTAAAAGAGCCTGCTGTACCGATTCTCCGCTGACGTCACGCTGATTGGCATTTTCCTTTTTTGCAAGTTTATCGATCTCATCGATGTAAACGATACCACGCTCGGCGCGTTCCACATCGTTGTCTGCATTTGCAAGCAGTTTGGAAATGACACTTTCCACATCATCGCCGATATAACCGGCTTCGGTAAGCGCTGTCGCATCGGTGATCGCAAGTGGCACCTGCAAAACACGTGCAAGTGTCTGTACCAAAAACGTTTTACCGCTTCCTGTCGGTCCTAACATCAACATATTTGACTTTTCGATTTCAACATCCCAGTCCATCTGATTGGTATCGCCGGCTTCTTTAGCTTTTTCCTGCTCTTCCATCGCCGCGATCCTCTTATAGTGGTTATATACACCTACAGAAATGACTTTTTTCGCCTGATCCTGTCCCATCACATATTCATCCAGTCTTCCTTTAATAACGTGAGGTGCTGGTAATTTTTGGATGTCAAGTGCCGGCACTTCCTCATGAGTTTTCTTTTTTGTCTTTACCCGGTGGCGTTCCTGCATTTCTTCCGGCATACCGCCAAACGGATTAGTCAGATTGATAAACTCAATTCCCGGCATTCCGTTCATCGGAGGAATTGTTCCTGCTCCCATCGAACCATTGTTAAACATATCAAACGATTTTTGCAAGCAATCGGAACAGATTGATATATTGTTCGGAAGATGAATCATATTGTTTACCAGGCTCGACGGCCGGTGGCACAAATAGCAGAATGTTTCCCCTTTATTTTCATCATTTCTATTATTTTCAATTATATCTTCATTTTGATTTTTGATTTCTTCGCTCACTATTTTCTCCATTTCTATACTAGTTTTTCTCATTATAATATGTCCAAAAGGAACCATTATTCTACGGCATCTCTGCCGCGAATAACAGTTCCTTAAATTATAACTTATTTTTTCTGATTCGTAAAGAAGTTTTACCAAGGCATGATCTGACTTCCATAGGAATCATCGTAAGAGTCATTTCCATATCCGTATGGATTACTGCTGTCTCCATCGGAGCTTCCGTCAGAGTTTCCATTGGCTTCACTTGAATTTCCCGAATCCTGTGATCCATTGTCCAGTTCATTGAGTGTTTCTGAGCCTTTCAAAGTAACTTTGAGATCCTGCTCTTTGTACTCGCCATCCTGGCTTCTGGATATTGTTACCGTAATCTCGGTACCTGCTTTTGTATTATTTACCTTATTCTGTACCTGCTCGATCGTAGATACTTTGGCATCGTTGATCTTTGTAATGACATCGCCTTTCTTGATGCCGGCTGCTTTTGCTGCGCCACTGTCGGACACTTCAGAAACATACACGCCAACCGGGATGCCATAAGCTTCGCTGACAGAATCGCTGATTGTCTTACCGGTAATTCCAAGGTAACCTTTCTCACTGTCGCTGAGCACTTCTCGTTTCATCAATTCATTAATAATCGGAATTGCGTCACTCATCGGAATCGCATATCCAATTCCTTCCACTTTGGTATCAGCATATTTCACGGAGTTAATACCAATGACGTTGCCGTTTACATCGAGCAATGCTCCACCGCTGTTACCGGGGTTGATAGCGGCATCCGTCTGAAGAAGTACCATTTTATTGGATCCGCTTCCATTTTCATCGCCAACTTCAACTTCTCTGTCTTTCGCACTGATATAACCAACAGTTACGGACTGACCGTATCCAAGAGCATTTCCGATCGCGATCGCCATCTGGCCGACTTTTACATCGTCAGAATGTCCCAATGCTGCAATCTTTATCTTGCCCTTTGTTTCTTCTTTTAAGTCGCTGAGTTTCACGGTAATTACTGCCAAGTCTGCAGTAGAATCCGTTCCTTTTACCGTTGCTTTCGCCGTCGTGTCATCAATAAACTTGACAGTAATGCTCTCTGCACCGGAAACGACGTGATTATTTGTGACGATCAGCAGTTCTTTGTCATCCTGTTTCACGATAAATCCGGAGCCTGCACCTTCGGATGGGTATTCGCCAAAAATGGATTTCTGCATACTCGTCTCTGTAATGGACACGATGGATGGCATTACCTTTTCCACAATGCCTGACACATCAGATACACCTGAAATTGCTCCACCTGATATGGCAGTCAATTCCGTATTTCCGGAATCCGTATTTACTGTTCCGATCTCACCGGAATTTGATTTCTGTGTTCCAACCTGCAATCCACAGATCTTCACGATAGCAAAGAAACAAAATGCTGCAACGACACCAAATACGACTGCGGATAGTAACGTTTTCTTCATACCACCTTTTTTCTTCTGCTTTGGTGGTCTCGGTGGCTCCTGCCCGCCGCCCGGATTCGTATTTTGAAAGCGATACATATTGTCAGAACTTGGCATCGGCTGCGGCCCTGCATCTGTTCCGGCAGTATTCTGTGTACCTGCCGCATCATCTGTCTGTGACGGCTGTACATAAATCGTGTTGTCCGTCATGCCATTATTGTTCGTATTTTCCCAAGGATTGTTGTTTTCTTCATTCATATCGAATCTTCCTTTCCCGTTTATTCATCTTCTATACTACTTTTCATTGTATATGTTGCATTATACCCATCAAATGTGTTTAGTTTGTGAATATCTTATTTTTATATTGTGAAAATGGAAAAAATACTTTATAATGATATCAGGGTCGAAAAGTCAGACACCGATTGTGCTTGCACAAGGAGGTGGCTGACCTTGAGACCCGTCAAACATGAGAATGCAGCACAACGTGCGAAATTCGAATGTTTGTAGAATTGCGTGAGTTGCGACAGCAACGGAGCAATTCGTAGATATCATTGCACCGTCAATGACGATATCATTGCACCGCCAATGACGATATCATACCAATCCCTAATTTGAAAGGATGACAGATTTTGATCAAAGGAAACCAAAAATTACTTAATATTATACGATTTATCATAGATGTGCTGATTTTAGTATTTTCATTTATACTTGCTTATAAATTACGTTTTGACGAAGAGCAGAGTATCCTGATCCAATGGCAGATCATCGAGGAACCGATCGGACTTTACGGAACACTGGAAGAATATATGCAGATGCTTTTCCTGCTGATTCCATGTTATCTCGTGTCCTACTATGCTTTTCATCTGTATGACCCAAAACGTGTTACAAGCCGTAAATCACAGGCTTACAATATTTTCAAGGCAAATGTCGTAGGTATTTTGTATTGTACCGCCGGTCTCTACTTTATTAAAAGCGGAAACTATGCTCGTCTGTTTATTGTAATTTTTGTAATTACAAATTTTATTTTGGAATTGATCTTCCGCCTGCTGATCACGACAATCTTACGCCGTTTCCGCAAGCGCGGGCACAATTTAAAGCATGTCCTTCTCGTCGGTTACGGCCGTTCGGCAGAAGGCTATATCGACCGTATTTTCGCACATCCTGAATGGGGCTATGTCGTACACGGTATTTTGGATGACCAGAAGAAAAACGGAAAATCTTACCGCGATGTGCACGTTATCGGCGATATTGATGATCTCGAAGAAGTGCTTGCGTCCAATTCCTTTGATGAGATTGCAATCACTCTTGGCATCGATCAGTACAAACGACTCGAAGGAATCGTGGCAATTACGGAAAAATCCGGTGTTCATACAAAATTTATTCCGGATTACAATAACATCATTCCGACACGTCCTTACACGGAAGATCTCGACGGTCTGCCGGTAATTCACGTGAGAAATGTGCCGCTTACCAATTCCTTTAATAAATTTATCAAACGTACGGTAGACATCATCGGATCGATCTGTTTGATCATCCTTTTCTCGATCCCGATGCTTGTTGTCGCCATTTTGGTAAAGGCAACTTCCGAAGGTCCTTTGATCTTTAAGCAGGAACGAATCGGACTTGGCGGAAAACCATTCTTAATGTACAAGTTCCGTTCGATGGCGGTGCAGAAAGCTTCGGAAGAACAGAAAGCCTGGACGACACCAAACGATCCGCGTGTCACACCGGTTGGCAAATTTATCCGAAAGACAAGTTTGGACGAGCTTCCACAGTTTTTCAATGTATTAAAAGGAGATATGAGTCTTGTCGGTCCAAGACCGGAACGGCCGTTTTTCGTAGAGAAGTTTAAAGAAGAAATTCCACGCTATATGATCAAGCATCAGGTCCGCCCGGGTATCACGGGATGGGCACAGGTCAATGGCTACCGCGGCGACACTTCAATCCGCATGCGCATCGACTGTGACCTGTATTACATTGAAAACTGGACATTGATGCTGGATATCAAAATCTTACTGCTTACAGTAGTAACCGGATTTATTAACAAAAATGCATATTAACAAAAAGGGCTCCCCAATAAAGGGAGTCCTTTTCGCAAAAAAAGAGTGTATCTAATTATCTAATCCAACTTTTTGTCAATAAACTCATCCCAGCGTCCGTCGTCGTCATCCTCTTCTTCATCCTCGCCAAATTCCTCTTCGTCGAGCATTTCATCAAAGGCATCCGAAATGGCATCCAACATTTCATCATCCTCAATCTGAAGAAGTGTAATCTCCGGCTGGTCGCCTTCTGTGTCAATCTGAATTCCGAAGAAATAAATCTCCTCGATACTTTCGTCAACCGGTGTCAGGGCTGCATAATCATCGCCATTCCACTCAAAGATATATATCACTTCACATTCCAATGTAGATCCATCTTCCAATTCAAGGGAAACCTGCATTTCCTCGATGTCGCTCAAATCAAAATCAGACATTTCTGTACCTCCTGAAAATATTATAATATAGAGATGATAACATACTTTAGCAGCACTGTCAAACACGGAATATTTTTTGGTTGTTGAAAGCCAGAAAACGTGATACACTTAATTTAATACCAGACTTTAACATTGGAAAGGACACTTAAGGATATGAAATTTGCAGCACAATTAATGCAGTTTATGGTTCTGATCCCGGCAGCAACACTCTGCTTTCTTCCTATGAAGAACCAGCTAACTGCGCCACCCAAAAAAATCATAGCATGCATCGGACTGGTACTTGCCATCATGATACCTGTGAGTGCATTGATTCTCACAGCGGGCCCTTTTCCAGCCAATTATGTCATGCTTCCGGACATCGCAATACTTTACCTGTTTTACCACCGCTCACTCAATACCCATTGGGCCACAAGTTCCTCGGTATTTTTAATGGTGACGGCGCTGATGTCATTTCCGCCAAATATTGCGCTCTGCATCGACTGCCAGCTCCACCCGCAGGAGACGCTGCTCTCCTCCTGTCTTGTATCGACCTCTTTGCAGTTTGCCGTCAGCGTCATTTTTGTCCTGTTTTATTTTCTCGTCTTTAAAAATCATTTCAGTGAATTGATCGATTCTCTGAATTCCGCCTATGTATGGGGTGCGACATTGCCGGTGCCTCTTATTTTTATCCTGTTAAATATTCTGATGCAGCCGCAAAAGTACGAAACAATGCACGTAAACCGGGTGTATGGCATGTACATCGCCTATCTGTTTCTGGCTTTTTTCCTATTTAATGTCATCTATCTGATTTTCTATCTGGTGGCTGTCATTTTGCTCCGAAATGCGAAAACGGAAGAACGGGTACGGCTTTTCGAAATGCAGGAGAGCCAATATCTCGCCCAGCAGCGATACATCACAGAATCCGCTAAACAGCGCCACGATTTCCGCCAGCAGCTTCACAGTCTGGCGCAAATGGCGCAAAATAAAGAATACGATGCGCTGACCAGCCACCTTGCCGACTGCGTTGCAGCGATCCCGGAATCTCCGACTTGTTACTGCCGAAACATTCCGGTCAATGCGCTGTTAAACTACTATGACCATTTATTTGAATCGCAGGAAATTACCAAAAAATGGAATATCCAGATTCCTGCAGAATGCCTCGTCAATGACACAGAACTCTGCAGTCTGATCGGCAATATTTTGGAAAATGTCTCTGCCGGCTGTCTGACGCTTCCTGAACCGGAAAAACGGCTTCATACACTCAATATTTGTGTGAAAAACGGCTCTTTTCTGGCCATAAGATCGGAAAACCGTTTTGACGGCAAAGTCGATATCAAAAACGGACATTATCTTTCCACCCGCAATGGCGGTTCCGGCATCGGTCTGCGTTCGATTCAGGCAATTGCAGAAAAGCACGGTGGAATGGCTTATTTTTCACACACCCCGGATACCTTTACGATAAAACTGATTATAAAAATTTTATCGTAGGTTACTTGACATTTTGTATCATTTTTACTAAAATATGTTATCAAGGTCAAAGAAAGGATGAGTGATATACTATGAATTTTTCTTACAAAACAAAAGGCACCTGCTCCAGACAGATCGATCTTGAGATCAACGACAACATTGTAACAAATGTCGTATTTTACGGCGGATGTGATGGAAACCTGAAAGCCATTCCACGTCTGGTCGATGGCTGGACTGCTGATCAGATCGCCGAAAAGTGCAGCGGAGTTCTGTGTGGTTTTAAAAACACATCCTGCGCTGACCAGTTAGCACATGCCGTTTTGGCGGCAAAAGAAGCCGAGCAGGCTGAAAAGGCATAATTTAATTATGCCACCCCGTGTGTTCGAAACCATCCACACGTAAAACAAAACTAAGGAGACTTTTTATTATGCAAAAAAACACAAACAAAATCATTTTTATCTGTCAGGCAGCGATGATTGCTGCCCTCTACGTGGTGATGACGTACGCCATCAACGCTTTTAACCTCGCCAGCGGAGCGATTCAGGTCCGTGTTTCCGAGGCACTTACCATTTTACCATTTTTCACACCGGCAGCGATCCCCGGACTTGCGATCGGATGTTTTATCGCCAATCTGTCCACCGGTGCGGTCATTTTGGACGTGATCTTCGGTACTTTGGCGACACTTCTCGGTGCATTGGGAACTTACGCCCTTCGCAAGTACAAATGGCTCGCCCCATTACCCCCAATTATTTCCAATACCATCATTGTACCGTGGGTACTCCGCTTTGCCTACGGCATTGACAGCGCAATCCCTTATATGATGCTGACGGTGGGAATCGGCGAAGTCCTTTCCTGCGGTATTTTGGGTATGCTTTTATTATTTGCACTCAGAAAATTCGACAAAAATATCTTTAAAGCACATTGATTTTTCTTTCTTCAAAGGGTATAATAGAATCCGAATGTTTGCAGAATTGCGAAGCAATTCGTTGATGTCTATGGCATCACATGTCGTTGATGTCACCGACATCGGATCAGGGTCATACCAGGAGGCACTCATGAAAAAACGTGTATTACTGACCGGGATTATACTCTTTCTCGTTGTGGCCGCCGGAATCGTGGTGGTTCGTTTCCGGAAGCCGCAGCATACCAGTCAAACGAATAATTCCGATACTTATGAATATTATTATAATAATGAAGACGAAGACGAGGAGGATTCTCTTTTGCCCGAGAATTTGGACTCTATATTGGCAGATAACGAAACGGTTCCTCTGGACACCATTCCAAGCAGTACGACAGTTTTAGTGAATCGCAAATATCTTCTTCCTTCCACCTATATTCCGAAAAATCTGGTGGTTCCCAATGTTGATTTCAGTTTTTCTTATGTCAATGACAAGAGAAAAATGCGAAAAATTGCTGCGACAGCATTGGAAAAGCTATTTGCGGCAGCCGAGAAAAAGGGAATTAAATTATACGGCGTTTCCGGTTATCGTTCCTATGCAAGGCAAAAAGAAATTTATGACCGAAATGTCGCCACTCGCGGAAAAGCAGCTACGGACGCCGTCTCCGCGATGCCGGGAAGCAGCGAGCATCAGACCGGACTTACGATTGATGTCTCTGCGCAAAGCGTAAGTTACCGGCTTGACCAAAGTTTCGGCGATACCAAAGAAGGAAAATGGCTTGCCAAACATTGTCACGAATACGGATTTATCATCCGCTATCCTTATGATAAGGAAAAGATTACCGGCTACAGCTACGAACCATGGCATATCCGCTACGTCGGAACGACTGTCGCCGCGTATTTATATAAAAACAATTTGACATTAGAAGAATATTATGGCGTTACTTTGAAGGATATGGAGGACAGCAGCAAAGCGGAAACCGGCGTCGATGTAGAAGATCCGGATTCTGTCGTATATGCAACTCCAAAACCGACAAAGAAACCAAAAGACGAGAAAAAGGACAAAAAGGATAAGAAGGCGAAAAGCAGTGCAAAACCGAAAAGCACAAAAGCTCCAAAAAAGGACACCGCTGCTTCTTCTGCACTGGCGCCAACAAATCCGCCTGTAGTTTCCTCTGCTCCGGCACAAACAGATCCGCCGGCTCCTACTGAGCCCCCGGCAGCAACAAACCCGCCGGCAGAAGAATCGTCTGCTCCCGCAAACCCGTCAAACGAATGAAAGAAAGGATAGTATAGCAAATGAGAACCATATTGATCGTTTTACTGTATCTACTTGTATGTATCATCAGCATTCCGCTTCTCCTGATTGAATGCGTGGTACGAAAAATCAACGAAAAAGCAGCGGCCGCTTTCGCCATCCGCATTGTATGGATTGCCTTCAACGTAGCCATGTTTGTCTCCGGATGTAAAAAACACATCAAGGGACTGGAAAATATCCCAAGAGACACACCCGTTATGTTTGCCGCCAATCACCGTAGTTTTTATGATATTCTGCTGGCGTACTCTTCCATTGCATCACAGCATGTACAGGTTGCCTTTATTTCCAAGATTGAGATCAAGAAATTTCCAATGATCGCACAATGGATGTATTTCCTGAACTGCTTATTTATGGACCGTGGCAATATGAAACAGAATATGGGCGTGATCCTGAACGCCATTTCACTGGTAAAAGATGGATATTCCATATACATTGCACCAGAAGGAACCCGTAATGCCACCGACACTCTTCTTCCTTTTAAAGAGGGAAGCATGAAGATCGCTACAAAGACGAAAGTTCCTATTATTCCGGTCTGCATTAAGGGAACGGAAAAGATTATGGAGAATCATCTTCCTTGGATCCACGGTGGCGACATTTATATCGAATACGGCGCACCGGTTTACCCGGATCAGCTCGAAGGCGACGACAAAAAACACATTGGCGCTTACGTTCAAAATATTATTCAGCAGATGTATGACAAGTAACTTCTTGCACAATCGTATAAAAAATGTTAATATAATACTTAGGCATCTCAAATCTATGCCAAATTTAGAAAAAGTGAGGTAACCGTAATTATGAAAACCGCATTGATCGTAATGGGTATTATCCTTGCCGTACTCATTATCGTATTTATTGTTTTATCTATTGTTGGAAAGAAACTTCAGGCAAAGCAGGAAGCATCGCAGGAACAAATGAAAGAAGCCTCTCAGATTGCTTCGATTTTGGTCATTGACAAGAAGAGGATGAAGTTAAAAGAAGCCGGACTTCCGAAAATGATCGTAGACAACACACCAAAATATCTCCGCGGATCCAAAATCCCGGTTGTTAAAGCAAAAATTGGTCCAAGAATCATGACATTGATGTGTGACGAAAAGATCTTCCCTCTGCTTCCGGTAAAGAAAGAATTGAAAGTCGTTTTAAGTGGTATATATATCATGGATGTAAAAGGTTCGCGCAATAACTTATTGCAGCAGCCGGAAAAGATGGGATTCTTCCAGAAAATGAAACTCAAAGCTTTGAAAAAAGCCGGACAATAAAAAATAATAGCCTGCATAGTGTACCGACCCCAAAAAGTTAGACCTAAAAATCTAACGATTGGAGGTCGGTAT